>Ga0307374_10005180_pt1 | contig 21245 bp, 18 predicted proteins | sample OX3MG_FD_202532 | JGI IMG/M metagenome (GOLD analysis project Ga0307374, IMG submission 202532) | Soil microbial communities from Risofladan, Vaasa, Finland - OX-3 | ecosystem: Environmental > Terrestrial > Soil > Coastal area > Acid sulfate soil | place: Finland: Risofladan, Vaasa | collected...
ATAGGCGAAAGGCAGTCTATGTATACAATATAAAAAGTCAAGCGGTGTTATTTCTGATCGCCTTTCCTTTTCCACTGAGCCTATCCGTCCGGGTCGCGCTTCCGAGTTACTATTCCGACAAAATCACTGGGGCTGCCAGGGCAGATGTGGTATAGTGGTCCTGCGCTTAATACTGCGGTTGTGTTGTGCGGCTGCTCTGGATACGTATCAGACCTGAGATTCCCCGCCTTCAGTTCTCTCCGATGTTTTCAGCGTAATTCAAACTAAGACTGGCAGTGGGATTACCGTGGCTGCGCGAACTCTTGCGCGCACGGAATCGATTCCGCCAGTAGAGAAGGTAATACCAAGATGGAAAGTTTTACAGAACTACCGATTTCAAATTACACAAAGGAGCGTTTGGCGTTCGGTCATTTTTCGATACCGACTCCGGTGCAAGCCGCGGCCATTCCGCAGGCGCTTGAAGGCAAGGATGTGCTTGCCACGGCCCAAACGGGAACGGGCAAGACGCTGGCGTTTTTGATTCCCGTGATGGAACGGCTGCTCCTTCAGAACACGCCGGGAATAGCGGCGCTTGTGCTCGTCCCCACGCGCGAACTGGCCATGCAGGTCGTTGATCAGTACAACGCGTTGCGAGGCACGAAGCTCTCACCCGCGGCGCTCGTCGTGGGCGGATTGGCCGAAGGCGCACAGCTCACCGTGCTGCGGAAAGGGGCGCGGCTGGTTGTCGCGACTCCGGGACGCTTGGAAGATTTTCTGGATCGCAAGCTGGTTCATTTCCGCAGCCTGCAAGTGCTGATCCTCGATGAGGCCGATCGCATGCTGGACATGGGATTTCTGCCGGCGATTCGCAGAATCGTGGGAGCGCTGCCTAGGGATCGCCAGACGTTGTGTTTTTCGGCGACGCTCGAAGCTTCCGTGGCGCACCTGGTCAACGACTACATGCGGCATCCGGTACGGCTCGCATTCGGCTCGACCCTGAAGCCTTCGGAAAATGTACGCGTGCAGGCATTCGAAGTTGCCACAGATGGCAAACAGGATCTTCTGCAGCGATTGCTCGCCAAGGAAACGGGCCGTTGCCTGATTTTCGCGCGCACCAAACGCGGCGCCGAACGGCTGGCAAAAAATCTGAATCGCGAAGGATTTGCCGCGGCGATGATCCACGGCGGCCGCTCGCAATCCCAGCGAACCGCGGCACTCACCGGATTTCAGCAGGGCCGCTACCGAATTCTGGTCGCGACCGACCTGGCCTCGCGCGGCATTCACGTTCAGGATATCGCGCACGTCATCAACTACGATCTGCCCGACATAGCGGAGAATTTCATTCATCGCGTCGGTCGCACGGGGCGTGCAGGGGAGCACGGAGTCGCTTCGACGCTATTCGCAAGAGAGCAGCGCGCGGAATTGTCTCAATTGGAGCGCACGCTGGGTATTCACATCGAGCGGATACAAACGGACGCCCATCAATCCCAGAAGACAGATCGCAGTCCCGCGAAACGCACGCAGCATTCGCAAGCGATTTACGCTTCAGGCGAAGCCGTGCGTGGCGAATCGGCGGCACCGTACAGCAAGTACAGAATGGTCCAGCTTCCGGGAGAAGTGCTGCAAGCACAGCTCGAAACGTAACGCAAGCCAGTGGCGCAGTCCGGAGCATTCGCTTCGGTCTGCGCCTCATATCCGCAAGGCCACGCCCCAACATCGAGGGTGCGTTTTATTTCTTATTAGTCTTCCGGGCGCGCCGGCGCCGCTGCAGCTTGTTGTAGTCCTTCACATATACCCGCAATCCGAAATTCGGCGTGATTTTCGCGTATCCCGCAGCGATCTGCTCCCGATAATGGGCCAGATAGAAATCAAATGGATCGCGCGGGTCCATGTCGATCAGAATCAGGTCCGCATCGCTCATCGTGAGCTTGCCGAAGCGCAGCGTATTGCCCTGGTACGACATGTAATTTCCCAAACGCAGATATTTCACGGACTTGCCCGCGGGCCCGCCGAACGTCTGCACCAGAGTATCGCCTGCAAAGCGTATCGCTGTTACTTTGCCTTCGATGTGGGGGGGAGGCAAAATCTTTTCCAGATCGAGGATCAAATCATTATGGTCGGTGGCTACGCCAGGCACCTTTCCAGTCTTAATCAGGTCGGCCACCTGAACATTGAAAAGGTCCATCAGTCCCTTCACCGAAATGTGCAGCGCCTTGATTTTTTCGCTGTGCAGCCGGATCCGCCCGTCTGGCGTGGGGCTTAGGACTCCGTCGGCTTCAAATGGTATGTCGCCTTTCGTGTGCAGCTTTCCCTTTATTTTCAGCCGGCCGTTTTCGATCGCCACCGAAATGCCCGTCAACGGCGAACCGGGACGCGCGAAAACGTAGGAATTCAGAACACTCGCGAGCGATGAGGTACTGATCGCGATTTCACCGGAACTGATGTCGATATTAAAGGATTTGGCGTCGTCGAATACCGGGAACTTATTGCCGCCAACCGGCACGACTTCGCCGTTCAGCGTTTCGATGTGGACGGCCACGGAGTCCGTGAAGTGATACACCACGTTCCGCATTTGCACCCGGACTGCGCCGTTGTCCTTGCCGGCCGCGGATTTATTTTGAGCGGCCGTGGGGAGTGGAATCAGAATCGCGGCAGCGATACAAAAGGCCGCGCAAATCGAGTGATACGAAGATCTCGAACGAAACGAGAGACGGGACGAACAATGGTCCTTGGCGTTTGGTTGCAAATCGCACACCCCCATTTAGTTAAGATGGCGCGAGCCGCGGCTAAGTCTCTGTAATCTTGTAATTCATTGCTTGTGAATTTTCAGGGGAGATTTCAGCGTCATCCGCAGGCTTTCGGGAAAATGGCCTCGCTGCACTTCCGCGCGCTGCTATTTCAAGCCATAATGGGCGTGCCAATGGGCAAAATTTTGAGCGATATTATCGCCGGTTACGACGCAAGCGCGCCGCTTGCTGAGGCGCACACGATTCCGTCTTCGTGGTATACCGAAGCGCGCGTTGCGGCGCTGGAAAATGAGGCGGTGTTTGGGCGGACGTGGCAGGCGGTTGGACGCGCCGAACAAGTCGCCGAGCCGGGACAGTTTGTCACCGCCGATGTTGGGGGCGAACCGGTCGTGGTTGTGCGCGGCGCGGATCGCAAGCTAAGGGCGTTCTATAACGTATGCCAGCACCATGCCACCGCGGTCGTGTCCGATACCGAGGGCCGCGCAACGAATTTCCGCTGTCCGTATCACGGTTGGACGTATGGCCCGGACGGCACGCTGAAAGGCACTCCCGATTTCGACGGGGTGTGCGATTTTGACCGCGGCAAGAATGGCTTGGTACCCGTGCGCGTGGCCATATGGGAGAAATTTGTTTTCGTCAATCTCGACGCACAGACGGGACCGCTCGAGGATTTTCTCGGCGGCCTGACGAAGCGCGTGGCGCCGTTGCATCTCGAATCCCTACATTTTTTCGAACGGCGCAGCTATGAGCTGAACTGCAATTGGAAAGTGTACATCGACAATTTCCTCGATGGCGGCTATCACGTGCCGTACTTGCATAAGGGCCTGAACAGCGTTCTCGACTACGCGAATTACACGATTGAAAACGAGGATCGCTTTTGCCTGCAATCGAGCCCCGTGGAAACATCGAGCGCAAACGCGGATGTGGACGCGGCGGCCACGCGGCAGGGCAATCGCGCATTCTATTTCTGGCAGTATCCAAATTTCATGCTGAACTGGTATGAAGGCTACCTCGATACCAATCTCGTGCTGCCTCTTTCGATCGACCGCTGCCGCGTGATCTTCGATTTTTACTTCGCGGGCGCGGGCGACGCCGCGAAGGAATATAATCAGCAGAGCGTCGCCGTCAGCCATCGTGTGCAGGAAGAAGACACCGGAATCTGCGAATCCGTTCAGCGCGGATTGCATTCGCGGGCCTACGCGGCGGGGCGGCTTTCCGTGCGCCGCGAAGCGGGCGAGCATTTATTTCACCGGCTGCTGCACGCGGATTTGAAGGCGGGACTCGGTCGCGCGACTGATCGCTTTGGGCAAAGTTGAACTGGGGCGGAACGTTCCGCGGCATCAAGGAAGCGAATCGAGCGGAGGCGAAACAGACATGGACGCGAAAGCAGGCGCGCACGAGCAATTCCGGAAAGTGCAGAAGAACGTACTCGAGCTGAGCCACCGAATCCACGCGAACCCGGAACTTGGATTTGAAGAAGAGAAGGCCTGCGCATGGCTTGCCGACGAACTGGCCGGCGCCGGATTCGACGTGCAGCGCGGCGTTTGCGATGTGCCCACGGCGTTCATCGCGCGCGCCGGAAGCGGGCCAATGCATATCGCCATTTGCGCGGAATATGACTGCCTGCCGGAGATTGGCCACGCGTGCGGCCACAACATGATCGCGGCGATGGCTATTGGCGCGGGCATCGCGGCGGCGAAAGTGGCGGATGACGCGGGACTGACCGTGAGCGTCATCGGCACGCCGGCAGAGGAAGTTGGGAACGCAAGCGGTAAAATCGTGATGCTCGAACGCGGCGCATTTGCGGGAATTCACGCGGCCATGATGGTGCATCCCGCGCCAGTCGAAATGCTGGAAGCGCATCTGATTGCGGCGTCGATCTTCGACGTGTATTACACGGGCAAGGAAGCGCACTCGTCCGCGTTCCCGGAAATGGGGATCAACGCCGCCGACGCGCTCACAGTGGCACAAACGTCCATCGGCCTGCTGCGCCAGCATCTACGCCCCACGGATCGCGTTCATGGAATCATCACGCATGGCGGCGACGCGCCCAACGTTGTCCCCGCGCACACTTCGGCAAAATATATGGTGCGCGCCGAAACTATCAATGAACTCGATGATGTACGCATGAAAGTTCACCGGTGCTTTGAAGCGGGCGCGATCGCCACAGGAGCGAAACTTGAAATTCGCGGCGGCGACAAACCGTACGCTGAGGTGCGTTACGACCACGAAATCAGCATGATTTACAAACGGAACGCGGAAGCGCTGGGCCGCAAATTTCCTGAACTAAGCCCGCAAATGGCGCGCATGGCCGCTTCGACGGACATGGGCAACGTTTCGCACGCGATTCCGTCGATTCATCCGATGATCGGGATCAATTCGCTGCCTGCGGGGAACCATCAGCCGGAATTCACCGCGCACTGCATTACCGAGGAAGCGGACAAGGCCGTGCTCGATGGCGCGCTGGCCATGGCGTGGACCGCGATTGAAATGGCGAGCGATGCCGCGCTACGCAAGCGCCTGATGCAGCCCAGCAGCATGCCGGAGTCGCGTCACAAACACTGATTGGACAAAGGCATCCTTGCGTTCGCCGCGCGGCCTAATCGTAGTGGCGAAGGCGCGGCCAGATTTTTTGCAGCGAAGGGAATTTGGGCCCGCGACAAAGCCAAATCATCAAATTCGTTTCGTCATCGCGAGCCCATTCGCTCGCAATGGTTCCCGCAGCTTCGACGTTCGCGTATCGGGACTGAAGCCACTTCTTCTCTCCCCCAATGACAATTACCACTGCTCCGGTGCAATGTCCCGGTCCCCACAACCAAAAGCTGTTGTGCCCCGAAATAGCGTCAGGCAAACCATAGCGCGGACCGTAAAAATCAATTGCGCCCGCATCACCGTAGTTCCACGCAAAGATACAAGCCTGGGTGCGATCTTGGGGCGGCAGGCTGTTGTAGACTTGAGCCGTTTGTCTTGCCATGTTTTTCCAGCCGAACATGTCGGCGAAAATCTGAGGAAGCGCCTGCCGGTTTGTACCATGCTCCAACTTCGTTCCATGGATGCCTAGCGCGTTTTTGTAGCGGAGAAATGTCTGAGGGGGAAGCACGGGCAGCGCCAGCGGCACGAGAAGCGCGCCGCTCACCACCAGCAAAACGACGAAGGCGGGCTTCAGCCACCGTCCCGGAGCGCCCGTTAGGCCGCGTTCGATCCAAACCGCGCCCGCGGCGAAAAGCATCGGGAAAACCGGCCATAGGTAATAGTATTTCGCATTCAGCGAAATAAACGTCGCGACCATCACGACGAATGTCCAGCCGAGCACGCGCCAGACACGACCCGTCCTGCCGAAAAACAGAAACCACAAACCGCCTAGCCAAATCGGGAGCGCGATCGGATTCATGCTCAGCGCCTGCGCGGCGAAATATTGCAATGGGGAAAGATGGATATCGCGATGCGCGCGCGTGGCTTCAAGGATTTGCAGTTGCGGCCAACCGTGATGCCATTGCCAGAGCAGATTGGGCAGGTACACGAGAAGTGCGAGCAAACCGCCCAGCCAGATCCACGGTTCACGAAATTGTTTTCGCTCCTGCGTCAGCAGAAGCGCGACAAAAACGCTGAAACCAAAAAATAGTTCCGTGTTCTTGTTTTGCATTCCGAAACCGGCGAGGATGCCAAACCAGAGCCATAACTTGCCATTGTGCGTTTTGAGGATTCGAAGCACGAGAAGCGCGCCGCCCATCCAAATTAAAGGCTCGAATGCGTTCATGGTGAAGAGATGATCGAAGGCGAGATAGGCCGGCGCAATCAGGATGCAGAGCGCAGCGAGTCCTTGCGCGAATCTTCCCCCGCCCATCTCTTGGGCCAGGCGGCCCGTCAGAAGAACGAGTGCAAACGCCGCCAGGGCCGGAAGCAACCGAATCGCGTAAAGGGAAGGCCCGAAAACGGATGTGACGAGACGCGCGAACAGGGCAATCAGCGGCGGCTGATCGACATAGCCCCACGCGAGATGATGGCCGCAGGCGATATAGTACATTTCGTCGCGAAAAATCCCGTACTGCGCCGCATCGGCCATCAACACGGCAAACATGGCAAGCGCGATGAACCAGACGATTCCGCGCGTCCCTAGCCGGCTGGGTTGGTCCAGTGCTCCGCTCGGGTCTAAAGGTTTTTGGTTCGTGATATTGTCCTCGTCGCGGCCATAAGCTATCACAGCGCTTGAGAAATTCGAAAGATGAAGCGTCCCGGGCCACAGGGGAGCGTGAGCGGCTACTTCTCTTCGAGGAGTGACCGCCAGTGGGACAGGTGATTGAGTGAAGGTGTGTGGGTGTGGTCGAGCACCAGCGGCGTGATGGAAATCGCGCCATCCATGACTGCGGCATAATCGGTGTCAGGATCGATGCCTTCGAGAATTTTCTGTTCATGGAGCCAGTAATATGTGCGACCGCGCGGATCTTCGCGGCGTTCGAGAACATTGCGCGTAATTTTCGGCGATTGCCGCGTGAACCGTACGCCGCCCTTCCACGGATGCGGGATGTTGACGTTGAGCAGCACGCCGCGAGGCAAGCCTTCCTTGAGAATCAGCGGCGCGAGACGCTCGACAAACCGCACTGCGGGCTGATAATCGAAATGTTTCCCGCGATATACAATCGAAACGGCAATTGCCGGCACGTGGTTTATCGCCGCCTCCATCGCCGCACCGACCGTGCCCGAATAGTAGACGTTTTCTCCAAGGTTGCCGCCGGGATTGATGCCGGAGACGACGAGATCGGGGCGCTCCGGCAGAAGAGAATGAAACGCGAGGATCATCGCGTCGGCGGGCGTGCCGTCGACGGCCCATTCGCGCTCGGCAACTTGCTCACAGAAAATCGGATGGCGGAGGGTCAAGGATTGCGCCGCAGCACTGCGTTCGCGAGCCGGCGCGACAATCGTTACGGCACCGGCGCTCGCCAGTCCTTGCGCGAGCACGCGCAGTCCCGGCGCGAAGATGCCATCGTCATTCGTGACTAAAATGTTCGGCATGGAGAGCGAGCCAATCGATTATAAATCAATCTCAAGCAGCCGGAGGAACTTGCCGGCAAGGTTTGCGTTGATTGAGCAAGAAAATGGTCGGGACGACTGGATTCGAACCAGCGACCTCACGCACCCCAAGCGTGCGCGCTACCAGGCTGCGCCACGTCCCGACCGCGAGCGAAAATAGCGTATCACCGGCGTTCAAGGAGGGTCAAGGCGGCCAGAAGCTCTTCGCGAAGATCGAGCAAGCATTTGCGTTGCGCGCGTGAAAGCTCGTGATCGCGTTCGCGAACTGGAGGCGCCGCGGCAGCGGGTTCGGCACCCGGATCCACGCTGCCATTTTGTTCCGCAAAGTGGCGGCGCGCGCCGGCAATCGTGAATCCTTCTTCGTAGAGCAGGCGTTTGATCTCGAAGACCGTCTCGATATCTTCGCGACGGTACATGCGATGCCCGCTCGAGCTTTTCACGGGTTGCAGCGCGGGGAATTCGGTCTCCCAATAGCGGAGGACAAACGCCTTGGTCGCCGTTAAGCGGCTGACTTCGCCGATGCGGAAAAGACTTTTGTCCGGAATCGCGGGAGCGTCCTGGGTCACGGGCAGCATCTCGATTGCGCCTTCTTCCGCTATCGTAAGCCGATTTTGAGTCGTGTCAACCCTGTCGCGTGCCGTTCCGCGCTTTTCAGCCCCCTCAGGAGGGCAGCTCAAGATTTACGGTTGGCAGAAAGCGCGGCGGCTTGCGGGCGCGAGTCGCTTGCTCGAAGGCATAGGCAATTTTAATCAACGTCGGCTCGCTCCATGCGCGCCCGAAGAACGAAATGCCGACAGGCAAGCCGAAGATGAATCCGGCAGGAACGTTGATATTGGGGTAACCGGCCACGGCCGCGAGAGACGAGCTGCCGCCTGTATCGTGATCGCCGTTGACCAGGTCGGTGAGCCACGAGGGACCGGAGGTCGGCGCGATTAGCGCGTCGAGTTTATGCTCGTCCATCACGGCGTCGATTCCCTCCTGGCGCGTAAGGCGATGATCTTTTGCTAGGGCATCGAGATACACCTCATCCGTCAGCGGTCCTCTCGCCTCGCATTTCACCATGATGTCCTGGCCGAAATACAGGAGCTCCTTGTCATAATTCCGGTCATTGAACGCGATAATTTCTTTCAGCGAGTGCACGGGAGCGTTCGGGAACTGCGCGAGGTATTTGTTCAGGTCCGCTTTGAACTCGTACTGTAAGACGATATTTTCCGATCCGTCGAATTGGCCAAGTGAATCGACGACAACCGGATCAACCAGGATCGCGCCTTCGCTCTTCATGGCATCAAGAGCAGCTTTCATCACGGGACCAAGCTTCTCGTTGAAGTCAAATAATTTCCTTACCACTCCGACGCGTGCGCCACGCAATCCGCCGCGATCGAGGAACTTTGTGTAATCCGCTGACGCTTTTCTCGACGGCGCCTGGGTGGCAGCATCTTCCGGGTCAAGTCCTGCTAGAGCGCTCAACAGAGCGGCCGCGTCGGCGACCGTGCGGCAAATCGGGCCGGCGGTGTCTTGGCTGTGCGAAATCGGAATAATTCCAGCGCGGCTGACCAGGCCGACCGTCGGCTTAATGCCGACCACACCATTTACCGAAGACGGGCAAACAATCGAGCCGTCCGTTTCGGTGCCGACAGTGATCGCGGCGAGATTCGCGGAAGCCCCGGCGCCGGAGCCGGAGCTCGAGCCGCAAGGATTCCGGTCCATCGCGTAGGGATTGTGTGTTTGCCCGCCACGCCCGCTCCATCCGCTGGACGAATGGTTCGAACGGAAATTGGCCCACTCGCTCAAGTTTGTCTTGCCTAAAATTACGGCGCCGGATTCTCGCAAACGGCGCGCGACGCCCGAATCTTTGGTTGGAGTGAAACCGGAAAGGGCGAGAGAGCCAGCGGTCGTCATCATGCGGTCAGCGGTGCCGATGTTGTCTTTGATCAGAACCGGAATGCCGTGCATCGGGCCGCGAGGGCCTTTGGCTTTGCGCTCCGCATCGAGCGATTCGGCGATGGAGAGAGCGTCGGGATTCAGTTCGATGATGGCATTGATGGCAGGGCCTTGTTTATCGATCTCGGAGATGCGGTCGAGGTATTTTTGCGCAACCGAGCGCGCCGTGAATTTTCCGGACTTCATGCCGTCTTGAAGCTCCGCAACCGTTATTTCATTGAGCTCGAACGGTTGTAGGCCGGGCGCCGATGCCTGTTCGTTGCTTGGCCGCGCAAACGCGGGCGTGACGAGCGATGCTGCGCCGAACGCAGCGGCTGAGCCGAGAAATTTGCGGCGGCTCAGTCCAGACGTGCGGCGGTCGTTATTGTTTTTGTGCAAGGCGTGTCACTCCCTCTATATATAAAATTTGCGGACTCTCCGCGACAATTGGATGCCGAGGAACCCCAGCCTGGTTTTCGAGCGGAGTGATTGTAAGCGAATCTCTCTTCGATTTCATTGGCGATTTTACCTTCGAAACTTTAGGCGAAAATTCAGGTATCGCGCTCGGGGCCACGCCGCGTGCGCTGCTTCACGCGCTGCTGGAAGCGGATGGGTGTTCCGGTAAAATCGAATTTCTCGCGAAGCTGGTTTTCGAGAAAACGCTCGTAACTGAAGTGCAGGCGGCGAATTTGATTCGTAAACAGCACGAAGGTGGGCGGCGCGACGGAGGCTTGCGTGAGGTAATAAATTTTCACCTTGCGGCCGGATGGCGATGTGCCGCGGTCGAGATCGACGGCGGCAAGCCAGCGATTCAGCTCGCCTGTGGAGACGCGGCGCTCGCGCGAGGCCACGACTTTGTCGATCAGCGCAAAAAGGCCGCCGGTGCGCTCGCCCGTGAGCGCGGAGAGAAAAATGACGGGCGCATAATCGAGAAACTTCAGTTTTTCGCGGATCAGTTTTTCGTAATCCGCCATGAGCTTCATGGGATTGACAGCGCCTTTTTCCGGCTTCGATTTATGAGCGGCGGTGGCGCGACGCTGCGCCGCTTCGAGGGCGAGGTCCCACTTGTTGATGACGACGATAAGCGCGCTGCCGGATTGCTGCGAGTAGCTGGCAATGGTGGCGTCATGTGAAGTGACGCCGAGCGCGCCATCGACGACGAGCAGCGCCACGTCCGCGCGTTCGAGATGGCGGCGGGCCATCACGACGCTGAGTTTTTCGGCCACGAGGCGCGTTTTGCCTTTGCGGCGAATGCCCGCCGTGTCGAGAAAGCGGTACATCTTGCCGCCCTGCTCGACGACGGTGTCGACAGCGTCGCGCGTGGTGCCAGGCTCGGCGGAAACAATCGAGCGATCTTCGCCAACCATGCGATTGAGCAGCGTCGATTTTCCCACGTTGGGACGGCCGACGATCGCGATATTGATTTCGGGCGGAGACGCTGGCGCGGGGCCCGTGGGAAAATTCGCAGTGAGGGAATCGAGGAGATCGTCAATGCCCTGGCCATGCTCGGAAGAAACTGGAAACACTTGATCGCCGAGCTCATAGAAAGACGCGGCTAGAGCGATCTGTTTCGGCGTATCGACCTTATTCGCGACGATCACCGGCGGCTTGCCCGCGCGGCGAAGGAGTTGCGCCAATTCGAAATCGAGCGGGACCGGACCCGTTCGAGCATCCGTGACGAGAATGACGAAGGTCGCGTTTTTGATCGCCATGTGCGCCTGGCGAAGAATTTCGCCGGGGATACCGGCCTTGTCTTCCGGGACGATCCCGCCCGTATCGACAACCTCGAATGGCCGGCCTTCCCATTCCGCGGCGCCGTAGATGCGATCCCGCGTGATGCCGGGCTCGTCCGTGACGATCGAGCGGCGCGTGCCCGTAAGGCGATTGAATAGCGTCGATTTACCCACGTTGGGGCGTCCGACGATGACGATGGATGGCAGAATGTCGCTCATTGGTTCCGAATTCTCGCTTTCGGCGGGCTTCTACCCTATCACGGCGCGGAATTGGATGCCTCGCTATGCTATTTTAGCAGGATAGCTCCGGGAGTGGACGAATCACGGTCACTACGAGAATGCCCAAGCGAACAGCCAGCGAGGCGAAAGTCACGATCAGCATGGCCGATATTTTCGGTCCTGGCGGACTGCTGGAAAAATGCCATCCGGGATACGAATTCCGGCGCGCGCAGCTCGAAATGGCGGAAATGGTCGACGAGGCATTTCAAAAGCACCGGCATTCGCTGATCGAGGCAGGGACGGGCACGGGCAAAACGCTGGCTTACCTGATCCCGGCCATTCGCAGCGGGCGTCGCGTGGTGATCTCGACGGCGACAAAATCATTGCAGGAGCAGCTTTTTCAAAAAGACATTCCGTTTCTTCGAAAGCATTTCGCGCCGGAGTTGAAAGTGGCGCTGATGAAAGGGCGGAATAATTTTGCGTGCCGGCAAAAAGTTCATTTAATGGCCAATCAGCCCGTGCTGCGCGGCATGGATGAGATCGACTGGTTCGCGCAAATCCGCGACTGGGAAAAGTTGACGGAAACAGGCGACCGTGCGGAGCTGAATTTTTTACCGGACGACGCGGAACTGTGGAATCGCATCGATGCGCGCAAGGAAACGTGCACGGGGCAGAAGTGCCCGGAATTCCAGCAATGCTTCCTGACGGCGATGCGCCAGCGCGCGCAGGAAGCGGACGTGATTATCGTCAACCATCATTTATTTTTTGCCGACCTGGCGCTGCGGCAGGATGACTTCGGGTCCATACTCCCAGAGTATGCGGCGGTGATTTTCGACGAAGCGCATGAAATCGAGGATGTGGCAAGCGGCTATTTCGGCCGGGAAATTTCGAGCTACCGTTTTGACGAGCTGACGCGCGACGCGGAACAGACGTTGCGCTTGGTGAATGCCGCGACGACGGCAACGCGGAGGCCGCTGGCGCAGATCCGCGAGCGAGCGCATGCGTTTTTCGAGGCGTTTCCCGAGCGCGAGGGCCGCTTCCCATTCGAGCAGGCCGAGCGCGCCGCGTTTATCGAGCGCAATCGCGAGGGGTACGAAGGGCTCGCAGCGGCGCTGAAACGGCTGGAAACGGAACTCGCGGCGCTAAACTCGAAGCCGGAAGAAGTGCTGAACATGGCGCGGCGCGCAACCGAGTTGCGCCGCGAGCTGGCATTTCTTCTCGAGAGCAAAGAGGAAGGGTACGTCTACTGGTTCGAGCGGCGCGGGAAAGGCGTTTATTTGGTAGCGACGCCGATTGACGTCAGCGGCATCCTTCGGGAAAGATTATTCGAGCAGTTCGACACCGTCGTATTGACTTCGGCAACGCTCGTGGTGGGAGGGCGATTCGATTACGTGAAGCACCGGCTGGGAATTTCAGCATCGCGCGAAGAAGTGCTGCCCCAGGAATTCGATTATCGCAGCCAGGCGCTGCTCTATATACCCAAGACGCTGCCCGATGTGCGTGACGCGAGATTTTCCGCTGCGGCGGCGGCGGAGATCGCGCAAATCTTGAAATTGACGCGCGGGCGTGCGTTTTGCCTGTTCACGAGCTACGCGCAGATGCGGGTAATTCACGAGCGGCTCGCCGGGACGGTGCCGTTTCCGCTGCTGCTGCAAGGGACCGCACCGCGCTCAGTGTTGCTCGACCGGTTCCGGGCCACGCCCGGAGCCGTGCTGCTGGCGACGGCGAGTTTCTGGCAGGGAGTGGACGTTCCCGGCTCGCAACTTTCGTGCGTGATCATCGACCGGCTGCCATTTGCCGTGCCCTCGGATCCGATTGTCGCGGCGCGAGTGCGTGCGTTGCAGGAAGACGGGCTGAATCCGTTCGCGGAATATCAGGTGCCGAAGGCGGTGCTGTCACTGAAGCAAGGCTTCGGCCGGCTGATTCGCTCGCGCAACGATCGCGGCGTGCTTGCGATCCTCGACAACCGCATCCAGCGGATGCAGTATGGTAGAATTTTCATGGAGTCACTGCCGGAATATACCCTTACGCAAGACCTTGCCGAAGTGGCGCGTTTCACAGAGGGACTTTAGTCGCATGTATGAAGTCAGCGTAGATGAGAGTTTCGCCGCGGGCCATTACCTGCGCGGATACAAGGGAAAGTGCGAGAACCAGCACGGCCACAATTATCGCGTGCGCATCACCATGGCGGGCCAGGAGCTGGACGCCACGGGACTGCTCTACGATTTCGTGCATCTGAAGCGGGTGATTCAAGACGTGATTCGCTCGCTCGATCACAAGAACTTGAATGACTTTGCGCCGTTCGACACGCTCAATCCATCGGCCGAGAACATCGCGCGCTACATTTACGATGAAACGTCAAGACAGATGCGCGCGACGCCCGGCGGCGCGGCGGTTGCAAGCATCACGGTCTGGGAGACCGACACGGCGGCGGCCACTTTCCGCCCATAATCCGCGAGGGAAACCGTGAACCGAGCCTTCATCATTATCGCGATCCCTGCTTTTATCGTCTCGTTCTGCTGGCTCTATATTGGTTACGGATTAGCCGTGGCTGTGCCCGTGATCCTAGGCGAATTGGCCGCGGCGGTTGCGGGAGTGATTTATGTGCGGCGGCGAGCGGCGCAAGCAGCGCGGCGCTGACACTGCATCGAGCGGGAAAAGTGTTCATTACCGAGATTTTCAAATCGATTCAAGGCGAAAGCACCTATGCGGGCCTGCCATGCATTTTTGTGCGGCTCACCGGCTGCAACTTGCGCTGCACGTGGTGCGACACGGCCTATGCGTTCCACGGAGGGACGAAACGCAGCTTGGACGAAATTGTGGAGCGCGTCGAAGAATTCGCACGCAATAATAATAGTCGTGGCGGCGAAAAGAGCTTTCGTTTGGTGGAAATTACTGGCGGGGAGCCGCTTCTGCAGCCGGAGACGCCGGAACTGGCTCGGCGGCTTCTCGCTGCGGGCTACACGGTACTAATCGAGACGAGCGGAGAACGGGATATCAGCGTGCTCCCGCGCGAAGTGGTGAGAATCGTGGATGTGAAGTGCCCGAATTCCGGCGAGGGCGGAACATTCAACCTGGCGAACCTCGAAGCGCTGGAACGGAAAGATGAAGTCAAATTCGTGATCGCGAGCCGGAGGGACTACGAATTCGCGCGCGGCTTTATCGCGGAACACGCGCTCGGCGAGCGCGTCCATGAAATTCTCTTTTCGCCGGTCTTTGCCGATCCAGCCGGCGCTTGGCCAGCCATGGATGCGCGCGCGCTGACGGAATGGATACTGGCGGACCATCTGCCCGTGCGCTTGGGATTGCAACTGCACAAATTCATTTGGGACCCAGTGCTGCACGGTGTGTAGGATGCGCACGCAAGAGGTGTAAATAACGAGGTAACGCGGCATGGCGGAAAAATCCAAGGCGGTTGTGCTGCTGAGCGGAGGAATGGATTCGTGCGTGGTGACAGCAATCGCCAACCAAAAACACGTGCTTGCGTTGTTGCACGTCAGCTATGGGCAGCGCACCGAGCAGCGCGAACGGCAGGCATTCGAGGAAGTTGCAGACTTCTATAACGTTCGGGAACGGCTGATTGTGCGGCTTGATTCGCTGCGCCAGATCGGCGGTTCCGCGCTGACCGACGCGCGCATTGCAGTGCCTGAGAATTCTCCGGCAAACTCCTCGACGATTCCCATCACCTACGTTCCATTTCGAAATGCCCATTTTCTTTCCACCGCGGTGAGCTGGGCCGAGGTGATTGGCGCCAAAGCAATTTTTATCGGGGCCGTTTCGGAAGATAGTTCCGGGTATCCCGATTGCCGGCCGGAGTATTATGATGCGTTTGCCAAGCTGGTGCGCGCCGGGACGCGGCCGGAAACGCAGATCGAAATCGTGACGCCCGTGATCGGCATGCGTAAGAGCGAAATTGTGCGCAAGGGTCTGGAACTTGGGGCGCCACTCGACCGTACGTGGTCGTGTTACCAATTCGACGACGAGGCTTGCGGCGCGTGCGATAGTTGCCAGCTGCGCCTGCGGGCGTTTTCTCAGGCGGGATATGTCGACCCTATCGCTTACCGGACGCAAGTTGCGCGATAATAGCAAACAGCATCTAAACATACAGGGAGGGCTGCTCTCATGAAACGTTCCATAACAAGCCTTGGCGCACTGGTGCTATTCATGGCGTTATCGATGGCACAAGCACTCTTGTTGGCGCCGGGAGCGTCGGCGCAAACAGGCAGGCTCTCAGGCCAGGTTTTGGACATCCAGGGCAATCCCTATCCGGGCGTTGTCGTCACCATAACGAACAAGGACAACGGACAGAGTTTCGTGGTTAAAACAGACAAGAACGGCAACTATGCCCAAGTGGGGCTGCAGCCCGGGATCTATAATGTGAACTTCAAGAAAGACGTGATCAACTATACGGACCAGGTTCAAATTACCACCGCCAGCGAGAAAGGCGCCATCCTGAATGAAAATTTCAAGGCCATCGCGGCGAAAGAAGGCTACGACGCTGCTGCCGCGAAAAAGCAAGAGGAGGCAGCCAACAAATTCAAAGTCATGAAGACGCACTTCGACAATGGCATTCATGCCATGTCCGATGCGGATGCCACGAAGCAGCAACTGATGAGCTCGTCGGCAGATCAAAAACCCACTCTTCAAGCCAAGCTGAACACGGACTATCAGACGGCGGTGACCGAATTCGAGCAAGCGCAGCAGAGCGCTCCCGCCAAGGATCCCAACCTGCCGACCATTTTGGGGAATTTGGGCGTGGCCTATGACGGAGCGGGAAAGTATCCGGAGGCTGTGGCTACGCTTCAACAAGCGGTGGCGTTAAAGCCGACGCCGGGATTGTATCTGCAATTGGGCACGGATCTGGCGCGCGTTGGAAAGCTGCCGGAGGCGGGCGCGGCCTGCGACCAGGCTGCGACCCTCGATCCCACGGACAAGACCATGGCGGAGAACTGCTACAAGAACATCGGCGTCGTGCTTACCAATTCAGGCAACATGAAGGACGCAATCGCGCCTCTGCAGAAGGCCACGACCTTGAACCCAAAGGACGCGGATGCCTGGTATTTGCTTGGCAATGCTCTAACGGCCCAAATTGACACCAAGAAGGAAGGCGGGAAGGAGATCTATATTATCCCGCCTGGGACCACAGACGCGTACCATACGTACCTCGAACTCGCGCCCAACGGACCCCACGCTGCGGACGCCAAAGCTTCGCTCGATAGCTTGGCACAGTTGAGCGGCGGCGCGTCAACAACAGTCGTTACCAAGAAGAAGAAACGGCCGTAATCGCGAGAACGGCCTAAATTCGGCTGGCGGCAGAATTGATTCCCGCCGCCAGTGTCCCACCCCTTCGAAAAACGCTCAACCTTAACTATCATTCCTCGGGCTGTCGGCTCGACCGTGAGCTTCCGAAGTGCTATGCTCTGCCAAGTCCACGAGCCAGCTAGGGGGCAGGCGTGCCACAGGCAGCATCTACATACTTGGGAGAACAACGGCGCCGCAGCACGCGCATTCAGCAGACGTTGCCGCTCATAGTTCGTGGCATGGATTTGCTGGGCCAACCATTTGAAGAGCGCACCGCGACCCAAACCCTAAGCTTTCACGGTTGCCGTTACGCCTCGAAGCACCATCTTCCCAAGAACACATGGATCACGCTCGAGGTGCCCTCCGGCCACGGACAGCAGGAACCGCTGCGTGTGCGCGCCCGCGTTGCGTGGATTCAGCGGCCACACACATTGCGCGAATTATTCCAGGTGGGCGTCGAGTTGGAAACCGGCGGAAATATTGGGGGCATCGCATTCCCTCCAGAAGACTGGACGAGCAGCCGCATCGAAGGGCCCGCTCTGGTGAACGCAGAAACGCATTCGACCGCAAGCACGATGGCAAAAAAATCGAATGCCCCAGAAACCGCGGCGCAGGAAGGGTTACTTGAGTCCTACTTGGAGAAAGCCTGGGTGGAATCCGCTACGAAATTTTCCCGTGACCCCGCGCAGCATTCACCACAGTTCAGCGTCGAGGACCATCCCCTTCTGCGTGAGCTTCGCAAGCAGTTCGAGTCCCGGTCTCACCAGGTGCTCGAGCAAGCGCGCGCGACAGCCGAACAATTGGTAGTCGAGCGCACCAGGGAACTGCAGAGCGAACTGCACAATACGCTGAACAACGAACAACAAGTGACGGCCGAAGCGTTCTACGAAAAATGGCGGCGGGAATTCGAGAACGGGAAGGCAGACACGAAGGAACAAATTTCGCTGGAGTTGGCGAAACACGTTGCGGAGCAGATCACCCGAGTCCGGCACGAAGTTCATGAAAGCTTGAACACCGCGTGGAGTAACAGACTCGAGCGCGCGGAGTCAGCGCTTTCGGAATCGGAGCGCCGGTCCGAGATGCTGCGCCAGGAAACACGCGCGGCGTCCGAAGCGGCCGTGATTCAGGCGGAACAGCGTCTCAACGAGAAGCTTTCTCGACAACTCGCCGAACTTCAGGCGGAACTTGCCTCTCGCGCGCCACAAATTGCGCCAGCCGAACAACCCTCCGGCGCGAATACTTTCGAGTCGGAGCAAGGCTGGCGGAGCCGTTGGCAACAGGAAATGAAAGTAGCTGAGACGCAATGGCATGAGCTTATCGAGTCGTCCGTCGAGAGCGCCGTGCAACGCCTCGCGTTGCGGATGGCGGATGGTTCGCAGCACATACTGCACTCCGCCGAGCAGAAATTGGCGGTGCGAGTCGCGGAACTGCAGCAAGAGTCAGACCTCACGGCCGAAGGGGCCCGTGCCGCTCTTGACGAGGTGAAGAGCGCGCTCGATCAAGAAGTAGCGCGAATGAAGATTTCGTTCGAGAAAATCGAACAAACGTCGGCGCATTTTTCCGAGTATTCCGCACAGCTCGAAGCTGCAAGCCAGGACAGCCTGAATGAGCTGCGGAAACGGCTCGAGTCGAGCGTCGGCTTGCATACAGCGGAATTGGATCGCCGCGCGGCTGAACTACAGAAGCAATCGATGGATCGCGCCGGAGCGCAGCTTGAGGAGATGAGCCGACGGGCGGCGGCGCGAACGACCGGCGAAATCGAGGGAAGAATCCGCCCGAGTCTGGAACGAGCCGCCGAGGTGGCACGGGAACTGTCGGCTAGTGAACAGCGCGCGGAAGAAATTTTTCACGTTCACCGCGAGAGGTTGCGGCAGATTTCCGAGCAGGCGCAGCGAGACGCGACCGGGCAAGTGGCCTCCGCGCTCGCCAACCAGCGCGACGATATCGAGGTCGCGCGCCGGGACGCCTTGATGAAATGGACCGCGGAGCTCGACGCCAGCGCTTCAAGGACCGCGGAGGAAGTGTCCAGAACTCTAGCCACGGCTCGCGAAGAGCAATTGCGGGCAGCCAGCTCGCAACTGGACGCGCGCGTGGGCGAGGCTATCACTCGCGCGCAGGCAAGCATGGATGAGGCAGCCGCCAAATCGAACCGAAACTTCCGCGCGGCGATTGGCGAAATCGGCGCCGCGCAAATCGAGAGCGCGCACAACGGCTTGGAAGCGGCCGCACGGGAAAAACTGGAGTCCACGAAGAATCAATTGGAGAGGGCCACGGAAGCTGCAGCGGCGGCTTTCGGCGACGTGATCCAACGCACGGCAGGCGATGCCGCGCAGAAATTCACCGCGGAAAGCGATGCGACGGCCGATCAGGGACGCACGCGGCTGATCGCGGCGGCGGAAGAAATGCTGAAGGGTTTGCAGGTTCACGCCCAGAATTCGTTCGATCACTTTCAGGAGCAGATGGCGATTCAGGCCGAGAAGAGCCTCGCACAATCGAGTCAGAACTTGGCATCGCAGCTCGGCGCCACGCTCGACGTATTCCACGAGCGCAGTCAAGCGCAGCTCGCGGAATATTCCGCGAAACAAGTGGCGCTGGACGCTGAAGCGCTCGAGCGGCATGAGAATCGGCTTCGATCCGCCGGAAATTCATGTCTAGATTCGGCCATGCGCGATCTCGACGTATTGGTTGAGAAGCGCATGGATTCCCTGGTCCGCGGCGCCGAAGACGCGATGCGCAGGGCTTGCGTCAGCGTATTTGACGGAGTGGCACAAGCAATGAAGGAAAAACTCCTTGATGCTTTCAACGCCCCGCGCACCACGCTGGCATCTCCCGTCAGCGAGGATACCAGCCACGAGCGGCGCGCCTCCGCGTGATACCGAGCCGGAAATCAAATTAAGTTGACCGTTACGCTCGCCCAACTGGTGGGATTTTACCGTTTGCCGGCAATCGCTGTGAGCGACTCCGCAACGTAGTCTACCTGCTCATCCTTCATCTCGGGAAAAAATGGCAGCGCCAAAACATGCTCGCAGGCGCGCTCCGCATGCGGAAAATCTCCAGCATGGTATCCGAGGTGGGCCAGCGCTTTCTGCAAATGGAGCGGGCGCGGATAATGCACGGCTGTGCCGACGCCACGCTCTTCGAGTTGCTTCCGAACCGAATCGCGTTCATTCACGTAGACGATAAATAGATGGTACGCGCATTCGTCGCGTGGATCGTCCGCCGGTAAATCCACGCGCGTTGCCCCGAGGCGTTCGCGGTAGCGTTGTGCAAGCGCCTTCCGGCTGGCCGACCAATCTTCCAGCCGGCGAAGCTTCAGGCGCAAGATCGCGCCTTGAAATCCTTCCATGCGATAGTTGTAGCCGATGAAATCGTGGAAATAGCGGCGCACCTCTCCGTGGCTTCGCGCCGCGCGGCAATATTCGGCGATGCGGTCATTGTTGGTGACGAGCGCACCAGCTTCGCCATAGGCGCCGAGGTTTTTTGACGGATAAAAGCTGAATGCCGCGGAGTCGCCGATTCCGCCCACGCGCCGCCCGCGAAACCGCGCCCCGTGCGCCTGGCAGGCATCCTCGATCAACGCGAGGTTATGGTCATGCGCGATTTTTTGGAGGGCATCCATTTCGGCGGGGCGCCCGTACAGGTGGATGGGAAGGATGGCCTTTGTGCGCGACGTGATGGCGCGCTCAACCAATCGAGGATCGAGATTGGCGTTGCGCGGGTCGACGTCCGCGAAAACAGTGGTCGCGCCGGTGTAGGCAATCGCTTCGGCTGTGGCAATAAAAGTATTCGGACTGGTGATGACTTCATCGCCCGCGCCGACGCCCGACGCGAGCAGCGCCAGATGCAGCGCGCTCGTCCCCGAGTTCAGCGCCACACAATGCTTGGCTTCGCAGTACGCTGCGAATTCCCTTTCGAATGCGGCGACTTCATCGCCGAGGCTGAAGGATGCATTCTTGCAAACGCCATCGAGGGCTTCGAGAATCTCTTCGCGAAGTCCGGCGTACTGGGCCTTCAAATCGAAATAGGGGACTTTCATTACCGGTGCCAATTCTTAACTCTACTGTTTTCCTGGCCCGGCGCGCAATCGCGAAGCGAAAGTTGCTTCTCGTATGTGATGCCGAAGCGGTCATGATAATCTCTTGAGCCGGAGTGCTCATGCTTCCTTCTCGCAGAGCTGAAAAGGATCCCTGGCCAGACACGGCCCAAACGGCACCAGGGATGCAGGCCGAAAACAAGCTTCCCATGACGCTTTCCGTCATCATCGCCGCCTATAACGAGCGAAATTTCATCGAGGAGATTTTGCGCCGCGTGCAAGCCA
>Ga0307374_10005181_pt1 | contig 21243 bp, 20 predicted proteins | sample OX3MG_FD_202532 | JGI IMG/M metagenome (GOLD analysis project Ga0307374, IMG submission 202532) | Soil microbial communities from Risofladan, Vaasa, Finland - OX-3 | ecosystem: Environmental > Terrestrial > Soil > Coastal area > Acid sulfate soil | place: Finland: Risofladan, Vaasa | collected...
GCGCGTGGCGGACGCGCCAGAGCGGCGGGGTGGCGAAGACCGGGTTGACCTGGTCGAGCAGGAGCAGGCGGGGCGACTGGCCCGCCAGGATGCGCTGGGCGAGGGCGACCACGGGGGCGGCGCCGGCTGGGGAAGCCTGCGGACGGGCGGGCTGGGGGAACTCCGCCGGCAGGGGCGGGGTGAAGTAGAGGCCGCCGGGCTTGCCGACGCTGCCCAACAGGGCGTTGAGGGCATTGACGGCGAGGGCGGTGAACAAACCGTTGGTTTGGGCGAGCGGAGCGCCGCCGACCAGGGCGAGGGCGGGCGCGGTGGTGGCCATCTCGCGCGCCAGGCGGGTGATGGTGGCTGGCGGGACGCCGGTTTGCCAAGCCACCGCCTCGGGGGTGTAGTCGGGCAGACCCTGCTCCCAACTGGCGATGCGCGCGCCCGCGACGCCGGCGGCGGCGGCGTTGCCCAGGTGCTCGGCCAGGATGACGTGGGCGAATCCCAGCGCCAGCGTACCCTCGGTGCCGGGATGGGCGGGGATCCACTCGTCGGCGTTGGCGCCGGTCTGCGAGGTGCGGGGCTCGACGGCCACGAACTTGCCGCGGACGCCGGTGCGGCTTTGGCGCATGGCGCCGTAGCCGAGGCTTTGCGCCACCGGCGAATTCCAGGTGCCGAGGAAGTCGGCGCCGAAGGAGAGCACCCAATTGGCGTGGGCCAGGTCGAAGCTGGGCAACTGGTCGTAGCCGAAGCTGAGCGCATTGGCCCGGCGCAGCACGTTGTCGTCAAACAGTTCGAACGGAACCAGTTGCGCGCCGGGGAAAGCGGAGAGGAAGCGCTCGATCAACACGCCGCGCTGGCCGTGGAGGGGCGCGGTCAAAAACGCCAGCCCGGCGGCCGCCGGCGCCGCCGCCAGCGGGCGGAGTTGGGTGGCCAGCGTCTGCAGGGCCTCGTCCCAGGAGATCGGGGCGAACTGGGCGGAGCCGCGCGCGCCGACGCGCTTGAGCGGCTGCTGGATGCGGTCGGGATTATAGGTGACCTGCAGGCCGGCCTGGCCGCGCACGCAGAGCTTGCCCTGGTTGACGGGGTGCTGCGGGCTGCCCTCCAACTTCTTGGCTAGCCCCATCAGCATGATGCCGAGCTGGCCGTTCTCGACGACCTCGGCGTTGCCCTCCATGATGCGGACTTGCAGGCCGCAGCCGGCGGCACACTGGTTGCACACCCCGGGCTTCCAGACGTCGATGCCCGGAATGAGATTCTCCTTGGGAATGAACCGGATGAGTTGGGTGGCGGCGCGTTTGCCGCAACCGCCCAGCGGGACGGCGGCCCCACCCAGCGCTGATAGCCTCAGGAAGTCGCGACGTTTCATGGTGTCCATCTCCTCCCGCTTGTGGCGGCGGGATCGGCGCTGCCCCCCCGCCTAGTAATGGCAGGTAGTGCAATCCACCGAGGCTCCCTTCTGTTTGTGGCAGGTGAGGCAAAAGTTCATGGTCAGGTCCTTGGAGCGCACGGCGACGGTTTGCTGGGTCAGGTCGCCGTGGCAGACGGAGCAGGCGACGCCGGCGTGGATATGCGGGGCGTGCTGGAAGTGGACGTGCTCCAGGGGATAGAACCAGTACACCGGCTGCCAAGGAGGTTCTTGGCCCTTGTTGTAATAGGCGGTGAGCTTTTTGATTTGCGGACTGCTGGTGTCCACGACCTGGTGGCAGGCCATGCAGAAGACGACGCTGGGCAAGCCGGCATCGGGCCCCTGGGTCACACCGGCGTGGCAGCTCACGCACTGCATGCCGTTCTTAAGGTGCACCTTGTGAGTGAAGGCGATGGGCTGGGTGGGATTGGTGCGCACCAGGAAATAGGCGCGCAGCGAATCCAGGAAAGAGGGATTGACCGAGGTGAAGATGGGCGAGGTGGCCGCCGAAACAAAGCCGACCGTACTGCCGGCGGCGAAGCGATACACCGGGAACGACTTCAGCCGGCTGCGGAACCTGCCCACCAGGAGGAACGCGACCACGCCGATGGCGACCACGATGAGGCCGATCACGCGGCGGCGGCCCCTCTTGGACCCAGATGTATTGGTGGGAGCGTGCGAGTTGTCCATGGCTCGACCCGTGGGGAACTACCGCGTCACTTCGCCTTCTTGCCGGCGGGATGTTTTCCGAACTTGCGGACGTAGGCGACCAGATCGTTGATCTGGGTCGAGTTGAGGGCGCCGCCAAATGGGGGCATGTTCAATTTGCCCTTGTCGATTTGGGTGTAGATCTGAGCGTCGGTCAGCGCCTGGACGGGGGCGGAGCGCAGATCCATTGCCCCCAGGGGCTTGCCCAGGACGGTGTTGCCACTGCCATCGTCGCCGTGGCAGCGGACACACTTGTCCGCAAAGATCTTCTGGCCCTCACTGGGGTTTCCCAGCGCGGCGCTTTGAGCCACCACCTGCCAAGCCACCGCGAACGACCACGCCACCAACAGCGAGCTCACGATCATTGCCGCGCGATTTCGCCTTGCCTTCATGGGAGCTATTCACCTCCTGCTGCGTACTGCTTCCGTAGATGTGTATGCAGGACAGTGGCCAACTGGCGCAGGGCCGCAAAATCCACATGGTTTGGGCGAATTGCCGACTATATGGGGGAATTAGCTCAACGCGATGGGGGAAAACCCACAATAAGGGGAGTGGATTGGCACGTGAATGGGGGAATGCGAACAGGAAGGAATGAGTGCCCAAGCCAAGCCGTGTGAAATCACCCAGACCAGTGCGCGATAGGGCGCAGCTCAGGCGCGCAGGGAGCCGGGCTCAAACGCGCAGAGCGGGTCGGCGGCGAGCGGGTCGCCGGTGGCGGCATAGGCGCGGGCGCGGGAGCCGCCGCAGACCGCCTGAAATTCGCAGCGGCCGCAGCGCCCATGGAACTGCCGGGGATCGTGCAGGGCGGCGAACAAGGGGGCGGTGCGGTAGACCTCCGCCAGCGGCTGGCGACGGATGTTGCCGGCGGAGAGGGGGAGAAAGCCGGAGGGATAGATTTCACCGGTGTGGGAGACAAAGACAATGCCGTGGCCGTCGCGGATGCCCCAGGCGCGGCTGCCCGTCGCCGTCGGCACGTGGCTCGCCACTTTTTGCCCTGGTCGCTCCCGTTGGTCGCTTGGAGGGCGCGCTTCGATTCCCGGCAGGGGACGCCCGCTAGCGCTCAGGGCGTCTCCAAGTTGTCGCCAGGAGCCCACGCCCTGGCCGCGCCGTTCGGTCAGGGTCAAGCGGCGATAGGAGGGAGCCTCGGTGGTAGCGACGATGAAGGGGGCTTGGCGGGAACACTCGAAGATCCAGTGCATCAGCGATTCGGCCTGGGCGGGCGACAACGGCTGCAACTGGTGGCCGCGCCCCACGGCGATGAGAAAGAACAGGCTCCAGCGGGCGATGCCGAGGGGACGGAGGAGCTCATAGATGGCGGGCAGATCGTCGGCGGTTTCAGCCGATACCAGCGAGTTGACCTGGAGGGGGAAGCCGAGCTCGCGGCCCCAAAGCAAAGCGTCCAGGGTACGGTCAAAGGTGCCGGGAACGCCGCGCAGACGGTCGTGGCGCGCGGGCGTGGAGCCATCCAGGCTAAGGCCCAGGGCCTCGACGCCGGCGGCCTGGAGTTGCACCAGGCGTTCCCGGGTGAGAGCGGGGGAAGCCGCCGGGGTGATGGAGACGCGCAGGCCTAGGCCGCGGGCGCAGTCCAGCAAGGGAAGCAGGTCGGGGCGGGACAAGGGGTCGCCGCCGGTGAGGATCAGTTGGGGCAGAGGGTCGCCAAACTCGGCGATCTGCAGCAAGAGTTGCGAAGCCTCGGCGGTGGTCAATTCGTCGGGGTGGGGAGCGAGCACCGCCTCGGCGCGGCAGTGACGGCAAGCCAACGGGCAGGCGCGCGTGGTCTCCCAATAGACGTTCATGGGGGTGCGGGAGTAATTGCGGTGCGCGTGGGGGGGCAGGGCAACGGGCGCGGCAACGGCGATCGGCATGGTAGGCTCCGCCGTGGTTGCTGCAAGTGAAGCGCCAAAGGGGCGCAACGCGCCGCGCGCACTTCGCGCTCAGCAGGGCGGGGCGACGGAGGGACCCGGGAGCGCGCGGGGCGTGGGCGGCGCGGGTAGGGTTGAAAGTGGTGAGCCAGGTGCAGGGGTGAGGGTATCCGTAAGGAGCATCGCCGCCATGACCGCCGCTGCCACCGCCCTGATCGAGTTTGCTGTGAACCCTCTTCGAGCGCCGGCCGTCCGGCGGCAGCCGCACGAAGCAGCGCTGGTGGCGCTGCTGGAGCGGGAGCTGGAGTTTCTGCAGGGCGGCGGCTATACCCGCGATGCGGCCGCGCCCTGGCGGCCCACGTGGCTGCTGCTGGACTCGCCGGTATGCGCGCGCCGCCAGGGTGCGGCGGCGGCGTGCGCGCAGTGTCCGCTGCGGGCATCCCTGCCCGCACCGGTGGCGGCGCGGGCGCTGGCTGCGGCCGAACCGGTCTGCTATCGCTTGGTGATCACCGCGCGCGGAGAAACCCTGGGCGAATTGCAACGGGCGGGGCCGAACGCCAAACTCACCGCCGCCTTCGCGGCTTGGCTGCTCGCCGAGTTGGGACGGCGGCGGGTTCGGGCCACACCATGGGCGGCATGATTGGCCCTGCACGTGCGTGCGCAGGGGTGGAATGGAACTCATGGCAAAACCAGGTTGCCCGATCCTACGCGTTCCGCTGGGAATATTGCTGGTGGTGGAATGGGGACTCAGCGCCGCCTTTTTCCGCTGGCCTGCGGGGCCCGGGCTGGGGCCGCTGCTCATGGTCGCCTTGATGGCGGCTTTGGGCATGGCGGCGGTGCGGCTCAGCGATGATTGGCTGGGACCGCAAGAAGGCGGGAAGGGGCAAGTAGGGTGGAATCGCGCAGGTGTTGGGGAATTTGACCCAACCCGAGATGCGATAATCCCTCCATGCCCATCCCCAATCAGGTTCAAGGAAAACCACTAGACCGGCTGCTGATGCAGGATCTGGCGTTGTTTCTGGATCTGTCGAGCGATGCGATCTTTGTGCGCGACTTGGAGGGCACAATCCGGTTCTGGAGCCATGGGGCAGAGACGCTGTACCAGTGGAGCGCGGCGGAGGCGGTGGGACGCAGGAGCCAGGAATTGCTGCACACGCGTTTTCCGCGGCCGCAGGGGGAGATCGAGGCGGAGGCGGTGAGCCGGGGGCGGTGGGAGGGGGAGTTGGAGCATCGTCGGCGGGACGGCGGGCGGGTGATCGTGATGAGCCGCTGGGCGCAGGCCACCGGCACGCATGCGCCGCAATCCATCGTGGAGTTCAACACCGACATCACCGAGCACAAGCGGGCGGAACAGGCGCTGCGGGACAGCGAGCTGCGGTATCGGGCGCTGCTGGAATCGGCGCCGGACGCCATCGTCACCGCCGACAGCGAGGGGCGCATCGTGATGACCAACCGCCAAGTGGAAGCCTGCTTTGGCTATACCAGCAACGAGTTGATCGGCAAGCCGCTGGAGCAGCTGGTACCGGTCCGACTGGCGGAGGTCCATCGCCAGCGGCGGCGGGAGTACGCCCGCCACCCCAGCACCCGGCCCATGGGGCAGGCATTGGATCTGGTGGCGATGCGCAAGGACGGCAGCGAGTTTCCGGTGGAGATCAGCCTGAGCCCGCTGCGGCTGGGCAACACGATGCTGGTGACGGCGGTGATCCGCGACATCAGCCACCGCAAACAGGCGGAGCAGGAATTGCGGCGGCTGCACACGCTGGAGCTGGCGCAGACCGAGCATCTGGCGACCCTGGGGGAGATCGCGGCGGGGCTGGCGCACGAGATCAAAAATCCGCTGGCGGCGATGGCGGCGGCGCTGGAGGTGATTGCCCCGGCCATGGCGGGCGAGGCGCAGCAGGCGATCATGGGCGAGGTGCGGGCGCAGGTGGTGCGGATCAAGTCCACGCTGGAGGATCTGTTGCAATATGCCCGACCGCGGCCGCTGCAGTTGGAGGCGGGCCGGCTGAATGCCACGGTGGAGCACGCGGTGCAATTGGCGGCGGGCCGGGCGCAGGCGCGGCGGGTGACGCTGCGGTTTGGCGGCGGCGCGCTGCCGCCGGTGACCCACGACGCCGACCAGGTGCACCGCATGGTGCTCAACCTGGTGCTGAACGCGCTGGACGCGGTGGGGGAGGGGGGCGCGGTGGAGGTGAGCACCGGGGTGCGCGACCATGGCCGAGCGGAAGCCCTGATCCAGGTGCACGACAACGGCGCCGGCATACCGGCGGCCGAGCTCACCCACATCTTCCGCCCCTTCTACACCACCAAAGGCGCGCAGGGCAGCGGCCTGGGACTGTCGCTGTGCCGCCGGATCGCGGAGCTGCACGGCGGGCGCATCGAGGTGCGGAGCGCACCTGGACAGGGTTCGACCTTCATCGCCAGCCTGCCGCTGGGAGAGCAAGCATGAGCACGAAGGCCAAGCTGCTGGTGGTGGAGGATGAGCGCCTGCTGCGCTGGGCGATGCGGCGCAAGTGCGAGCAGTGGGGCTACGAGGTGGCGGAGGCGGGCAGCAAGGTGGAGGCGCTGGATTTGGCGCAGCGCGAGCATCCCGACCTGCTGCTGCTGGACGTGATCCTGCCCGACGGCAACGGGGTGGAGATGCTGACGCAGTTGCGGCAGGAGCAGTTCACCGGGCCGGTAATCATGATCACCGCCGATCCCAAGGTGGAGGACGTCAAGGCCTCGCTGCGGCAAGGCGCCTTCGACTACCTGTGCAAGCCGGTCAACTTCGACGAGCTGGAGATCACCATCGCCAACGCGCTGGAGGCGGGGCGGCTGCGGCGCGAGGTGGAGACGGTGCGCGAGCATACGCGGCGGCAGTTCGAGCACTTGGAGATGGTGGGCTCCTCGCCCATCATGGCCAAGCTGATGGCCTTCGTGGAGCGGGTAGCGAGCAGCGAGGCGAACGCGGTGCTGCTGCAGGGCGAGAGCGGCACCGGCAAGGATTTGATCGCGCAGATTCTGCACCAGCGCTCGGAGCGGCGGGACCATCCCTTCGTACCGGTGAACTGCTCCGCCATCCCGGAATCGTTGCTGGAGGCGGAGCTGTTTGGCCACGAAAAAGGCGCTTTCACCGACGCCAAGAGCATGAAGAAGGGCTTGTTCGAGATGGCGGAGGGCGGGACCATCTTTTTGGACGAGGTGGGAGAGTTGCCGCTGATCCTGCAGAGCAAGCTGTTGCGCACGCTGGAGAACCAAACCCTGCGGCGGGTGGGGGGGGTGAGAGACCTGAGCCTCAACGTGCGGGTGATCGCCGCCTCCAACCGCAACCTGGAGCAGGCGGTGCGGGCGGGCGAGTTCCGCCAGGATCTGTACTACCGGCTGGGAGTGATCCCCATATTCATTCCGCCGCTGCGCAGCCGGCGGGAAGACATCCTGGCGCTGGCGCATTTTTTTGTGGAGCAGTACAACCGGCGCTTCCGCAAGCGGATACGGGGGTGGAGCGCGGAGGCGGAGGCGCTGCTGCTGCAGTACGCCTGGCCGGGCAATGTGCGCGAGCTGAAGAACGCGGTGCAGCGGGCGGTCATTCTGGAAGACGGCGAGCTGATCCAGGCGCAAGACCTGCCGTTTTACGCCGAGAGCGGGCTATTGACCTCAAGCTCGGCCTTTCCGGCGGAGGCGGAGGCGGTCGGGTCGGGGCCGGGCTGGCATCGCGAGCCCAATGGCCGCAGCCGGCTGGAGGTATTGATCCCGAGCGGCGGCACGTCGCTGGAGGAGATCGAGAAGGCGCTGGTGGAGTCGGCCTTGCGCCAGGCGCACGGCAACCAGAGCCGGGCGGCGCGCCTGCTCGACATCACGCGCGACGTGATGCGCTACAAGATGAAGAAGTTCGGCTTGGACGGTGCGGAGCCGCTTCCGCCGGGCTAGCGGCGGGTGGCGCGCCACTTTTTGCTTGGGTCGCTCCCGATGGTCGCTTGGAGTGCGGGCTTCGATTCCCGGCAAGGGACGCCCGCGCTCAGGGCGTTTCCAAGTTGCCGCCAGAAGAGGCTCCCGCGGTTTTCACGGCTTTTTTCTTGGCCTTGGGGCGGGCAAGCGTCCGGGCGGCGACGCGGGAACCCACCGGCGCCAGGGGCAGGGCCAGCGGCGTGCCCGGCCTCGGGGCGCGGGCGGGGGAGAGGTGGTTGGCGGCGGCCAAGCGGGCACGGGCGAGGTGGAAGCGCCGGGCCAGCTTGAGCCAGGTCTCGCCGGTCTGCACCCAGTGCAGGCGCCAAGCGATGCGATCGCGGGGCGGCACTTGGGCCAAGCCCTCGCGGAAACGTTCGGCCGAGTCGGCGGGCACCCGCAGGGCAAAGCCGGCGGGGGCGAGGAAGTGCAGCAGGCTGGGGTTGAGATGCTGCAGGTCCGCGAGCGTGACTTGAGCGCACTCGGCGGCCAAGCGCAGATCCAGAGGGCTGGCCAGGGGCTCGACCTGGACCTCGTCGGGGGCATCCACCTGCAAGTGGGCGATGCCGTATTGCTGGGGATTGCGGGCGATCAGGGCGATGGCCAGGATGACGGGCACATAGTCGCGGACGCCGCGCGGCAGCGCGCCCATGGCCGAGAGCTTCCAGAAATCAGCGTAGCCGGTGCGCGCCACCACCTTTTGAATGGTGCCGGGGCCGGTGTTGTAGGCGGCCATGGCGAGATACCAGTTGCCGAACTCGGCGTAGAGGTCCTTGAGGTGGCGGGCGGCGGCGAGGGTGGCTTTTTCCGGGTCTTGGCGGTCATCCACCCAGTGGGTGCGACGCAGGCCGTAGTCTTCGGCGCGGGAGTACATGAATTGCCACATGCCGCGGGCGCCGGCGCTGGAGACCAGGCGGGGGTCGAAGCCGCTCTCCAGTTGGGCCATGTAGAGCAGATCGTCGGGCAGGCCCGCGGCGGTGAAGATGCGGTCGGCCATGACGCGGTAGCGGCCGGCGCGGCGGAAGCCGGCCAGCAGATCGGGGCGGCCGGTGGTGGTGAAGTAGTGGATATAGCGCATGACCGCGTCATTGAGCACCAGCGGCAACTGCCCGCGAGCGGCGGCCTGGAGGCCGGCGCGGGTGTCGTTTTCGATCTGGGCGCGGGTGGCGGCATCGAGCGGGAAGGTCAACTCGGGGATACGGTCGAGCGGGGTGGGCTGGGGCTGGGCCTGGTTGAAGCCGCCGGCGGGGAAGGCATCACTCTCTAGCGCCTGGGTGCGGTCGAGCAGGGAATCGAGTTCGGCCTGCAGGCGGGGGGTGGAGCGGATGGCGTAGGGGCTGGCGAGCAGGCGGTCGAGGGTGGCGTCGAAGGCCTGGCGGGCTTCGTCCAACTGGCCTTGGCGGTAGAGGCGGAGGGCGGCGGCGTACTGCTGTTCGAGCGAGCGGAGGAAGACGGCAATGGCGTCGTCGGGCGGCGCCGGCGCGACGGCGACGGCGGGCGGGTGGCTCGCCACTATTTGCCTGGGTCGCTCCCGTTGGTCGCTTGAGGGGCGCGCTTCGATTCCCGGCAAGGGATGCCCGTTAGCGCTCAGGGCGTCTCCAAGTTGCCGCCAGTTGCGGCGGGCTGGAGCGGACTCGGTGGCCGCCTCGGGCCTGGGGCGGAGCGCGGGCGGTGGGGCCGCCGGCGCGGACCGTGGTAGGGGCGGGGGCGCAACCGGGGCGGGCGCGATCGGGGCGGCGGCGGGCTGGGTGCGGCAAGCCACGAACAGCGCGAGGCACGCCGCCACCGCCGCGGCCCAGGCCGGCGCACACTTGCCGCTTCGAGCTGGAGCCGGGCCCGGCATCAGGCGCGTTGCGGGACCAGAGCGCGGGCGCGGCGGGCGCCGGAGGCAGCCCGCGGCGCACTGGGCCGCAGCGGATGCAGGCGGTCGGCGAGCAATTGCGGCAGCTCGGGCTGCGCCCGCAGCGCGGCCTCGGCGCGCTCCAGCGACTCCAGCACGTCGGCTTCGCTGCGCTTGGTCAGTTGCGCCAGCTCTTGCGGCCGGAAGCCCTCGAGCAGGTAGAGCACCAAGTCGTGGCGGGGCTGGCGCGGCAGCCCCGCCAGCGCCGCCGCGAGCCGCTCCATGGTCTCGCTCGCGGCCGCGGTTTCTTCCGGATCGGCGTGGTCGGAGGCGACCACATCCTGCAGGCGCGTGGCTTCGTCATCGTCCCCGGCCACCGCCTCCGCGGCCGCCCGTTGGAAGTCAGGGACGGCTTGATCGAGCGAGTGCATGGGCTGGCCATGGGGCTGGTCGCCGTAGGCTTTGGCGAGCCGCCGCATCGCCGCCGCCGCCAGCAGCAGGAACCAGCGGCCGCGGTTGGCCGATTGCGCACCCGGGCGCGCACCGAGCGCCGCCACCACCACCTCATTCAGCACCTCGTAGGGATCGAGCCAGCCGGCCGGCAGCTCGCCCAACCGCTCGCGCAACTCGATCTGGCGGCGCACAAACGCCAGCAAATGCTGCTCGTGGGCGCCAAAGTAGCCGTTCAGGGCGGCGATGCGGCTCGCGGCGGACTGGGCGCGCCAGCGGCCGGGAGTGAATTCCGCTGCGGCCACGCGGCTGGTCGCGGACTGGGCCCGCCAGCGCCCGCGCGTCGCCGCCGCCGCCAGATGCAACCGCGGCCGCGTCTCGCGCAGCCGCTGCTTATGCTTGTTGAGCTGGCGGGTCAACTCGCCGCTTGCGGCGCGAAACGCCGCCTGCGCCGTCACCGCCGCCACTTCGCTGCTGAGCTGGCCGGTGGGCAGGTGCAAATTCAAGCGGCACATAACGCCTTCGCGGCTGGTGTGGCGCACCAGTCGGCCCTGCAATTGCACCAGCTCCGGCTGGAAGGCGAACAGCAGCCCATCCAGCTTGCGTTGGAAACGGTCAATATTTTGATTGAGCTCGGGAGTACGAGGGACTTGGACGGTCAAATGCACGTTCATCGAAAATAACCCTCTCCTTCACAAGTACGCCGATTATGGACGGCTGGCAAGTTGACGGGGCAAAGTCAGGGGCTTAGGCACCGGCCGCCCCGTAGTGGCGGATACTGGCACACGCCATAGGGTTCGGCCCACGGCCACGGTGCCAGAGTAGGCGATGGCGGATTTGGCGGCAAGGCCGAAGCCGGCGGGGATGAGGCCGACCAACTCGCGGGCCAGGGTGCGCCAGCCCAAGCTGCTGGCCAGGATGGCAGCGATGGGGCGGAGTTGGGCGCGCCAGCTTACGTCCTGGTCGCGCAGGGCGGCCAGCTCGAAACAAAGGCCGATTTGGTTGGCGGTGAGCAGCACGGTGTCGGAGCCCATCTCGCCCAGGGCGAGGGCCAGGCTGAGGGGGGTGGGGATGACCTCGGGCAAGGCGCTGATGGCGGCCAGGGCGGCGTTGCGGGCGGCGACAGCGTGGATGAGCTCGTGGGCAAGCAGGGGCCGCAGCGGGGGGAACACCCGGGCCAGCGCCAGGCGATGCTGAGGGCAGGCGCGCAGCAGGGCGTAGAGGCCGGGCTTGGGATCGTGCCAATCCACCGCCACCACCGGCGCCATGGCCAAGCCGGTAACCCGCGGCGAGCACACCCGAATCAAGTGGCTCGCCACTTTTTGCCTGGGTCGCTCCCGTTGGTCGCTTGGAGGGCGCGCTTCGACTCCCGGCAAGGGACGCCCGCTAGCGCTCAGGGCGTCTCCAAGTTGCCGCCAGCTGGGCAGGTCATCGTCGCCGATGAGGTCGCCGGCGAGGTAGGCGATGGCTTGGGCGCGCTGGTGCCCGGCGAGGGTGTCGGGGATGAAGACACGGCTCAAGGCCTCGTGGTCGGCCCCGTCGGCGGCGATCAACTCGAGCTGAAACGGCCGCAGCGCGTCCTGGCGAATGCGGGATGGCCGCAAGGCGCGGGCACGGCGCAGGCTTTGTTTGAACGCACCCATGAACCCTCCTGCTTTAGCCCCTGCTTTAGCCTAATGATGCGCCGGTGGCAGCCAACCGGTGCAGCTTTCCCGCCTTAAAATGGGAGGCCATGGCGAGCATGGAGGCAGTTCGCTTCGAGGTCACCGGCGAGGTGCAAGGCGTGGGCTATCGGTATTTTGTCTTGGGCCATGCCCATCGCCTGCAACTGCGCGGCTGGGTGCGCAACCGTCCCGACGCCAGCGTCGAGGTGGCGGCTTACGGTTTGCCCGCGCAACTGGGCCAGCTCGAGAAACAACTCTGGGCTGGGCCGCCCGCCGCCCGCGTGGCGCAGGTGCGGCGGGCGGTGTGGCGGCTGCCGGAAGCAGGCGACCCGCCGGCCGGATTTGAGATTGTACGCGGGTAATGGACACCAAGCAACGTATTTGACATCTATATTTAGATTTAGCATCATGAATGAGAAATGAGGACCACCATTTCGATTGAGGATGGGCTGCTGCGGCGCGCCAAACTCTACGCCGAGAGCCGGTCGCTGGGACTGGGTCGAGCGCTCGAAGAGCTGATCGCAAGGGGGTTGGAGCCGGAGCCGCCGCTGCCGCACACGAAGAGCCGGAGCGGCTTGATCCCGTTTATCCTGCCCCCCGGCTCGCCGACCGTGACCTCCGAACGGGTCAAGGAACTGGAGAACGACGCGGATTGAGCGCTTACCTGCTCGACACCAACGTCCTCATCGCCTTGTTGTGGCCGGCGCACGATGCGCACGAGGTATGCCGCGTTTGGTTCGAGCGCCAAGCACGCCGAGGCTGGGCCACCTGTGCGCTTACCCAGGCTGGGTTCGTCCGGATCGTGTCGAACCCCGCTTTTTCACCCTACGCGCCCCCGGCCTACCGGGCGGCCGAGCAATTGGCGGCGAACCTGGCCCATCCCACGCACCAGTTCTGGCATGACGACTTGAGCTTGAGCGATGCTGTACGGCCGTTCCGCGCCCAACTCTTCGGGCACCGCCAAGTCACGGACGCGTATTTATTGGGACTGGCCGCGCACCACGGCGGGCGGCTCGCCACCTTGGATCGCGGCATCCGCTCCCTGTTGCCACCGGACGGCGCGCACTCCGATTGCCTAGCCGAAATAGCCCCCGGTGGCGACTGATGCCGACGTGTGGATACTCCACACCTGACTCGGGTCGCTCCCGTTGGTCGCTCAGCGCCGTGGCTTCGATTCCCGGCAGGCCCGCCCCGCTGTAACGGCGCGGGGCGGGCAGGCCCGATCGCTCCGCTCAGGGCGCCTGCGAGTTGCCGCCACGGGACTACAATGCTGAGGGACAGTTTGGACGAGCGAAAGGACACCTTTTAAATGGCCACCTCCCACGCCATGGCCAGCGACGAGCTGAAATCCTACATCCGCGAAGTGCCGGATTTTCCCAAGCCCGGCATCTTGTTTTATGACATCACCACGCTGCTGAAGCAGGCGCGGCCGTTTGCGCGGCTGGTGGACCTGCTGGCGGCGCACTACGCCGACCGCGCGGTGGACGTGGTGGCGGGGATCGAGGCGCGCGGTTTCATTTTTGGCCCGGCGCTGGCGTACAAGCTGGGGGCGGGGTTTGTGCCCATCCGCAAGCCGCGCAAGCTGCCGGCGGAGACCGCGTCGGTGGAGTACGCGCTGGAGTACGGCACCGATCGGCTGGAGATCCACCGCGACGCCATTGCGCCGGGGCAGCGGGTGCTGATCGTGGACGACTTGATGGCGACGGGCGGCACGGCGGTGGCGAGCGCGCACTTGGTCAACCAAGTGGGGGGCACGGTGGCGGGGCTGGCGTTCGTGGTGGAGCTGACGTTCCTGCACGGGCGGCAGCGGCTGGCGGGCTACGACGTGATGTCGCTGCTGCAGTACGACAAATGAGCACGCGCTATCTGGTGGGCATCCACGCGGTACGGGAGGCGCTGCGGGCGCGGGCGGCGCTGCGCTTTGTGGCGGTGAGCCGCGAGCGCCACGACCCGCGGCTGCAGGAGCTGATCACGCTGGCGCACGCCGCTCGAGTGCCCCTGCGGCGGGTGGGGGTGGCGGAGTTGGAGCGCTGGGCGGGGCGGACGCCGCACCAGGGGGTGGTGGCGGAGGCCGAGGCCAAGCCGGTGCTGGAACTGGAGGACTTGCTGGCCGACGCGCCGCAGCGGCTGCTGCTGGCGCTGGATGGCATCGAGGACCCGCACAACCTGGGCGCGATTGTGCGCAGCGCTTGCGGCGCCGGGGTGGACGGGGTGTTGCTGCCGGCGCGGCGGGCAGCGGGGCTGACGGAGACGGTGGAGCGGGTCTCGGCGGGAGCGTTGGAGCATGTGCGCGTGGCGCGGGTGGGCAACCTGGCGCAGGCGCTGGAGCAGTGCAAGCAGGCGGGCTTTTGGATCGTGGGGCTGGACGGGGAGGGGCCGACGCGGCTGTGGGAACACGACTTCCGCGACCCCACGGTGCTGGTGGTCGGGGCCGAGGGCCGCGGCCTGCATGCCCTCATCCGCCAACGCTGCGATGCACGGGTGGCCATCCCGCTGGCGGCGGGGGTAGACTCGCTCAACGCCTCGGTGGCCGCCGGCATCGCCCTGTTCGAGATCGCGCGACAACGGGGCGGAGACACTCGTCCCACGGGCTGAGAAGCTAGGCCGTGGTGGGCAGGGTTGGCAAGAAGCGCCGGTATGCATCAAACTGGGGCATGCCCGGTGTGATCCAGCGCTGGCGCGAGGCGCAGGCGGCCAACGACCGGCTTTGGCAGGCGGTGCGACCGGAGGCGCTCTACGACCGTGCGGTGCCGGAGCGCCACCGGCTGATTTTCTACCTTGGCCACCTGGAGGCCTTTGACTGGAACCTGTTGGCACCGGTGCTGGAGTTGGAGCCGTTCCACCCGGAGTGGGACCAGCTCTTTGCCTTTGGGATTGATCCGGTGGACGGACAACTGCCCAGCGACCCGTCCGAGGCCTGGCCGGCGGTGGAGGCGGTGCGGGACTACGACCGCGAGGTGCGGCGGCGGCTGCAGGCGGGGCTGGAACGGCAAGGCGGCGCGGAGCGGGCGCAGCGGCTGGAGGTGGCGATCGAGCACCGCTGGATGCACGTCGAGACGCTGAGCTACCTGCTCCACAACCTGCCCTACGAGCGCAAGGTGGCGGGGCCGCCGCCGGCGACCGGTGCGGGCGGAGTGACCGGCATGCGGGAGTCGGTCGCGATCGCCGCGGGGCTGGCGACGCTGGGGCGGGCGCGGGGGAACGGGTTTGGGTGGGACAACGAGTTTGCCGCGCACAGGGTGACGGTCGCGGCCTTTGGCGCAGACCGGCGCAAGGTGTCGAACGGCGACTACCTGAAGTTCGTCGCGGCGGGGGCGGCGGCGCCGCACTTTTGGCGGCGGCGCGGGGGCGAGTGGGTCTACCACGGCATGTTCGGCGAGGTGGCGTTGCCGCTGGATCTGCCGGTCTACGTCACCCACGCCGAGGCCAGCGCCTACGCCGCGTGGGCGGGCCAAGCTCTGCCCAGCGAGGCGCAGTGGCACCGCATGGCCTACGGCACGCCAGAGGGCGGGGAGCGGAGCTATCCCTGGGGCGAAGCCGCGCCGGAGACGGTGGCGGGCAACTTTGATCTGCGGGGCTGGGACCCGGAGGCGGTGGCGGTGGGCGGGGCCAGCGCCTGGGGGGTGGAGGACTTGGTGGGCAATGGCTGGGAATGGACCGCCACGCCGTTCGCGCCCTTTCCTGGCTTTGCGCCCTTCGACTTTTATCCGGGCTACTCGGCGAATTTTTTTGACGGGCAGCACTTCGTGATGAAGGGCGGGTCGGCGCGCACCGCCGCCTGCCTGCTGCGGCGCAGCTTTCGGAATTGGTTCCAGCCGCATTATCCCTACGTCTACGCCGGCTTCCGCTGCGTATCGCGCTGAGACCTACACGCCATGGCCCACGCCCTGCCGCTCGCGCCCTCCGTTTCCCTTCCCCAAATGGCCGCCGAGGTGCGGGCTGGATTGCTGCGGCCGGGACCGAAGACGCTGCCGTGCAAGTACTTCTACGACGAGGTGGGCTCGACGCTATTTGAGGCCATCTGCGCGCTGCCCGAGTATGGCTTGGCGGCGGCGGATGCGCGGCTGATCCGCAGCCACGCCGAGGCGATGGTGGCGCCGTTCGGGGCGGGCACCATGGTGGCGGAGTTGGGCAGCGGCAACGCGCAGAAGACGCGCTGGCTGCTCGAGGCGCTCTGCCGGCGGCAGTTCACGCTGTATTCGCCGATCGAGATCTCGGCTCTGGCGCTGGCGCGCTGCCAGGAGCAGTTGGCGGGAATCGGCGGACTCGAGATCCGGCCGGTGCAACAGGAGTATCTGGACGGTCTCGCGGACATTGCGCGACGGCGCACGCAGGGGCCGCTGCTGGTGCTGTTTTTGGGGAGCACGCTGGGCAACTTCGAACGAGCGGGGGCGCGGGAGTTTTTGGCGGCGGTGCGGCGATTGCTGCAGCCGGGCGACGGGTTGCTACTGGGGCTGGATCTGGTCAAGCCGGTGGCGCGGCTAAAGCTGGCCTACGACGATCCCGGCGGGGTGACGGCGGCGTTCAACCGCAACCTCTTGGTGCGGCTGAACCGCGAGCTGGGGACCGACTTCGACTTGCCGCAGTGGCAGCACCGCGTCCGCTACGACCGGCGGGAGCGGCGGATGGAGATGCATTTGCGCTCGCGGCGGGACCAGGTTGTGCGCCTGCCAAGCGTGCCGCTGGCAATTGCCTTCCGGCGAGGCGAGACCATTTGGACCGAGAGCGCGCACAAATATCGGCCGGAAGAGATCCCGTCGCTGCTGGCGGCCGCCGGGTTCCACTGGGAGCGGCAGTGGCGCGATGACGGCTGGCCCTTCGCCGAGACCCTCAGCTTGGCGCGCTGAGTGTGCCCTACGGCAGCTACGCAGCGGTGCGCCGAATCTACACCCTTTCTGCACCGTCCGGTAAACCGCGGCACCGATTCCCGGTGGACAGCCCTCCTGCTAGTGCTGGAGGCCCAGGGCTTGCTAAACTGGGTGATCCACCATGCTTGAGTTGCCTGTCCCCGAATCGCTGACGTTTGACGATGTGCTGCTGCTGCCGGCGTACTCGGAGGTGCTGCCGCCGGAGGTGGAGACCTCGACCCGGCTCAGCCACAACATCCGGCTCAACATCCCCATCGTGTCGGCGGCCATGGACACGGTGACCGAGGCGCGCTTGGCAATCTCGCTGGCGCAGCAGGGCGGGCTGGGGGTGATCCACCGCAACTTCACCATCGAGCGGCAGGCGGATGAGGTGGACAAGGTGAAGCGCTCGGAGAGCGGCATGATCGTGGATCCGGTGACCATGGAGCCAGAGCAGAAGATCGCCGAGGCGCTGGAGTTGATGCGCAAGTTCAAGATCTCGGGGCTGCCGGTGACGCGCCACGGCAAGCTGGTGGGGATTTTAACCAACCGCGACTTGCGCTTTGAGACCCGCACCGACATCCCTATCGGCGAGGTGATGACCAAGGAGAACCTGATCACCGTGCCGGTGGGCACCACCCTGGAGGAGGCCGAGGCGATCCTGCATCGGCATCGGGTAGAGAAGCTGCTGGTGGTGGACGCGCACTACGTGCTCAAGGGATTGATCACGGTGAAGGACATCCAGAAGAAACTGAAGTACCCGCTGGCGGCCAAGGACGAGCAAGGGCGGTTGCGGGTGGCGGCGGCGGTGGGGGCGACCGGGGATTTTCTGGAGCGGGCGCAGGAATTGGCGCTGAAGAAGGTGGACGTGCTGGCAGTGGACACCGCCCACGGGCATTCGCGGCGGGTGCTGGATGCGGTGCGGAAACTGAAGGCGGCGCTGCCGCGGATTGACGTAATCGCCGGCAACGTGGCCACCTACGAAGGGGCGCGCGACCTGATCGCCGCCGGAGCGGACGGCATCAAGGTGGGGATTGGGCCCGGCTCGATCTGCACTACACGGGTGGTGACCGGGGCGGGGGTACCGCAGATCACCGCCATCGCCAACGCGGTGCGCGCCAGCCGCGAGGCCAGCGCCGACCCGGCGGGGCGGGTGCCGGTGATCTCCGACGGCGGGGTGAAGTACTCGGGCGACATCAGCAAAGCGATCGCCGCTGGCGCCAGCACGGTGATGATCGGCAGCCTGTTCGCCGGCACGCACGAGAGCCCGGGCGAGATCATTCTCTACCAGGGCCGGTCGTTCAAGAGCTATCGGGGCATGGGCTCGCTGGCGGCGATGGAGGCAGGGTCGGCCGAACGCTACGGCCAGCGCCTGGACGACGCCGAGATGCGCAACAGCGATGGCAACCGCAGCAGCAAGTTGGTGCCCGAGGGCATCGAGGGTCGGGTGCCCTACAAGGGTCCGCTGGCCGCCATGGTGCACCAGTTGGTGGGCGGGCTGCGGGCAGGCATGGGCTACTGCGGCTGCGCCAGCATTGAAGACTTCCAGAACCGGGCGCGCTTCATCCGCATCTCCAACGCCGGCCTGCGCGAGAGCCACGTGCATGACGTGATTATCACGCAGGAAGCGCCCAACTACCGGCGCGAGGGGCTGGATTAGAACCTCCCGGGCACGGAATGGCAACGGCGAAGTAGCCCGGCGCAACAGAGCCAGTGTGGACTGGCAGTGGCATCGCGACCTCGACCTGGGGCCTTTGGCGGAGGTGTGGCAGGCCGCCGCAGGGACTGGGTCGGCGTCGGTGTTTCAGAGCTATGCTTTTGCCCAACAGTGGGTGCGGTGTTTTGCCGGCATGGCCGAGCTGCGGATCGCGTGGAGAGTGGCGCCACCGCTGATCGTGCCCCTGGTGGTGCGGCGCGGGCGGCTGGAGTTGATGGGCGAAGGGTTGTTCGACTACCTCGACTTGATCGGGGCGGCGGGGCCGGGGCTGGAGCGCGAGGCGGCGGAGTTGGCGCTGGGGCTGGATTGGCCGAAGGCGCAGTTCACCGGGATAGCGGCGGCGACGCGGTTTGGCGGGTTTTGGCGAGCGCTGGGAGCGGAGGCGCAACCGTTTGCCACCGCGCCGGTGCGGGCGGCGGGGGCGGCGCTAGACGGGGAGCACCGCAGACTCGAGGCGCGCTGGCGACGGGCGCATCCGACCCTGCGCTTGGAAACCGAGGCCGGGCCGAGACGGCAGGTGCTTGCCTGGCTGCTGGACCACAAGGCGCGCGCGCTGGCCGGCCGGGGCGAGGCGAATGTGCTGGGGGCGGCGGAGCAGCGCTGGCTCACGGCTATGGTCGAGCACGAGCCCGCGCGCTGCGAGTTGTGGACGCTGGAGCGCGGCGGGCGGCGGCTCAGCGCACTGCTGGCTTGGCAAAATCGCGGCGCGCGCTACGGCTATACGCTATCCTACGAAGAGGATGCGGCCGAGCTGTCGCCAGGCATCCTGCTGCTATTCGCGGTTGTGCGCCACACTATGAACGAGGGCCGAAGCTTTCATTTTCTGACGGGCGAGCAGGCCTACAAGCAACGCTTCGCCACCCATGGCGAGCCCTTGCTGCGCTATGTGGTGGAGCGCCCCTAGATCGCATGCCCTCCCCTCCAACCGCCAATGCCGGCTGGGTGGATACCCACATCCATCTGCTGCCCGGGCTGGACGACGGGCCGGCCACGCTGGAAGACGCGTTGGCGATGGCGGAGGTGGCGATCGCCGAAGGCATCACGCATGCGGTCGCCACCCCCCACGCCAACTATCAATTTCGCTATGAGCCCGAGCCAGTGGCGGCGCTGCGGCAGGAGTTGCAAGAGCGCCTAGGGGAGCGGCTGCGGCTTTTCACCGGCTGCGAGCTGCACTTGAGCTTTGAGAACGTGCAGGCGGCGGTGGCGGAGCCGCGGCGGTTCTCGCTGAACCGGAGCCGCTACCTGCTGGTGGAGTTTCCCGAGTTTTTCGAGCGGCGGGCGCTGGGCGGGGCGCTGGAACAACTGGTGGGAGCGGGCGCGACGCCGGTGCTGGCGCACCCGGAGCGCAACCCGGTGTTTCAACAGCATCCCGAGGCGCTGGACGAGTACCTGCGCATGGGCTGCCTCAGCCAAGTCACCGCCTCGTCGTTCACCGGACGCTTTGGCAAGCGCGCACAACAGTTCAGCGCCGAGTTGCTGAAACGCGAACAACTGCACATTGTGGCCAGCGATGGCCACTCCGCCCAGCAGCGCCCTCCGCATTTCCAGCGGGCGTTCGCGTACGTCGAAGAACAGGCCGGCCGCGAGGTCGCGCTCGCGCTCTGCCGCGACAACCCGCTGGCCATAATCGAAGACCGGGAGCTGCCATACTGGCCGGAACCGGCCAAAGAGAAGAAGAAGGGGCTCTTCGCCCGCCTGCGCGGCTAGCCCCCCTGCGCGTGTGGCTCGCCACTTTTTGCCTGGGTCGCTCCCGTTGGTCGCTTGGAGGGCGCGCTTCGATTCCCGGCAAGGGACGCCCGCTAGCGCTCAGGGCGTCTCAAGTTGCCGCCACCAGAGTGGCAACATTTCCACTCGGCCTTCTCCGGCTCTGGCTGCGGCATCTGTCTTGCCAAGACCCAGAAACCCTCTGGCATCGGGGGGCGCGCGCCACCGACCTTCCCGCAGAGGCAAAAAGGAGAATTGCCATGATCACGTGGAAGAATCTCGGCCTCGCGGTAGTCGCTTCCGCAGGGTTGGCGATTGCGCAGACACCGACGCAGACGCCGAACCAGCAAACCCCAGGGCAGCAGGCGCAGACGGCTGCGCAGCAAACCTCGCAGGCGGCCAAGCAAGCCGCCGAGAAAGCCAAAGAAAAAGCGGCGCAGGGGGGAGAGGCGGCCAAGCAAGCCGTGACTCCGGCCCAGGCAGCGCCAGCTCAAACCCAGCCGGGCCAAACCCAGCCGGGCGCGATGCAGCCGGGCGCGGCGCAGCCGAGCGGGCAAGCCGCGGGCACGCCCACGCCCAACCAGCAGCCCGGGGCTGCGCCGGCGGAAAAAATGCCGAAGACCGCTTCCCCGCTGGAATGGTTGGGGTTGGCGGGCTTGGGCCTGGTCGGATTCGGCTGGGCGCTGCGGCGGCGCCGGATCGAGAGTTGAGGCTCGCAGCTCGACGAGGCTGCGGAGCGGCTCAACGAAATACTGGAGGCTCATCTGGCCACGCTGCCTCCAGCAGAGCGCCGATTGCGCCTCGGAGAGCGCTCTCAAAAGCCTCGGAGCCGGGGCGCAGCGCCCAGTCCCTAATCAGACAGCCGACGAACTCATTTTCGTCTTGAATTTGCGCCAGCAGGCGCAGGTCAGCGAGCCGTTGCCGAGATTCCGCTAATTTCCCTCGTCGCGCGGGCGCCGGCGCCGCGCCTTTGTTCGTCTCTCCGCACCCGCTCGATTGCGTCATCCACAGTTCAAGCCCTTCCCCTCACAGTCCCCACTGCTCCCAGAGGCGGTCCACCTTGGCCTTGGTGGCGGGGTCCATGAGGATCTCCTGCGGCCAAGGGCGGAGGAAGCCCTCGCTGGGCCACTTGCGGGT
>Ga0307374_10005182_pt1 | contig 21237 bp, 9 predicted proteins | sample OX3MG_FD_202532 | JGI IMG/M metagenome (GOLD analysis project Ga0307374, IMG submission 202532) | Soil microbial communities from Risofladan, Vaasa, Finland - OX-3 | ecosystem: Environmental > Terrestrial > Soil > Coastal area > Acid sulfate soil | place: Finland: Risofladan, Vaasa | collected...
TAATTCATAATTCATAATTGAAAAACAGAGTGGGCATGCGGATGTCGAACGAAGAGGGACCGGTGCTGTCATAGGGGCAAGCTTCGCGGGCGGTAGATCGTCTTAGAGGCTGGCAGCGTTCGTGGACTTTTTCGTTCGCTCCGCCCCATGATGCCACAGCGAAAATGGCGTCATGGGGCGGAGTTAATCCGAAGCCTGGAATAAAGGAAAGATACGGAAATAAAATATTGGCGAAAAACGGCGTATTAGAGCAATTTTACATTTAATAGAAAGAATTTTTGAAAAAAGATTCAGGAAGCTGTAACAAAACAGAAATTCGGAGGTTATTACCGGACTTCTTAACCGCACCGGCGGCTAAGGAGGTTTGCGTGCCGAAAAAAATTCTCTGAAATTTTGGGATTTTCAAACGGAGCGCGAAAAAAAGTCGTATCTTTGTAAGAATGTATAGGTCGCGGTTAATTCGCTCGCGAATTTTCCGCCGCGATACCACGGGGCAGGTGCCCCGAAGCTGGCGCCCGTAGTTCAACTGGATAGAACGTTGGATTCCGGTTCCAAAGGCTGAGGGTTCAAGTCCTTCCGGGCGCGCGAAGAACCGCCGCCCATAGCGGGGCAAAAGCTTTCGTAGGAAGGGCCTTATTATAAGGATGAACCCTCGGAGGCAAACCCCGGGAAGCGGCGGGCCGAAATAAAGAAACGGTGGGCCAAAATAAGGTTCGAAGAACAAGATAGTGCTGCATTAAAACGGATGATCCGTTCGCAACGAGAACTTAAGGAAGTAAAACAACCGGGCACGGAGCGGCTTTCTCAGACGGAGAAGCTGCTATTGCGTTATGAGACGGGGCGTGACTGGCTCCTGAACAACCAGCGCGCCGCCGCCGCGGGCGCGGTGGTCCTCGTAGCCATCGTCGCGGGCTTATGGTGGTGGGCCGGCCAGCGCAAAGCCAATAGCGACCGCGCCACCACATATCTTTCGCGCGTTCTGAATTACTACTTTCAGGGCGATTACCGTCATTCCATCGACGGCAATCAGCAGCAGCGAATAAACGGGGAGCCAATTTATGGGCTCCGCTTTATCGTGCAGCAGTTTGGCTCGACGACGCCGGGCCGGCAAGCCGATCTTTTTCTGGGCAACGCCTACTATGCCATCGGTCAATATGACAGCGCCAGCCAGGCGTTCAACAATGCTTCGAGCGATTATCCGATCGTCGAAGCATCGATCGATGCGGGGCGCGCCACAATTTTCGAGCATCGAGGTAACAAAATCAAAGCTGCGGAGTTATTTGAATCCGCGGCACGGCGCGATACGACGAATCCTCTTGCGGCGGACTACTTTTTGTCCGCCGCGCGGGATAACGAAGGCGCGAAAAAGACGGACGATGCCGTCCGCTTATATCGCGAACTGGCGGCCGATTTTCCGAACAGCCAGTTCGACGATGCCGCGAAGCGCGAGCTGATGAAATTGAACGTCGAGCTTTGAGAGCTTCGGAGCGTGACGAAAAAAGTTTTTTGAAAACATACTTGGAGGCTCGAAACGCTGGAAACGGCGATTGAAGGCTTCCCAAGAGCGAAATAAGATTCGAAACCATCGTGGTTTTATAGACTAACTGGACCAATGCGACTCGACCAGGAAAATAAATTTTTGTTTACGGACCGCCCGAAGAGCGGCACGAACGCCAGCGGCCTTGCCGCACGGGCGCTTACGCCGAATCGGATGTGGTCCATGTTCCTCACTAATGGAGGTAGTATGCACCGTTACATTACTGCATTTATCGTGCTTCTCGCGCTTGCGTTTGCAGGCGAGGCTCATGCACAGTGGATTAAGACCATTTCGGGGTATCTCCCGGCCGGACAGACGAACGAGCTCTTTCCGCGAGTACCTAACAACTCCGCGTTGGATACGATCTACCAGATCGCCGGCAATTACGACGTTTCAGGCACGCTGAAGATCGACGAAGGCTCCGAGCTGGAGTTTCTGCCGAACAGCCGCGTGCTCGATTCGGCCGGCGGCAAGATCGTCGCCAACGGCTACACGGGCCTGAACCGCCGGATCCTGTTCCGCGGCCTTGCCGTTAACGCCAACTCGCACGAGTGGGGACATTTCGTCATTCTTCCGAATTCCGATTCGGCCTATTTCGCGAACGTCCGCTTCGTCAATTTCCGGAAGCGCAACACGGTCGACGTTACGCCGATCTATAGCCCGTTCTCCGATCCGACGCGCGCGGCATTCAACAACGCCATCAATGCCGACATCAACGGCGTGGGCGCGTGCATCGCGACGTTCTCGCACAACACGTACATTTACGACGCTATCGTCGATAGCTGCCAGGCGTCCTTCGCCGGCGGCGCGTTCGCGTTCCTTCAGGCGCCAGCCGGATGGCCCACGCCGGATGACGGTCGCCTCGCGCTCGTGGGCAAACAGGTCGGCCTGCTCACCATTCGTGACACGCGCGTCTATAATAACGAGACGACTAACCCGCAGAGCACCACGGCGCTCGGCGGTGCCATTTACATGTCCTCGAACAATGCGGGCTACCTGCAGAGCGATAACCTGGTCTGCTATCTCGGCTATAATGGCTTTGTGACCGGGACGCCCTCGAATCCCGTTACCTTTACCCCCGCGCAGGACCTTATGCTCTTCGAGCGCTGCACGGCGGATAACTCGTTCGATAATGTCGTGGTCGGCACCCACGTCGATTACGCCGAGGGCGGCGCGATCTACGTCGGAACGAACACGGCACTCGTGCTCTCGCAGTGTACGTTCAATACCGATTCCGCCGTTCAGGCGGACGACGCCAATGCATGGGGCGGCGCAATTGCGGTAAACCAGTATTCGGGCAGTCCGATTCAAACGAACAATGGCTCGCTCACCGACCAAATGCCGGGTCTTTCCATTCTCAAGACCGCGACCTTCCGTGGTAACGTGGCCGGCGTTGGCGGAGCGATTCACATCGATATGACGCCCGTGAATCAGATTTTCACCGTGCCCGCGGCGCGTCTTATCATCGATGGCGAGCATATCGTTCCGATGCCGGGCTTCTCGGTTCCTGTTCGCGACTCCGGTAAAATATGGTTCGATGGAAACATCGCCTATATGGAGGGCGGCGCGATCTACTCTCCAAACAAAGTGTACATCACCGGCTACCTCGCGCCGAATAATTTTCCGTGGCCCGGCGGCTCGGATTCGGTCGAGTTGCGCGTCGAGTTTTCCAATAACGTCGCCGCGGTCGGCGGTGGCAGCATCTATCTCGATGCGTACTCCGGCGGCACGCCCGATTTAGTCGAGCGCCGCGCCTGGCATCTCGATAACAGCGTCAATCCCTTCGATCCACGTCTGAACCCTGCTGGTGGCGTGAACCGTGGCACCCTCTATGGCATGGGCGTCATCGGTGGCGGCGCGGAATTCGTCGGACTTCGCGATTCAACCTTCGCGACCGAATTCAGTCATAACTTCGTCGTTGGCGGTAATGGCGGCGCGGTCAACCTCGAAGACGGTATCGCATCGGGCAACCAAGTGCCGATCAACCGCTACTTCGCCGAGAACGAGTATAATGCGCAGAACGTAAGAATTCCGCGCGATACCTTCGCCAGCGCGAGCATCTTCCCCTACGATCCGCGCGAACTTACCCGCTTCGTGGGTAACCGCGCCGAGCTTGGGCCCGATTCTGCCGCGTTGTACAGCTACAATCCTGTAAATCCGGGTAATGCGCACGGCCGTGGCGGCGGACTCTACATTCAGATCACGAGCGATCCGAACAACGTCCTTACACCACTCGATTCGACCTTCTTAAGCCGCGTCCGCTTCGAAAGCGATACGGCCTATTCCGGTTCGGCCATCTGGTGCGATCGTTATGACTTCAAGCTAATGTCGAATCAATCGCTGATCGCCAATAACATCGCAACGTCGCCTTCTTCGGCGACGGTCGATCTCGACACATCGGGCGTGACCACCGGCATCTCGAATCCAAGCGATCCGGACGCGGGCGCGGCGATCTGGGCTGATTTCGAAGGTCCGCTTCCTTCCTACGAGTCTAACTCGCGTGGCGATGCGATCTACGATAACACCGGGCGGTATATTCTGCGCCTGCCGGTTTCGACGGTCATTGGCAAGAGCGGCGCCGATACGCTCCGTGGAAACTTCTGGGGCGAGACGGGACCGAGCGTGATTACCGAAATCAATCCGCCCACGGGCGCGGAGCAATCGACCTTCTTTATCGACTACTATAAATCCTGCTTCACGAATATCTACGAGCCGAACAGCAATCCGCCCGTGGCCTACATGCCGGTAACCATCGGCCAGATTCCCGATACGCTCCTTCTCGAAGGCCGTGTCTATGATCTCTTCGACCGTGGCACGGATATGAAAGTCGCCGATTACACGAATCGCCGCCTCGCGCCGGCCGAAGCGTTCTCGCTCGGGCTTCCGAACAGCATTACCACGCTTCACCGCTTTACGCGAAATATTTTCGACGCGGACCCGACCTATGTCAACAAGATCGATCTGTACCAGACCGATTTTCAGGGTCCGCAGCCGTTGGGCTATCCGTTATTCCTGCAGGCGGATGTGCCGCTCCTCGATTCCAATCGCGATCCGTATGCGAAGAACTATACGGTATTCATGGTATTCAATCAGACCACGAACGAATTCGTCCGTGTGAATCTGAAAGAATCCGTGACCGACGAAGCGGCCGGCGCCTCGGATCAAATCTATCGCGGTCGTCTCGATTTCGTCCCGGATTCCTCGGTAGCCGAGCGGCATCCTACGCTGAGAGAGCAGGCGCTTTATACGCTTTCGCTCCTCCGGCCTACCACGATGACCTATGACGAGGTCCAGCGGGCCTCGATGCTCGAAGATAGCGCCGCGCTGAAAGGCCGTGAATATCAGCTTTCCCCGACCGACATCGTTGCTCCCGGAGATACCGTTTTCGCCGATGGCCGCTCCGGTGGATTCCAGGGCAAAACGACGTGGTATGCCGGTGAGCGCTATCACACGCTGCCGGTCCGCCCGGGCGACCACATCCTGGTCATCAGCCGTACGCAGCTTTGGGAATTCGGTCCGGCCTATGCGATCACGCACGGCCTCCAGTTCACCATCGGCGATGTGTTGCCGCCATCGTTCGTGGCCGACGTGCCAATCCTCCAGTCGGACGTTTATAATCCGAATGTGAAATTCATCCATGAGGATGTGAACTATAATGGCAACAACGCGCCCGGAAATTCGCAGGATTCCGCCGTCACGCTCTTCCGCGTGGCCGGCTACGACCCGAATTATTTCTACGATCCGCGATTCCTCTTCAACCAGGGTAATTATACTCAAGTGAGGATCTCGGTCACTCCGGATTTATTCGCCGGCGATTCCATCCCGGTAGGAATCACCTATGTAGCGAAGAACGCAGCCGATTCGGTTCGCGCGCACGTTCGCCTCAATCATTGGATGTACGATTCAATCGCCTTTAACCAAAACATCACTGGCTCCAACGGCTATGTGGTTCTCAAAGGCCAGCCGCATAATCCGGACGTGGTTCCCGGAGGCGAGGGCGTCACGGCGACGCTCACAAACTATCCGCCGAACTTCGCATCCGAAGACAGCCTGCTGATGTCGATTCCTGGCTCGCAGCTCGGCCCCGACAGCTCGGCGCTCAGCATGTGGCTATTCCCGCCTTCGATGAACTGCGCACGGGTATCGCCGGATAATCTCGGGGCCAATCCCGATACGCTGGATGTTCGTTCGTCTTCGGCGAGCTACCATTTCCGTATCGTGGTCATGGACAGCCTGCCGGTATTCAAACCGCTGCAGACCGGAACTACGAGCAAATGCGGATACCAGTATGCTATCCTTACCGATTCGCTCCGGTATAAGCTCGACCTCACTACGGACGATGAAATCGAGGATTCCATCGCGGCCGCGGAAACGCTGCCCGGTGCAAAGGTCTCCGATTCGAACCGGCGCTTCCCTGCCTGGGACTTCCGCTATGGCCGTACCGCCTATGACTTCCAGACGGAGCCGTCGTGGATGACGAATCCTTCCGGCGGGCAGTATGTGACCCTCGACAGCGCGACGGACCCGAGCTTCAAGGTGCGCGGTATTATCAACGTCCGGCTCGATTCGACGACGGCGGTAAATAATTATCTGCTGCCGAACCCGCAGGTCAACGGCGAACTGAATCTCGATACGATCGTGGGCGTCGAAGCCAACGACGGACATACCGGCAAAACGCTTGTACGCTGGCCGATCGAGATACTCTTCGCGCCGACGATCCTTAATACGAGCCTGCCAAATGCGGCGGAGGACACCGATTACAGCTTCAACTTCCAGTATCCGGACCAGATTCGCAGGATCCTCATCCAGAACCTCAACCCGGATCATTACTACACGTACACCCTAATCTATAAGGGTACGACGGATTATCTTTTCCGCGATATTCCGGACAGCATTCCGATGGCGGATTCGACCGTGCTGGTCAATGGCGTTCCGACTCTGGTCGTTCGCCCAAGCCACATTGGCACGCCCGATACCGTGGTTGGCCACACGCCGTCCTGGTTAAAGATCGATCCGTTCACCGGTGTGCTCACCGGCACGCCGACTGCTGCTGACGCACCGCGCGCCGCGGGCATCCCCTGCGGAGGTGACACGGTGGACGTTCTCGTGAGCGATGGGACCTGCGTCCAGACCTGGGCGGAATTCCCACTCACGGTCGATTCCATCAATCATGCGCCCTTCTTCGTGAAGGGTCCGAAGCAGCCGTGCGTAACCAGTGGCGTTGCGTTCTGCGACAGTGCCTTCGTGGTCGACCGCGATCTCCTGCGCGACTCCTGCGCGGCGGAAATGCTGACGGTAACGTCTAGCGACGTGACCTACAATGGCGTGTCGGTCGGAACCATCACGGTTACGCCGGGCACCATAACGGGACCGCTCTCGAGCGATACGACTAAGCTTGCGGTTTGCGGCACGGTTACTCTTCCGGATAACTACTGGAACACGTCTCCACTGTCGCCACTCTACATCCAGCTTAAGGTCGTGGATGCCGATGGCGCATTCGATACGATCAGCTATCCGTTCTATGTCGGCCAGGCACCGAGCTTCGAATGCTCGATCTGGGTTTCGAATGCCGTCACGCTGCCGCTGCATCCGTTGCAGGACATTCAGAAGCTTTGCTTCGGCGCCGGCGAATTCGGTACCGACTCGCTGGATTATCAATACTGTGAAGTCGAAAATGCGCCGGCTCCGCCGACAAGCGCCTTCGATGCTCGCTGGATTCTGCCCGTTGGTGGACAACTCGAGGGATCGACGATCGACATTCGCAGCAATGCAAATCCGAACGCGCTCATTACCTGGCAGGTGCAGTTCCAGCCGGGCAACGAAGGCGGCGCGGCCGGCAGCCTGTATCCGGTGGATATTTGCTGGAACTCGTCGTGCCTCGATACGACCAAGCTGCAAGCGCCATTTACCGCCGGCCACTTCTACCTGAGGAACCCGCGTAATTCGCAGGAATTCTCGATCGATATGAGCAGCGGCGTAGGACCCGTCGATCCGAGCCTCTATACGCTTACGAAGCTCGGCTCCGACTCGATGTGCCTGCAGATTCGCGATCAAGGCTTGACGAACGCGCTTATCGTCTTCATACCGAACAGCGTAGCCGGTGTGGGCGGAGTAAGCAATCCGGTCTTCGCGCTCGAGCCGAACTACCCGAATCCGTTTGCGAGCACAACCACCCTGAACTTCTCGGTGGCCCAGCGTTCCGATGTACGGATCGACATCTATGATGTCAAGGGCACGCTCGTTCGCACGCTTGTAAACGAGCCACTCGACCCCGGATCGTATCCGGTTACGTGGGATGGAACGGACGAATCGGGCGCGGCCATGCCACAGGGCAATTACGTTGCGCACATGTCCGCCGGCAGCTATAATGCCACGGTAAAGATGTCGCTCGAAAAAGGAGCGCAGTAAGTGTAACTTTTGACGGCCTCGGAGGTTGTTACTCTAACTTCCTCCGCGGCCATCGAAAGCCGCTTAGGATCGGTAACGATCAAAAAGAACAGTTTTTTCAAAAGTGTTAATTCGACAACTTTTCAGGAGTATCAGATGAAACTTTATCAACGGTTTTTCATTGCGATGGCGGCGGTTGCCATGGGGGCGGCGGGCTTCGCACAACGGGCGAGCGCGCAGCCCGACACCTTGGGCGTGCAGCCAATCTGGGCGAATTATACCGTCCAGTACGTCAACGAGTTTTACAACCCGCTGGCGAATGCCAACCTCATTCCCGTCGGCCAATTCGTTAACTTTTCGGGCACGCCCGATCCCAATGACGGCACCACGAGGCCCGGCATTCCGGTCGGGTTTCATTTCCTATTCAATGGGAATGACGCGGACTCGGTCAATGTCAACGTGAACGGCTGGGTTTCCGTCCGTTCATTGAATTACAACGCGACGTTCAACGCCATCCCGGTCACGCCGGCCAACAATAATAACCTTTTTAGCTCGGTTCTGCCGAATAATGTGCTAGCGCCATACTGGGGCGATCATTATTACCGCACCACCGAGCCGGGCTTTACGCCGTCGCGCATATCGTACGCTACGTCTTTTGTGCCCGCGAAAAGCGTGGACCCGAATGCCGCGCCAAACAAATTCATCGGTACGTTCACGGTGGAATGGCGCGATCTCAATGTTAACGACCCGACGAATTCGAATTCGATCGCGTCGTTCCAGTTTATCATTCGCCAGAACCCGATGGCCTACGATATGGCCGCGCCGGATCAGCGGGCTACGTTCGAATTCCAATATGGACCGGAAGGAAACAGCGGGAACGTGCAGACCGTTGGCGCCGCCGTCGGCGCGAACGATTCCGCCGGGTTTACGCACATCAACGCGCTCTTTACTTCGACGCTGGCATTCGACGCGGTTCGGAATGACGATACGACGCGCACTACCGTATGGCCGCCAACCGGCCTGCCGGGCCGGGCCGTCCAGCTTCTGCCGAAAGGCGTCTCGCTGCTCAATCAATGGGGCGATGGGGACGTGTATCTTCTGCAACAGAACAGCCCGAACGCGCAGGTTCGCACGCACCAGAGCCTGTTCGTTACACTCGACGATGCGATGGCCATTTTGAACGCCACGGCGTCCAACATGCCGCTCGATTCGGTCGAGGGCCGCGCCGCGTTCCATGGGGATGCGAACCACACCGGGCGCGTCTATAATCCCGTCTATGGCGCATATTTTTACTACACCACGCCCTATGACGCGGCCTACATCATGATGTACTTAGCCGGCAAGGTCGCGGAGCTTCCGTGGCCGGAACCGTTGCCGGTGCCGGGCTATAAAGCCGAGAATACTCAGACGACGGATGTATCCGGCATCGTTGCCGACGCTTCCAATATTCAGACGGTTGGCAGCACGGTGCTCGTGCCGGTCGCGATACGCGGCCAGGTCAACGGCGCGCTCTCCCTCCAAATGGATTTGAAGGGCCTTGCGGCAAGCGGTCTTGAATTTGTCGGTACGCGCGCTCCGAGCGGGACGCTAATGTGCTCCAATGCGCAGACTGGCCGCGTGGTGCTGGCCACGAGCGGTTCGTTCGAGGACGGCGAAACAATTGGCTATCTTGAATTCCACGCTCCGGCTAACGCCAATGCGGAGTTCGACCTTACGAACGTGAAGGTCAATGACGTGGATATGCCAGGCTCGCACGTCGCGCTCAAACTCAATTCTGGTGCGAACGGGGACGCCACGAGCGCGGTCAGTTCGCTCGATCAGAATGTGCCAAATCCGTTCATGGTCTCCGCCGCTGCCGAGACCCAGATCGGTTTCGAACTTGCAACGCCCGAGACCGTGACGCTTCGCGTTTACGACCTGCTTGGTCACGAAGTACGGACTTTGGTCAACGGTGAAAACCGCGCCGCCGGGCATAACAGCGTCCTATGGGACGGCCGCGATGCAGGTGGAAACGTGGTTTCCAGTGGATTGTATTACTATCAGCTTGTGACCCCGGACTTCACGAAGACGGTGAAGATGCAGGTCATTCGCTAAGCCTCGCCTGGGTAGGAGCCCCCTCGCGTATCGAGAGGGCTTTCGATGGCGAAGAATCGTTCTTTGAAATATTATGGCTATCATACGGCTGCTTGTAGTACGGGCGGCGCTAATCGCGATTGCGATTAGCACGGTCGTTCTTCGGCTTGCCGCTCAAAACGTGGTGCATGTACGCGTCGATACGCTCACTGCTAATGCAGGGGATACGGTCGATGTGAACGTGCTCTACACCTTCCAGGCGACGCGCGGTCATAACATCCATGATTTCACGGCGAGGTTTCTCTTCGATTCCTCGGACATGACGATCCTGGGGTATGACCGTGACAGCACGGCTTCCGCGGTAATTTCTTATAGTCAGGACACGACGATTGGAAATCAGTCGGGGCTGATCGTGCTGGGTGAGCTGCAGGGTAACGAAATCGACTTGACCGACTCGGTTCTTTTCAGAATACGCGTCGCGCTCAACCCTCGGTTAGCGGACACGGCCTGGATTCGATGGGATACCAACTTCGGCGTCTTCGATCAAAGCGACAGTGTCGATTCGGTCGTCCGTGAGGATGGCTGGGTTCGGACGCGGTCTACGGCGGGTCATATCGAGCTTTCGATGCCTTCCATTCAGTCGGATACCGGCATGGACATTCAGGTGCCCATACTTTTGGGCGATGTTCGCCCAGCGGGTATTGGTTCGGCGGTCCTGCGATTTATCGTAGACCGCTACCAGCTTCCGCTCCGGAACGTTGTTGCGGGTACGGAATCCGATGCGCAGTTACGCTCCTGGAGCGAATCGTACGATACGATTTCGATCGTGCTTGGCGCTGGCACGGGTGGCAGTATCACCGGAAACGACACGTTGGCGGTGATGACGCTTCATACATCGCCACGTCAGGATACGGCGTGCCTCGTGCCCGAAATCGAATTGGATTCCGTCCAGGCACGGTTTGTCGGTAATGTCGAGGCTTCGATCGGGGAAATTTGCATCGTGCCGGGGCTAAACGGCCCGGCGAGCGTACTAACGGAGGCGACGTCTCCTCTAATCGGGATTTTTCCGAATCCGGCGCGGGATCAGGTAACGATCGATTACCCCGGCGGCGAAGCGGGTGGCGGCGAAGCAATACTTAACGTGTTCGATGCGGTGGGGCGCGCGGTTTATTCCGGCGGGTTTCGCGGCAGTACATGGAGAATTCCTTCATCGCTCGGACCGGGAGCTTACGAGATCGTGCTTGCGAGCAGGGGTGAAAGGTGGACGGGGACGCTCATCATCGCGCCACGATAGTCATAATAAAAAAAGAAAAACCGCTTTTGCGGTGTAACAAAGTTTTAATTAACGAATTAGTTGTCAGGTATGATGAATCCTAACAATTTTACAATTAAGGAGAAAAAGGCCATGCGCAAGCTTTACGGCTTATGGGCGGGGGCTATGCTCGCCGTCTTAGTATTACTCGGCGGAGTCTCGCCGGTTCGAAGTCAGAATTATCCGCTCATTCGGTACTATCCGACGTTATCGCTACGGAACTTTAACGTTCCGCCGCACGATGGCGTCCAATACGTTCCGGTGGCCGGCGGCAATGGAGACCGTTACTTCCTCGTACCGGTCTGGATTTGGAACCAGGTCGATACCACCTTCAACAACTGGGACAATAGTGACGGCACTCGTTTTGGCCAGCACCTCGAGCCGGTCCGAAGCTTCAATTTCGAGCTGTTCTATCGTAATGAGATGATGGAGCTCGATGTCGATCATGGTTCGCCGATCGTGATGACCGGGCCTTCGATCGTGGGCAATAACACCGGCAGCCCGGTTACGGCGCGTCCGGATACGGGGCTTGCGAAGACGTTCTTCGTCACGTACACCGACCAATCCTCGAACAATCCGCTGAATCAGTACGAGCATGTCATCCGGATCGCCGGGGCCAGCTCCGTGCCGCTTCCGCAGAATGCTTCGGCGGACACCGGCTATACGGAGCATAATGGCATTCTGCTGTGGCTCCGCTTCAAGCTCGTGCCGGGAAGCAGCCTGCCGGGCGATCAGCTCTGGCTCGATAGCGCCAAGTTCAACGACCATCCCGGCGATTCGCTCATCGTCGGACGGTTGCCGATTCCGTCGCTCAACCTCAGCCGGCTTTGGACCGAAGGTAATTTTGGCGGCGGGACCGCACCCAATGGCGACGCAAACACCGGTTTCCTCAACGTGACTCGCACGGACGAGCCGACGTTCGAACTCCGTCCGCTCAATCTGATCGCCTTGCTCAATGGCGCCGACGGGCCGAATGACTCGTTGATGCCCGATATGATTTACGATCCGACGGTCGCCGGCGGCCAGGTCACTACCCAGCTTCAGCTCGACGACGCCTCGCCGTTTACGGAATTCAACAACATAACGATTACCAGCGACCAGACGTGGCTGACCGTGGGAATCAACCAAGCCGGAACCAAAAACTCGGTCTTCCTTGGCCAGGACGGTATCGACTATACCACCTCGTATGGTTCGACGGTCGAGAATTTCTTTTTGAGCGTTCCAAACCCATCTGCGCTCGCGCCAGGCGTCTATTATGCGACGGTCACCTTTACCAGCGATGGCGCATCGAATTCGCCATTCAAGCTGAAGGTCCGTTTCGTCCGCCTCGCGTCTCCGGATGAACCGAATATCGGCGGCACCGGCATTCGCCTGAATATCACGAATAGCTGCGCCCCGGTACAGACGAACATTCTTACGTTCGGCACGGGCGCCGGCGCAACCGATGGCATCGATGTCCTCTATGGCGAGCAAATCGTTACACAGGGGGATGTGGCCTCGGCGGCGGCGAATGACAGCGAGATGTCCTACTTCGTGCCGCTCGATTTGAATGCCGATACCGCGTTCCAGGATCCGACCTTTGCCGGACTCACGCGCGATATTCGTTCCGATAAGACGGATACGACACTTATTTATCAGGTAAACTTCAACCCGGGCAATGTTAACTGCTACCCGGTGAAGGTGTGCGTCGATCCGAGGGATTTCCCGCAGGGCGCGCGTATTGTGATGAAGTTTACGCTGAACGGCTCGGAGCAGGGCATCGATCTTCGCAATGCGACGGTCGATCAAAACGGCATGGAGTGCGTAACGATCTCGGACCGCCGAATCAACCACTTCTACATTGAATATACCCCCGTTGCGACGAACGTGGCCGGGAATATGGCCAGAGTGCTGAAAACGTATAGCTGGTCGCTTATTTCACTTCCGGTTATTCCGCCGAATCCAACGCCGAGCATCATTTTCCCGAATTCCGTTGGGCAGGAAGCATGGACGTACAGTTCTGCCACCGCCTGGACTTCGGCACAGCAACTCGTGTTTGGCCAGGGCTATATGGTCCGTTACGGTGAATACATCGGCAACGATAGCACCGTCCAGGGCATAAAGTCCTACTCGGTTACAGGCGTGCCTATTGACCAGGGCTGGAATTCGGTCGGCGGCACAAGCGGCCCCGGACGGTCCGATGGCGGCGCGGTATTCGCCAACGGTATTCCAACGCAGCTCGTGTTTACTCCGACGGCTCCGGGCCAGCCCGTGCCGCAACTCGAAACCCTGAACGCGAGTACCTTGTGGGAATTCACCCCGCAGACCGGTTACGATCAGACCGTTTTCTACACTCCGGGAGAGGGATACTTCATCAAGGTGTCGGACGCCGGGTTCTATAACCTGACCACCCCGACTCCGCCGCCCGGCGGCGAGGCATTCCAGAACTACACGCCGGCCGGCAAGACCGCCGAGCGCGAAAACCTTCAGGGGCAGCTTACGAAGGTCTTCGTGCGGGACGCGGAGCAGAATGGGCAGAACCTCTACTTCGGCCCAGCGACGACCACGATTCCGGAGAGCAAATTCGAAATGCCGGGTAACTTCCGCTCCTTCGATGCGCGCTTCGACGCGAATAGCGGAATGTTTAGCTACAATCATTCCACCTACACCGTCGATCTTCATGCCTCGAGCTATCCGCTCACGATGACGTTCACGAACCTCGCCGGTTCTGTAACGGTCACGGACATGAACGGAACGGTCCTCGGCACGGCCACCAACAATGGCATCGTGACGATCGCCAATCCGACCGTGACGAAGGTGCAGATTGCCGAGAAGCAGGATGGCATTGGCCAGAACGTATTGGGCTACTCGCTCGAAGCAAGCTCGCCGAATCCATTCCCGCAGTCGACCTCGATCCACTACACGCTCCCGCAGGAGTCGGTAGTCTCGCTCGTGGTCTATAATGCGCTCGGTCAGGTGGTCGAAACGCTGGTAAGCGGCACGGTTGGCGCGGGTGACCACGAGGTCATGTTCGATGGCACGAACCTGCCTTCCGGCACCTACTACTACACGCTGAAGGCCGGCAATTTCGTCCAGACTCAGTCCATGAGCTTACAGCGATAAGTTAAAAGGACGTCCTGTAACAAACAGGTCATCCGGGAGTTATTCAGAGCGGGAGCTGCTTATATCGAGCGGCTCCCGCTTTGAGCGTTATAGGCACCTACTTTTGAATCTGCACATGAAAAGACATCTTACTTTTTTCGGGCTTCTTCTTATTTCCTTCGGATTTTTATTGCCTTTTGTTCCCGCTCGGGCGCAATCGCCCGACGATGCGGAATTCCATTTGGACCTGCATTTTCGTGATACCGTATCGGGTAGAATCGACTCTCTTACGGGCCGGGCCTTCGGCTACGATCCTCGCGCGAGCGATGGCTATGATTCGCTCTTTGGAGAAGATGCCGATTATCCTGGGGGCGGCTCACCGGGTGGAAATGATTTCTGGTTTGAGAGGCCATACCCGGATTCGGCCACACGGGCGGATATCCGGCATAAACCCACGACCGATTCATTTGCAATTAGTTACGCGCCGGGCATTTCGTTCGAGAACTATCCCGGCAGCATTTTCTGGGATCCCGCGCAAATACCTGCTATCATAAAGGGCATTTGGATAAGTGCGTATGAAGCCACCACACCGCTGGTGGATATGAAGGATACGAATATATTCACCGAACCGAGCGGATTCGAGGCAGCGCTTTGGGGAAATCTCACCATAACGGTTTTTTATAATATGCAGCCCCATTACATTTCTCGGGCGGCGGTGAATGGGTCATCGGCGAATGGCGCAGGACTCATCACGGATGCCACGGTCTATCCGAATCCGATGCCATCCACCGGCGCGCTCGATGTCACGCTTGGGGGCGCCGCTTCGCTAACGGTCGTTGGCTACGATATTACCGGACGAGAAGTGCTGCGGTTATCGCGAGAGGGAATGGGCGGTGAGAATATGCTCGATCTTTCTTCCCAACTGGCGAATATACATGGCGTGGTTATGCTGCACATCGAAGCAGCAAGCGGAGCGGAGAATGCAACGAAGAATGTGATGTTCGTTCGCGAATAAGTCTTAAATTCCGCGTTAGTCTATCGTATGGAGCGATTGTGGCGTGTCGATCGGCTCCGCCGCAAGCAATGCTCGAACGCGATCGCGAATCCCTTCGCGGGTCAGGCCGCAATCCGCCAGCAGCCCTGCGGGGGCGCCGTGCTCGATGAAGCGGTCGGGCAAACCCAGGTGCAGGACCTGCTTTAGCTTGTCCCCGTTGGGAGCTTTTGAAGCGAGGTATTCGCTAACGGCGCTTCCAAACCCGCCGGCCACAACGTTCTCCTCGATGGTAACGATATATTTGAATCGCGCGGCGAGTCCTTCGAGCAGCGCGGTGTCCAGCGGCTTCACATATCGCGCGTTCGCAACCGCAACGGAAATTCCTTCGCATTCCAAATCTTCGGCAGCTTTCAAAGCTTCGTAGAGCAAGGGGCCGACGCCCACAATCGCTACGTCCTCGCCATCGCGCAGCATCTCGCCCTGTCCGATGGGAATTTTTCGGAAACCTTCATCCGCCAGGGGCACGCCGATGCCGGTGCCGCGGGGGTACCTTATTGCAATAGGCCCTGTAGCGCAAACTTTAGTTTGCGACCTCTCCCCGGAATCGCAAACTAAAGTTTGCGCTACAGTTGCCGTATAAAGCATATCCCGCAGCTCCTGCTCATCTTTCGGCACCATGATGGTCATATTCGGGATAAGCCTTAGATAGGAAAGATCGAACGCGCCGTGGTGCGTCGGCCCATCGGCGCCGACCAGGCCGGCGCGATCCATCGCGAAAATGACCGGCAGTTTTTGCAGCGCGACATCATGGATGATCTGATCGAACGCGCGCTGGAGAAAGGTGGAATAAATCGCGCAGACAGGAATCATTCCCTCCGTGGCTAAACCGGCGGCGAAGGTTACCGCATGCTGCTCCGCGATTCCCACATCGAAAAATTTATCGGGAAGTTCTTTTTGCAGAATGTTGAGTCCCGTTCCATCCGGCATCGCAGCCGTGATTCCAACGACCTTAGGATTATTCCTGCAAATCTCGACCATCGCCTGACCGAAGACTTTCGTGTATTCCGGCGGCTTGGGCGAAATGATGGAGGGATGCGGAATGAGCGATGCCGGCCCACCGGCCACCGGCGCATCGTCTTTCACAATCGGTTTGCCTGTGATCTTATCGAAAGCGCCGGATGCGGCGTGAAATTTCTGAATATGCGCTTCCGCCGGCGCGTAACCGTGGCCTTTTTCGGTAATGACATGGAGTAAGAGCGGCCCGCTTTGGCCTTTCAAAAATTCGAGAATTTCGACGAGCTTCCCGACATTGTGCCCCGCGACCGGCCCGAAGTATTTGAATCCCAGCGCCTCGAACATCATGCCCGGCGTCATCACCGCCTTCATTCCATCGACGATCTTCGCGCCCGCAAAGCGCAGCCGGCTGTGGCCATCCAGTTTGTCCCACACCTGGTCTTTTATTTTACGAAACGCCGGATTGGTGATGAAGGAATTAAAATGCTCGTGCAGCGCCCAGACATTCGGCGCGATGGACATTTGATTGTCATTCAAAACGACGAGGATATCCTTCTTGAGCATCCCGCAATTATTCAGCGCTTCATAAGCGATGCCGCCCGTCATCGAGCCATCGCCGATGACGGCTACGACCCGGAAGTCCCCTTTCGCAAAATCGCGCGCCGTGGCGATGCCGAGCGCCGCGCTGATGGAAGTCGATGCATGGCCGGCGCCGAAGACATCGTATTCGCTCTCCTCGCGCTTCAGAAATGGCGCAAGGCCGTTCGTCTTGCGAATAGTATGCAGCCGGTCTTTGCGCCCCGTCAGAATTTTATGCGGATAGGCTTGGTGCCCAACATCCCAGACCAGCTTGTCCTTCGGCGTTTGCAGCACGTAGTGGAGCGCGACGGTAAGCTCGACGACGCCCAATCCCGCGCCGAAATGGCCGCCGGTTTGGGCGATCGTGTCGATCAAGTACTCGCGGACGTCGTCGCAAATAGCCGGAAGATCGCTCGCGGGATGCGCGCGAAGATCGGCGGGGGTGTCGATGGTGTCGAGGAGGGGGTAAGAATCGGAGGAATTCTGCATTTATTGTACGAAAGCCAGGCGGCCAGCGGTAGAGAATTCTTTGAAAATCAATGACTTAGGATCGTTCGCAAAACATGAGTATTATAATACTCATGTTTTGCGAAGCATGTTTCGTTAGAATTAGAATAAATCCTCGGATTCGGGCAAATCGTTCACTTCGTTTATGGGTATTTCTTCATGCACCGCCGCCAGCTTTTCGACGCGAAGTTCCGCATCCGAAAGCACCGTCTTCAGCTTCGCCGAGAGCGTCATCGCCTCTTCATAGAGCGTGAGCATTTCGGCAAGCGGCACGTTGCCCGCTTCGAGCTTATCGACGATCGCGGCGAGCCGTTCGAATTCGGATTCGAAGGAGGCTGTGTGTTCTTGCTTACGGGAAGGCATCAGGAACGTAACAAGAGCGATTTACCAAATCGCTCCACACAAACACCGGCGGTGTGGAGCGATTTGGTAAATCGCCCCATTGCTTCAATCGAAGCGAACGGTAATTCTTCCATCGGCGAAAATGAGGATGCCGTTTTTCTCGCCGCGCGAAAGGAGTTGCGAGAGGCGCGGGATGATTTCGCCCTCCGGCGATTCGAGCGCGGTGAAGCCGCGGTCGAGCACGCGGTCGGGACTCATCGCGGCGAGCTTTGCGGCATCGCGCTCGAAACGCAGGCGCTTGCGTTCGAGCGAATGGATGACCGAACGCGAGGCGTCTAAAATTTCAGCATTGAGCTGGCCGCGCAAGCTGTGGACCGTGTTGGAAAGCGCCATCAGCAGGGAGCGTTTGTCGGAAGCGGCGTCAATTGCATACCGGTGTTGCGCAATCATCTGTCTCATACCACGTATAAGCCCCATGCGGCCAATTCGGATGGCAGATAGTAGTTCCTCGCTATCGGGCGTGGCCAGTTCCGCGGCGGCCGTGGGCGTGGGGGCGCGAAGATCGGCGACGAAATCGGCGATCGTGAAATCCACTTCGTGGCCCACGGCGCTGATGACCGGGATTTTCGAAGCATAAATCGCCCGCGCGACCGCTTCCTCATTAAAGCACCATAGATCTTCGAGGGAACCGCCGCCACGGCCAACAATCAGCAGGTCGATGGTAGCGTATGTAGCGCAAACTTCAGTTTGCGATCCCTTCCGCGAATCGCAAACTGAAGTTTGCGCTACATCCCGAGCCAGATTAAATTCCTGAATGGCTCTCGCAATTTCCAGCTCCGCGCCCACGCCCTGTACAGCGCAGGGCCGCACCAATACGCGCACCACGGGATACCGCCGTTCGATGGTCGTGAGAATATCCTGTAGCGCCGCGCCATTTTCGCTGGTAACGATTCCGATCGTTTGCGGAAATTTTGGAATGGGGCGCTTGCGGCTTTCTTCGAACAGGCCTTCGGCACGCAGACGCTCATAGCGTTCCTGATAGGCAAGTTCCAGATCGCCGATTCCGCTCGGACGTATTTGAAACACATCGAGCTGATAATTTCCGCGCGGAGGATAGACCGTCAGCCGTCCGCGGCAGACGACCTTCATGCCATCGCGAATATCAAACGAGAGCGCGCGGCTTTTCCAGAATACGCAGGAAATTTGGGCATCTGCGTCCTTCAGCGTCCAATACCGGTGGCCGGAACGATGGTCGATAAAATTCGAGATCTCGCCCTCGACCGTGACATCCGTGAACGCGGCTTCGAGCGTGCCGCGAATCGCTTTCGTAAGCGCGCTGACCGTAAGGGCACCATCGGCTTCCTGCAAGGACGCCGTTGCGTGGCTCCGCATCGGAGCAAGCTTAGGAATGGATGAACGCCGCTGGTACGTGCCTGCCATGCAATCAAATCCGGCAAAATCGAGGCTTAGTTCATTTCCTTCGAAAATAGTTTGCAGCCCGTTTCGTTCGCAGGGACGTGCCGCGCACTTCCCTGCCCAGCTGCGCCATTTCCCTTGGTATTCCAAAACGGTTCGTGTTTCACCCAGGGTAAGGACGAGAGCGGCACGTCCTTACGGATAAAGGCCATAATCCTCGCAAATCGGGGTGCCTAACCCAAAATTTCGTATATTTGTAGTACATTAACGTTCGATGAGATTTATTTTATCGAAATTAGCGTTGCTTTTCGGGGGTTCCTTTCCCATCAGGGGATGGCCTCGGTGAGTATTTCGTTTTTTAATCCCAGCCGGTGCAGGCTGGTCCCAATACCATGAAACATCTCGTACGATCGTTCTCCTTCTCTGCTGCCTTCGTTCTCTTCGCATTTCTGCTTAGCGCATTCCTGCTTGGCGCATTCCTGCTTCCCGGCTCCGCCGAAGCGCAATGGAACGTCGTTGGGCCGACCCCCTTTACCGGCACGATTCACATCGTGAAATTTAATGACGCGCCAGGCGCGCTGGTCGATGCCAACGGCGCTCCGCTTAATGGCTTCGTGAGCGACGGGCCGGAAATTTGGCACACCACCACCGGTGGGACGACCGCCGCAAGCTGGTCGCTTGCGACGATTACCGGAAGCATTCCTTCGCCATTCGCGTCCGGCTGGGTCAACGATATTACCTTCGCTAATCCGGATACGGGCTTTGCCATCATTCAGGGCAATCTGAATCTGATCGATAATGGCATCCTCTGGACCCAGAACGGCGGCTCGACGTGGGCTTTCCTCGATTCACCCACCGCGCCCGACAGCGGCAATGGAATTTATTTCAACCGGTCGAACCATTTGCTCTTCGTTTCGAGCCTCGATAAGGGGCTGGTGGTTTCCTCGGATTATGGCGCAACGTGGTCGGTCCTCGACACGGCGAAGTATTATACCGGCTTTGCGTTCACGAGCGGCAGCCGGGGCATCGTTGCCACGATGGGTTCGCTGGCCAATGGGTTCCCGCCGACGAATTACTGGCTTTACACGACCGATGGCGGCCAGAATTGGAAACCCACCCACATGTATTTCGAGAGCTGGCAGCCCATCGGCATTCCCACGACGGAAACGTATTTCGCGGCCACCGCTTATTCTATCGGCGGTTCGTCGATCATGCGCTCCGATAACGACGGCTACTCGTTCATCTCGATCCCGAGTTATACGCAAGGCGCGACCGACGTGCTGAATGAGGCGATGCAGGGCGATGGATGCTCCCTCTTTGCCGCTTCCACCCAGTCGGTGGGAATGTGGGTGTCCGTGGATGACGGCCAAATCTGGCAGGGGATGGTACTGCCTCCCAATCCCACTCCGGGGCTATATACGAGGTTTTACGTTTCTCCGACGACGGTCTGGAGTTTCCAGGGCAAAGCGCTACAGTGGGTAGCAAGGACGGCCACGGCGAATATCCATCTCTGGCCGAACTTTGTCAATTTCACGAATGCGGGCTGCAAGGTACCCACGGACACGATCATCCATATTTTTGGATGCAATTGCCAGAACAACGATACGCTAAAGGGCGACAGCACCTTTGAAACCCAGAACTCGGACTCACTGACCGCCCTGGGGGGAACGTTCCCGCGCCCGCTCTGCGCTCCCGGGACTTCACCCTTAGGGACTCCCGATTCCATACACGTACACTACGAGCCAAAGGATGCCAGCCTGGATACGGGTGGTGTAATCGTGAAATTTTCCGAGAATGGCGTGCCATACTACGATACCGTCATCGTTACCGGCAACTCGGCGAAGTCGAGTTTGAGCGTGCCCCCCGTGACCCATACGATCGCGCTTTTTTCCGGGGCATCTTCTTACCCGAATTGCCGCGACGATGAGGTGGATACCTGTATTACCATCACCAACACCGGCTGCACCCCGATAACGATTCAATCCACTAATATCA
>Ga0307374_10005186_pt1 | contig 21221 bp, 23 predicted proteins | sample OX3MG_FD_202532 | JGI IMG/M metagenome (GOLD analysis project Ga0307374, IMG submission 202532) | Soil microbial communities from Risofladan, Vaasa, Finland - OX-3 | ecosystem: Environmental > Terrestrial > Soil > Coastal area > Acid sulfate soil | place: Finland: Risofladan, Vaasa | collected...
GGCAAAAGGCCACTCTCGTAGCGCCGGATGCATCCGGCCTTAAGGTTGCCCAGGATTCTCCGGCCCCGGCATCCCACGCTCCACGCCAGTGCCAATCTGAACCAAAGCAGCCGGATGCGAAGATCGCGGCTCCCGGCGCTCCATCTCCCGTCCCCGTGGATTTTGTGAGTGAGGAGGACGTGCGCCTCGCGCTCCGCAACGGCGCGAAGATTTATACTGGACCGAAAACTATCATTACACCATCGGCACGCGACTTGGGTAACCCTGTCGAGGTTTTCATCACGGTCCACGGGTAGGGCTTCACGAATAATCCGGGTTAATCTCAATACTGTTCAGTTAGGGTGAATCTCATGATCTTGATGGCAGGGTCGTCGTATTCCCCCTCACCCCGGGCCTCTCCCCGCAAGCGGGGAGAGGGGGAACCGCGCCGCGGTGGGTGAGGGGGTCCGGTTCAACCGTGTACCGTTATTCTCGAACGGACTTGAGTGAATAGCATTGGGGTTAAGCACTGTATCCATTCTTGGCTCTTGCTGGTACTATATTGGCATTCGAAGTATTCGATATGAATGCCAGGGAATGGGAACAGAAACTGCGCGCGGAGGGCTTCCGTCGCCTCTTTACGTGGCAAGACGGCCCGGACGCTTATTATCCTGACCACACGCACGGAAATCTGACGGCACACATCATTCTGGACGGCGAGATGATTCTGACCTCGCAGGGTGAGGCACACACCTACAAGGCCGGTGATCGATGTGACGTGCCGGCGGAAACGATTCACTCCGCACGAATGGGCCTGCGCGGATGCAAGTATATTGTGGGTGAAAGGTAGGGGTGGCCCTTGTGGCCGCCCGACCGCGGTCCTTGCGTTCGAGGGCAGAAATGAGGGCAGACACGGGATCTGCTCCTACGTCCGAAGGCAGGCACCAGACCTGCCCCACCAGCAGAAACACAACCTACAAACTACAGGGAAAGGAGAATTCCATGGCGAACAATAGATCGGTTTCCATCGTCAGTCTCATCACTGTTCCGGCTTTGATTACTTTGGTGATTACCATCCTCCGTTTGGAGGGCGAGCTGCGGCATTGGGGTCAACCGTGGTTCAATTCGGCGGCGGGCGGCGGCGCCGCATGGGTTGGAATTTCCTGGCTGCCGATTATCTTTGGCCCGTACTTCGCCTACAAGCTGGCCGCTGCCGGTGAAGGCCCGGCCAGGATGGGGAAAGCGGCGGGCTATATGGCCCTCGGCTTGGTGGTTTTCGTTCTCGCCGGATTCTGGGCGTTTTCCATGCTCTCACATCCTCCTGTCTCGGAGATGGTGGTCGTTGGCTTCGCGATCATGCTGATCGCCGCGTTTATTCCCGGCATGGGTTGGCGTTCATTGGGGAACACGCTGATCGCTTATGCTTTCGCAGCCCGTATTCCGGTGCTGACCGTGATGTTCCTGGCCATGCGCGGCAACGGCGGCGCCGGGTGGGGGACCCATTATGACGCGGTTGCGCCCATGTTCAGCAGTGCGCCTTTCGCCACCAAGTTCCTTAATGAAGCAATTCTGCCGCAGATGACTTTGTGGATCGGATACACGGTGGTTCTGGGTTCATTGCTCGGCATCATCCTGGTCGCGGCCTTGCGCCCCGGGAAGCGTGCCGCTCCGGTTGCTGCATAGCCTGAATGCTTCACGAACTTTCGCTGGAGGACAGTCAGGGCGCGGTTATAACCGCGCCCTGACCTTCCTCGCCCTAGATTTCGAAAATAATTCAGGTTCGGGAGGTCGGTGTGACACGGCTATTGGCCCATTGGGCCTTGAGCGCGCTGTGCCTGCTCCTGGTGGCGCAGTTCGTCCCGGGATTCATCGTGAAGGGCTTCATCTCCGCGCTCATTGCCGCGGTGGTCATCGGCTTGGTCAATGGCACTTTGGGACTATTCCTGAAGATTGTTACTTTTCCTCTCACCCTCATTACCTTTGGTGTTTTCTGGTTTGTGATCAATGCCCTCATGCTGGAATTTGCGTCCTTCTTCGTGCCGGGTTTTAGAGTGCGCGGATTCTGGCCAGCATTCGTGGGTGGGCTGATCCTGAGTCTTCTGAATATGGCGGTGCGCCTGATACTGAAGAAAGAAAGTCGATGACCGGCATCACGCCGCCACCCCCACACGGCCAAGACGATTGACGTTCCCCTGACCAGACGATATTCAAAAGGCGGCGTTTCCACTCTCACCCCGCGCCAAGCGGACCGGAGGCTTTTGGCACGTCGTACGTCTGTGACATTTCTTCGCCAATTGCCACGGAGAAACGGATGAACCAAATTCATCGCTGGTTGTGCCGGTCCGGCGCCTGGAGGAAGAAACTCGAAGCGCAAATGTTACCTTGGGCGCTGAGCGGTGTTGACCTGGGCCAGGACATCCTTGAAGTCGGGCCCGGCCCCGGATTGACTACCGATTTTCTCCGTGTACGGCTGGAGCGAATTACGGCGCTGGAGATTGACTCCCGGTTGGCCAGCGCGCTGGGCCGCAGATTGCGTGGTACGAACGTCAGGGTGATTCAAGGTGATGCCACCGCCATGCCGTTTGAGGACAACTCATTTTCTGGCGCCATTTCGTTGACCATGCTTCACCACGTGCCCTCCGCTGCCTTGCAGGATAGGCTGTTGAGTGAAGTTTGCCGGGTGCTAAGACCGGGCGCCGTGTTCGCCGGCATTGACAGCCTGTGGAGCCGGACGATGCAAATCCTCCACATCCGGGATACCCTGGCAACGATCGATCCCTCAACCTTCGGTAAGCGTCTTGAGGCGGCGGGGTTTATCGGCGTTTCTGTCGATGTTGCCGAAGGCAGGTTTCGGTTCAATGCGCAGCGGCTTTGATCCCTCCAAACTGAGCCAGGCAGACCTGATGCGCCTGAGTCTGGTATTCCGCACCTGGCGGCGACATGCATTTGACATCCCGCCGCCCGATTATGCGCCCGGCCACCGTGCTCCCCAAGCGCGGCGCACCCTTGGCAGAGCGATTGGGGTCCTAGTGTCCTGTCACACCTAATTCTTGACAATGCTAGGGTAAGGCGGCAGCTTCGCAGCCGCACTCCAAGGCGCCTGCGGCGCTGCCGTGAACTTGCGGGCGAAGCCCGCCGTGGACTGCGGTAGCGGCAGCTACCGCCTTCTCTCGTAAGCGGCGAACAAAGAGTAGACATCACCCACCCGAGCACTGAGCGCCTGTAAAGAATTAAGTGGGACAGGTCACTACCCACTTCCTATATACGAAGTATCAATTCGATACGTCGCTCTTTTTCTACACCTGTCCCCGGCCTTTGGCTAAAATGGCATGATCTCCAAAACGGTTTTGATCCGGCAAACGATTTCCCGGGGGTTGGAGACGGCGCGACACACCCAAAATTTACGGAACGAACCCTCAATGTGTATGAAAACACATGATGTATGTTTTTGGGATGACAAAGGGACACTACCATTCCCGCACCGGCGGCAATCCGCCTTGCGTCCAATGGAACAATTTGGGCTCCCACTTTGGCGGGGGTGACAGCGATGGGGATCGTCCCTTATTGGGGTGGTACTTGTTTTCGGACTGATGTGGCACTCCCACAGACACCGTCATTCCCGCGAAAGCAGGAATCTATCATTGGGCTGGAATTGCAGGGTCGCAAGAACCCTGCCAGCCCGGTTTCGCGGCCGGGATGCGAATGCGCGACAAGAAGTTATTTTCGGAACGAACCCTAAGAGTCATTGAAAACAAAGGATCGAGTATTGGAACGAACCCTAAGAAGTTCGTCAACTCAACCATACATAAAGGTCAAGATTAAATAACCGATGTATTATGGGTAAGTTGTGTATATCTCTGGATAAAACAACATCAACTGATTAAGAATCAACGAGTTATAAATGGCGCGAGAAATACAATGCGCTCCTTCCAGTAGTTTTCCACAGGTAGGGGCGGGCCTGGTGCCCGCCGGTGGGCGACCACCAGGGTCGCCCCTACGTCATCGTCATTCCCGCGAAGGCGGGAATCCAAATCCAGCCGGTGCGCGGGCCGGGGTCTCAAATAATGGCTCGTGACCAGACATTAGCCCCCTCAGAGGCAGCTATCAACCTTGGCAATCGTCAGACGGCGCGAGCAGCACACTAACAAGCCGGAATAGCCTGATATAGAATCAACTTAGGAACCTTGTAGAATTTGGGGAAACGGGAAATGCAGTTATCCGCAAGAAAGCAAGAGAGTCGAAATCGTGCTATCCAGAGTGCCGCGAAGTCTCACGTCAGCGTGTGCCCAGGCATTGGACCTTCGGGACCACGGCGGCTGCGGACTGTCTGGCTGATCCCGATAGTTTCCGCCCTTTGCATCACTTTGCTCGGCGGAACAGTTTCCGGGACAAGTCTTCTGGAGGCGATGCGCCCGAGGGGGGCTGCAACGGGTGTGGTGCCTTCTTCAGACTCATTGCCGCCGCTACCGGCAGGAACGATTCTCTATCTGCGCTTAAAGACCGCGGCCAGCACCACCGCTTCCCGTCTTGACGCTCCGGCTGAGGCCGTGGCGGCTCGTGACATCGATGGCAAGGGTGGTGTGGCGGTGCCCCTGGGAGCCATCGTGCGCGGCAAAATCACAACCCTGATTCCCAGCTCCAACCCGAGCGAGCGGGCTGCGATGGGATTCCGATTTGACACCATTCAAATGCCGGATCTTTCGCCCCAAAAGATTTCCTGCCGCCTCACTAAAGTGGAAAATGCCCGGGAAGCAGTTCTGGCCAACGGAACGATTCAGGGAGTTCTGGCCAGCGAGCTCCCTGGTTCTTACGTGCGGGGTAAACTGGCGAAGCTGGCCCAATCGAGCTCTGCCATCGGCGCGGAGATTGGCAAGTTGGGTGACAAAGAATTGGGACAGACGGACACCTCCATCAGTTACGCGGTGGGGACTGATATTCAGGTGGTCCTCACGGCGCCGCTCGAAGTCCAACGGTGGTTTGCGCCGGCCGTGGCCCAGATGCTTCCCAGGGGCGACCTCACAGCCGTTGAGAAGTTGCTTGCGAACAGCGCCAACCGCGTCAAGACCAAGGATGGTAAGCCCGGCGATCCCATTAACCTGGTGGTGATTGCCACCGGGAGTGAAATTCGCCAGGCTTTCGCCAAAGCCGCATGGACGATTCCCAAGGAGAAGAATACTTCGTCCATTTGGCGGACCGTCACTGCCATGACCGGGAATGTGGGCTACGGCGCCGCGCCGCTCTCCGACCTTTACCTTTTCGGGCGTGCCCAGGATATGGCCTACGAAAAAACTTTGAATACGTTCACCATGCGCCACCATCTGCGCCTTTGGCGCTCTCCAGTCTCCACGCCGGATGGAACTCCCATCTGGTTGGGAGCGGCCACCCATGATATTGGCTTTGATATTCGTCCGGGTGTCGTCTCCCACGCCACCAGCCCCCATCTGGATAACGAGCGGACCAAGGTAGGGGCCGACCTGATTCCCACGGGCATGGTTTCCGCCGAACAGCTTGTGACGCGGCCCAACCCCTTGTCGAGCGGCATCACCGGGACGGGCGGCGCCTGGCACACGGACGGACGCCTGAACGCCATCGACTTCAAGCGGAACTGACAGAGCGACGGGTGAACTATTTAATCCGGCATCCTGGAGATTGGGTAGTGGGTCGGTTTGCTGGTGCAGCGGTCTCTGACCGCCGGAACTTATGGTTAAATAAAATTCGGCGGTCAGAGACCGCCGCACCAGCAGCGAAAATAGTCCACTTCCGGAGATTGCTGCGCCTTGCCAAACCGGGCGGGGTGAGTCATTATACATAGGTTGCATAATTATTCATGGACAATCTCTACCGCCGCAACCAGATTCTGGATCTTCTGCGCAATGAGGCCATTGCCACTCAAGGGGCGCTGCGCCGCAAGCTCGCTCATCGCGGCATCCGCGTGACCCAGGCCACCGTCTCACGGGATATGGAGGAGTTGGGAGTCATCAAGACCCGCGATGGTTACCGGCTGCCGGGTCCAGCGCCGGGCCAGGATGCGGCGGCCCCCCAACCTACTCTGGTGATCATCCTGAAGGAGTTTTTGCGGGACGCCCGGCAGGCGGCGAGCCTGGTCATACTCAAAACTTATCCGGGCAATGCCCACACCATTGCCGCGGCGCTTGACACTGCCGGCTGGAAGGAAGTGGTGGGTACCGTCGCCGGTGATGACACCATCTTCCTTGCCACCCGGAGCGCCAAGGACGCCGCGCTCGTGCAGAAGAGGATTATGCAAGCTGTCGCAGAATGAAACCGCGGACGTGCAATAAGAAAGCAGTCAGCCGTCAGTATTCAGCGATCAGCGAGAGCTTGTCTATTGAATGGCGAATTGCCCCGGTTGGATAGGTGTGGTGAGTTGTTTTCTGACCACGGCTTTTGCTGAAAGCTGAAAGCCGGGTGCTGATAGCAGACTTCTCCTATCATTCGAAAGGATCATGAATGAGTTTAAATCCATTAACTTCATCAAGAAAGATTAAGCGGGTTGTCCTAGCCTATTCCGGCGGCCTGGATACTTCCATTATCATCCCCTGGCTGAAGGAGAATTATGGTTGCGAAGTGATCGCCATGGTGGGCGACGTGGGCCAGGGTGACGACTATCATGCCGTGCGCCAGAAGGCCCTCCGCACCGGTGCTTCCAAAGTCTTCGTTGAGGACCTGCGCCAGGAATTCATCACGGGTTATCTTTGGAAGGCATTACAAGCCGGGGCCATTTACGAAGGAAAGTATCTGCTCGGAACTTCCCTGGCGCGCCCGGTGCTTGCCAAGGCGCAGGTTGAAGTGGCGCTCAAAACCGGGGCGGACGCTGTGGCCCACGGATGTACCGGGAAGGGAAATGACCAGGTACGCTTCGAAATGGGCTATAAGGCGCTCGCGCCACAACTGAAGGTGATCGCGCCCTGGCGCGAATGGTCCATCAATTCCCGCGAGGACGCTCTGGAATATGCTCGCGTCCATCGAGTGCCTGTCCCCGTGACCAAGAAAGATCTCTACAGCCGTGATGAGAACATCTGGCACCTTAGCCACGAGGGCGGCCCGCTCGAAACCAAGTTGGGCGATCCTCCGGAAGATGCCTGGAAGATCTCGGTGAGCCCGATGCAGGCGCCGGACCGCGAGATTCAAGTGGCCATCGGCTTCCAGGCGGGGATTCCGGTTTCTGTGGACGGGAGGAAATTGGGCGGCGTGAAGTTGATTCAAAAACTCAATCAAATTGCCGGCGCCAACGGCATTGGCCGGATTGACTTTGTGGAGAACCGGCTGGTGGGGATGAAGTCTCACGGCGCCTATGAGACGCCCGGCGGAACCTTGTTGCACGTTGCCCATCATGAGCTGGAGGCGCTCTGCCTGGACCGCGAAACGTCCCACACCAAGCAGCAGGTCGCCCTGCGTTACGCCGAGCTGGTTTACTACGGGCAGTGGTTTACTCCGCTGCGCGAGGCGCTGGACGGTTTTGTGGCGGTCACCCAGCGCAACGTAACGGGCAGCGTCACCCTCGGCCTTTACAAGGGCAATGTTCGAATTCTGGATCGCAAGTCGCCCTATTCCCTGTATGACACGAGCATCGCCGCGTTCACCATGGGCGCTGATTACGACCAGAAAGATGCGGCGGGATTCATCAACATTCTGGGTTTGCCGGTCAAGATTTCCGCGCTCAAGAGTCGCGCCCGGCCGGTGAATGGCCAGAAGCCGGGGAAGCGGTGATGAAGCTTTGGGGTGGGCGGTTCTCCAAGCGGCGGCGCGACCCGGATTTTGAGAAGTTCGCGGAGTCCTTCTCCCTCGACCAACGCCTGGTGCTCTATGACCTCCGCGTGAACCGGGCTTTTGTCCGGGCCCTCCGCGCCGCGGCCGTTCTAAAACCCGCGGAGAGCCGTAAGTTAACGCTAGGCTTAGACGCAATCCACCGCGATGTTTCAAGCCGCGCCGAGTGGGCCGCCCGCGAGACCGGCGAGGACATTCACACCTGGGTTGAAGCGCGCCTGGCCCGCGAAGTTGGCGAACTGGCCGGCAAGCTTCGCACCGGACGCAGTCGCAATGACCTGGTAGCCACGGAGATGCGCCTGTTCGTCACGGACGCGGTTCGGGAGTTGCAACAGGCGATGGGTGCCTTGTTGGACGCCCTGGTGGCGCGAGCCGCGCAACATTCGGACACCGTCCTGCCGGGGTTCACGCATTTGCAGCCGGCGCAGCCCATCCTCTTCGGCCATTACCTGCTGGCCTACTTTGAGATGCTGCGGCGCGACTTCGCCCGGCTTGAGGATTGCCGGAACCGCGCCAACGAATTGCCCCTGGGCGCGGGTGCGCTTTCCGGGACGGCGTTTCCAATCGACCGGGAGGCGCTGGCTCGCGAGCTGGGGTTTGCCACGGTTTCCCGCAACAGTTTGGATGCGACGGCGGACCGCGACTTCGTTTGTGAAATGCTCTTCGATTGCGCGCTGACCATGACCCACCTCAGCCGCCTGGCGGAGGACCTGCTGATTTACTCCACGCCCGCCTTTGGCTTTGTGGAAATCGATGAAGCCTATTCCACCGGCAGCAGCCTGATGCCGCAGAAGCGCAACGCGGACGCGCTGGAGCTGATCCGGGGCAAGGCAGCGCGAGTTCAGGGAAAACTCTCCAGCGTGCTGACCCTGCTCAAAGGGCTGCCCCTGGGGTATGACCGGGATCTCCAGGAGGACAAGCACGCGCTCTTCGATGGTTTCGACACGACGCGCGACTCGGTGGTGATAGCGGCGCGCATCATCAGGACGCTCCGTGTGAATCCCGACCGGATGCAAGCCGCCACGCAGCTTGGATTCTTGACGGCCACGGACATCGCCGATGAACTGGTGCATCGCGGCGTGCCGTTCGCCGCTGCCCATGAGCGGGTGGGATCTCTGGTCAGATATTGCGCTGAACACGGCAAGTCATTCGCTGATCTAACGGATTCGGAAGCGGCGCGGATTCTTCCCGAGTGGGATCAGGCGATGGCTCGCCTTGCATCTTCACCGCTCCAGGCCGTCCGGTCCCGGCGAGTCCAGGGCGGGACGGCGCCGGAACAAGTGGCCCGTCAGATCCGGCTTGCGAAAGCCACGGTTGAAAAACTCAAGCGTGGCTTATCGAACCTCGAGTCGTAGTGGCTGGCTGAGTGCTGGGTAGTGGCGTCATTCGAAAAATCCCACAGATCACATCCTGCTAGAGTACTGAAATACCCCAGCGTGGGGAACAAGTCAATCTCGATCTTGGGCAACAAATCACTTTACTCACATTATTGGCTAGGGGATGATGAACGGTCATGTGGGTTCACTTCCTTAACCTGCTCGGTCGCTCATGGGAAAATATGGTGAAAGCGACCGGGACCACAACACTTGGCTTCATCGTTTGGACTCTTGCAATTGCTGTCGTTGGATGGAGTGCAACTGTTGCGTCGCGCTGGCTTGATCTCAGGAAAGAAAGGCCTCTGAATCCGTTTCGCACAGCGTTACGAAGCTCTGTCCGTCCTGGAACTATCCCTGCTTTAGGGTTCGGATTTCTTGTGCTTTTAACATTGTCCATGTTCGTCGTGAATACAACGTATGACGACCACCAATCTTTGGTAGCCGAGAGAGACAATCTCGCATGTGAGAGCGCAGACTTAGCATCGCAATTGGACAATGAAAAACACACGCTTGTGAATGCTTTTCAGTTAGAGGGAGCATTCGTGTCTTACCGAAGAGCAATCGGATTCTCGACTCCCTGTCACATTAAGTTCACAGCGCCACCAGAAAGCATGCAATTCGCTATCACAGTGGCGGGGCTAGCGACCCAAGGGTCACAGTGTCAACCCTTCGGGCCTGAGTCTTCCGATATGAACCCCGATGCTGAGCGAGAGGCGATGAACGGGATGGTTCCGGGCGTAGTTGTCTTTCACATTGCCAGGGGAGACAAAGAAGCGACCCAACTATTTGTCAGTCTCGAAAACTCCATGCGCCTGAAACTAAGTTACAAGATTCCTGCGGGAAGTCCGGCACATTTCATATGGCTCCAGTTCGGAACGAACACTAAATGGAACAGCCAGCTGCGTTCAGGTGGCCCGTTCTGATCCTTATTGAGAGGCTAGGCGATGGCATTGCCAGCTAGAGTTTTTAGACCGTTTGCAAAGGAGGCGATTTACCCGGCTGACAAACGCCTTCAGCAAGAGGCTGCCTAACCTCAAGGCGGCGGTGGCCTTGCACTTTGCTTGGTACAATTTCTGCCGGGTTCACAGTACCTTGCGAGTGACGCCTGCAATGGAAGCCTGGCTGACGGATCACGTGCGGGTGATTGAAGAATTACTTAGGCCAACCGCTGACCGCAGGGCCGCGTAAGGGGGTTGCGATGCACACAGAGGGGCGGTACAATCCCACTCCATCGGAGAGGAGACATATCATGTTTGATAGTCCCGAAGATCAGGATAAAGTTCTAAAACAGTTCAGAAACGACGTGGTCTCGGTATTGGCCGATATCATGGTTCGGCTGACGGCGCTTGAAGAGGCACTTCAGGATGGAGTATCCATATCTCAATCAGAATTAGAGGAACTCCGCAACTCTGCCAAGAAGCAGCGATCTCATTTTTTGGAGCACTTCTACCGGAAGATTTCTCTGCTGCATGAGAGTCGATAATACAAGTTACGATCCTGTCCAATTCTTCGTCATATTCGCGAGGTAAATTATTTGCGGAACAATGCGGCCCTGTACGACAGTCCATCTCGATTGGCTCTTGCACTGGGCATACTCCTATGCAAAATTAGGTGTGCGCACTTCAAGAATTTTGGAAGCCGCCTGGCATCGGTTTCTAAATCCCACCTAATAAGTGTCCCTAAATCTGAAATTAAAATAGCGCAGATTTTGGCAAACGGATATCAGAATCGTACCCATTGCTCTAGAATAATCGCCCGGTGACGCATATGTGGCCGATCATAAACCGTATTGCCATGGACTGGAGCGTGGTGATGCATGCGCCCTTCGCGTTTGGCCTTACGCTCGCACTGGGAGGGATTTTGGGATGGAAGATACACGCTTACTTGCACCGCCGAGACCAATCTCAAGCACAGGGGAGGGTTGCCTTTAGCGAAGACAGAATCAAAGGCTACCAAGAAGAAATAGCGCGCATGAAGACCTCAACAGCGAGCCACCTATCCCGCGAGCAGCGTGCACTGATCATCAAATACGTCCATGACAACGCGGGAGATGTAACCTCGCGGAAACGCCTTTTCGTTTACCCAGCTCTTGGCGGAGGAAGCTCCGGCTACGCAGAGCAAATCTGCGCAGTCATAAGCGAAGCGGGGATTATCGCTAGCCTAGGTCCAACCTTCTCCCCAAAATCCGGCCCCAATGTTTACCGGGATGGAATATGGATTCGCGGCTCTGACTCCTCTGATCCACCGACTAACGAACTGCTCTATAAAGCTCTTGCCAAGGCCGGAATAAAGGCAACTGCCGTGGAACCGGAGAGAACACACGTCGTAGAACTCATTATTGGCTCAGACCCGAACTCTTAGCACTTTCCCTTCCACTCCAAGATCAAATGACGCCACTACCGAGAATCGGGGCTTTTCCATTTGTGCTACCATGCCAATATCTCGGCAAGGAGGGGAAAATGCGTCGAAATTGCTTGGGATTCGTGAGCATCGCCTTCAGTGTCGTCTTAACTTGGGCTGGATGCGGGATCGCGAAGGCTCAGCAGCAGAGTGCCGTGGAGGATATGCCGACTAGAGAGATAGCCAAACTTGACGCTAAGTGTTCAATCAACAATTATTCCTCCGAGCCTTTCAATCAATTCGTGTGTGACGTTTATAACGGCTCTTCTGCGTGGGAACTGCGAGCTATTAAGGTCTTGATCGTGGTCCACGACAAGAAGGGACAAGAGACGCTAAGACGTGAATATTGGCTGGTGGGACGTGTAAACCCTCTATCCGATTATACCCTGCTTGCAGATATTGGGTTCACGGTTTCGCGGCACGAAAAGTGGAGTTTTACCATAACCGGGGCCAAGGGAAGAAGGGTCAGTTAATTTAGAAGGACATCCCGGTTTGCATTTCCCCACCGACCAAAACCGTACATATGTCCGTGTTCGGCTCGACCGATGACTTCAAAAATGCTTTGAAAAACTCTGCACCTTTCCTGTACCATGGGCGAAGGAAGGGTTAAATATGGCAAGCTGGATTGAGCAAAGGGAGCAACTACGGTCGCGCCTCCTGTCGGACAGGCAGGTCAAGGAAGAGAACCAACGCCTGCGCGCCGAAAAGGTTAGGGCTGAATCGCCGAAAGCTTGGAAGTCTCTATCGGTCGAGATACTATCGCAGGTTGCGACTCATAACCGGATCATAGCATCGGCTCCTCAAGCGCAAATCCTCGAGTGTTCAGAGGAAAATTACATCCAGTTGACCGGCAGGGTAACAGAAATGCTTCCAGGGTTCTGTATTTCCTCCCCGGCCCCAATCATTCTCCATATACAATTCATACCTCACAACTGCGTCGTGTCCTTCGCCATCCCCGACCGCAACATTCAAAACAGTTTATACTTCGATTTGACTCCATCCGGGGATATTGGGCTCTACAGAGGACCCCACCGGATTACCACTGAAAAGGGAGCAGAGATCATACTCTGTGCTTTCCTAGACATAACTAATCCCAGTCCATCGGCCCAAGCAACGTAACCCCTCAGCACTTCCCCTTCCACTCCAAAACCAAATGGCGTCACTACCGGGTGCTGGCTCGTGTTGATGTAAGGTCGGGCCCAGCGCCCGCCGCGTGCGGCCGCAAGGGTCACCCCTACGGGACTTCGCGATGGAATGTTGTGAATGATGAATCCAGCCGGCCGAAGCTCGCGACCTTTCGATAGAAAGAGGGCGCGCCCGGGGCGGGGACACTTTCAAAGAGAAAGTAGCCGGAAACGTCGAACCAACCCAGCGTGACATCGTGCAATTCCCGAAGCGCCGTTTCGATGGCCGGTTCCGGCGTCGGCGTGCCGAACCGGGCAAGGGTCAGGTGCGGAGTGAAAGGCCGTTCTTCTTTGGCAAAACCCTGGTGCTCCAGGATTGCCCCGATTTCAGCGGCCAGGGAACCCAGCGTGGCAGGAGCGTTAACGCCCAGCCAGAGCACTCGCGGCCGGTGCTTGTTTGGGAAAAAGCCAAAACCTTTCATCTCGATGCGAAAGGTCCCAGGCGGGGGAAGCGATTGCAAGCTTGCGGTCACCATCGTGGCTTGCTCCTCCGTAATTTCACCCAGGAACTTGAGCGTCAGATGCACACCTTCGGGACGCGCCCAACGAATGTCCCGGGAGTTCCTGGCTTCCGGAGGCAGTGCAGCCCTCAACCTGGATTGAATTTGGGCGATGGCCTGTTTGACGGATTGAGGAAGATCAATAGCGATGAAGGCTCTCATCGAGATCGGGCAATCGGCTGCCGCTCATCTGGAATTTAGCTGCGAATGCGCCGCCGGATCATTTCAAGCGCGGCTTGGGAAGCCCAGAACCGGACTCGTCCGCGGTTTCCGGGGAAGCGAAACTCGCGGATGGTGGTCCCCTTGGCATCCGCCAATGCAACGAAGACAAGACCCACGGGCTTTTCCGGTGTCCCGCCGCCCGGCCCCGCGATCCCGGTGATGCCAATTCCGATGGAGGCTTCAGTGCGGCGCCGGATCCCCTCGGCCAGCGCCTGAGCCACGACCTTGGAAACGGCGCCGTTCTTCTCGATCAACTCCGCCGGAACTCCCACCAACCGCGTTTTCAGCTCATTGCTGTAGCAGACGATCCCGCCCAGAAAAAAGCTGGAGCTTCCGGGCGTATGGGTCAACCTTTCACTCAACAGCCCGCCGGTGCAACTCTCTGCCACGGAAACGGTGACCTGCTTCATCACCAGGTACATTCCCACCACTTCCTCAATCGACTCGCCGTGCGTGGAGAAGACGTGGTCGCCCAGCGCCAGCTCGATCTTGTCACCGACTTCACCAATCAACGCGTCGGCTTCCTGGTCCGACGCGGCGCGGGAGCGCAGGTGGACTTCAATCACGCCCAGCGTAGCCAGGATGGTGGTGGTGGGATTCTGGACATTGCGATAGAGCGGCGCAATGCGATGGTCAACCTCGGATTCGGGAAGACCTACGATCCGGTAGACGCGAGTGCGGATGCGTTCTTTGCCGGCAAATCGGTTGAGGCGGGGCATGCAGGCGGTTTCAAAAATGCCTTTCAGTTCGCCGGGCGGTCCGGGCAGCAGAACCACCAGATTGCCGCTTTGTTCCATCCAAATGCCGGGCGCTGTGCCGTTGGGATTCTCCAGCCAATCGGCTCCTTCGGGGACTTGCGCCTGGCGAAGGTTGTTGGCGGGCATCTCCCGGCCAAGCCGCGCGAACCGCGCTTCAATGTGTTTGCGAAGCACTTCCAATTCGCGCAAGGGACGGCCCAGCACTTCGGAAACAACGTCGCGGTTGATGTCATCTTCGGTGGGGCCGAGTCCTCCGGTGAGAATGACAAGGTTGGACCGCTTCAGAGCTACTTGCAACACGCCGGCCAATCGCTCGCGGTCATCACCGACAATCGTCTTGAACCGGACTTCGATGCCGAGGCTATTCAGCTTTTCGGTGAGGTAGAGGGAGTTCGTATCCTGATGCAGCGGGGTCAGCAACTCAGAGCCGACGGCGATAATTTCAGCGTCCATACGCGAACCGGAAAATCAGGAGAACCTGGGATCGTCAGAACTTTCAAGCCCGATGAGCAATCGAACGATCTCCCGCTATCTTTTACGCCGCCCTCGATCCCCGCTTATTTGCCGCCGGCCAAGGGACGGCCCTCAACATCGATGAAGACTTCGTAAAGAGCGTTGTGGGATGCCAGCACCAACGACCGGCGTGGGGTGAAGGCCAGACCCACCAGTTCGGTTCCTGAGACCGTGACCTCGGCAAGAGAGTCCGGGGTAATGCGAACCACGCCCCGGCGTCCAGCCAGCGATGCAACCACGTAGAGATTACCCCTGGCGTCGAATGCCATACCTTGCGGCCGCCCCAGCCCCCGGTAGAAAGTGGAGACCTCACCCGCCGGTGATATGCGGAAGACGTGGTCAAAGCTGGAGGTGGTGGGACCCGTCACGTAGAGCGCGCGGTCCGGCCCGAAAGCCAGATGATAAGCGGCCACGCTGGGCTCGAGGGTTGCAAAGACGAAGATCTTCCGGTCGTGATTGATCTTGAAGATCGTGCCGCTGCGGTCTCCCACGTAAAGGTTCCCTTCGTGATCGAAAGCAATACCGGTGGCGATGCCCATGCCTTCGGCGAACGGTGTCCTTTCCCCGTCGGGAGCGATCTGGTAAATCGTGCCTTCGGCGCGGCTTGAAATGTAAAGCAGCCCGGCGCGATCGAATGCCAAACCGGTAGGGTTCATCAGGTCCGTCTGAAAGGAGCGGATGTTGTGATTACGGTCGATCTTAAAGACTGAGATGGGAACCTTCTGGCCGCGGCTGCCGCTGAAAGTGGTGAAGATGTTGCCCGCCGCATCGACGGCCGGATTGGCAACAGAATGAAGGTTATCCGCGATGGTCATTCCTACGGCCACGGAAGCCGGAGCACTTACGGACTTGCCGTTATCAACGGTCAATTCGCCGCTCACCACGCCTTCTGGAACACGAACAATCAAGCGGTCGGTCGAGCTCATCATGAGGGTTGCGGACAGGTCCCCAAAGCGGACTTGCGGCCGGCTGGATCCGTTTTGCACGAAGCCGCTGCCCCGTATGGCGATCTCTCCACCGGAAATTGCGGCCCGAGGCGCCACCTGTTCGATTTGCGGTTTGCCCGTTTGCGAACCCGGCTTAGCCATAGATGGCTCGATCCTTTCTCTCCTCTTCCAAAAATTCATCAGACCCAATGTCCGAGCAGCAACAGAGTGAGGGCAGCATAAGCGCCGGCGATCGCATCATCCACCATAATCCCCCAGCCGGCCGGCAAGTGTTCCGCCCGCCGTGCGGGAAATGGCTTTACCACGTCGAAGATTCTGAAAAGCACAAAGCCTGACAGAAGCCACTCCCAACCGCGGTGGGGGCCGACCATGAAAACAAGCATTTGTCCGGCAACTTCATCAATCACAACCTGGCCGGGATCGTGCACGTGGAAGAAAGCTTCCGACTCTCCCGCTGACCACACGCCCAGAAAGAAGACGCAAACCAGCGATGCCGCCAAGCCCAGCCGGAAATTCCAGCTTCCCGCAAGCAACCTTGATAGCGCATAAACCAGAACGACGCCGATTGCCGAGCCACCCGTGCCGGGGGCAACTGGAAGAAAGCCCACGGGCCAGCAGGTGGCAATCCGCACCGCAAGCCCGGGCTCGTGGTCACTCAATGCCGCTCCCGTCCGCGTCTTCAATCTGGAGATGAGCCGGTTCCTCTTCACTTTCATGGACGGGTTCGGCAATTCTGTATCTTCCGGAAAGCCAGTTGTCCAGATCGATCATTTTGCATCGCTCGCAGCAAAAAGGGCGGAACGAATTACCTTCGTAGACGGCTTCTCGCTTACAAATGGGACATCGCATGGAGTTCTTCCGCATTCAACCGGGGTTGAATCTGTACCAGTGTGGAAACTTCTGCGACGCGTGAGGGTCCGGGCACAAGTTCAGCAAAATGGGCGCCTTCGAGCCGCGCCACCACGTCGTAATCGTGAGACCCGGTGATGACCGCCCAGCGGTACTCGCCCGGCTTCGGTTCTGACCCTTCAAAATCGCTGATCAACGCCCGTCCGTCAATGCCCGGCGCCTGCGATTCCATCCGGCCCTGGAACAGCAAATCCGTCTCTTCGGATCGCCCCTCGACCAGCACCGGGATGCGGCGGCCCAGCCATTTCCGCAGGTTTTGCCGGGAAATTTTCTTTTGCAAGGCCATGAGCTGGCGCTGGCGCTTGCGGGCTTCGGCAGCAGGGACCTGGCCCTGCAAAGCGAATGAGGCGCTGGTTTCCTCGTTGGAGTAAAGGAACACGCCGAGATGATCGAATTGAGCCACCGCAACAAATTGCAGCAGCGTTTCAAAGTCCTGCTCCGTCTCGCCCGGAAAACCCACAATCATCGACGTTCGCAAGGTGGCCTCGGGAATGGCGCTGCGGATTTTTTGGAGCATTTGCAGGAAATGTTCACCATCCGACCCGCGCCGCATCGCCTTCAGCACGGAGCGGCTGGCGTGTTGCAATGGAATATCGAAATACTTTGCGGCTTTCGGGGTGTCCGCTACGGCGGCGATCAAAGCATCGGTGACGCGGTTCGGATAACAGTAAAGGAACCGCAACCAGACCAAGTCCTCAATCTTGCCCAGGGCGCGGAGGAGCATCGCCAAACCATCATGCAGTCCCAGGTCTTCGCCATAGCTGGTATTATCTTGGCCCACCAGGGTGATTTCCCGCGCCCCCTTCGCAACCAGGTTTTGCGCTTCGCGCACCACGGAATCAAAGCGACGCGACCGGAAACTGCCGCGCATTTGTGGGATTACACAGAACGAGCAGGGATGGTCGCAACCCTCGGCGATCTTGATGTAAGCCGAGTAAGATGGTGTGGAAAGAACCCTCGGAGTCATCTCGTGATAGAGGTAGGGATCCGCCCCGGCGCGGCTCTCGCGGCGGTCCGATTCCAGATCGCAGGCAGCCAGCACTTGTTCCAACTCATTGGTGCCGATGACGAAATCGACTTCGGGAATCTCTTCCAAAATCTGCCGCCGGTATCGCTCCACCAGGCATCCGGCCACCACCAGTTTGCGGGCCGAACCGGTCTTCTTGTGTTCGGCCATTTCCAGAATGGTGTCGATTGATTCCTGCTTTGCGGGCTCAATGAAGCTGCAGGTGTTGACCACGATGACATCCGCATCTGCGGCGTGTGGAGTGAGCTCGTATCCATTTCGCGCCAAAATACCCAGCATCACTTCGCTATCCACCAGGTTTTTCGGGCACCCCAAGCTGACCATTCCAACCTTTGGCATTATACCCTTGAGCCTTTCCTTAAAAAGAGCCGGCAAGATTCATCCAAAATTTTACCATACCTGACTGTGTCGCGCTGAAAGGTTCAGCACGGCAAAGCGCGGGCCGGTTTGACAGGAGGCGGAGACCGCCATCCCTGACGCAATGTTTGTTGCACGGGGCTTCCGCCTGTGCGGGAATGACGGTCCCCTGTCGGAAGTTCGTGAATAATCCGGGCTAGTAAATGAGAAATGAGAAGGCTCCACGTATTGGGGTCCTAACCCGGATCATTCAGGTAGCTCCTATGGAGGACCGGAAGGGCACGGTTTTAACCGTGCCCTTCTGGTCTTCGAATAAGGCTTCATAGATAATCCGCGCTTAGCTGCCGGGTAACTTTCAGAATAAACCCGGATTGGCGGAGGGAAACGGGGTAGCGCGAATTCTATCGAATCTGAAAAGGGGCGAATCGCTGGCTTCAGCGCTGGGAAATTCTTGTATGATGGATGGCTACGGTGAATTGATAGAGCCGCGCTGCGGGCAGGCACAATCATTGCCCCGGCTGCCGGTATAACCCAAAATCAGATGCACTGGAGTTTATAAAGCTTGCAAAATTTTCCATCCAAATCAAGCCGAGGCATCGGTACAAGTTCCCTTATCCTGATCGTCGTCCTGATTCTGATATTTGCCGGCATCGGCTACCGGCTGGCAAGGAATCCCGCGCCCACACTGGTGCTTCAAGAGCGCGTTCAAGGCATCGGTGTAAACACGCCCGTGACGTTTGAAGTGCGCGACACCAGCTATGCCATCAAAAAGGTTCAGGTGCAGGTGGCGCAAAATGGAAAGATTTATCCGATGCCGCTGACCGAGGTGAAGAACCTTACACCACCCGGCCCCGCCGGATGGAGGTTCTGGCGCCACAAGCCTGCGACGACCCTTCAATTCTCAGCGCGAGTGGGCCGCAAGCAGGCTCCCGCGCTTCAGCCGGGACACGCGACTCTTCTCATCACGGCGGTCAACGACTCCTGGGGCCGCTTCTTCCGGGGTGGCGAAGCCAGCATCCGCCTGGACCTTCCCGTGCGCTTTGCGCCGCCCCAGGTGGACGTGCTCACCACCCAGCATTACATCAATCAGGGCGGCTGTGACATGGTGTTGTTCAAGGTTTCACCCGGCACCATCCGTTCCGGCGTTGAAGTGGGGAATCTCTTCTTTCCCAGTTTCCCAGTGCAGGAAGCTAAGCCCGAAATTCGTCTGGCGGTGTTTGCGTTTCCCTGGGATATGGACCCCTCAACTCCCGCCCATCTTGTGGCCACCGATGACGCCGGAAACAACACCATCGCCAATTTTGATTACAAGGTCTTTCCCAAGAAATTTCATCAGAGCACCATGGATCTTACTCCGGAATTCTTGAACCGTGTTGTTCCGCCCATCATGACGCAATCCGGCATCGACGATCAGGGAAGCATCCTGAAGAATTTTCTATACATCAACGGCAAGCTCCGGCAACAGGATGCGGACCGGCTGGTTGAATTCTCCAAGCAAACCAACCCCACGTTCTATTGGACCGAACCTTTCGTCCAGCTCGGCAATTCCAAGGTGGAGGCCTACTTTGCGGATGCGCGCACCTACGTCTACGACGGCGCGGTGGTGGATCACCAAACCCATTTGGGATACGACCTGGCCGTGGTGGCGCACACGCCGATTGCCGCCGCCAATGACGGGAAAGTGGTTTACGCCGGCTGGTTTGATATCTATGGCAATGCCGTGATTATCGATCACGGGGCTGGCATCCAGACGCTGTATGGGCACATGGCCTCGGTTGACGTGAAAGCGGGGGACACGGTGAAACGCGGCCAAATCATCGGGCGAAGTGATTCCACCGGCCTGGCCGGAGGCGACCACTTGCACTTTTCGGTGCTACTGGATGGCATTCCGGTGAACCCGACGGAATGGTGGGATCCGCATTGGATTCATGACCGCATTGAAGCGAAGCTGAAGCCCTACCAGTGACCAGTGACCAGTGATAAGATAGCGGTGGGAAGTGACGAGTGACAAGAGAGCCCGTGCAGCGGAAAACACACTTTGCCCCAAAGTCAAATGTGGCTTACTCTCGACATCGGGGTCCGTTAGATGAAAGCACTTGCATTGATTTTGATGACGGTTAGTCTTGCTTTCGCCGGAGAACAACCCAAGATTTTTATTGCCCCGTTTCCCGGTGGGTTCGATGCAGCCATCGCCGGAGCAATCACGAAAAAGCGCATTCCGGTCGTGCTTGTCACAAAAAAAGACGGCGCCGACTATGTGCTCCAAGGCACAGCACAGAACAAAAAGGCATCAGGCGCCACAACGGTAATGACGGGAATCCTTCTGGGGCTTCCAGTAACAGGCCACAGCCAGGCCAGCGTCGAACTGGTCGACAAGAAGGGGCATATCGTGTGGGCTTACACTGTTCGAAAGATGAATTCGTGGACCTACACGAGCGACCAGTCGGCAGCCGAGGCGATAGCGAAACACCTGAGAAAATACTTGACCAAGGAACGAGGTCGACGTTGATCAATCCGACTTAGGAAGATATCCGTAAGTGCGGCACCACGAAGCCGCCGTGAGGGACTGCCGATGAACTCCGAAAACCTAACAAGGATCGGCTTTTGCAACTGGCAACCGTTTCGTCCTCCAGCCGGACGGGAAATCTTGCGAGGTGTCCCAACGCTTCCCGGGGTTTTTGCCATTCGACGCGAGACGAGCTTCCCGTGCGCGCGCGGTACATCTGACTTAATTTATATCGGCTCGGCAACAAACGAAAACGGCCTGCGCACCAGAATCGGTCAGATTTTCACGCCCGGCCCAACCCAGAGCACCAATAGGCGCCTCCGGGATCTGGTAGGTAAAACCGAAGCTTACAATGTCTCCTGGCTGGAGACCGATTCCAAGGCCAGAGCCAAGCAACTGAAATCGGAGCTGCTCGAACAATACGAGAAAGAACACGGCGAGCTACCGCCTGAAAACCTACGAAGGTAGCCTGTCCGGCCAGTGTTTTCGGAGCAGGCTCTTCGTGTCGAGCATCAAGCAGTGCGGACTTTCGTCCTCCGCACGCCCTGCGTTTTTTCTAACGCCTCCGTGGGCAAGCGGACTCGGTGTTCGGGCGGTTCCCGGACGGAAGCCGGAGAGTTTGAAGGGCACAAACTCTGCATTGCAAGCTCGTAATTTCTTGTTTTTTTGGCAAGCTTTTTTCAGGCTGCCAGCAATGCCCAGTCGGTCTGCCGGAATTTCAAGGCCGTGCTCATCACTTCGTTGCCTTTCCGGGTGGG
>Ga0307374_10005188_pt1 | contig 21213 bp, 17 predicted proteins | sample OX3MG_FD_202532 | JGI IMG/M metagenome (GOLD analysis project Ga0307374, IMG submission 202532) | Soil microbial communities from Risofladan, Vaasa, Finland - OX-3 | ecosystem: Environmental > Terrestrial > Soil > Coastal area > Acid sulfate soil | place: Finland: Risofladan, Vaasa | collected...
ACTCCGGCATTCTGCAGACCGACGGCTACGCGGCTTATGACGGGGTGGGCGGGGCGGGCCTGGTGCTGCGGGGGCTGTCGCGGCGCTTCAGCGAGATGTACGCCAAGCGCTCCGCGAGGTGTAGCGTCGCGGGGCGGGGAGCGCAGAGCAGGCGTTGGAACAGCGGCGCCGAGGGGCGCTGCTGCTGGCGGCAAGTCTGAATCAGGCTGAGCGGCACCGATTGCGTGCGGGCGCCGGTTGCGGTGCGGTTGCCGCCCCAAACCTTGCGGGCGACCACCGTCGGCCGGATGGCCTGTTCGGCGCGCCCGTTGGTGGCCTCCAGTCCGTGGCAGCGCAAGAAGGTGAAGATGGCGCAGCGCTCGCGGCGGAGATGGCCGGCCAGCCGGCGATTGCAAGCCGCGCGATATTCGATCCCCAAGGCACGGTCCAGGCGCCCCAGCGCGACGGCCAACCCACACGGGCTGCGGACCGGTGGGCGGGATAGAGTACAAGTTTTCGCTGTATTGGCCGGGGCGCCAGCCGTAGTTCATTTAGCCCTGGTCCTGTAAATATCGGGGCGGAGAATTTCCATATGGCGCTCAGGGTTCGCCAACGGCACGAAGCCGAAGTGGCGGTAGAGCCCATGAGCGTCCCTGGTCGCCAGGCTCCAGCGGCGCAACCCCTGGAGATCAGGGTGGGCCAGGAGGCACTGCATCAATAGCTTGGAAACCCCGCGGCCGCGATGCGACTCGAGCACGAATACATCGGCCAGATAAGCGAAGGTGGCCCGATCGGAAACGACGCGGGCAAAACCGACCTGCGCGCCGTGGCAATAGGCGCCGCAGCATAGCGAATTCCGCAGGGCGCGGGCGACGACCTCGCGCGGAATTCCGGGCGACCAGTAGGAGCGGCTGAGAAAGCCGTGGATGACATCGAGATCGAGCCGGGACGGGTCGGTCGAGATTTCGTAGACTGCATCGGGAGCCATTCGATATTGATCCGGAATAATTGTTTTGGCCGACTCCACACCCGCCCAGTGTACTCCCGCCGGGCGTTGGGCAGCGGTACGGCGCGCGCAGCGCCGAGGAAGGCGCCTCCAGCACAGCCCGCAGTGCCCGGGAACTGGTGATTGGCCCAATCTTCCACCGTTTTGTTGGACACCTCCTCCGTACTCCGTCGGTATTTGTTTACCGCCTCGCGGGGTGTAGCGTCATGGGGCGGGGAGCGCAGAGCAAGCGTTGGAACAGCGGCGCCGAGGGGCGCTGCTGCTGGCGGCAGGTTTGAATCAAGCTGAGCAGCACCGATTGCGTGTGGGCGCCGATGGCGGTGCGGTTGCCGCCCCAGACCTTGCGGGCGACCACCATCGGCCGGATCGCCTGTTCGGCTCGCCAGTTGGTGGCCTCCAGGCCGGGGCAGCGCAGGAAGGTGAAGATGGCGCATCGCTCACGGCGAAGATGACCGGCCAGCCGGCGGTTGCAAGCAACGCGACATTGAATCCGCAGGGCGCGATCCAGGCGCGCCTCCAGGCGGCCCGCGGCGATGGCCAAGCCGTGCGGGCTGATGCCATCGCCATCCCGCAGCCGGCGCAACCCCAGCGCCTCCAGCAGCAGGTCGCGCACCGTGCGCGGCAGTTGCGCCCGCGCCGGCGGCCCGATTTCGATCAGTTCCCGGCCGCGGCTTAGTATCCGGCAGCATCGGGAACGCGCCGGTATTCCCCGCCAACCGCAGGTCGTACCTTCACTCCAGCCCGGCCGCCTTGTCCTCCCGGTTCCGTCCCCCGATCTCGCGGCACACCGCGCTGCGCCGTTCCAGCAAGCCCGCCCCCCGCTGGCGCAGCAGGGCAACAACCTCCGCCCGCGCCGTACGCGTCGATCCCGAAGCAAACGGCGGAGCCGGATCGTATTCGATCTGCAACTGGATCGCATGGGCCGCCTCCTCCCCGCGCAGTCGGGCTGCCAGTTGCAGGGCGAAGTCAATCCCTGCGCTGACGCCGGCGGCGGTAATCACCTTGCCATCGGCCACCACCCGCTCTTCAACGGCAATGGCCCCCAGCCATTCCAGCAGGGGCAGGCACTGCCAGTGCGTCGTGGCGCGGCGTCCGCGCAGCAGGCCGGCTGCGCCCAGCAGCAGAGCGCCGGTGCAGACCGACGTGGTGTATTGCGCGCTCTCCGCCTGCCGCCGTAAGAATTGCAGCGTCGCCGCGTCCTCCATCAGCCCCTGCTGCCCGGGCCCGCCCGGAACCACCAGCACGTCCAGCGGCGGACATCCTTCCAGCGTTGTGGTGGGCAGCAGGCACAAGCCATGTTCGGTGCGGACCGGATCGAGTGTTTTGGCTGCCACGTGAACCGACGCATCGGGCAGGCGCGCCAGCACCTCGAACGGACCGGTCAGGTCCAACTGGGTCATGTCCGGAAACAGCAGAAAGCCAATCTGAAGAGTTGAGGTAGCTTCCATCTGATTCTTCCTGACGCTACGATTCCGGCCCGGTCCGGAGATGGCTGCCATACCATAGATTTCTGGATCGCTGTGGAAGACCGGGTTCCGGTTGATCGTCGTCCCACTGACGGTAAGTACCGTGGCACTTCGCGGTTCAAGCGGCCGCACGTTCCAGAATGGATTCCCGCGCCCTCCGGAAGCGTCCCCCGCAATCTGTCCTCTGGTGATCACTCTAGCATCAACGTCACAGACCGTTCTTGGTCTGCGGTATTTCTTTACCGCCCCGCGAGGTGTAGCGTCGTGGGGCGGGGAGGGCAGAGCAGGCGTTGGAACAGCGGCGCCGAGGGGCGCTGCTGCTGGCGGCAGGTTTGAATCAAGCTGAGCAGCACCGATTGCGTGCGGGCGCCGAGGCGGTGCGGTTGCCGCCCCAGACCTTGCGGGCGACCACCATCGGCCGGATCGCCTGTTCGGCTCGCCAGTTGGTGGCCTCCAGGCCGGGGCAGCGCAGGAAGGTGAAGATCGCGCATCGTTCACGGCGAAGATGACCGGCCAGCCTGCGGTTGCAAGCAACGCGATATTGAATCCGCAGGGCGCGATCCAGCCGTCGCGCACCAGGAAGCCCTCGAAGTCGGCGCCCACCACGCTGGCCGCCTGCTCGAGGCCGCGACAGGCTGGATCGAGCACACCGCCGCCCGCGGGCTGGCAAAGGCCCACATCCACCAGGGCTTGCCGCCCACCTTCCAGCCGGTTTCGTCCGGCGCCGGCTCAGCGGCGGTGGGAAAGTGGGAATCCCGCGTTTTGAACGGGATTCCCAAGCGGGGTGGAAAACCCGTTTTGGGGGCTTTTTCCGCCATGCGGCTTTTCCACGGCCGGCCCCGGTCGCAACGGCTGGCCTTGGGCACTGAAGCGGCCGAGGCAGTGCGGGCCGTAGGCCAGGCTGAACTCTCCGCTGAGGTGCTGCCGCACCAGCACCTTGCATCCGGCCAGGCTGTGCCGCCACCTCACCGGCTTGATTTGCAGCACCAAGTTGCCGACCGTCACCGTGTTGTCGCGGTTGACCGTGCGCTCGTGCTGCAGCGAGAAGACCTCGTCCAAGTTCTGCCCGGCCAAAGGGAGGAAAGCGGTGCCGGCTTCGGCCGCCGGGACCGCGAAGCTGCGGTTGAAGTCGCCGATGTAGTGCTGCAGAAAGCGGTTGGACGCCTCCAGCGGTACTCGACTCATGGCAGATCACGCACTTGGCGCTCCCACCGACCGCATCCCGAGCACTATCGCCCGCGAGAGTTTCGCCGCCGCCGCACCCACCGCTTCAGTCGCTTGCCCGCTTCGTCGATCTCGCTCTTGTAGACCCGATAGCCGGGCCAGCCCAAAATCCGCGCCCAGTCATTCGTTGCCGTCACGTCCGGCAGTCTACGCAATTCACCCCTGCCGTGTACAACCGTCCTGCCCTCTATCGTTCTCAGCTTCCTGCTCAGAGCCGAATAATCAGGGGTTCCGATCCAGTCAAACGAAAGGGTGGCATCAAGGTTCGGCGTCTCATCCCCGCTACCTCCGGCCTCTACCGCGCCCAACTGCTCGCCTTGGCTGGGGTTCGTGCGATTGCCCTGCCGATCGAGATCCCCCTTGACTGGCTGGGAGAACGGCGTATACTCCTAGATTATCTAGGAGGCAAACCCGCGATGGAGCAACGCTTGGAACTGCTTCAGGGCACGCTCGATATGCTGATCCTCAAGGCCGTGTCGCTCGGCCCGCTGCACGGCTACGGGATTCTGTTGCGCATCCAGCAGCTTTCGAGGGAGCGGCTGCGGATCCAGCAGGGCTCGCTCTATCCCGCGCTCTACCGCCTCGTGCATCAGGGCTGGATCGCGGGCGAATGGGGCGAGTCGGAAAACAAGCGCAAGGCCAAGTTCTACCGCCTCACCCCCGCCGGCAGGCGCCGCCTGCAGGACGAAGGCCACCGCTGGAGCGCCATGGCGGAGGCGATCGCCGGCATCCTGCGCACCACGCCGGGGGAAATATGAACCTGAGCAACCGTTTGCGGTCCTGGGCGCGGGCCTTATTCCGGCGCTCGCGCCTCGAAGGCGAGATGGACGCCGAGTTGCGGTCCCACCTTGCCGCCTATGCCGAAGATCTGATCCGGCAAGGCACGCCCCAGGATCAGGCCCTGCGCCGTGCCCGCCTGGAGTTCGGCAGCCTCGAGCGGGTGAAGGAGGAGTGCCGTGACGCTCGACGCGCTGGCATCGTCGAGGGTGTCGCCCAGGACCTGCGCTTCGGCCTGCGCATGCTGCGCAAGTCGCCCGGTCTGACGCTGGCCGCGCTGATTATCCTTGCAGTTGGAGTGGGCGCCAATGCCGCCGTCCTTTCGGCCGTCCGCGCAGTCCTGTTGCATCCGCTACCCTACGCCCGCCCCGGCCGCCTGGTCTGGATCACCGAGTCGCTGCCCGATGTACCCGACAACAACGTCTCCTGGCTCGACCTGCAGGATTGGAAGCGCCAGAACCATGTTTTCCAGGCCATTGCCGGCTATAGTGATTTCAGCGTGGCGATGACCCTGCGGGCGGGCGAGCCGCAGCTTCTCAGCGTCCGCTACGCAACCCAGGGTTACTTCGGCCTGTTGGGCGTGCGGCCACTGCTCGGGCGCACCTTCTCCCCCGCTGAGCACGAGAGGCACGGCGCGCCAGCCGCCGTGCTTGCCTACAGCTTCTGGAAGCAGCACTTCGGCGGCACGGCCGCGGCGCTCGGCCGGTCGCTTGAGTTGGACAACAATGCCTGGACCGTGGTGGGCGTCATGCCGCCCGGTTACGGCCACATCACCCACACCCAGCTATGGCTGCCCTTCGAAGAGGCGGCCGACAAGAGCTACTTCATGCAGCGCCAGTTTAGCTGGAGCATGTACGCCTTGGCTCGCCTGAAGCCGAGCGTGACGTTCCGCCAGGCCGAGGCCGAGCTTGCCGCCATCTCCCGCCGGCTCGAGCGCCAGTACCCGCGCACCACCGGCGGCTTGGCGGTGATGGTGCCGCTGGCGCGACGCATCGTCGGCGACTTGCGCCCGGCACTGCAGCTGTTGGCGACGGCGGTACTCTTCCTTCTCCTCGTGGCCTGCGCCAATATCGCCAGCCTGATGCTGGCACAAGCGGTGGGTCGGCAACGGGAGTTCGCCATGCGGCGCGCGCTCGGCGCTGGACGCTGGCGGCTCTTCCGCCAACTCATGCTCGAGAGCCTGATGTTGAGCCTCGCCGCCGCCGCGCTTGCGGCGCCGCTAGGATATGGCGGCGCGAAGCTACTCGCTGCTATGCTGCCGGCCCATTCGCCCTTCGCCGCCGCAATCGCCGCCGGTTCCGGCGCTATGTGGCTGGCTGCCGGTCTTGCCTCGGCTGCGGGCGTTCTCTTCGGCCTTGCGCCCTCGCTGATTAGCGTGAAACAGACCACGCAGGGCACCGCCCCGCGCGCCGTCTACCGCCGCCGCGGCCCGATCAGGGCCCACCACGCTTTGGTCATCACCGAAGTCGGCTTGGCCGCGGCACTGCTGATCGGCGCCGGCCTCATGTGGCGCAGCATGGCGCGACTCCTGAACGTGTCGCCCGGCTTCGACGCTCGCCACCTGCTCGCCGAGGATCTGGTATGGAACTGGCCCGGCAGCACCGCCGTCATCCCTGCTCAATCCACGCCCTTACTAAACCGGGTAATGGAGCGCGTGCAGGCGCTGCCCGGCGTTGCCTCCGTCGGAATCGGTTTTCCTATTCCCTTCGCCGCTCAGACCCAGCAGACCTATTTGGCGATTCCGGGAGGACCCCGCGGCGGCAAGCGCATCGTGGTGAATTGGGGCTGCGCCAGTAACGGCTATTTCCAAACCTTGCGGATTCCTTTGATCGAGGGCAGGACTTTTACCCTGTCAGACACTAGACACTCGCGTCCGGTCGTTGTAATCGACCAGGAACTGGCGCGGCGCTACTGGCCCGGCCGGGATCCGGTGAACCAGCGGATCAAGCTCGGGGTGCAGAACTACGACGATCCCTCGCAGACTCCGGTGACCATTATCGGGGTAGTCGGCACCGTCAAAGCCGCCGGCTTGGATACCGATTTGGGCGGTTACGTCTACCAGGCCTACAGCCAGTCGCCCAGGGACCGCGAAATGACCGTCGTAGTGCGGGCCGCGGTCCCGCCGGCAAACCTCGCCCGCTCGGTGGAATCGGCCCTGCACGCCACCGCGCCTTACTCTCCGGTTTCGCGGATTCGCACCGAGGAGGCGACGCTCCAGGCCTCGCAGGCCACGCGCGCTCTCTGCTTGAGTTTGCTGGCGGGATTTGCCGCCGCCTCGCTGCTGCTGGCGATGCTCGGCGTGTACGGCGTCCTGTCCTACCTCGTCGGCCAACGCACCGGCGAGATCGGCGTGCGCATGGCGCTGGGCGCGCAACGCGGCCAGATCTTGCGCTTCGTCCTCGTCAGCGGCCTTGGGATGGGGTTGATCGGAATTGGCTGCGGAATTGCCGCTGCCTTGGCGCTGTCGCGCTACATGGCCAGCCTGCTCTTTGGCATCGGCGCCGATGACCCTCGCACCTACGCCGGCGTCGCCCTGGCGCTGATCGCCTTGGTTCTGCTCGCCTGCTTCGTGCCCGCGCGCCGCGCCGCGGCACTTGATCCGGTTGCGGCGCTGCGCCGCGAATAAGAGTGCCGCCGATGAACCTCTCAAGCTGTCTGCGATCGCGGACGCGGGCCTTATTCCGGCGCTCGCGCCTCGAAGGCGAGAAAAGCGCCGAACTCCAGTCGCACCTCAAGGCCCGGACCGCCAACCGGGTTTGGCAGCGCGGCCCCCGCCTAGGCCTGCGCCGCGTCCGCCTGGAGTTCGGCGGCCTGGATCAGGTCAAGGAGGAGTGCCGCGAGGTCGGCGGCTCCGGCGTCGCCGCGAGTCTGTGTCGGCAACCGCCGTGCCGCTGAACGCACCACCGAATATATCATCCCAGTTCGCGCTGGCGTTGTCGCCCATGCGCAGGACTGGGTTCAGCAACGCCGCCACGCTGCCATCGGCCAGATCGCTGCCGGGCTACGGGGTGCGACGTGTTGGCCCTGAACGCGCTCCAGGCCGTCGGCCAGCAAGCATCCGATGACAGCGAACCTAAGGATTTCCCCCATGGCAGGGGATTGAACTCCAGGCCGTTGAGCAATGAGGCGAGCGAGCCGAGCAGCAATATGAGCCCGGTGAGGAGCAAGCTAGCGGCCGCAGCGCAGGGCGTTCCGGAGGCACGCCCCGCCGGCCGCCGCCATCTCACACCCCAGAGCCAGGCTCGCGCATCTGTCCAAAGGGCGACCGCGACGATCGGCGCGGTCGGCACGCCCCATAAAAACCACGCGCTTCGCCCGCGCAGGAGATCGTGGGATGGACTGAACCCCTGAGGTGAGACACGAAAAGTATGTGAGACCCAGGATGGCTGCCGCAGGTTGGCGGCGGCCGGCGGAATCTGGGACGCTGGGTTGCCGGTGAAGCGGAGGCAGGCTCCGCTGGAGAGCAACCTGCCCCAGCGAAGCGATGCGGCACAAACGGCGAACCGAGAGCGGACGGGCGATCTACAAGAGACGCAAGGCCATCGTGGAACCGGTCTTCGGGCAGATCAAGGAGGCGCGCGGCTTCCACCGCTTCAGCCTGCGCGGGCTGGAGAAGACGCGGGCCGAATGGAGGCTCGTCTGCCTCACCCACAACCTGCTGGAGCTGTCCCGTTACGGCTGGATCCCCGCCAGCGCATTGCCAGCCGCGCCCCCTGCCTGAGCCGCGCGCTCGCCCGCTCACCTCGGGCAGCCCGCTCCGCAGGCCGCCCGGTCGACCTCCGGGTCAAACCCGCGCCCCGCTCCCAAATGCCAGCCACTCGCCCGCCGCAAGGGAAGACGCGCTGGCCCTATCCATGACAGGCTCCTAGAGTTATTCCCCGCGCAGGGCGCGCAGCGGGTCTATGCGGGTGGCGCGGCGGGCGGGGAGATAGCTGGCCAGGGCGGCCACCAGGGCGAGCACCAGCGCCGCGGCGAGATAGCTGACTGGGTCCACCGGGCTCATGCCGTAGAGCAGCGCCGCCATGAAGTGGGTCAGTCCTGCCGCCGCCACCACCCCCGCCAGGATGCCCCACAGCGCCAGGCGCAGTCCCTGGCCCACCACCAGGCGCAGCAGGTCACCCGCCCCGGCGCCGAGCGCCATGCGGATGCCGAACTCGCGGGTGCGCTGCGCCACCGCCGCGGCGATCACGCCATAAAGGCCGATCACCGCCAGCAGCAGCGCCAGCAGGCCGAAGCCGCTGAGCAGAATGCCGGTGAAGCGCGCCGGGAACAGCGGCACCTCCATGAACTGCGCCATGGTCTGGGCATTGTCGGCGGTGAGGTTGGGGTCGAGCTTCTGCAGGGTTTGGCGAACCGGGGCCAGGAAGGCGTCGGCGTTGCCGCGCACCCGCACCAGAATTAGCGCCTGCGTCTTCACCGTGCGCAAGAGGTAGAGATAGGGCCGCGGCGCCTCGCCCAGGCTGCGATATTTGCCGGTGGCGGCCACGCCCACGATCTGGACGCTGGGAAAGTCCTTGTTGCCGGGAAACAGCAAGGTGCGGCCCACCGCGTCGCTGTGCGGCCAGAACTGCCGGGCCAGGACCTTGTTGATGACCACCAGGTGGGGATGGCCGGGCGCCAAGTCGGCGTCGGTAAAGTCGCGCCCTTGCAGCAACGGGGTGCCGGAGGCGTGGAAGTAGTTGGGGGCCACTCCGGTATCGTCCACCTGGAAGCCTTCGCGATCATGCGGTGGCGTCATGCCCGGGGGCAGCACTTCGGTGGCGCTGACCGAGACCTGCAGCGGCGGTTGCGTGGTCAGCGACACCGCCTGGACGCCGTCGAGCCCCGCCACCGCCGCTTCCACCCGCTGCAGGAACTGGTGCGCAGCCTCGCCGGTGTAGCCCAGGCTCACCGGATCGATTTGGGCGGTGACCGTGTGCTGCACGTCGAAGCCGGGATCAATGGCGCGGGCGTGGGCCAGACTGTGCAGGCACAGCGCCGCGCCCACCAGCACCACCACGCACAGCGCCACCTGGCCGATGATGAAGGCGCTGCGGGCGCGGGAGCGGGCGCCGGCGCCGGGGCTGCCGTCCTTGAGGTTGTCGACCACGCGCAGGCGGGCCCCCTGCCAGGCCGGCGCCAAGCCAAACAAGACGCCGGTGGCGAGCGCAATGGCCAGGGTGAAGAGCAGCACATGGCTATCCACGCCGAAGTTCAAGGTGATCGGGAAGCCGGGGGGCTTGAGACGCAGCAGCAGCGGCCCCAGCAACTGCGCCATGCCGATGCCGAGCCCGCCGGCAATCAAGGCGAGCAGCACGCTGTGGATCAGCCCCTGGCGGACAAGGCGGCCGCGGCTGGCACCCAGCGCCGAGCGCACCGCCCACTCGCGCCGTTGCCCCAAGGCCTGCACCAGCAGCACCAGGGCGGCGTTGGCGCAGGCGATGAGCAGCACCAGCCCCACCACCACCGCCAATAGGCCCACGCCGGCGCCGATAAAGCCGCGGAAGGGGGTCGGCACCAAGCCCACCGGGAGCGCCTTGGCGTCCCAGTGCGGGGATTCGGAGTTGGGGTGCTGGCGCTCGATGCTTTGCTGGATCACGCTCATTTCCGCGCTGGCGGAGGCCACGTTCACCCCCGGCTGCAAGCGCCCAAACGCCAATAAGAGATGATTTTTGCGATCCTCCAGCATGCCGGGCAAGCCCAACCGGTCGGCCATGCCCACCGGCGCCCAGAACCCGCACGCCACCCCGGCGAACATGCCTTCGAAACCACGCGGCGCCACCCCGATGATGGTGAAGGGCACCTGGTTGACGATGATCTGGCGGCCGACGACGTCGCGGGCCCCGCCAAAGCGCCTTTGCCAAGCCCCGTAGGAGAGCACCAGCACCGCGCCCGTGCCCTTGACCGCGCCCTCTTGCGGCGCAAACCACCGCCCTAGCGCTGGCTGGATGCCCAGGATATTAAAGTAATTCGGGGAGACGAGCTGGTCCGCCCAGGGCGTGGCTTCTCCTCCCGGGCCGGTGATGACGCTCGCCTCGGAGACAGGGTTATAGGCCGCCAGCCCCGACAAACTATGGTTGCGGGCGCTGAAGTCGAGATAGTCGGGGTAGCTGAGCGGGTACAGCCCGGTCAGCGGAGCGCCGGGGGTGGGATCGTGGACCCAGACCTCGACCAGACGCTGCGGCTGCGCGACCGGCGGCTGCCGGAACAGCAGTGCGTTGGCAAAGCTGAAGATGGTTGTGTTGGCGCCGATGCCCAGCGTCAACGATAAAATCGCCACCAGCGACAGTCCCGGATGCTTCCACAGTAAACGGAGGGCGTAGCGGAACTCGCGCAGCATGTTCCTAGCCTATACGAGATCCGGTCGCGAATGAGTATTTATTTACCGCCCCGCGAGGTGTAGCGTCGTGGGGTCAAGCGAACTCGAGATGCCGAAAAGGATTGCGGCCGAATTCGCGGTGTGGAATCCCAAATCGGTTCAGGATCAGGCCCAGAACCTGATCCCGCAGATCCTTGCGATCTGGAACTTTGCAAACCCCTCCATGGTGTAGACGTGGATCAGAAGACGCGCTACCTGGGGCGAACGGCAGACATCCGGAAGAACGCCAGGCCCCGCGCTCGAGGTTGAACGCCGGGCTCGGATGGAGCTGGCCCCTCACTCCCGCAGCGCCACCAGCGGCGACACCCGGCTCGCCCGCCGCGCCGGCACATAGCAGGCCGCCAGCGCCACCGCCAGCAGCAGCGCCGCCACGCCCGTCCAGGTGGCGGCGTCGGCGGTGGTGGTGCGATAGAGCAGGGTGGCGACGTAGCGGTTCAGCAGCCAGGCGCCCACCGCCCCTAGCCCCAGCCCCGCCATCGCCATCCGCGCCCCGCGTCCCAGCACCATGTTGGCCACCGCCCGCGGGCGCGCCCCCATCGCCATCCGCACCCCGATCTCGTGCCGTTGGCCGCTGACCACAAAGGCCAGCACCCCGTACAACCCCACCGCCGACAGCAGCAGCGCCGCCACGCCGAAGGTGGCGATCAGCGTGGTGTTGAAGCGGCGCGGCGTCAGCGACGCGTCCAGCACCGCCGCCATCGAGCGCAGCTTGGTCACCGGCACGGCTGGATCCAGTTGCCGCGCCGCGCTCCGCACCTGCGCCTCGGTCGCGGCCAGCGGCAGTGCCGAGCGCACCACCACGTCCAGATTGCGACACACGCTGTAGCTGGCGGATCCCTGGCAGACCTGCGCATAGGGCTCGTAGGTGTGGAAGCCGCTGGGCTGGTCCAGCGCCGCCGACTTCACATCCCCCACCACCCCAACCACGGTCAGCCAGGGCGAGGTGGACGAACTCGGGCCCCACTTGATCCGTTGCCCCACCGCGTGGCCGCCCGGCCAGAAACGCGCCGCCATGCTCGCGCTGACCATCAGCACGTTGGCCTGGCCCTGCTCTTCCACCGCGGTGAAATTCCGCCCCTGCAGCAGCGGCGCCCCCAGCGCCCGGAAATAATCGCCCAGCACCAAGCTGTGGGTGCTGTCGGGGAGTTTGGCCGGCGCCCGCCCCGTCGGGTGCTCCACCGAAAACACCCGGTTCCAGTTGGACTCGGTCGGTAAATCGCTGGCCACCGCCACCGCCGTTACCCCCGGTTGCGCGGCGAGATCCGCCTCCAGCCGCTCAAAAAAGGCCCGCTCCTGCGCCGGTGCCGGGTAGGGCGTTTTCGGCAGCGATAGCGAAGCGGCCAGCAGCCCGGTGGCCCGCAAGCCCGCGCCCCCCGCCTCCGCCCGCACAAAGCTGCGCACCAACAATCCCGCGCCGCACATCAGGATGAAGGCGATCGCCACCTGCGCCACCACCAGCCCCGCCTGCCAGCGCGCCTCGCGGCGCGTGTGCGTGGTCCGCGGCCCGCTCTCGCGCAGTCCATTCTGCAGGTTGGCGCGGCTGGTCAGCAGCGCCGGCAGCAGCCCGCACGCCAACCCCACCAGCAGCGATAGCCCCAGTCCGGCCAGCCCCACTCCCCAACTCAGTCCAATGTCGCGCACCTGCGGTAGGCTCGCCGGCGCCGCCGCCGTCAGCCCCCGCAACCCGGCCCAGGCCAAGCCCAGCCCCACGCCGCCGGCGGCCAGCGCCAGCACCGCCGCCTCCGTCACCCCTTGGCGGATCAGCCGCCCGCGGCTCGCCCCCAGCGCCGCCCGCAGCGCCATCTCCCGCCGCCGCGCCCCCGTCCGCACCAGGAACAAGTTCACCACGTTGGCGCAACTCAACAGCAGCAGCAGCCCCGCCGCCGCCAGCAACAGCGTCATCAGCCCCCGGCTCGGCGCCACCACCACCGACCGCAACGGATCGGCCAGCACCTCCAAGTGCAACCCCGGCACCGCCCCCAGTTTCTTCTGCCAAGTCTGTTGGATGCGCCCCGCCGTCACCGCCATCTGCGCACGCGCCTCCGCCAGCGTCGCCCCCGGCCGCAGCCGCGCCACCACGCCGTTGTCGAAGTTGTCGGCTACGTCGGTCAGTTCCGCCGGCGTGAACCCCATCGGCACCCAGAGAGCCGTCGGCGGGCTGTCCGCCAGCCCCCGCGGCGGAAATTCGAAGCCCGGCGGCATCACCCCCGCCACCGTATAGGGCTCCCCCTCCAGCCGCACCACCCGCCCCACTGCCTGCGCATCGCCGCCCAGCCGCTGCCGCCACAGCGCGTTGCTCAAGATCACCACGTGCTGGCCCGGCTGGTCTTGCGCGGCGGTGAAGTTGTGCCCCAGCTGCGGCCGCACCCCCAGCAGCGGAAACAGCTCCGCCGTCACCCGCGCCGCCCGCACCCGCGTCGCCGCGCCCGCCCCGGCCAGGTCGAGATGCTCCTCGGTGTAGGCCCCCACCCCGTCGAAGGCGGCGCCGCCCGCCCGCAACGCTGCGATGTCCGGTGCCGAGACCTGGATCGGCTGCGGCGCCAGCAGCCGGATGCGCTCCCGCACCAGTACCAGCCGCCCCGCCCCGGGGTAGGCCAGCGGCTGCAACAGCACCGCGTTGGCCACCGCGAAGATCGCCATCGTCGCCCCCAGCCCCAGCGCCAGCGTCAGCCCCGCCGGCAGCGCGAAGCCCGGCGCGTGCCGCAGCCCCCGCCAGCCGAAGCGCACGTCGCGCAGCGTGGTCTCCACCCCGCCCACCCCGCGCGCGTCGCGGCAACCCTCCTTCGTCTGCTCCAGCCCCCGCTCCTGCCCCGTGGTCGCCGCATGATGCCGCATCTCCGCCTCCAAGTCCCTTTCCATCTGCCCGCGGCGCGCCAGCGCCCGCAGCCGATATCCCAAGTCGTTCAGCATCTCCGCCTCCTCGCTTACGCCGTCTCCAAGATGTCCGCCACCGCCACCGCCAAACGCCGCCACTCCCCCGCCTCGCTCTCCAGCCGCGCCCGCCCGGCCCGCGTCAGTTCGTAGTACTTCGCCCGCCGATTGTTCTCCGACGTGCCCCAGCGCGCCCGCAGCCACCCCCGCCGCTCCAGCCGGTGCAGCGCCGGATACAGCGAGCCCGGCGCCACCTGCACCGCGCTCTTCGACATCTGCTGCAGCCGCTCCGCCACCCCGCACCCATGCCGCGCCTCCAGCGCCACCGCCTTCAGAATCAGCAGATCCAAAGTCCCCTGCGGCAGTTCCAGCTTGGCCATCCCCGTTCCCCCTTCTCCTTGCACTTCGATAGGAACTCTACCACCTTCCTCTATCGAAGTGCAAGGGGAGGGGCGCATAAGCGGGCTCGGTACAATGGAACGGGTGAACTCCCTAGGCGACCGGGAGCGACCCCAGCAAAAAGTGGCGAGCCACCGTGAACGCAAAGGAACCGGAGTAAGGTAGCCCGCTGATGGAGCCCATGCCCGCCCACGACCTCCTCCGCCAACTCCCCGCCGTGGACGACCTGCTGCGCCGTCCGGCGCTTTTGCCGCTGTGGCGCCAGCTCGGCCCCGCCGGCGCCCGCCGCGTCATCGCCGCAGTCTTGGCGGAGCTGCGCGCCGCCCCCACCCCCGAAAAACTCGCCGCGCTCGAGGCCACTCTCGCCGCTGCCGCCCACCGCCGCCGCGAGCCCTCGCTGCGCCCGGTCATCAACGCCACCGGCGTCATCCTCCACACCAATCTCGGCCGCGCCCCGCTCTCGGCCGCCGCCGCCGCCCGCTTGGCCGAGATCGCCTCCAGCTACACCAACCTCGAGCTCGATCTCGCCACCGGGCACCGCGCCCGCCGCGACCGCCACCTCGACGCCCTGCTGGCCGAGCTCACCGGCGCCGAGGCCTCGCTGGTGGTCAACAACAACGCCGCCGCCGTGCTGCTGGCGCTCCACACCCTGGCGGTGGATCTGCAAGGCGAGGTGCTCATCTCGCGCGGCGAGCTGGTCGAGATCGGCGAGTCCTTCCGCATCGCCGACATCGTCGCCCGCGGCGGCGCCCGCCTGGTCGAGGTGGGCGCCACCAACCGCACCCGCCTCGCCGACTACCAGGCCGCGCTCACCCCCGCCACCCGCCTCATCCTGCGCGTGCACCGCTCCAACTTCGTCCAGGCCGGCTTCGTCGAACAGCCCGAGCTGGCCGCGCTCGCGGACTTTGCCCGCCAGCACGGCCTGCCGCTGGTCGAGGACCTGGGCAGCGGCGCCCTCGCCCCGCTCCCCGGCCTGTCCCCCGAGCCCACCGTCGCCGCCAGCCTGCGCGCCGGCGTGGATCTGGTCACCTACAGCGGCGACAAACTGCTGGGCGGCCCCCAGGCCGGCCTCCTCAGCGGCCGCGCCCCGCTCATCGCCCGCCTGCGCGCCAACCCGCTGTTCCGCGCCCTGCGGGTGGATAAGCTCATCCTGGCCGCGCTCGAGGCCACCCTCGCCGCCTACGCCCGCGGCGATCTCGATTCGCTGCCGGTCTTCGCCCTCGCCGCCGCCCCCGGTCTGGAGGCGCGCGTGCGCGCCTTCGCCGCCCAGCTCCCGCCCGCCCTCGGCGCCGAAGTCGTCGCCGGCGAATCCCTGCTCGGCGGCGGCTCCACTCCCGGCCAAACCCTGCCCACGTGGCTGATCGCCCTGCCCCCGGATTGCGCCCCCCGCCTGCGCCGCGCCCAGCCTCCCGTCCTCGCCCGCCTCGAGCGCGACCGCTGCCTGCTCGATCTGCGCACCGTCTTCGCCTGCCAAGAGCCCGCCCTGCGCGATGCGCTTACAATAGAGGCGTGATCTGGCTACGCGTATCACCGGTCGCGGGGGACGCGCGGCGCACCGGCCCGGCGCTGCTACAGCCGGGCCGGGCAGCCGCGCAGGGGCCCGCGCCCACCAAAGGATAGAAAGCAGATGAAGCTGCCCGCCGCCACCGCCGCTCTGGTTCTTGCCTGCTGGCTCCCGCTCGCCGCCCAGGCCCCCGCCGCCCTGCCCGCCTCCGGCAACACCGCCCTCACCGGCGCCGTCATGCAGCGCCTCACCAACGATCCCGTGCTGGGCAACATCACCCTCACCGCCAAGGTCGGCGCCGGCGGCGCCGTCTCGCTCAACGGCGTGGTGCCCACCCAGGCGCTCGCCGACCGCGCCGTCGCCCTGGTCAAGACCGTGCCCGGCGTGGCCAGCGTCACCAGCCAGATCCTGGTCAATGTGGACCCGTTCGCCCCCCCCCCCCCCCCGCCCGCCACCCTGCCGCCCATCAACGCCATCCTGGCCCCGCCCCCCGCCGCCCGCGAGCCCCAGGCGCTGATCGCCGACGCCCTCGCCAAAGTGCCCGCCCTCAGCCGCGTCTCCGCCCAAGTCTATGGCAACGAGGTCACCCTCCTGGGCTCGGTCGCCACCAAGCAAGACCGCGAACGCGCCGTCCAGGTCGCCCGCCAGATCCTCCCCAAGGCCCCCATCACCAACATCATCTGGGTGGATCCACGCCCCCTCTCGCCCCCGCCCCTGGTGCCCAAGCGTTAGAGCAAAAACAGCCTTTCGCGGGGGTCGCGCCGCTTTGCCTGCGGGCAAAACCGGCGCGAAAGGCTGCGAAATTCCGCAGGGCGGCCCGCCCCCGGGAAGCGAATTCGGCGCGGCCCCTGCGAAGCGCAGCGCCGGCTTGGGGCCCCGGGGCCCCCAAGCCGGCGTGAGCGCAAGCGGGACGCGCGGCGCAGCCGCGCAGGGGCCCGCGCCAACCATGGTGGAGCCCGTCCCGCCGGTCGCATGCGGCTTTTCCATCAGGAAAAGCCGCACGTGCTCTCCCGACAGCGGGCCACAGCGACGCTGTTTTTGCTCTAGTCCCTCTCCAGCGCCACCCCGGGTCTTCCCGCCGCCCCAACCCTGCTGCCTGCTGCCTGCTGAGTGCCGATTACCTCGGCGCAGGGCGCCCCCCTACGCCTCGCTCCCCGCCCCCTCCGCCAAGTTCTCAAACCGCGTGTACTCCCGCAAAAACGCCAGCATCACGTTGTCAATCGGACCGTTGCGCTGCTTGGCCACGATGATCTTGGCCTTGCCCTGGTCCTCCGACTCGCGGTGGTAGACCTCGTCGCGGTAGATGAACATCACCACGTCGGCGTCCTGCTCGATCGAGCCCGATTCGCGCAGGTCGCTCAGAATGGGCTCGTGGTTGCCGGTGCGCTGCTCCGGCGCCCGGCTCAACTGCGACAGCACCACCACCGGCGCGTTCAGCTCCTTGGCCAGGATCTTCAATCCGCGCGACAGCGCCGAGACCTCCAGGTTGCGGTTCTCCGACCGCCCCGTCGAGCCCATCAACTGCAAGTAGTCCACCACCACCAGGTCCAGCGTCCGCCGCGGCTGCTGCGCCGCCAGCTCCGCCGCCAGCCGCCGGCACTTGGCCCGCAGCGTGGCCAGATCCAGCCCCGAGGTGTCGTCAATGTAGATCGCCGCCTGCGCCAGCCGCCCCGCCGCCCGCGTCAGCGCGGTGATGTCGTCGCGGCTCAAAAATCCGGTGCGCAGCTTGTGGGCGTTCACCGAGGCGGTCGAGCACAGCATGCGCAGCACCAGTTGCACCTTGCTCATCTCCAGCGAAAACACCGCCGCCGTCTTGCCGTGCTTCAGCCCCGCATTCTCCACCATGTTCATCGCGAACGAGGTCTTGCCCATCGAGGGCCGCCCCGCCACGATCACCAAATCCCCCTGCTGCAAGCCCGCCGTGAGGTGGTCCAGCTCGTTGAAGCCGGTGCGCAGCCCGCTGATCTCCTGCCCGCGCAGCTTGTCCAACTTCTCCAGCACCGGCCCGGTCAGCTCGCCCACCCCGATCAGCCCCTCCCGCACCCGGTCGGTGGCGATCTCGAAAAACAGCTTCTGCGCCAGGTCCAGCACCTCGGCCCCGGTGCCGCCCGCCAGCACCGCCTGCGACACCTCCTGCGCCGCCGTCAGGCAGCGCCGCTCGATCGCCCGGTCCTTGACGATGCGGGCGTAGTGCTCCACGTTCAGCCCGCGCGGCAGCCCGTCGGTGAGCGTGGTCAGGTAAACGTGCCCGCCCACCGATTCCAAGTCGTGGCCCCGCTCCAGCGCCTCGCCCAGCGTGATGAAGTCAATCGCCGCGTTCTGCTGCGCCAGCTCCCGGATGGCGCGATAAATCTTCCGGTGCGTCTCCAGGTGGAAGTCGTCCGGCTGCAGGATCTCCGCCACCGCATAGTAGTGGTGCCCCTCCAGCAGGATCGCGCCCAGCACGCTCCGCTCCGCCAGCAGGTTGGCAGGCAGGCCCTGCGCCGAAAGTTGGTCCGCGATCGCCATCGAGTGAAGCCAAATCTTACGACGGCCGCCCCGCTTCGCCCGGTGTAATTTTTCTTGCTAGTTTTCCACGCCCTGCACAGGTGAAATCGTGTGCAAATCTCCCCGCTCCTGTATCCTGAATGCTCCGCTCGTCATGCTCTACTCCCTGCATTTTGTCGCGGTCTTGTTCTCCGTCGCCGTCTTCGCCGGCTTCTTCGGAGCGCTTTTGGGCGTGGGCGGCGGCATCTTCATCGTCCCCGCGCTGGTGCTGCTGTTCCAACTGCCGGTGAAGCTGGCCGTGGCCGCCAGCCTGGTCTCGGTGATCGCCACCAGCAACGCCGGCGGCTCCTCCTACGTCGAGCAGCACATCACCAACCTGCGGCTGGGCATGTTCCTCGAGGTCTTTACCACCCTCGGCGCCCTCTCCGGCAGCATCCTCGCCCTCTACCTCAACGAGTGGCTCATGCTGCTGCTGTTCGCCACCCTGCTGTTCTACATGGCGGCCACCGCCTACATCACTCGCCACCACGACGACCGCCGCATCGCCGCGGGAGGCTATGGTGACGCCACCCCCGACGCCTGGTCGCGCCGCCTCTCCCTCAGCGGCAACTACCATGACCACGCCCTCGACCGGCAGGTGGACTACGTGGTGCGCGGCACCGGCATCGGCGCCTTCGTCTCCTACTTGGCGGGCATGGCCAGCGGCCTGCTCGGCGTCGGCGGCGGCGTGCTCAAGGTCAGCGCCATGAACCGCTCCATGAACGTGCCCATGAAGGCGGCGGTGGGTACCAGCAAGATGATGATTGGCGTCACCGCCGCGGTCGGCTCCATCCTGTTCTTCCTCGCCGGCCTGATCCACTTCTACGTCGTCGCCCCGGTGGCGCTGGGCACCACCGCCGGCGCCGAGCTGGGCACGCTGGTGATGAACCGCCTGCGCTCGGTGGTGCTCAAGCGCATCTTCGCCGTGCTCATGCTCTATCTCGCCTACGGCATGCTGGCCCAGGCGCTGGCGCTGCGCTTCCACCTGGTGCTGCCCTCGCTCGGGAGTTGAAACCTATGCCCCAACAGTTGCAGCCCGCCGCCGCCAACGTCTACGCCGTCGTCTTCCGTGTCCTGTTCTGGGGCATGGTGGCCAGCACCACGCTGTTCGCCCTGGGCGTCTTCCGCGCCCTGCAGCACCCGGTCGCCATTCCGCTCGCCAACGCCCCGCTGCTCTCCGTCCACGCCACCTGGCAGGGCCTGGCGCGGCTCGACCCCGCCAGCCTGATGCTCGCCGCCACCCTGCTGCTCATCCTCACCCCCGTGGTGCGCGTGGTGCTGGCCTGCATCGCCTTCGGGGTGGACCACGACCCCAAGTTCGTCGCCGTCACCGGCATCGTGCTCGCGGTGATCGTGCTCACCGTCATCCTCGGCCGCCTCGGCCTGCGCTAGCCCGCCGCGCTCAGTAGCGCGGCACGCTGCCGTCCACCTCGCACGACCACTGGTCAATCCCGCCCGCCATCGAGCGCGCCCGCCCCACCCCCGAGCGCCGCAGCCAGTCCGCCGCCGTCAAACTCCGCCGCCCGCTGTGGCAGTAGCAGATGATCTCCACCTCCGGCTGCTGCGCCAGCGTCTCCAAGTGCATCGGAATCTGCTGCAGCGGAATATGCGTGGCCCCCTCCAAGTGCGCCTGCTCGAACTCCCACTCCTCGCGCACATCCAGCAACACCAGCGCCTCCCCCGCCGCCCGCCGCGCCGCCACTTCCGACACCGTAATTTCAATATCGAGATTGTCCATATCCCCGTCCCTATCCCCCCACTTCCGCCGCCCCGATTCTAAAGAAAGCGCATCTGCCCTGTCCCCTGTCCCCTGTTCCCTGTTCCCCGTCCCCCGCGCGTCACCCAAGGTCCTCGATCTGCCGCGCCCCACTGTCCACTAGTCCCACATTCCCGCCCGCGGGCGAGATCACCATCCCCGGCTCCAACTCCGCCGCCCGCGCCCAGGCCTCCAGCGCCTCCTCCTGCGCGCCCGCCTTCAGCGCCAAGTCGCCGTGCAAAATGCGCATGCGGGCATCGCCCGGGCTCAGTTCCGCCGCCCGCCGCGCCGCCGCCAGCGCCGCCTCCGCCTCCCCCAGCAGGTCGCGCGCAAACGCCAGATTGCCATGGTTTTCCGCATCCGCGGGCGCCACCGCCAGCGCCCGCTCGATCAGCGGCAGCGCCTGCTGCGGCTGGTGCGCCAGCAGCCAGCAGGCGCCGGCGTCTTTGAGCACCGTCGCCGCCTCCGGCTCCAGCCGCAGCGCGAAGCCATAGTAGAAGCTGGCCTGGGCATAGTCGCCGCCGGCGCGGTGCACATCCGCCAGCGCCGCCCAGCAGCGGTAGTCGTCGGCGGCCAACTGCGTCGCCTGGGTGGCCAGCAGCAGCGCCTCGTCCCACGCCCCGTCCCGCCCCGCCGCCGCGCCCGCGCCGCCGGGCGACGCCGGTCCATCGCTCGAGGGCGCGCGCCGCGCCAGCAGCGCCGCCAGCGCCGCCATCGCCACCGCGTTCTGCGGATCGTGCTTCACCGCCGCCTGCAGCATCTCGGCCGCCACCTCGGTCTCTCCCGCCGCCCACAGTGCGATCCCCACCTCGCCGGCGGCGGCGCCGTCCTGCACGTTCAGCCCGTGCGCCAGCCCCGCCGCCGCCCCCACCTCCCCGCCCGCCGCCAGCACCATCGCCGCCAGCCCCAGCCGCGGCGCCACCATGCGCGGGTCCAGTTCGAACGCCCGCCCCCACCGCCGCTTGCGCTCCTCCCCCTCCGCCCCCCAGCCCGCCAGATAGGCCAGCAGCGCCCCCGGCGACCGCGTCTCCATGTCCTCGAAGGCGCGCATGGCCGCTTCCGGGATCGCCCCGCCCAGCCGCTCGGCGGCAAACGCCGTCAAACGGTAGAGCAAGTGGTGCCCCAGCTCAAAGCTCGCCTCCTCCGCCCGCCGCTCGCCGTTGACCTCGATCTCCGCCTGCCAGCGGTCGCCGATCCACCACTGCCCCCGCACCCGCGCCTCTCGCGGGACGCGCGCCGCAGGCGCGCTGGGGCCCGCGCCGACCAATGGCTCGCCCACCACCCCCGCGCGCGCCAGCATCGCTGCCAGCAGCCGCGCCACCCCTGCGCCCGCGCCCTCCGGCACCG
>Ga0307374_10005194_pt1 | contig 21207 bp, 24 predicted proteins | sample OX3MG_FD_202532 | JGI IMG/M metagenome (GOLD analysis project Ga0307374, IMG submission 202532) | Soil microbial communities from Risofladan, Vaasa, Finland - OX-3 | ecosystem: Environmental > Terrestrial > Soil > Coastal area > Acid sulfate soil | place: Finland: Risofladan, Vaasa | collected...
CGGCGGGCCTCGGCTTGATGTTCGGCAGCCTGAGTCTGATCATGCGCGACGTTTTCTTCATCGCCAACGCCGCCTACTATCTGCTGCTCGTCTTCTGCGGCATCAACTTCCCGGTCGACCGCCTTCCGGCGTCGGCCCAGGTCATCTCCAACGCGTTGCCCCTGACCCGTGGGGTGCAGGCGGCCCGCGAGGCGGTGGCAGGTGGGGGCTTGAGCCAGGTGGCGAGCCTGCTCGCCGGCGAGCTGGCCGTCGGCCTGGTGTATGCAGTGATCGGCTATGCGCTGTTCATCTGGCTCGAGAACCAGGCGCGCCGGGGCGGCCTTCAGGAAGCCTACTGAGGAGCGGTCTAAAGGCGTGCGTCGCCTCCGAGTCGGGATCGCCCCGGGGCAACCTTTCAACCGACTAGGGTTTCGGTTCGCTCGGTCGTCGAGCTGATGGGTCAATAAAGGCTGGAGCGTTCTCAGATCAGGACCCAGGCTCCGCGGTCGACACGGCGGCTCCGGTCGAACTCGGGCCTGGCGGAGAATGGCCGTCAGCGAGCATCTTCTCGGCCGTCTCCGCCCAATGTGGTCGGCACGTGTCGGCAACTATCGAGTCACCTACACCATCGAGGGCGATCGCGGCAAGGAACGAAGCGGCGCCAGGGCAATCAAACATCGCGCGGTTGTTTACGGAAGACACCGTCGGAGACGGTGACCCAGATCGCGATATCGTCCGATGAGCCCACGGGCGTGGCTGGGTCTGACCCACTCGGGCTAACGTGAGCGCGATGAAGAGAAAACCCGGTGCGCATGCCCCGAGGCGCGCCCTGGCCAATGCTCCGCGGATGGGCGCCTGGATCTCGGTGCAGGTGGAGTTGGTTGAAGGGCGCGGCCAACACTTGTGGCCGCGGCCGGGCCGGCTTATCGCCGCCTCCGTGCACCACTCATTTGGTCAATTGGCAGGTGCGATTGAGGATGGGTTCGCACGATGGGATCGCGCACATCTGCACGAGTTCGAGCTCGGTGACGGCACGCGAATCGGAAGCGCTGAGTCGGAGTCCGATTTCGACGACGCCGTTTCCGACGAGCGGCGCCTCAACCTATCCCGCCTAAGACTTGGTGAGCAGTTCATCTATGTCTTCGACCTGGGCGACGACTGGGCTCATTTGTGCACGGTTGGAAAATCGCAGATCGATCCGGCTGAAACCTTCGGCGTCGTTCCGGACCTGCCGCTTCCCTATTTCGGATGGGGCAGTATTCCAGACCAGTACGGCAGAGGATGGAGCGGTGACGACGGTGAAACCGAACCGCCAGCCGATCCTGAGCTCACAGACCTGCCGCCGCTCCGCCCAGGCTGGGGGCGGCCTGGCGGCCGCTCGATGTCTACCCGCCCATGAACGTCGTCGAGTGGCTGTTGGACTCCGACCCGGCGATCCGCTGGCAGGTCATGCGCGACCTTACCGACGCGCCCGAGGAAGACGTCGCGGCAGAGCGTGGCCGCGTCGCCATAAAGGGCTGGGGCGCAAGGTTGCTCGCCCTCCAACTACAGGATGGCCACTGGGATGGAGGCCATCCCACGTTCACCTCCCCCGGAGCAGCGGAGTGGTGGCAGTCACTTCCACCCGCGAGGCAAGGCACCTTGTTCCCCGAATGGACCTCAACAGCATGGAGCTTGATGCTGCTGCGGAACTTCGGTCTTGATCCCGTGAGCGCACAAGCGCGACATGCCGTACGCCTGGTCCGCGAGCACTGCAGGTGGGAGCACGACGGCGAGCCCTTTTTCGCGGGTGAGGTGGAGCCGTGCATCAACGGCAAGGTCGTCGCGATCGGCGCCTATTTCGGCGAGGAAGTCAAGGGCATCGTGGATCGCCTCCTGGGCGAGCAGATGCACGATCAAGGGTGGAACTGCGAGCAGGAGAACGGATCGACGCGCGGGTCATTCCACAGCACGATCGACGTGCTGGATGGCCTGCTGGAGTACGAACGAGCCACGGGGGCCTCGCCGGAAGTGAGCGCTGCCCGCCTCCGCGGCCAGGAGTACCTCCTCGAGCGGCGGATGCTTCGCAGGCTGTCTACCGGTGAGGTGATCGACCCGTCCTGGACACAGTTCTCCTACCCGACCTACTGGCACTACGACGTGCTCCGAGGTCTCGACTACCTGCGCACGGCCGGCGCCGTTCCGGACAAGCGGGTGGCCGAGGCGATCGACCTGGTCGAGTCGAAGCGCGATGCGGACGGCCGCTGGCGCCTCGAGAATCCCCACCCCGGTCGGCTGCACTTCGCGATGGACGAGGGCGAAGGCAGACCGAGCCGGTGGAACACCCTCCGCGCTATGCGTGTGCTCAACTGGTACCAGCAGACTCCACCCAGCAGGGCGATGACTGCCTGATTCCCCCGAAGCTTCCGCCGACAAGGGAGGGTCGACGGGCCCTCGCCAGCCCGTTGAGCAAGTGCTATACAAGGTGGCGAAGTGGCCAGATGATGGCCGTTCCAGCCTTGCCGGCGCGTCCCGGCCGCTGGCGGCATTTCACCGTCTTCGGGTGCGTCTTCGGGCTGGCCGCGCTCGCATTCGCAGTCTGGATGCTGCTGCAGCTGGGCGGCGCGACGGTGACGACCGCGGTCGACGACATCGGAGAGGCTGTCGCGGCGGGAATCGCGGCCGTCAGCTGCGGGCTGGCTGGCAGGCGAACCCACGGCCGGCTCCGCCGGGCCTGGATCCTCCTCGCGGCGTCGGCGGCGAGCTGGTGCCTCGGAGAGATCGTCTGGTCTGTCTCCGAGGTCGGAATGGGAATCGTGCCCGTGTCTCCCTCGGTCACCGACCTAGGCTTCCTCGCCGCCATCCCGCTGGCGATTGCAGGGATATTGAGCTTTGCCAACACCGCGCGCGGCACCTCGACGGGTTTGCGATTGTGGTTGGACCGAGCCATCGTGTCCCTATCGCTCCTTTATGTGGGCTGGGAGCTCGGTTTGGGCGACGTGTTCACAGGGGCCGGGTCTCAGTTCACCTCTCGAGTCATCTCCATCGCCTACCCCGTAGGCGACATCCTGATCGGCACCGTTCTGCTCCTGGCCATCCGTCGTGCCACCGACGAAACGCAGGGTCGCCTGATGTTGTTGCTGGGCGGTCTGGCCGCCAATGCGCTGGCCGACAGCGCGTTCATCTATGCGAGCGTCACCGGCCCGTGGGCCTACGTCCTCGACTCGGGCTGGGTCATCGGGTACCTGATGATGGCCCTGGCTGCACTTTGGCCGTCCGACGTTACGGACCGGACAGCCGAGCACCAGCCGATCGACCTGTGGCAGCTCACGCTGCCCTGGGTGGCCGTGCTCGCCGGCGGTACCACCGCGGTGGTGGCGGCAGCGGTCCAGGGCAGGCCGATGGATGTGTTCGCCACGGTTCTCGCGGGCGCCGTCATCGTCCTCCTGATGGCAAGCCAGGTCATGGCGCATCGCGATTCGCTCCTGCTTCTGATCACGAGCCGGATGTCGGCGGCGACGCTTAACGAAGTCATCGTGCATGCGCCGCTCGGAATGGTGCGGCTGGCGACCGACCTGACGATCATCGAGGTCAACCCGAGCTTCTGCTCGATGCTCCAGACCGCGGCCGGCGAGGTGGTCGGAACTGGGATCGGTCGCTTCTTTCCACCCGAGGAGATCACGCTAGTTAGCGACGAGCTGAAGGCCCTGTCGGGCCAGGCCGCCGAATCGGTCGAGCTCGAAACCCAGGGCACTCGGACGGACGGTGAGACGATCTGGCTGCATTGGACAGCGACCGCCGTGGAGAACCGCTCGGGTGGCCTCGACTATTACCTCGTGATGTTCGAAGACATCTCGGAGCGGCGCAGCACCGAAGACGCCCTGAAAGCTGCATACGCCGAGCTGGAGGGGCTCGTGATCCAGCGCACGGCAGAGCTGAGCTCTGCCAACGAGCGGCTGGCCACGGAGGCGGTGTCAGACCCCCTGACTGGTCTCTACAACCGCCGCTACCTCGCGGATTTCGTGGAGCGCGAGCTGAGCCGAACCCGTCGCGGTGGCGACAAGATCGTGTTCGCATTGATCGACATCGACCACTTCAAGCTCGTCAACGACACGCTAGGCCATGATGCCGGCGACGACGTGCTGAAGGCTTTGAGTGCCTTCCTTCGCGCACAGATCCGCCACGAGGACCTTGCGTTTCGATACGGCGGCGAGGAGTTCCTGCTCGTTCTGCCGGGCGCGACGCTCGAGGGCATGCCCAAGCGGGTCGAGGCGATTCGCGACCAATTCTCCCGCCTTGAGATTCAGCACGGCGGCCGCCCTATCTGGCCCGTCACGCTGTCAATCGGAGTTGCGATCTTTCCAGATCACGGAGACTCGGTGGAGGCGGTGATCCGTTGGGCCGACACCGCGCTGTATCGGGCCAAGGAAGGCGGCCGCAATCGTGTCGAATACCACTCCGCGCAGCCGGAGCGCGTCGGCTGAGGCCGTCCTGCCGGGGAGCCGGCAGCGCCTCGCCACAATGGAGGCTGGCTCGGGTCGATAGAATCATCCGCCGTGCCGAGGTAGCTCAGCTTGGTAGAGCACTTGACTGAAAATCAAGGTGTCGTGAGTTCAAATCTCACCCTCGGCACCACTCGCTCGACCGCAAAGGCTGGGGGCGCACGCGCCTTGATGGCGTAGCGTTGAACCGTGAGCCGGGAAGTCGAAGAGTTGAACCGGCGCCTGCTGCGCTCCCGCGATGCCATGGACCGCTCTTACGCCCAACCGCTCGACGTCTGCGCCGTGGCCGCGGTGGCCCACCTTTCCGAGGCGCACTTCATCCGCAGCTTCCGCGCCGTTTTCGGAGAGACGCCGCACCGTTACCTGCAGCGGCGGCGGGTGGAGCGCTCGATGTTTCTCCTGCGCGAGACCGACCGCAGCATCACCGACATCTGTTTCGACGTCGGATTCGGCAGCCGCGGGACCTTCAGCCGCACGTTCCGGGAGATCGTCGGCGAGACGCCGTCCGACTACCGCACGGAGCACGGCCCGATGATGGCGCCCCATTGCTTCCAGAGAGCGGGCACGCGGCCTGTGGCGGCGGCCGGGGTGGCCCTGCGATCGAGCAGTTTTGGAGACGCCGCCGCGGCGACGCCCCCCTAGCATGAGGGTCGTCCCATCAAATCTCGCGGAGGAGAAAACAAGAGAGTGATCAACAGGCTGAACGTCACCACCATCTGGGTCCTCGACAAGGACCAGGCTCGCGACTTCTACGTCAACAAGCTCGGTCTCGAGGTAGGGCAGGACTTCAAGCAGGGTACCTACAGGTGGCTGACGGTCCGCGTCCCAGGCGACGCCGGCACGGAGATCTCGTTGGAGCAGCCGGGCCCGCCGGTACAGGACGAGGCTACCGCTGTGCAGCTCCGCCAGCTGATCTCCAAGGGCGCCATGGGCGGCCTGGTCTTCGTCACGGACGACGTCAGGGGCCTTTACGAGACCCTGAGGAAGCGCGGCGTCACCGACTTCACACAAGAGCCGACCGACAACTTCTACGGTACCGACATGGGCGTCCGCGACCCCTTTGGCAACGCCATCAGGATCCTTCAGCCCAAGAAGGTCGCCCACGCGGCGAAGGCCTGAGCGATTTCAGCCTAGCGGTCTTCACCCGCCGAACCAGCGGAAGTCGGGCGCGGCCGACGCGGGTCAGGTCTCATGCTCGGCGCTACGTGGCTGTAGTGCTCCGTGAGGCCTGGCCGCCCCGCCGGCGAGCAGAGCGACTGGAGTCGCGGCGGCGACCACCAGCGCCAGCACCGGGAAGATCAGCGCCAGCCAGCCGCCCACCCACGCCAGGCCAAGCAGCCCGGTCCACAGCCGGCCGCCGCCTACCCGCAGCAGAAGCCAGATCGGCGCGAGCAGCATCATCAAATCACCCGGCGTCATGTGGTGATTGACCAGGACGGATCCCATCACGCCCACGGCGATGACCGGCTCGGGTCCCCCTCGACGAAGCCTCCATGCGATCAGCACCGTCGCCGCGGCGATCAGCACCACCGCACCCGCCCACACGAACCCGTCGCCCAGGTACGGCACGAGCGACCACCTGAGGTAGTAGGGGTTGGCGGCAAAGCTCGCTGACATCGACACGTATGACTTGATGCCGCTGACTCCAAGGCTCGCCGCCGAAGCCAGGACCAGGACCACCGACGCCGCGGTCCAGGAGAGAAAGAGGCGGCGGTGTCCGGCGGCGAGCATCGCGAACGGGACGAGGATCGTCAGCGTCGGCTTGAGCAGCCCGACGGACAGCACGAGGCCCGCCGCGACCTCCCGCTTGTCGGTCGTGAACCTCCAGGCCAGCGCTAGCGACAGCACCACCAGCGGAGCCAGGGGTGCCGAGACGAACAGCAAGTAGGCGGGGAGGAAGCCAAGCCAGGACGCGGTGAACAGAAGCCTCGAGTAGCGAGTGGCAGGCGCCAGCAAGAAAGCGGCGACGGCGAGGGTGGCGATCATCGAGATCGTCCATATCCACAGCGCTACCGGGTAGGGGATCAATGTGAGAGGCGCCAGCAGCCATGCGAAGGGCGGCGGGTTCACGACGACGAGCAGCGGCGCGCCGGGAAAGAAGGCGTGGACGGCCGCGAGCTGGATCGATGGGTCGTACATCCTAGCGTCCCCGTACTTGAGGCCCGCCCAGGCAAACGAGTAGAAGAACGCAAAGTCGGGCCAGCGCGTCGGCGAATGGAAGACCTGGTAGGCGTTGAACGCCGTCAGGTCCGCGAGCGCGGCGAGGGCGGCCACGCGAGCGCGTCTAGACCACGGCCCCATTGCTTGGCTAGCGAATGTAGTCGGCCGCCAGCGACGCGGCGAAGAGTGCCACGCCGATCCATCCGGCGGCAAAGCTTCGCCACGCCACGGAATCGTGGGTGAGCGCCTTCCAGTGATTGATGGCGGTGGCGAACACGAGGTACAGGTAGGTGACCTCGGCCGACATCACGAAGAAATGAAACTGCCCGACGTCGCTCCAGTGAAACGGGGTCGGCATCGACCAGTTGACGAGCTCGAGCCTGGCTTGCACCAGGAACGCTGCGGTGGCGGTGGCCACGCCGAGCATGGCGTAAAGAGGCGCACGTCGCCAGGGGATAAGTTGGGCCATCTGGCTCAGCACCATGAACCCGAGCACGTTGACGGCAGGGAGCAGCAGCCCGTCGCCAAGGACTCCCGAGTAGTAGTGGAAGACGGTGCGCTGGTGTCCGTGGTACGCGAAGAAGAACCCCCACTGATAGCCGAACAGCAGGACCCAGCTGACGGTGGCGGGCATCACCCAGATCCACGGTCGCCCACGAGCCAGGCGGAGGACGACGGCCATCGGCGCGCGAATGCTAGCCCATCGGCCATCGGTGAGCCGATCGGAAGCGCCGCATACTACGCGCCGTGATGAAGTTGCGCCCGTTCCGGTTCGGGGTGCAGGAGCACGGCGCGACAAGCGCGCGGGCATGGCGCGAGAAGGCGCGGCAGGTCGAGTCCCTGGGCTATGCGGCGCTGTACCTGCCAGACCACTTCGGCGACCAACCCGGGCCAATCGCGGCCCTCATGGCCGCCGCAGACGCCACGACCACCCTCAGGGTCGGGTCCCTCGTCTTCGACAACGACTACCGCCACCCCGTCGTGCTCGCCAAGGAGGCGGCGACCCTCGACCTGCTGTCGGACGGTCGCTTCGACCTCGGGCTTGGCGCAGGCTGGCTGGCCTCCGATTACGAGCAGGCGGGCATCCCACACGACTCGGCCGGCACCCGGATCGAGCGCCTGGAGGAGGCCCTGGTCGTGATCAAGGGCCTGCTCGCCGGTGGAAGCTTCACGTTCTCGGGCCGGCACTACCAGATCAAGGACATAGAGGGCGGCCCGTCGCCCGTGCAGAAGCCGCATCCGCCTCTTCTGCTGGGCGGCGGAGGTCGAAGGATGCTGCGCCTGGCGGCGCGACAGGCCGACATCGTGAACGTCAACTACGACCTGCGCGAAGGCCGCGTCAACCGCGCGCTCGTTCGCACCGGCCTGGCCGAGGCCACAGACGAGAAGCTCGGCTGGATCAAGGACGCGGCCGGCGACCGGCTCGAGTCCCTGGAGCTGAGCGTCACCATCTTCCTCGCCAACGTGACCGACGATCGCGACTCGATGGCAGCCTCCGTCGCCTCCGGCCTGGGTTCGGAGCCGGGCGACGTCCTGGAGATGCCCCACTTCCTCATTGGCACGGTCGACCAGCTGGTCGAAGACCTGATCGCTCGGCGCGAGCGCTTCGGAATGTCGTTTGTGATCGTGCCCGGCGACGCCGCCGAAAGCCTGGCGCCGGTGGTCGAGAGGCTGACGGGAAGGTAAGGGCCTCCTGTAGATTTGGTGGGATGGCTACCACCGAGCAGGTCCACCTCAAGGGGCCGGTCGAAGGTCGAGCGGCAGAGGTCCTGACTCCCGGCGCCCTCGGTTTCGTGGCGAGGCTCCAGCGCGAGTTCGGCGAGAGGCGGCTGGAGCTCCTGCGCGCGCGCGACGAGCGGCAGGTCCGGCTCGACGCCGGCGAGTCGCCGCGATTCCTGACCACCACGAGCGCCGTGCGCGACTCGGAGTGGAAGGTTGCGACGGCGCCGAAGGACCTGCAGGACCGCCGCGTCGAGATCACCGGGCCCACAGACCGCAAGATGCTCATCAACGCGCTCAACTCGGGCGCGCGCGTGTTCATGGCGGACTTCGAGGACGCGAACTCGCCGACCTGGGCGAACCTCGTCGAGGGCCAGGTCAACCTGATCGACGCGATTGAAAGGCGCATCGACTTCACCAGCCCCGAGGGCAAGGAGTACCGCCTCAACGAGAGGGTCGCCACCCTGCTGGTTCGGCCGCGAGGATGGCATCTCGACGAGCGGCACGTCGAGGTGGGGGGCAGCCCGGTCTCGGGCAGCCTGTTCGATTTCGGCCTGTACTTCTTCCACAACGCCAAGCGCTTGCTCGGCAAGGGCAGCGGGCCTTACTTCTACCTGCCCAAGCTCGAGAGCCATCTCGAGGCACGGCTCTGGAACGATGTCTTCAACTTCGCCCAGGACGATCTCGGCGTCCCGCGCGGCACCATCCGCGCCACGGTGCTGATCGAGACCATTCTCGCGGCCTTCGAGATGGAGGAGATCCTGTACGAGCTGCGCGATCACTCGAGCGGGCTCAACGCCGGCCGCTGGGACTACATCTTCAGCATCATCAAGAAGTTCCGCAACCGGCCGGACTTCGTGCTGCCGGACCGCGCACAGGTGACCATGACGGTGCCATTCATGCGCGCGTACAGCGAGCTTCTGGTCAAGACGTGTCACCGCCGCGGAGCCCACGCCATGGGCGGCATGGCGGCATTCATCCCGTCACGGCGCGACGCCGAGGTCAACCGCGTCGCGCTTGGCAAGGTCAAAGAGGACAAAGACCGCGAGGCGGGTGACGGTTTCGACGGGACCTGGGTCGCCCACCCTGACCTCGTGCCCACCGCCACCGAGGCGTTCGACCGCGTGCTGGGCGACCGGCCCAACCAGCTGGAGCGTCAGCGCCCCGACGTGACCGCCGAAGCTGCCGCCCTCATCGACGTTCGCATCCCGGGTGGGAGCATCACCGAGAACGGGCTGCGTATGAACGTGAGCGTGGGCATCCAGTACATCGAGTCATGGATGCGAGGAGTCGGCGCCGCGGCCATCAACAACCTCATGGAGGATGTGGCGACGGCCGAGATCTCGAGATCCCAGGTGTGGCAGTGGGTGCGTAACGCCTCGAAGTTGAATGACGGCCAGACCATCAGCGCGGACCTCGTGCGCGAGCTGGCGGACGACGAGCTGGCCAAGCTCCGCCAGCGGATCGGCGACGATGCCTGGTCGAAGAGCCGCTTTGGCGAGGCGCGGGCGGTCTTCGAAGAGGTTGCGCTGGCCCAGACGTTTCCTTCGTTCCTGACCCTGGTGGCCCAGAAGCACATCGACTGAGCGCACGGCGCCGGCGCGGCGCCCCGTACGCGAGGCTTAGGGGGTCGGTCTGGGAGTCGCGGGCGGCTTGCCTGGCAGCCGTCGCCACTGGCGCGGCCCAACCCCGTTGTTGGGGTTCCCCGGAACGAAAGCGACCGCCGAGGGCATGACCATGCAGTTGTCCTTGCGGACGACGCTCCGCTCGCCGCCTTCCTGATGCTCGATCACGACCGTTCGCTCGAGCACGGCTCGCACGCGCACCTGCTTGCCGTCGACTACGGCGTTAAAGCCTCCGCTGACCTCGTGGTTGAGTGGTGGGACGATGCTGGACAGCGAAACTAGATCGACGATCTTGCTCATGTCGTGCTCCCCCGGGGCTTGGCGGCGTCGTATCAGCCGCGGAAATCGGCAGGGCCGAGGATTTCGGTAGCAGCGAATGTTACCAGAGTGCCTCGGCGCCCCCGGGCAAGAAAAAACTGTTACGGAGGCTAGGCTGCTGAGCTCTGCTCGTGCATGCGAAGGGCGCGAGCGGCTTCCCGGCCGCGGCGGGCGGCTTCCTTGCTCGCCAGGTGGCGAACGCGCAGGTGGGAGGGGTTCACCATCAACCGCCGGCGGTTGACGAGAACCTTCGGCTCTCCGGGGGCCGGTTCGACCACGGCGGTGCGCTCGAGCACGGCGGTGACCCAGACGCGCCGGCCATCGACCTCGGCTTCGAAGTCGGGCAGGATCTCGTCATCCTCGTCCATGGGGAAGGCGTCCAGCCGCACCAGTTCGGTGGGGCTGATCGACGGGCGCTCGACGGTCTTTCGGTTTGCAGTCATTTTCCTATCTCAATTACCCGATAACGGGCAGTACCAAACCAGGTAACGCTCTCGAGGCTGCCTGCCGGCAGATCTAGCTTCAATCGCGAACTCACGTATGTGAGTACCCGCGGGGCGGCCCTCGGTATTCCGGAAAGCGCCGGAATGGCTAAGCGATCGGGTTTGAGATCCCGGGAGTGGCGGCGATCTTCAACAACGTTTCAGGCCGAACCCAATCGAGCTTCGCGCCGAACACGCGCTCAAAGTGACGGGAGTAATCGCGCGCCGCCGTCTGCACCTCGATCCTGTCGCCCGTGAGGCAGTCGGCCGACGTGGGCCTCTTGTCGGCATGGCCGCACGGGATGATGCCGTCGAAGTAGCCCAGGTCGGTGGTCAGGTTGAGGGCGAAGCCGTGGCTCACGACCGACCGGTTGAGCTTGATCCCGATCGCGGCCACCTTCTCGCCTCCGGACCAAACTCCTGTCAGGCCCGGCTCGCCGGACTCCGAGGCGATGCCCAGCTCGCCGAGGTAATCGATCAGCGAGCGTTCCAGCGCTTCCAGGTAGGCCGGGATGGTCAGCTCGAACCGGGCCAGGTCGAGCACGGGGTAGCCGACCAGCTGACCGGGGCCGTGATAGGTCGCCTCGCCGCCCCGGTCGGACCAGACGACCTCGACGCCCTGGCGGTCGCGCTCCCGCTCGTCCCACAACAGGTGGTCGGGGGCGGCCGCCTTGCCCATGGTGAAGACGTGCGGGTGCTCGAGCAGGAGCAGGGTCTGGGGTCCCGCGCCATCGCGCACCGCGGCGACGAGCTCCGCCTGCAGGTCCCAGGCCTGCCGGTAGGAGACCCTACCTAGCCAGCAGGTTCTTACGTGACGCGGGGACTTGTTCATCGGCGTGGTAGGAGGATCGGACCAGCGCGCCCGACTCGACGTGACCGAAGCCCATCTCGAGTGCGAGCTCTTTCAAGTGCACGAACTCGTCCGGACGGTAATAGCGCACCACCTCGGCGTGCTGCCTGGATGGCCGAAGGTACTGGCCCACCGTCAAGACGTCGATGTCGTGCGCGCGCATGTTGCGGAAGACCTCGACCAGCTCGTCCTCGGTTTCGCCCAGGCCGACCATCAGGCCCGACTTCGTGACCATCTCCGGGGCCAGCGCCTTCACGTGGCGCAGCAGCGCGAGGCTGTTCGCGTAGACGGCTTTCGGTCGGATCCGAGAATAAAGGCGCGGCACGGTCTCGGTGTTGTGGTTGAAGATGTCCGGTCCCGCTTCGACCACCTTGCGCACCGAGTCGAAGTCCCCCTGGAAGTCCGGGGTCAGCACCTCGATGGTCGTGTCTGGGCTCCTGCGCTTGATGGCCCGGATCGTCCGCGCGAAGATGCCGGCGCCACCGTCGCGAAGGTCGTCACGGTCGACGGATGTGATGACCGCGTGCTTGAGACCCAGCTCGGCCACCGAATCCGCAACCCGCAGCGGCTCGCCCAGGTCGAGCTCGGTGGGCCGTCCCGAGGTGACCGCACAGAATCGGCACGCCCGGGTGCAGACGTCGCCAAGGATCATGAACGTGGCCGTGCGGCGGTTCCAGCAGTCGAAGATGTTGGGGCACCTCGCCTCCTCGCACACGGTGTGGAGGTTGCGGGCCTGCACGAGCTGCTTGAGGTCCTTGAAGTTGTCGCCCTCGGTGACCCGAACGCGGATCCATGAAGGGATGGGCCCTGGCTTGAGCGCTGACGTCGTGCTCACAGCCGAATGCTACCGGGCGTCCATTCCTCGAGCCGTTGCTTGACCGAACCGAGGAACTGGCCCGCCATCATGCCGTCGATGATGCGGTGGTCGAAGCTGAGGCACACGTTCATCATGTGGCGGACCGCGATCGCGTCGTTGATCACGACGGGCCGCTTCACGATCGACTCGGTGGTCAGGATCGCCGCCTGCGGTTGGTTGATGATCGGCTGGCTGGCCACCGAACCCGTCGCCCCGGTGTTGTTGAGGGTGAACGTGCCGCCCTGCACGTCCTCGGTCTTGAGCTTCTTGGTCCGCGCGCGCTCGACCAGGTCATTGATGGTGCTCACCATGTCGGTGAAACCGAGCCGGTCGGCGTCTTTGAGCACCGGCACGATGAGTCCGTCAGGGATCGACACGGCGATGCCCAGGTTGATGTATCGCTTGAGGATCACCCCTTCATCACTCCACGACGAGTTGAGCCAGGGGTACTGCTTGATCGCCTCGCAGACGACCTGCGCCACGAAAGGCAGATAGGTGAGCGCTACACCGTGACGCGCCTTGAACGTTTCTTTCTCGGATTCGCGGTATCGGACCAGGTTGGTGACGTCGACCTCCTGGAGCGTCCACGCGTGAGGCGACGTGGCCAGGCTCCGAACCATGTGCTCGGCGATCGAGCGCCGCATCACGCTGAGCTTCATCAGCTCCTCGCGTGTGCCGTCGACGCGGGCCGGCGCGGAGGGGCTAGGCGGGGGCGGGGGCGCGGCCTGAGCGGGGGGCGACTCGCGTGAGCCGACCGCGGCCACCACGTCGTCCCTCGTCACACGCCCGCCCATGCCCGACCCTCGGAGCGAGGAGGGATCGATCCCGTGCTCCGCGGCGAGCTTGCGCACTGCGGGCGAGAGGCGGCCGGACTCGGCACCGCCCTCGGCGGTGGCGGGAGAGGCTGGAGCCGCCGCCGGAGGAGGCGCGGGCCTGCCTGCAGGTACTGCCGGGACCTCGGTGTGGGCGGCGCCTGGGCTCGAGCTGGGCGCTGCTGCGTCGTCGTCGGCGGGCGTCCCGGTCTCGATCTGGCCGATGACCGCGCCCACGCGCACCGTCTCGCCCTCGTTGGCGGAGATCTTGACCAGCTTGCCCTCGAATGGCGAGGGGATCTCGGCGTTGACCTTATCGGTCACAACCTCGACCAGCGGCTCATCTCGCTTGACGAAATCGCCCTCGTGCTTGAGCCACTTGTCGACGGTGCCCTCGGTGACGGATTCACCGAGCTGGGGCATCTTGATCTGGGCCAAGCCCATCGCCGGATCCTCCTCGCAAAAACGGTCCGCGTACGTGTGCAACCGAGTGTAGCTGAGGGCAATCCGAATTCGGATCCAACGAGGCTGCGCTTGACATCCGCCCGGGCTTCCGACTTTCGGACGCGAGAGCGTTGGTAGGGCATGAAAAGACCACTGACGCTCATCGTGGGCACCGCGGCGGGTGCCATCCTGATCGCCGGAATCGGCGTCTCCGCGCACACGGGCGGGCTCACGCTCTTCCGCAGCGTCGGCCTCCAGCAGAGCCGGCTCGGCGACGAGGCGAGTGGGGCGCGGCTGGGATCGCCCGAGCCCAGCGAGTCGCCCGAGGCTTCGCCGAAGGCTGAGCCTACGGAGCAGCCGGAGCCGTCACCGAAGGCGGAGCCGACGGAAAAGCCCGGGGCCCCCGACTCTGACAACGAGACCAGGCCGTCTCCGACCGCCGGGGCTGGCGACCACCAGGGTGACAACCGCACCGGCGCGGGAGGCGGGGACGGGCACGACGATTAGCCGGCGATCGCTCTTCCTCTAAAGACGCCAAGGGACCGGAATCACTCCGGTCCTCTGTTTTTGCGCTCGAGATCGAAGATTTGGAGGCGACGCCCAGAATCGAACTGGGGATGGAGGTTTTGCAGACCTCTGCCTTACCACTTGGCTACGTCGCCGCCCGCTCAGACCGATTCTACCTTCGAGCGTCGCCCGGGCCGGCCGCGCCGCTAGGCTGTGGGCACTTGCCTGACCAGGACTTCCGAGACGTCATGGCCCGGCTCCCGGCGGGCGTCGTCGTCGTCAGCTCGCGCCTTGACGGCGAGTACCGCGGCATGACCGTGAGCAGCCTGGTCTCGATCTCCCTCGAGCCGCCCATGGTCCTCGTGGGCCTGGAGCGCGAGTCCGCGACGCGGGCCGCCGTGCTCCAGGCCAGGGCCTTCAACGTCAGCGTGCTGACCAGGTCACAGGAATTCCTCGCCGACCGGCTGTCGGGCAGGGCACCCGCCATCGACCCCAGCTGGAGCACGCTCCCGCATCACCTGGGTGCGAACGGGATCCCGCTCATCGACGGCTGCGCCGCCTGGCTCGAATGCAGGCTCGACCAGGTGCACGAGGCCGGCGACCACGACCTCTTCGTGGGTCACGTCGAATCGGTGGCCGCCGGGTCGGGTGATCCCCTGGTCCTGTGGGACCGCGCTTTCTGGACGCTGCGCTAGAAGGGCAGGTCCTCCTCCTCCATACCGAAGTGGTGGCCCACCTCGTGGAGGATGGTGCGCTGGACCTCCACCACGAGCTCGTCCAGGGAGTCCACCGCCTGCTCGTGGGCGCGCTTGTAGAGGGTGATGCGCTCCGGCATGCCGAGGTCGACCAGCGCGGTCGCGCCCTCGTACAGGCCCATCAGCCCTTCCGCCGAGGCCTCCTCGATGATGAAGATGGTGTTCGCGAGGTAGGGCCGGAACTCGTCGGGGATCGAGTCGATCGCCGCCTGCGCCGCGGCCTCGAATTGCTTCATGCTCACTCTCATGCATGAATTGAAGCGCGTGGTGGTGGTAGGCGCAGGGACGATGGGCTCGCAGATCGCTCTCCAGACCGCGCTGAGCGGCCGCTACGAGGTCACCCTGGTCGACGCGGTCGCCGCCCAGCTCGAGAAGGCGCGCGCGCAGAACCGCCGCCTGCTCGACCGCTCAGTCGAGAAGGGCAGGCTCACCCGGGAGGCCGCGGACCAGGCGCTCGGCCGCGTCGCGGACTCGCACGACCTGGCGTCGGCGGCGCCGGCGGCGGATCTGGTCATCGAAGCCGTGATCGAGGACTTCGAGGCCAAGAAGGGCGTGTTTGAAGCCCTGGGCAAGCATGCGAAGAAGGACGCCATCGTCACGAGCAACTCGAGCACCATCGCCATCAGCCGGCTCGCGGATTTCACCGGCCGCCCCGAGCGCTGCTGCAACACCCACTTCTTCCACCCCGTCACTGTGATGCAGCTCTGCGAGGTGGTGCGCGGGCCGAAGACGTCGGTCGAGACCATCGAGACGGCGATGGAGTTCGTGCGCAGCATCGACCGCACCCCTGTACTCCTGCAGAAGGAGATCTGGGGCTTCATCGTCAACCGGATCCTGTTCGCCGCCTCGGAAGAGGCCATGAGGCTTCTCGAGGGCGGATACGCGAGCGCGGAGGACATCGATATCGCGGTCCAGAAAGGGCTGAACTGGCCGATGGGGCCGTTCCACCTCCTGGACTTCAGCGGCCTCGACATCTTCTACGGGGCGATGAAGGACCGCCACCGCGAGGGCGAGGGCTCGGACGCGCCCGAGGTGCTCCGCAAGCTCGTCGAGGCGGGTCATCTCGGGCGAAAGACCGGCCGCGGCTTCTTCGACTACTCGGCCTAGTCGCGCGGGGCAGAATTGATGCTGCCCCCGTAGCCCAATGGCAGAGGCAGCCGGCTTAAACCCGGTCCAGCGCGGGTTCGACCCCCGCCGGGGGTATTGCCAGTGCCGTCCGCCTACAATCGTCGAGAGATGACTTTGCGTTTCGAAGAAGATCCCGACGAAGAACCTGACGAGCCGGCGCGACCTGAACCGCCGGGCGACGGCGCGCGGACGATGGGCCCTCTGCCGTCGGTCGGCATGCCGGCGCGCGAGCTGGAGTTCTCGACCCAGGTCCTCACGCTGGCCCAGGTTGCTGACGGCGTCACCCTGGTCAAGCTCCTGCAGGAGGCGGGAGCCGACGGCTGGGACCTGGCCGAGGTGATCGACGGGGGGGACAAGCGCGTGCTCCTGATGCGGAGGCCGAAGCGCCCATCTCGCGAGTCGCGACGGGTGGGTTTCGCTCCTCCGATTCCGAACTGACGAACCCGCCCACGCGTCGCAAGCGCCGCATCCTCGTGGTCGAGGATGACGCGCCGATCAGGGTGCTGGTCGCGGAGGTATGCAGGCTCCAGGGCCACGACGTGCTCGAGGCGGCCACGGGAAGCCAGGCTCTCGAGCTCGCGACGAGCGGTGAGCCCGACCTGGTGCTCGTGGATTGGGTGCTGCCCGACATCAGCGGCACCGAGGTGATCCGTGAGCTGCGCCGGCAGGGCTTGACCTGCGCGATGGTGATGCTGACCGGCCGCTCGACCGCGACGGACGAGGTGGTGGGCCTCGAGGTCGGGGCAGACGACTACATCACCAAGCCGTTCGACTCTCGCGTCCTGGCCGCTCGCATCAACGCTCATCTCAGGCGTTCCGCCCTCGCCGCGTCGGGCGGCGGCCGGGAAGGCGTTGTCACCATCGGAGCGCTGCAGATCGACAACGCGGCACGGCGGGTCAAGATCTCCGACGAGGAGGTCATTTTGACCATGACGGAGTTCAACCTCCTCGCCGTCCTGGCGGCCAACCCCGAGCGCGTGCTGACCCGCGCGCAGCTGCGAGACAAGGTATGGGGCTACCCTCACGACCTCGACGACCATTCGGTGGACCCGCATGTGCAGAGGCTGAGGCGCAAGCTCTCGGAGCACCCGAACATCGGCGTCAGCCTCGAAGCCGTGCCGGGGCTTGGTTATCGCCTCTCGGTCAAGTCTGGTTGACGGAAGTGGCGGAAGAGCTGCAAGCGCTCTTCGGCCCGGTGACCGCCGATCTCGCGACGGTCGAGTCAAGCCTGCGCGCCGAGATCAACGGCGATCCGCCGGACGTCTCCACGCCGATGGCCGATCTCTTCGAGGCCGGAGGCAAGCGCATCCGGCCCGCGCTCGTCCTGCTCGCGGCTCGCTGCGGGCATTACGACCTCGCGGATTTGATGCCTGCCGCGACCGCTGTCGAGCTCACTCACGCTGCCACGCTGGTGCACGACGACGTGATCGACCGCTCGGCCGTCAGGCGCGGGCGGCCGACGGTCGCTGCTTTGCGTGGCGACGAATCGGCAATCGTCATCGGTGACTTCTACTTCGCCAAGGCCTACGAGGTGGCGGCGCGCACTCGGTCTGCCGAGGTGGTCGGCATCCTGGCGCGCTCGGTGATGGAGATCTGCGCGGGAGAGGTCAGGCAACAGGCAATCCGCTACCAGTACAGGACCGGCATCGACGAGTACATGAGGAGGATCGAGGCCAAGACCGCCGCGCTGCTTTCGGCGTGTTGCGAAATCGGCGCGCTACTCGGCGGCTTGAGCGATCGCGAGCGTATGGCGCTGCGCGCATACGGCCGCCAGCTCGGCCTCGCGTTCCAGATCGCCGACGACGTGCTCGACTACGTGGGCACCGAGGGAGAGCTCGGCAAGCCGACCGGTCAGGACGTCGAAGAAGGATTCGCGACTCTGCCATTGATGCTCGCGATGCAAGACGAATCGGTGGCCAAGGAACTGAGTGCGATGCTCGACATCGATCAAAAGCTCGATGCGAAAGACGCGAGGCGGGTCGTCGACGCCGTCTCGCGCAGCAGCGGTCCAGCCAAAGCGTTGAAGAGAGCGCGCGAGCATGCGGCCGCAGCGCGTGAACAGTTGAAAGCGCTCGTGCCGGGTGATGCGACCATCGCGCTGGCGGGCGTGGCCGACTACGTGGTTTCCCGAAAGCTCTAATCTGTCGACGTGTCCCGGGTGGGGATGGTGGCATGAGCAGGGTCAGGCTCGTCGGCGTAGGTCCTGGACATCCTGGACTGGCGACCTTGCAGGCAGCCGAAGCGATCAGGTACGCAGACGTCATCCGCCACTGCGATGGTTGTGGCGCCGGATTGCTACACCTCGCACCAGTCACAGCCGACATCGCGCCGCTCGAATCGCATGACGAGGTCATCCGCCTCGCGCGCGCCGGCCGCAGCGTGACGGTGCTCTTTCCCGGCAACCCATACGCGTTCTCGAACGGCAGCGCGCTCGCAGAAAAGCTGGAGCGGGCCGGCGTGGATTTCGAGGCGCTGCCCGGGCTCATTGTGGAGTTTGCGGCTCCGATGATGAGCGGCATCCCGCTGACCATCGAGGGCCTGTCCGCGTCGATCGGTCTCGGCCTCGTCAAGGGGGCCGAGACCACGGTGCTGCGACTCGCATCGGGCTGGTGGGAGTCGGGCATCAGCGCCCTGCTCGCGGATGGCCGCTCGGCCGAAACACCGGCGGCGCTTCTGCTCAACCCCGGGTTGCCGGGGCAGCATCGGGTGAGCGCGCCCCTCGGCGAGCTTCTGCGCAAGGCCAGCACTTACGGTCTTCGCGGTGACGCGCTGCTCGTGCTGGGTCCTGGCGTCGAGATGGCCGAGCGGCTCGACACCATGTCGAGGCGTCCTCTACATGGGCGTCGCGTCCTCATCACACGGGCGCGCCATCAGGTTGATCCGTTCCGGCGTGAGCTGGTCGACCTCGGCGCGGCGGTGATCGAGGTGCCGACTCTGGAGATCCGGCCGATGCCGACCGACGAGCGCGTCCACAATGCGATCACGAGCCTGGAGCGCACCGCGCTCGTCATCTTTGCTTCGGCCAACGCGGTCGACATCTTCTTCCAGATGCTGCTGGGCACCGGTGCCGACGCTCGCGCCCTCCATACCTCGAAGCTCTGCGCCATCGGCCAGGAGACGGCCGAATCCCTGGAGAGGCACGGCCTGCGACCCGAGCTGGTCACGTCCGAGTACACGGCGGAGGGCCTGGCCAAAGCCCTCGAGGGCTGGGAGATGAAGGGTGTGCGCGTGCTGGTGCCGCGTGCGGAGGTCGCGCGCGACGCTTTACCATCCCTGCTGGCCAATCGTGGTGCAGAAGTCGAGATTCTTCCCGTGTACCGCTCGATGTGCCCGCCCGAAGCGGGTCCTGCTCTGCTGCGACTGTTCAACGCCGAAGGCGTGGACGTGATCACCTTCACCAGCTCGTCGACCGTTTACAACTTCGTGAAGGCGTTCCCCGACGACCGCCTTCCGGCGATCCTGGGTGACGCGGAAGTGGCCTGCATGGGGCCTGTTACCGCCGACACGGCGCGCAAGCTGGGATTGAGCGTCGCGATCGTGGCGCGCGAGTACACCACGCACGGCCTGGTCCAGGCCATAGCCGAAGCGGCGGCCCGCAAATGAGCAAGGCACGCGTGAGGCGGCCGGCACCGAGCGAAGCCTCGGAGCAAGAGCTCTCGTGGGGGAGGCGCCGTTCCTGGGTCCCGTTGCTGGTCATGGCGATCGTGGTCGTCGCAGTGCTCGGGAGTGGCCTCCTGGTCGACAAGGCGCTGCAGACGCCGGCTCCACAAGCCCTTGCCGGATGCCAGACGTCGGTCCAGGTCGCGCCGCACGAGTTCATCGGTCCGCAGCCCATGTGCATCAACGCGAGCCAGAGCTTCGACGCCACGATCAACACGACGCAGGGGCCGATCGTCGTTCATCTCTACCCGGAGATCGCTCCCGTCACGGTCAACAACTTCATCGTCCTTGCGATCCACGGCTATTACGACGGCCTGACCTTCTGGAAGAGCGAGGACTGGGTCGTGCAGTCGGGCGATCCTCAAAACGACGGTCGCGGCGGGCCGGGCTACAACCTTCCAGACGAGCCGAGCACCGCGCCCGACTGGGGCCTGGGAGCCGTGGGGATGGCGCGTCCCCCTGGTAGTGCTGTGAACGGCAGCCAGTTCTTCATCCAGAAGGCCGACTGGCCCGCCCCCGGTCCGACTGCCGTCTACAACCGCTTTGGCACGGTGACCTCGGGCCTTGACAAGGCCCAGTTGCTCACGGCGACGGACACCATCACTTCGATCTCGATCAAGGTCTCTTGACCCTTTTCTGCCTTTTGCCTGACGCCTCGGAGCCTATAATCGCCTGAGATGTTCGGCATCCACCCGGTCTACTTCATCGTCCTGCTGGTGATCGTGTTGATCATCTTTGGGCCCGGGCGTCTGCCCGAGCTGGGGGGTGCGGTGGGCAAGGCGATGCGCGAGTTCCGCAAGGCCACCAATGAGCTGACCACCGAGGTCACCAACGCAACCCAGTCCAAGCCCGAGCCGACGGCCGCATCGGCCACCTCCGCTCCGGAGAGCGCCGCCAAGGGCTCGACGTCCGAGGCTGATTCTTCGAAGAACTGAGGCTGGATTCGTGGCCCTTCTGAACAGGGTCCTCCAGCGCGGTCCACGGGCCGCCGTCCCGGCCGTCAACGACCGCATGTCCGTGATCGAGCACCTCGAGGCTCTGCGTCGCGCCCTCATCGTCTCGCTGGTCGCCTGGGGGGTGGCGACTTTCGTGGCCTTCTTCATATCCGGGCGCGTCATCACGTTCCTGGTCGAGCGCGCGGGGATCGGTCACGCGATCTACCTTCAGCCGGCGGGCGGCGTGCTGCTCGAGTTGAAGGTAGCCATCTACATCGGCGTCGTCCTCGCTTCACCGGTTGTGATCCAGCAGGTGTGGTGGTTCGTGAGCCCCGGCCTGCACAAGCACGAGCGCAGGTTCATCCTGCCGCTGATCGCCGCGACGATCTTCTTCTTCGCAATCGGGGTGAGCGTCGCGGTGTTCGCCTTGCCGCTCTACGTCAGGGTGCTCAACTCGTTCGCCCCGGCGGGCGTCACTTACTTAGCCGACGTGAAC
>Ga0307374_10005195_pt1 | contig 21202 bp, 20 predicted proteins | sample OX3MG_FD_202532 | JGI IMG/M metagenome (GOLD analysis project Ga0307374, IMG submission 202532) | Soil microbial communities from Risofladan, Vaasa, Finland - OX-3 | ecosystem: Environmental > Terrestrial > Soil > Coastal area > Acid sulfate soil | place: Finland: Risofladan, Vaasa | collected...
CGCAAACTGCGGAGCGCCCTCTGGATCACACCCTGGTCATCCCAGGCGGAGGAACCCTCGGCGTCCTTGCGGGCGGGGATGCCGAAGAGGATCAGGCCCGGAATGCCCAGAGTCACGGCCTCCTCGGCCACCTTGACCACTGACTCGACCGTCTCCTGGAAGACTCCGGGCATGGTTGGGACCTCGCGGCGAGCCTCGATGGCCTCGCTCACGAAGACGGGTAGGATCAGGTCACTGGCGCTGAGTGACGACTCGCTTGCCAAACTACGCAGTAAGGGGTTGCGCCGCAGTCGCCGGGGCCGTTCCTCAGGGAAGCTCATGCTCGGTGATCATTCTCCGGTAAAGGACCGAGACGCATCTCAAGCGCCCCGACCAGCCCCTCCAGCGAGTACTCCTCGGCGATCAGGTCAGGGGCCAGGCCCCAGGCAGTAGCCGCTGCCGCAGTGACCGGCCCGATGCAGGCGATCAGAACGGACGTCGGGACGAGGCGCGGACCCCAGAGCGCCCGGAAGCATTCGATCGAACTGCCACTCGTGAACAAGACGCAGTCCAGGGCCGGGTCCGCCATGGCCCGGTCCAGGGCCGATCGAGATCCGGCATCGGGAATCATCTGGTACAAAGTCACCTCTTCCAGCTTGGCACCGGCCGCCCTGAGGGCCTCCGGTAGAACCTCGCGGGCACCCGCGGCGCGAGGCAGGAGAATCCGGCGACCAGTCATCCCCTGAGCCACCATGTGCTCGGCCAGAGACTCTGCAACGTAGCTGCCCGGCAACGGCTCGACCGGCCACCCTAGCTCGCGCACGGCGGCCGCCGTGCCGGGACCGATGGCGAAGATCCGCAGCGCTGGATAAGACCCGGATGACCGGGGCAGGACCAGACGCACGGCATTGGCGCTGGTAAAGACGACATCGTCCCAGCCTCCGGCGCTGATCCCCTCCCCCAAATCCCGTAATGCGGCCTTGTTGAGTAACGCCTCCAGCCGCATCACCGGTACCGAAACCGGCTCGGCGCCGCGCTTGCGGAGCAGGTCGGTCAGCTCCTTCGCCTGATGAGCAGCTCGAGTCACCAGGATGTGTCGCCCGGCCAGGGAAGATGTGGTCAGCGGAGTTGACCCGCCAGTTCGATCGCCAGGCCGGAAAGGCCTGTCAGCGACGCCTCGCCGGTTATCCGCCGGACAGGCTCCCCCATCTCGGGCGCCCAGGCCACGGTGAGCCTGGCCCAGGCTGGGGCCAGGGGCGTGGCCAGAGCGCCCAAGGGGAGCTGGCACCCGCCGCCCATCTGGGTCAGGACCAGTCGCTCCGCCTCAATGCAGCGCCGTGTCCTCGAGTCATCGATGTGGGCGGCCATTTCGGCAAGCCGGGTGCCTGCGCGCGCCTGGAGGGCGATGGCACCCTGGGCGGGAGCCGGAGTGCACTCGTTCTCGGGGTCGAGCGCTTGACCTTCTAAGCCCCGACCGAGTCGGAGTAGTCCGGCCATGGCGAGGAGGCAGCCACTGAACTCGCCCCTCCGCACCTTGCCGACTCTGGTATCGACATTGCCTCTGATCGGTACCACGGCCAAGTCAGGACGTAGAGCCAGCAGCTGGGCTGCACGCCGGGGCGAAGAGGTGCCGATCCGTGCCCCTTGGGGCAGGTCTGCCAACTGAGTGTCTCCCGCCGTCACTAGGGCATCTCGCGGATCTGCGCGAGGCAGGAAGGCGGCGATGACGAGGTCCTCGGAGATCTGGGTGGGTAGGTCCTTGGCACTATGCACCGCGCCGTCCACCTGACCGGTGCGCAAGGATCGCTCCAGTCGAGAGGTGAACCAGCCCTCCCCGGGCTGGTCGGGGGCCACCGCAGCTGGACTAAGGTCCCCGTCCGAGTCCACCACCACAGTCGTGAACTCTTCCTCCGGAAAGGCGTACCTGAGGGCTGCCAGAGCCAGCTCGGCCTGGACCCGCGCCAGAGCGCTCCCCCTGGTGGCGAGCGCGATCACTCCTCCCCCGCTCCCTCCAGGCCGAAGGCCTCCTCCAGAAGCTGTCTGCGCTCGGGGTCCTCGGCGTGTTGGCGCAGGAACGCGATCGGGTGATGCAGGAGCTTGGCGGCGATGGCCTGAGTCAGACGGTCCAGGTGGGCTCGCTCCTCCTCGCTGAGCGGCCTCATCCTCGAGAGGGTGCGGGCCAGCTCGCCTTGACGCACCAGCTCAGCGCGGTCAACCAGAGCGGTGATGAGGGGCACCGCCGCCCGCCGCCCCAGTTCCCGCTCGAGCTCATCCACCGCCTCCTCGACCACAGCCTCAGCGGCCGGGCGGTGCCGCTCGCGCTGGCTCAGGCTGTGCTGGATCACCTCGCCGAGCCTGTCCAGGTCGAGCAGGGTAACCCCGTCCACCTGGTCGGTGGCCGGTTCGACATCCCGAGGAACCGCAAGGTCGAGTATTAGGAGTCGATCGTCGGGGTTCTGAGCCAGCCGTACCGCCTTCATCAACTTGCGGCTGAGGACGCGCTCCTCGCTGCTGGTACTGGACACGACCATTTGCAGCCTGGGCGCGAGCCCCGGTAGCTGGTCGAGATCGATGAGTTCCGCGCCTATGGCCTGGGCTAGCACCTCCGCCTTGTGGCCCCGACGGGCCACGTACAGGGGCGCCGCCCCGGCGCGCTTTAGCAACCTGGCGGTAGCACTGCCCACGCTGCCGGCGCCCACGATCACCGCTCCCACCCCTTCAAGATCACCGAGACGCTCCTTGGCAACCACCAGTGCCGCCTGCCCGTATCCCACCGCTTGACGGGAGATGCCTGTCGAGGTGCGGACCCGCTTGGCGGTCTCGACCGCCCGGCGCATGACCAGATCCAACTCGGCGTCGATGGTCCCTGCCTGCTGAGCCAGCCGGTGGGCGCGCTTGAACTGGGCCAGCACCTGCGCCTCCCCCAACACCACGCTGTCGAGCCCGCTGGCGACCCGGAAGGTGTGCCGCAGACCGACTCGACCGGGGTGGCTGTAGACCAGCTCAGTTGTCGGGGCCGGGGAGATGTAGTGGAAGAAGCGGGAGGTCGCCTGCTCGCTTTGGCGGTCATCCCGGGTGGTGATGTAGAACTCTGTGCGGTTGCAGGTGCTGAGGCACACTGCGCCCGTTAAACCGGCATGGCCAACCAGCGCCCGCAGCGACTCCACGATCTGAGACTCGTCGAGATGGAGCCGCTCGCGGACCGGAAGGGGTGCCAGATGGTGGCTGAGCCCGGTGGCGAGAAAGGGCAAATTAGATCCGAGTATATCCTCGGCAGCTTGAGCCCCCGATCGGGAAGGCGGACCGGCCCTGGAGCAGGTACCCCTATAGGATGGGGGCGTGGACCGTCCACTTCCGGAACTCGGCAACGACGTGCCCGTCCCAGCGCCATCTTCCCCTCCGCGCCAAAGACGTGGGCGTCAACGCGGCTTTTCGGGACCTGGTGAACACCTCATACCCCGACTGGGACCGGCCTCGCCTGAGAGCGCGCCTTTCCACAACCCTGCTGCCCTAGCACCGGTCGGTCAGAGCCCACCCGCCGAGGACACCCAACTCGCGGACTTCAGTTTCGTCGCTCTGGATTGCGAGACAACCGGACACTTCCCCCACCGCATGGTCGAGCTGGGAGCTGTCCGCTTCTTTCTCGGCGCCGACGACCGGCCGCCAGAGCCACGGATCTCCCTGGAAAGCCTGGTGCACACCGCCGACCACATCAACCCTTACGCCCGCCGCGTGCACGGCATCAACAGCTCGATGTTGGGCGGTGCGCCGACTCTGCACCAGGTGGCGGCTGCCTTCGCCGACCTGGCTCAGGGTTCGGTCCTGATTGAGCACTCGGCGGACGGCTTCGACACCCGACTAGTCGCCAAGGCGCTCGGACGTCCCCTCGACAATCACCACCTCGACACCTCTCGAGTGGCTGGGTTCCTCTTCCAACTCAAGGACACGATCGGGTTGGAGCGACTCTGCGAGCGCCTCGAGGTGACCCACCGCCAGCCCCACTACGCCCTGGCCGACGCCGAGGCCACCGCCGATTGCTTCGTCCGCTTGGTACGACTGGGCCAGGAGGAGTTCGGCTGGAAAACCCTCGGTGACCTGATCTCGGTGGGAACGCCACCACCACCTCGGATCTTGCCCAAACCCCGGATACGCCGGCCTCTGACTCCGGCGGCGGCGGCGTCTGGCCCGACGCCGAACGCCCCAAACAGCCTTGAGGCCGGCACCGAGCGGGCGGGCCGGCGCCGGAGACGAGGCGGACGGGGGCGGCGCAGTCACTCCGGCACCGCGGCCACTTCCCCAAGCCCGCCGGTCGAACCTGGAGTGGTGCACCCGGAGGGCGCCTAGGCTTCCGACGGCTCACGGTCCGGCCCAGGGCCGACGACACTCGGGCGGGCGGTGAGCAGTCCGCCCTCTATCGAGGGGCCGGCTCTCACTCCTCCCCGGCCAGGCGACGAGCCTGCTCGGCCGCCTGGAGAGGCGCGACCAGCAGCTCCAGTTCACCCTCCAAGACCCGAGGTAGCTGGTAGATCTTGAGGTCGATGCGATGGTCGGTCACCCGAGCCTCGGCAAAGTTGTAGGTGCGAACCTTCTCACTGCGGTCGCCATGCCCGACCATGCTCCGTCTGGTCTCCTGAAGTTCGGCATCGCGCTCACCTTGCCGGAGGTCATAGAGGCGCGAGCGGAGCACCCGCAGGGCCTTGGCCCGGTTCTTGTGTTGTGACTTCTCGTCTTGGCAGGTCACCACCAGACCCGTGGGCAGGTGGGTTATCCGTACCGCCGAGTCGGTGGTGTTGACACTCTGGCCGCCCGGCCCGGTGGAGCGAAAGACGTCGATGCGGAGATCCTCGTCGTTGATCTCGACATCGAGATCGTCCGCCTCGGGGAGGACCACCACGCTCGCCGCCGAGGTGTGGATGCGACCCTGAGACTCGGTCTTGGGGACCCTCTGCACCCGATGCACTCCGCTCTCGAACTTGAGGGTTCCGTAGGCCCCTTTTCCATGGACCTCGAAGGACACTTCCTTGAACCCCCCGCCCTCGGTGGCGGAACTGTCGAGAAGCTCGGTCCGCCAATGCCGCCTCTCGGCGAAGCGCAGGTACATGCGCATCAGGTCGGCGGCGAAGAGAGCAGCCTCGTCGCCCCCCGTGCCGGAACGGATCTCGACCACGGCATCGCGCGCATCGTCGGGGTCTCTGGGTAGGAGCAAGACCTTGAGGGCAGCCAAACGTTGATTTGCTCTCTCTTGCTCGCTTCGCGCCTCTGCCTCAAGGAACGAGCGCATCTCAGGGTCAGACTCACTGCCGGCCAGCTTTCGCGCCTCCGCTTCAGCCTCCTGAGCCTGGCGCAGGGTGGCCAGGGCCTCCACCACGGGGCGGAGCTCTGCTTGTTCTTTGCCTAGCCTCTCGAGCTGGCCCGGGTCACGACTTACCTCGGGGTTCTGCAGTTCCGCCGCGATGGCCTCTGATCGCTCCCGCACCGCCTCCAGCCTGGCCTCCAAACCCGGCGCCAGCATCAGGCGCGCCTCGCGGATGCTGGCGCCATGGATGAGCCGCAGCAGTGGGCTAGATCTACGTGATGAGGCTCGGACACGCGCGTCACCTTATCGAATGCGGAACGCTCATACGGGTTCCAGGGAGCATCGCGGCGCAGACGTTGCCGGGGCGCCGACCGGGCGACTTGAGCCGCGGGTCGAGCTACTGCTGCTGGGCGAGCTGGGCGCGGCGGCGGAAGCGCTCGACCTGGCCACCGGTGTCCACGATCCGCTGCTGCCCCGTGAAGAAGGGGTGGCAGACGCTGCAGACCTCGGTGTGCAGTGTCTGCTGAGTGGAACCGGTGGTGAACGTGTTCCCACAGGAACAGCTCACCGCTGTGTCGTGGAAGTACTCGGGATGAATTGCTTGCATGACTACGACTTGAGTCTACCAGGCACCGTCAGAAGCTAAACGGCAGATGGATATGCACGGTGTGCACGTAATGGAGGTAGGGGTAGCCCTTGACCACTCCCAGACCGGCGATGAGGACGATGGCCAGGTAACAGCCCAGAAATAGCCAGCGCTCGCGGGCGGGGACGGCGAGGTACTCGGGCATACGCTTGGCCTGGCGGAACCGCGAGACGGTCCCGAAGATGGCGAACAAGACGATGATCGCGATCACCGGGCTCACCGCCGTTCCCGAAGTGAAGGCCCAGAGCGCGTAGAGGACCAGGATGCCCAGGCCGACCAGGTTGGCCCACTTGGAGATTGCTGCGGTGACCCGGCCTCCGTCCAGAGGAGTGGCCGGGATCAGGTTGAAGAGGTTGAGCAAGCAGCCGAGGTAGCCGAGCGCCGCCCAGAACTCGGAATGGAGGCTCGCGCCGATGAGCAGGCTGAGCCAGGAGGCGGCGGTGCCAACCGTCGGCCCCGCCAGCGCCATGGTTGCCTCCTGCTGGACCGAGGCGGGCTGCCGGCGCATGTTGATCAGCGCCCCCAGGAAGGGGATGAAGACAGGCGCAGAGACGGACTGCCCCAGGCGCCGGGCCATCAGATAGTGGCCCATCTCGTGGACCAGCAAGAGCAGCACGAAACCGATCGCAAAGATGGGGCCGAAGAACAGGGAATAGACGACAACGCTGATCAGCATGGTGATCAGCGTTCCCTTGAACGCCCCCAGCTTGAGGAGCAGGACGCCCCACTTGAGCACCGCGTATCCGCCGGCCAGGATGGTGCCGATGATCCCCCGTCGGCGCCCCGGCTTGGCTGGTCCTGCCGGCGAAGGCGAATAGCCGCTGCCCCAAGACCCCGGGCTTGCGGATAAGAAGTGCGGGTCGCCTGGGTCGACGGGACCTGGCCCGGCTGGCCGCTGGGTGGGAACAGCCGGAGGCGCTGTTCCCACCCACCCGATGCCGTCCCGACCCTCGGGAGGCGAACTCATGGATCGATCATAGGCGAGGTTGAACTACGCTAAACCTTGCTCCGCACACTGTGGCGGGGACGGCCGAGCCCATTCCAAGAGTTCGCGACGCTAGGATGCTGATCAGCTGGTTGCCAGCAATGCTGGCGTATCCCTCGGTCCAGGCAACGGCCGGGTAAAGTTTCCCAACCTCACCGAGGGCAGTTCGCCGCGCAGCGTTTCGACCAGGAACTCCAAACCCTGGCCCGGCTCGAGCTTTGGCAAGCGACCCATCAGCCACAAAGGGTCGGCGTTGAGACTGCGTAGCTGGACCTGTTCGACGGCCAGCTCGCGCAGGGTGCGCACCGTTCGAGTGATCTCCGCAGGAGTATCAGAAACCCCAGGAAAAGTGAGCAAATTTATAGTCAGCTGGGCACCCAGGCGACGCGCAATCCGGGCACATTCCAGTACCTCGCCGATAGAGTAGCCACGCGGTCGATAGTAGGTCGCGAAAAGATCCTGGCGAAAGCTGAAGACGCTGATCCGGACACTGTTGACACCGGCGCGGATCAAGCGCTCCAATGCACCGGGACGGCTGGCGTTGGTGTTCACATGGATTGTGGCCGCGGGAAACCTGCCCTGAAGCTCACGCGCCACCGGACGGAGCGCCCTCTCGCGCAGCAGCGGCTCGCCCTCGCAACCTTGGCCGAAGCTGACCATGCCGGGCTCTCCCCGCTCTTGCGCCCCGGCCAGGTGGTAGCTGCCTACTTCGACGAGGTCGTCGGCGCTGGGCGCCCTGGACATGCGGGGCTGCGGGGTAGGCGCTCCCGAATCGGATTGCAGCGAGATGCAGCCAAGGCAGTCGGCATTACACGCGGCCGACGTCGGCAGAGCTCCCTCGTAGCAACGCAGGAAGGTGTTCTGGGCGGTCAGGCAGTTGTGCTGAAGGGCGCAGACCGTTAGCTGGGCAATGACCCGGCTGCGGGGCATCAGGCGCTGAGCGCGCTCGACGGCGGCGGTGAGCCGGGCGTGGGAGGGGCGGTGCCCTGTCCAAGGTGAGAATTCGTCGCTCCGAGAAGCCGCTACCACCACCTCGCCGTCGAGATCAGCGACCGCGGCGTAGCCGTAGAGCGGGAGGGTCGGCGGCGGCAACTCGCCGAGCGGACGATAGGCGGGGAAGAGAAGCCTTAGATAACCCACCGGCAGCACGGCCGCCACGGCGAGAGCCCCAGCGCCGATGGCCGCGACTTGCCCAGATCCCCGCCTCTTGCCGAGAGCTCCTCGCTGGGGTAGGTGCATCAGCGTCGCCTTTGCGGGCAGTGGTACCCAGCTGGAGATCGGCTTATCCTGCCAGCCGCTCTGCCCGAGCCCCTCCCACCCCGAGGAGGCGACTCGCAGTTCGCCCTGCTCGTTACTCAGTAAGGGTCTGAGTCGATTTGTCACGCGGCGCGGGGGCAGTGGTCCAGCGTGGGGACGACGATCCCCGTGCGATAGACCACTCCTGTCTCTTTGACCGGAACCAGCAACGCGTTTCGAGCCCGGATGAACCCAGCCCGGGTCCAGTCCGGGGACTCTACTTCGGGTACGGCTATGCGCAGAGGTGTTTCCCTCACCCATGGATGATAGGCGGGAGGTAAGGATTGCCCTGCAGCGACCTGTGCCGACCGCGTTCGCGGAACGTCAACGTCTCCTCCCGACTGGACACCTGATCCGCACCTGTGTAGCTTCTGCTGCGTGACCAGAACTACCTTGAACCTGGCGGCGGACGTTTTGGACGAGTTGAAGCTCCAGTGTCGGAGCCAGGGCAAAAGCCTTGGCGAGTTGGCTTCTGAATTGCTGGCAAACGGCCTCGCCGGTCCTTCGGGCGCCTCCGCCAAGCCGCTTCGCTGGAATGCCGACGACCTGGGATTCCAAGTAGACCTCGCGGATAAGGAAGCCGTCAGAAGAGCCTTACAAGAGACCTGAGCGCAGGTCGGACGGACAGATAGCTCAGACCGAGGCTACGGCCGGATCCTGTGGCAATTCGGGCTCGATCGCCAGCCCAGCGCGCTCCAGGCAGGCGGCCATAAAGCCGTGGAAAAGCGGGTGAGGCCGGTGGGGTCGAGACCGGAACTCAGGGTGGAACTGACTGCCCACGAAGAAGGGATGACCTTTGAGCTCCATGATCTCGACCAAGCGCCCCGTCGGTGAGGTGCCGCTGAAGACAACCCCGGCCTGCTCCAGCGCCTCCCGATAGCGGTTGTTGAACTCGAAGCGGTGGCGGTGCCGCTCATAGACGACGGACTCGCCATACGCGTGAGCCGCCTTGGTCCCCGGCTCCAGCTTGCAGGGATAAAGGCCCAGGCGCATGGTGCCACCCTTGTCAGCGACGTCCCGCTGCTCGGGAAGCAGGTCGATCACGGGGTTCTCGGTGAAGGCGTTGAACTCGGTGCTGTTGACATCGTCGGTACCGAGCGCCTCCCGGGCCACGTCGATGCAGGCGCACTGCATGCCCAGGCAGAGGCCAAGAAAGGGGACCCGGTGGTGACGGGCGTATCGCGAAGCCGCGATCTTGCCTTCGACGCCGCGGTGACCGAAGCCCCCGGGAATGACCAGCCCGTCCAGCCCTTCGAAGACAGAAGTGTCGCCCGCTACCAATGCCTCGGTGTTGATCCAGCGGATCTCCAACCCCACCCCGTGGGCGACGGCTGCGTGGCGCAGCGACTCGGTAACGCTGATGTAGGCGTCGGGGAGGGCGACGTACTTGCCCGCCACCCCCACCACCACACTCTCCTCAGCGCCGAGGATGCGCTCCACCAACTGGCTCCAGGAGCGCAAATCGGCGGCCGGGGCCTCAATCCCCAAGTGCTCGGCGACATATGCCCCCAGTCCGCTCGATTCCAGGAGCAAGGGCACTTGGTAGATGGTGGGCGCGTCGGGAACGCTGATCACCGCCCGAGGCTCGACGTCAGCGAAGAGGGCGATCTTGTCGCGCACGCCGGCTCCGATGGGCTCCTTGGAGCGGCAGACGATAGCGTCGGGCTGGATGCCGATCCCGCGCAGCGTCTGCACGCTGTGCTGGGTGGGCTTGCTCTTGAACTCCTCGCTGGCGTCGACAAAGGGCACCAGGGTGACGTGGACGTAGAAGGTGTTGCGTCGACCGATGTCATTCTTGAGCTGGCGGATGGCCTCCAGGAAAGGCAGCGACTCAATGTCACCGACGGTGCCTCCCACCTCCACTATGATCACGTCGGCCTCGGATTCCTCGGCGACCCGGGCGACCCGGTCTTTGATCTCGTTGGTGATGTGAGGAATCACCTGGACAGTGGCCCCCAGGAAGTCGCCCCGGCGCTCCTTGGCGATGACCTCGCTGTAGATCTTGCCGGTGGTGACGCTGCTCGCCTTGGTCAGATTGGTGTCGACGAAGCGCTCGTAGTGACCCAGGTCGAGGTCGGACTCGGCGCCGTCGTCGGTGACGAAGACCTCACCGTGCTGGTAGGGCGACATCGTCCCCGGATCGAGGTTGATGTAGGGGTCCAGCTTCTGCAGTGACACCTTGAGACCGCGCGCCTTGAGAACAGTACCCAAGGAGGCAGCGGTGATGCCCTTTCCGATCCCGGAAACCACTCCGCCGGTGACGAAAATGAATTTCGCCATCAGTGGCTCCGGTCGGCACACGGGGACGCATCACCCATGTAGCCGAATCCTAACACGCAATCGTCAGTGGCGGGTCTCCAAGACCACAACCCGAGTCTCATCGCTGATCCCGGGCGAACCGGCCAGGGTGAGCTTGGCCTGAGGACTCACCTGGGCCAGACCCATCTCCTTGGCGAAGTCGCCGAGCTGTCCCAGCGACTCGTCGCCACTGGCCTGGAAACCGACTGGGATCAGCACCGACGGCTGTAGTTGCGAGACCAAGGCAGCGACCTCTACGGCACGGGCCGCCGAGCCCTGGTTCAGGGAGACGGCCAGCACGTCGATGGTGCCGATCGCGTCGAGCGCCTCGACATTGAGGGGGCCCGGAAGCTCGCCAAAGTCACAAACGGAGACCTCGTCGACCTCGGTGACGAACACCGTTCCGGTTGAGGTGGCAATTCCCCGCACCGAAACTCCGCGTAGCTCGTACTCACCCTGACGGGCGATCACCTGGGGACCCTGAGTTGGGCGGAGCACATTGTCCCCTCCAGCGCTGACCACGATCTCGGCCGCGCCTTGGGCGGCGCCGACTGCCCGGTAGGCGGGATCGAGCAGAACCTTGGTCTCGCGACCCTTGAGCAGAAGGGCGTTATCGCCCAGCCAGGTGATCTCCAACGGCTACCTCACAAGAACTCGACGATCAGGAGCGCGCCCAGAAGCAAGTTAGGGCGAGGGAAGCGTAAGCGAAAGCTGGTGCGTCACCCCATCGCGGGAGACGACCACCGCCACCTGCGAGCCGACTCCCTGAGATCCCAGGTAGTCGGAGAGGCTGGGATAGGCAATCGCCTTGGCGCTCCAGGCCGGGCGACCGGCGACCGAGGTCACCACGTCGCCAACCTGGATGCCTGCGGCAGCCGCTGCCGAGCCGGGGTCGACGGACAGGACGAGCACCCCAGGTGGAAGTCCGAAAGCCGACGCCGAGGCGGGATCCAGCCAGCGGCTGACCAGGCCGATGGGGTGGGGCACCGAGCCTGTCGAACTCAGGGAGGTGACCAACTGATCGGCGGCCGAGGCGTCGAGGGCGAAGCCGGAGGCAGCCGCGCTGCTCCCCTGGTCGACGGGTTGCATCCGGTCGCCGGTGAGCACCCCGACAACGTCTCCCGCGGAATCGACCAAGGGTCCTCCAGTGCTTCCCACCGGCTGTGGGGTATCGGTGCGCAGGACGCCGTCAACCAGGGCCAACCCGGTGCTCGTCGCCAGATCGGGGACAGAGACGGTGAGCCCGATGGCACTGACCGTCCCCACGTCCACGCTGGCGCCGTCCCCGAGCGGAACCGAGACAGCGATGGCCACATCGCCGGTCGCGGGCGGAGACGAGGCGAAGTTGAGGGGAGTGGGCAGGGAATTGCTGCTGACCTGCAGAACCACGATGCCGGTATCCGGATCCGCGGCGGCGATGGTGGCGGGGAGAACCACACCCGAGGCCAGTGACACCTCAACCCCGGCGGCCCCGGCCACGGCGCCCTCACTGGTGACGATCAGCCCTCCACTGCCGGCTACAAAGCCACTCGAGATGTCAGACGAGGTGACCGCCCCACCTGCTGTTCCCGGCTCCCGGATCACCTCGACCAGAGCCGGGCTCAGGTGAGCCACCAAGGCGGGCAGGGAGGCGTTGCCACCGCCTCCCTGCGTGGTCACGTTGCGGATCACCACCTGACCCGGGGAGGAGTTCTCGAAGTGGCGAACCAGGAAGTAGGCGGCCCCGCCTCCCACAACCAATCCGACAACAGCGGCCACGACCGCGACCGCTCCCAAGCGCAGGGATGGGGATGCCGGGCGCACCACCGGAGCAGCGGGGAGGGAATCCGGAGCAGTGCTCACGAAGGCGGGTACCAGGTAAGAACCAGTTGGTCGGTCGGTCGAAAGCCCGCCCTTCGGTAGGCGCTGACCGCCGCCGGGTTGGCCTCCCGGGTCCACACGCAGGCGAAGGTGACCCGGTGCCTGGTGAAGAGGGCCACCGCCTCCTCCATCAGCTTCGAGGCGACACCCTGGCCGCGGGCCTCGGGAGCCACGTAGAGCTCCGCCACCTCGCCCTCAAGGCCAGTGCCGGGCTCGAACAGCACGCACCAGCAGAAGCCCAGAATCCGGCCATCCTCCCGGGCGGCGAAGATGTGGTTCTCGCCCACGAAGGTTGGCCCCGTTATGGGCAGCGAGCGCTCCAGCTGCTCTCGTGTCAGGGGCGGTGTGGCCGCCAGGGCCTGCTCGCCGTGGAGCAGGTCGACCAGAAGGGGCCTGATAGCGCCTAGCTCAGCTTCCCTTAGAGGCTCGATCACCACCGGGTCATCGTACGGATCTCCGCGTTCAGCTCTCCGCCCGCTCGCCCTCGTCGTAGTAGTCGGGCAGGGGCTCTACCCGGGCGACTCCGGTCCGGACCGCCTCTCTGGCCACCGCCCGGGCCACACTCAGGTGGACCCGGGGATCAAGTGAGTCGGGGACCACCTCGTCATCCTGAGCCAGCCGGGCTATCGCAGTCGCCGCGGCCAGGTACATCTCGGTGTTGAAGCGGCGGGACTTGGTGTCGAGAGCTCCCCGATAGAGGCCCGGGAAGCCCAGCAGGTTGTTGACCACACTTCCGTCCACCGCCAGGATGGCGCCGGCGTCCATAGCCCTCTCCGGCTCGATCTCGGGCAGCGGGTTGGAGAGGGCGAAGATGATCTGACCCCGGCGAATCTGCTCGGGCCTGATCAGCCCCGGCTGGGCGGTGGTCGCGATGACCACGTCGGAGCGGGCCATTAGCTCATCCATCTCGACCGCCTCGCCACCAGCCAGGTCGAGCCGCGCCACCGAGTCGGGGGTACGGCCCGTTCCCAGGACGGGGCGGTCCTGATAGCGCATCAGTAGCTGAGCGATGGCCGAGCCGGCCGCCCCCAGGCCGATGATCCCTGCGGTCAAGGTGCTCAGATCCAGGCCGGTCAGGGTCGCCGCCCGGAGGAGGGCCGCCAGGACGACCGTGGCGGTGCCGTGCTGGTCGTCGTGCATGACCGGGATGTCAACCCTTTCCTGCAGGGCGGGGGCGATCTCGAAGCAGTGGGGCGCCCCGATGTCCTCCAGCTGGATGGCTCCGTAGGTGGGACTGATCCGCGCGATGGCGTCGACGATCTCCTCCGACGGACCGGGCCGAACCAGCAGGGGATAGGCGTCGATCCCCACCATCTGGGCGAGCAGGGCGCACTTGCCCTCGATCACCGGCATGCCGGCTACGGCGCCGATGTTGCCCAGGCCTAGAATCGCGGTTCCATCGGTGACCACCGCCACCGAGTTGTTGATCCCGGTGTAACGGTCGGCCAGCCCGGGGTCGGCGGCGATGAGCCGGCACACCTCGGCCACCCCGGGGGTGTAGACGCGGCGCAGATCCGCTACCGAGTGGACCGGATACTTGGGTATCACCTTGAGCTTGCCGCCCAGGTGGACTCGGAGCACCTCGTCACGAACGTCGAGAAGAGTCGTGTGCGAGAGCTCGCGGATCTGCTCCAGCACCACCTCCAGCATGTGCAGGTCAGTGGTGCTGACATCGATGTCCCGGACGACATGACGGGAACCCCGCTGCACGGTCCGGATGTCGCCCAGGTTGGCCCCAGCACCGCCGATGGCCGTGGCCACCTCGCCCAAGACACCGGGGAGGTTCTCGTTGCGCAGACGCAGGGTGCGCACGATCCGATACGGGGAGATCGCTCCCGGGGTCTGGTGGCTCTCCTCGGTCGGAAACGCCCGGGCGCCGCTAAGGCCTGGTCCACCCTCCACAGCAGCGGTCACAGATCCCCTGTCGAGCGGCGGTATGGAGTACTCACCCGGATGAAGGTACCGCGTGCGTGCGCAGCGGCGCTCCGGCGAATGGGCCGGGGGGGCAGGCCGCCCCCCGGCCCCGAGATCACTTTTCGATAGGAGCCTTGACCAAACTCCCCCACTCCGTCCAGGAACCGTCGTAGTTGCGGACGTTGGGGTAGCCGAGCAGCTCGCGCAGGACGAACCAGGTGTGCGCCGAGCGCTCCCCGATCCGGCAGTAGGCGACCACCTCTTGGTCCGGGGTGACCCCTTCGCCCTGGTAGAGCTGGCTCAGCTGATCCGCGCTGAGGAAGGTCTCCTGATCGGGATCGACGGCCTTGCTCCAGGGAATGTTGCGAGCTCCCGGGATGTGACCGCCGCGCTGGGCTCCCTCCTGAGGTAGGTGGGCGGGAGCCATGGATTCGCCACGGTATTCTTCAGGCGAGCGCACGTCGACCAGGTTCTTGCCCTGCTTGCCGACGATCTCCTGGGCCACCTGATCGCGGTAGGCGCGGATCCTGTCGTCGCCCTTGGGCACCGGGTAGCCGCTGGTGGGAGTCACGCTGGGGGCGTCAGTGACCAGAGGACGTCCTTCCAGCCCCCACTTCTTGCGACCGCCGTTGAGTAGCTGGACCGAATCGTGGCCGTAGTACTTGAAGTACCAGTAGGCATAGGCGGCAAACCAGTTCTTATTGCCACCGTAGAGGATGACCCTGGTCTTCGGGGTGATGCCGTAGCGGTCCAAGAGCTGGGCGAAGCCCTCGGGACCGACGAAGTCACGCTCCAGTTGGGTCTGCAGGTCGTTGCGCCAGTGGACCCCGATCGCGCCCGGGATGTGGCCCTTGCCATAAGCCTCGGTGTCCTCGTCCACATCCAGGATCCTGAGATCGGGGTCCTGGAGATGCTGGGCCAGCCATTCGGTGGTTACCAGCACTTCCGGATGGGCATATTCGCTCACGCTTTTCTCCCTTGAAAGATCGGTAATTGCAACTTCAAGCCGCCATGGACCGGGCTCCGCACCGTCCTCCGGGGTTCCTCCTCTACCGTCTCGCGGAGAAGCTCCGGTCGCCCGCTGGCGACGGATTCGGCTAGCCGGCTAGCCCAGCGGGCGCACGCCTACATCGCCTCGCGACGGTGCCGCGGCGAACCAGCGGAGCCTCGCCCAACAGTGCCACGAACCAAATACTAGCAAATTGGTTCACTAACCCAGGGCGGCGGGTACGTCCTGGTCCACCTCGGCTTGATCGAGCTGGCCCACCTGGATGGCGGTGACCGTGCCTGCCCTGTTGGTGAAGACCGCGACCGGCAGGCCGGGGACGCCGTAGTCCTGGGCCACCTGCCCATTGCGGTCCAGGAGCGTGGGCAGGCCGATACCCAGCTTCTTGAGGAACTTGAGCGCGGTTGCCCGGTCCTCTTCGAAGTCGACCAGGAGCACGCGCAGCCCCTGAGCCCGGTACTTCTGGGCGGTCTGGGCCACCAGCTTCATGTCGGCCTGGCAGTTGGTGCACCAGGTGGCCCAGAAGTCGATCAGCACTGGCTGTCCCGCCTCTTGGCTGAGCGCGACGCTGCCTCCCGCAGAGCTGGTCAGTGAGAAGTCAGGCGCCGGCTTGCCCACCGTGGCCGCCCCGCCGGCGTTAGGCAGCTTGGTGTAGGTGCCGTCGCGCTCCAGGATGGGGGTGACCTCGCCGAGCAACGATTCCGGCGTCCAGGAGCCGCCCGCCTTCTCCTCCTGCTGCCCTTGGGCGTCGAGGTACTTGTAGATCACCGTCGGAATGGTGGTCAGGCTGAGGGTGGGCTGGTCCTCGAGCTCGGAGACCACGTAGCCCTGAGGGTTGACCACGTCCACGACCGAGGCATGGATGAGGTTGTAGGGCTCCTTCTGACCAGTGAACGTGTCGACGGGGGCGGGACCATCCCAGGCCTGGGCCTGGACCGGAGGCACCTTGAGCTGCGACCAGAACTGGTTGACGTTGGCTGAAGTTCCGGTGAGAAGCGGCCAGGGCAGCGAGAAGTACTTCTGGTACTTGGTGAGGATGGCCGGAGTGTCGTCCTCGGGGTCTTGGCTCACCTCAACGATCTGAACCTGGTTCTGGAGGTGCTGCTGCTTGAGGAGATGCTGCAGCTGGAGCAGCGCCGCCGCCACCAAGGGGCAGGTCTCCTGGCACTCGGTCAGGAAGGAGGCGACGATCAAGACCTTGCCCCGGTACTGGTTGAGTGAGACCGTCTGACCTGCTTGGTTGACGAGCGGGAGCGAGGGCAGCGACATGACCTTGCCCTGGGCAACCTCGAGACCGAAGTTGACCTCGTCGTTGCCGCCATAGGCGGCGGCGGCGGTGACCGTGGCGGGCGAGCCCGCCGGGCTCGCCTGACCCACTCGGAAGGTGAACAGAAGTGGGGTCAGCCCGGTCTTGGCTACCTTCATGACCAGTTTTCGGGAGTCGTCCAGGCGACGACCGGAAGTGGCTTGCATCTCGAGTTCGGCGGCGCGGTACCCCTGAGCGGGAACGGTGGCCAGGAAGAGGCTGTCCGAATTGGGCGCCGTCCAGTTACCCGGAAGAGCGACCTTGGTCACGGGGACCGTCACGCTGATCCAGCTACTGCCCTGGGCGGATGGCAGAAGCCGGAGCCCCACCGCCCGCTCCTCCTGGCTCCGCGCGTGCTGCGCCAGGGGCACGTCCACCGTCAGCAGCACCAGCAGCTTGCCTTGGGACGTGGACTTGGGCCTGAGCAGCACCCCGGCCCCGACTCCCAGCGCCACCACCAGAACGGCCGCTAGCAGAACGACCAGGTACCGAGGGCGAAGCAGTCTGCTCACCGGGGCAGCCCCCTGGTGAAGTGCGGGTGACCCCGTACTGTCACCGCTCCTCCCACTCGGGGCGCTTACGGAAGAGACCGCCCCAACCCAGGTGGAACCAGCGCTCCTCCTGGTAGAGGGGCAGGCTCTGCACCTGCTCGGTGGGAATGCTGGTGTAGACGCCGGTCAGGGTCACCTTGTCGATCTGGAGCGCCGCGATCTCAGCTACCTGGCCGCCTTCGTGGATCTTGACCGCCAGCCCGTGGAAGATGTCCGACGCCTCATCCCCCAGGAGCGATTCCGTGGTCGCGAACTCGAGGCCGGCCTGGTCAAAGACCGGGGCATGGTAGGGAGTTTGGATCCAGGCAATCTGCTGGTCGGGATCGATCTCGCTAGCCGGCTCGTCGGACGAATCTGACATTTGGACTCCTTATCCTTGCGGCCCCGCCCCAGGCGCCATGTTAGGACGGCCTCGATCGGTCTTCGCTCAGCCGCCCTCGTCCAGGCCCCACGTCGACCAGGATTCGACCGTGATCAGGTAGCTGACCCTGGCCTCCGGTTCGCCGTATTCGTGGCCGGTGTAGCGACGGCTGAGGAGATGGATGTCGGTCGCCGCCGCCGCCCCCTCCCGCCGCTCAGAGACCATGCCCCGGAGCTGGACCGAGCGATAGGGCGTGGCTAGGTCGAAGATGGCCAGGGCCACCCTGGGGTCGCGGTCGAGGTTGGCCGGTTTGGTCCGGCCCAGCTTGCTGTTGACCAGGACGCGATCCCCCTCCATCACGTACCAGATCACGGTTGCCTGGGGGGCGCCGTCCGGACCTACGGTGGCCAGGGTGGCCATGTTGGGGGCCTCGAGGAGTTCGCGCACCGAGGCGGGCAACGGTCCCTTAGGCACAGCCGGTCGAACTCAACTGCCCCAGGGCGATGGAGACCGTGGCCTTGGACCCGTCGGCGTGGGTGACCGACAGGGAGACGGTCTTGCCCGGATTGATGTTGGCCAAGGCGTCGGTGAGCTCCTGCACCGCCAGGGTGGGTTGGCCGTTCAGGGCAGTGATCACGTCCCGCGCCTTCAGGCCGGCCACAGTCGCTGCAGAACGGGTGACGGAGCTGACCAGTACCCCGGCGTCCTGTCCGTTGGAGCCGGTCACCTGCTCGACCTCGATGCCGAGACAGGATCGATCAGACGTCTGCACCTTGCCGTATTTGACGATCTGGCCGGCGATATTGGCGACCACGCTGCTGGGGATGGCGAAACCGATTCCCGAGGCTTGCGATCCGCCCAGTTCCTGGTCGACAGCGGCCAGGGTGGGGATTCCCACCACCTGTCCTTGGAGGTCGACCAGCGCTCCCCCACTGTTGCCCGGATTGATGGGAGCCGAGGTCTGAATGACGTCGGGCAGGGTCACTCCGTTGGGCTCGCTGACGGTTCGGCCGACGGCGCTGATGATCCCGTCGGTAGCGCTGCTCTGGAAGCCGAGGGGATTACCGATGGCCATCACGATGTCGCCCACCTCCAGCTGCGAAGAGTCGGCGAAAGTGGCCGGGTGCAGCCCGCTGGCGTCGATGTGGATCACCGCCAGGTCATCGGGCGAAAAGTTGTTGACCAGAGTTCCTGGGTACTGCTTGCCGTTGGCCAACGTCACCTCGAAGGTCTTGTAGCCATTGGCAACGTGGTTGTTGGTGACGATGTCGCCCTGGGAGTTGAAGACGATCCCGGAACCGAGGTCCGCCTTGGTGGAGATCTGAACCACCGACGGGCTGACGTTCTTGTAGAGATCCACGTAGGCCTGCTGCAGCGCCAGAAGGGACTGGGAGAGGGCGGTTGGGGACAGCTTCAGAGATGGAATCTTGGCCACCTTGGGAGCGTTGCCGCCGGTGCCCGCCACCCCACAACTGGCCAAAAGAAGAGCCAGCGCCAGCAGAGCGGGCACGGCACCCCAGGTCAGCCGTCTCATGCGCACCTCACTCTGACTCCCCTTCACGGGCTGGGACAATATTCAAGTTGCGCTTCCGCGCCGGGCGAGGCCATCCGTTCCCACCTTGGAGATAAGGTAGCGCAGCCACGGCAGAAGTGGCTGAGAACCAGCTGGGAGGATTGGAGATGCAGACAAGCCCAGTGCGGTCGGAGTTCTCCGGGGCGGTGGCCCGCTTGCAACTGGACTCGCCCAGCAACCGCAACGCCCTCTCAGCCGCCATGTTGCTGGCTCTCACCCAGGAAATCGAGCGGGCTCAGAGCGACCCTCAAGTCCGGGTCATCGTCCTCGGTCATACCGGGCCTGCCTTCTGCGCCGGTGCGGATCTGCGTGAGCAAACCGCCGGTGTCGCCGAGGGGCGGCCGGCCCCTGGGGTGGGCGCCCTGGTGCCTCTCTTCCGGCTCCTCCTCGACTGCCCCAAGCCCGTCGTCTGCGCCGTGGGGGGAGCCGTCCGGGCGGGGGGAGTGGGCCTGGTGGCCGCTTGTGACATCGCCATCGCCGCCGAGACGGCAACCTTTGCAACTGGCGAGGTCCGGCTCGGGTTAGCACCGGCAGTGCTCTCTGTCGTGGTGCTGCCCAAGGTCGGCCGGAGTGCGGCAGCCAGACTCTTTCTGACCGGAGCCACCGTCGGTGCCGCCGAGGCCTTGGCCATGGGCCTGGTCGCCCACGTGGTCTCAGAACAGGAGCTGGGCGCAGCCGTGGAACTGGTCGTCAGTCAGCTCCTGCTGGCCCACCCCAACGCCCTGGCCACCACCAAGCAAATCCTCGCCGATGTGCCTGGTATGCGCCGGGAAGCAGCGTTCTCCGCCATGGCCGAGCTTTCGGCCAAGCTCTTCGTCAGCTCTGAGGCCAGCGAGGGGATGTCGGCCTTCCTGGAACGACGGCCCCCCAACTGGGTCCCTCCTGCGGGGATCTCCTAGGCCATCGGACTCAGCTCGGCCTCCCCCCGTTGACGTAGAGCACCTGTCCGCTGACGTAGGCGGCGTCCTCGGAACAGAGAAAAGCGATCACGGAGGCGATGTCCTCGGGCTGGCCCAGCCGGCCCAACGGGATACGACTGGCCGCGTCTCGCAGGAATTCCTCCAGAGGGACGTGCAGCCGCTCCGCCACCGCTCTGGTCATCGCCGTGTCGACAAAGCCCGGAGCCACAGAATTGACGTTGATCTGAAACTTGCCCAGCTCCAGGGCCAGGGTCCGGGTCAGCCCCTGGAGGCCGGCCTTGGCGGTGGCGTAGTTGGCCTGGCCCCGGTTGCCCAGGGCCGAGGTGGACGAGAGAAAGACCATCTTCCCGTGCTGCCGGGAAACCATGTTGCGAGCGACCGCCCGAGAGCAGAGGAAGGCTCCCCGGGTATGCACCTGGAGAACTTGATCCCATTCGGCGAGGCTCATCTTGTGGAGCAGGTTGTCCCTGGTCACGCCGGCGTTGCTGACCAGGATGTCGATCGCACCGAAGCGCTCCAGTGCCCCCGCCACCATAGCCTCGACGCTGCTCTCCTCCCCGACATCGCAGGTGATAGCGAAGGCCTCGCTTCCGACCTCGGCCGCCACCGCCTGGGCGCGCTCTCCGTTGAGGTCGGCGACGACCACCTGGGCCCCCTCTTGGGCGAAGCGGCGCACGGTGGCCGCGCCAATCCCCTGGCCGCCGCCGGTCACCAGAGCCACCTGATCCTGGAAACGCTTCACCGATGGGTCCTCCCTACAGGTACCGGCGGGCTCGGAGTCGGCCTCCGCGGCTACGTAGACTAAATCCACCCACCTGTCTGGGCCTTGCTCGGGATCAGAGAGCTACTCACGGGGGAGCCGACCTTGCCAAGCGTATTGTCGGGGGAGCCGGCCCGGCTGGCGGAGGTCCGCCGCGGCGAAATCGTGGAAGGGGTCATCCGGGGCCACCTGGTGTTCGTGGATGAGCGAGGGGTTCTGTCCCGACAGCTGGGGAATCCGGGCACGGTGAGCACCCTCCGGAGCGCCTCCAAGCCCTTCCAAACAGCGAGCTTCGTGGCCTCAGGCACAGTCGACGCGTTCCATCTGGGCAGTGACAGTGTCGCCATTGGCTGCGCATCGCACCAAGGGGAGCCTGGCCACGTGGCGGCGGCGCAACGAATCCTGGCCACGGCCGGGCTCGACGAGAGCGCGCTTCGCTGCGGTATCCACC
>Ga0307374_10005198_pt1 | contig 21200 bp, 17 predicted proteins | sample OX3MG_FD_202532 | JGI IMG/M metagenome (GOLD analysis project Ga0307374, IMG submission 202532) | Soil microbial communities from Risofladan, Vaasa, Finland - OX-3 | ecosystem: Environmental > Terrestrial > Soil > Coastal area > Acid sulfate soil | place: Finland: Risofladan, Vaasa | collected...
CACCGGGATCGCGTTGAGCAGATCGTTCAGCTGCATCCGCGCTTCCGCGCAGGCGGTCGACAGCAGGCTCGACCCGGTCAGCTCGGCGATCGCCAGGTGGAACAGGGTGTCCATCCGGCGGTAGTCCTGCGCGCCCGCGCCGTTGACGTCGGCCAGCCGGGCGAGCAGCACCTCGCGCTGCGACGGCGGCGGACCGGTCACCAGGCCGGCTCCCCCGGCGGCGGCCAGCTGCTGCGCGAGCATGTCCGCCGCGCCGGTCTCGACCGCGAACCTGAAGGTCAGCGCGTCGGTCAGCTTGTGGCCGTTCTGCTGGGCCAGCCTGCGCAGCTCGCTGACGTTCGGGGCCGGCCTGGTGTAGGTGATGAACGTGCCGCCGAGCCGGCCGCGGCGGGACTCGACGTACCCGGCCTGCGCGAGCTCGCGGATGGCCTCGCGCAGCGTCAGCCGGCTGATGCCGAGCTGAGCGGCGAGCTCGCGCTCGGGCGGGAACCGCTCCCCCGGGCCGACGACCCCGAGTTTGATCACGGTCAGCAGCCGCTCGACCGTTTCCTCGAACGCGTTGCCCTCGCGCACCGGGCGGAGCGCGCCGCCTAGGTCAACGCCGGTGCTCACCGATACCGCCTCGTCGTTTGTGCGCGCGCCAAGTCCGGCACGCGGGCCTCCCCTTACCCGCGTGCCGGAGTCCTTTGGCGCAGCTGATCTTTCTGGCCCGAGCTCTTGACATTCGAACCAGCTAGACCCTCAATTGGTCTGTTATTAGACCATTAAATCTCCGCCGCCGCCAGCCCCCACTCGGGTCTTCCACAGACCAGGCCGAGACCAGGCCGAACCCCAAGGAGCAAGTCGTGTCGGTCAATCAAGCACCCTCCGCGGTCCTGAGCGACGAAGAAGAGCTGCACAAGCTCGGCTACGCGCAGGAACTGCGCAGGCGGATGTCGGGTTTCTCGAACTTCGCCGTCTCGTTCACCATCATCTCGATCCTGTCCGGCTGCCTGACCCTGTACGGGTTCGGCATGAACACCGGCGGTCCCGCCGTCATCGTCTGGGGCTGGCCGTTCGTCGGCATCATGACGCTGTTTGTCGGCCTGGCCATGGCTGAGGTGTGCTCCAGCTATCCGACCGCCGGCGGCCTGTACTACTGGGCGGCCAAGCTGGCGAAGACAAAAGGTCCGGCCTGGTCGTGGTTCACCGGCTGGTTCAACTTCCTCGGCCAGGTGGCGGTGACGGCTGGCATTGACTTCGGCGCCGCGCTCTTCGTCAACGCGCTGCTGAGCCTGCAGTTCGGCACGCCGACCTACCACTGGGTCACCGTGATCATCTACGGGGTGATCCTGATGGTGCACGGCCTGCTCAATCAGTTCGGCATCAGGCTGGTCGCGCTGCTGAACGACATCAGCGTGTGGTGGCACATCACCGGAGTACTGATCATCGTCGCCGTCCTGGCCTTCGTTCCTTCGCATCACCAGTCCGCTGGATTCGTCTTCGGCCACCTGGTCAACGGGACCGGACTCGGCCTCGGCTACTGGTACATCATCCCGATCGGCCTGCTGCTCGCCCAGTACACGTTCACCGGCTACGACGCGTCGGCGCACATGACCGAAGAAACGCACAACGCGGCGACCGCCGGCCCGCGCGGCATCGTGATGTCGATCGTCGTCTCGCTGTTCGCCGGCTGGCTCCTGCTGATCGGACTCACCTTCGCCATCCAGAACTACTCTGCCGAGGTGTCCACGACATCCCTGACCGGCGTGCCGCCGGCGCAGATCTTCATCGACGCGATAGGCACGACCGGGGCGAAGCTGCTGCTGCTCATCGTGGTCGGAGCTCAGCTCTTCTGCGGCATGTCCTCGGTCACGGCGAACTCGCGGATGATATACGCGTTCTCCCGCGACGGAGCGCTGCCTGGCTCCGCGTTCTGGCACCGGGTCAACCACAGGACCAGGACCCCGACCAACGCGATCTGGCTCGCAGCAGGCTTCGCCTTCGTACTCGGACTGCCGTACCTGTGGAACTACGCCGCCTACGCGGCGGTGACGTCCATCGCCGTCATCGGCCTGTACATCGCCTACGTGCTGCCGACGTTCCTGCGGCTGCGCCAGGGAGAGAGCTTCCAGCGCGGCCCCTGGCACCTCGGCCAGTGGAGCTACCTGGTCGGCTGGACCGCGGTGATCTGGGTCGGCATCATCACGATCCTGTTCATGCTGCCGCAGGCGGGCCCGATCACCTGGGCTACGTTCAACTACGCGGTATTCGCCGTCGCGGCCGTGCTCGGCTTCGCCGGGATCTACTGGGCGGTCTCGGCGAAGAACTGGTTCACCGGGCCGAAGGTGCAGGGTACAGCCGAGGAACTGGCCGCGATCGAGCACGAGCTCGAGGCGCCGGTCTAGACCCGGGGCCTGTGGCCTCACCAGATCAGATAGGACGGTTCATGACGGACAGTCACGGCAGCGGCGGCGCGGCCGCCAGGCCGGGAATGATGAGCATGGCCCAGCTGCAAGCGGCGGCCGGTGCGGGCGAGATCGACACGGTGACCCTCGCCTTCACCGACATGCAGGGCCGGCTCCAGGGCAAGCGCCTGTCGGCGGAATACTTCCTCGACGAGGTAGCCGAGCACTACGCGGAGGGCTGCAACTACCTGCTCGCGGTGGACGTGGACATGAATACCGTCGGCGGGTACGAGATGTCCTCCTGGGAGCGCGGCTACGGCGACTTCGTGCTCAGGCCCGACCTGACGACTATGCGCCGCCTGCCGTGGCTTCCGGCTACCGCGCTGGTACTGGCCGACCTCACCTGGCTGGACGGGGCGCCCGTGATCGCGTCGCCGCGCCAGATTCTGCAGGCCCAGACCGCCCGCCTGGCCGAGCGCGGGTGGGTGGCCCTGGCCGGCACCGAGCTCGAGTTCATCGTCTACCGCGACAGCTACGAGCAGGCCGCCGACAAGGGCTATGCGAACCTGATCCCCGGCAACCAGTACAACGTCGACTACTCCATTCTCGGCACCTCCAGGATCGACCCGCTGCTGCGCCGGATCACCGGCGGCATGTCGGGCGCTGGCCTGTACGTCGAGTCGACGAAGGGCGAGTGCAACTTCGGCCAGCACGAGATCGCGTTCCGCTACGCCGATGCGGTCACCACCTGCGACAACCACTCGATCTACAAGACCGGGGCGAAGGAGATCGCCGCCCAGGACGGCATGTCGCTGACCTTCATGGCCAAGCCGAACCAGCGCGAGGGCAACTCCTGCCACATTCACCTGTCGCTGCGCGAGCAGGACTCCCGTCCGGGGCCGGGCGGCAAGCCGGGCCTGAACGGCAGCCCGTTCCTGGCCGGCGACGGGCTGTACGGCCTGTCCAGGCTCGGCGAGCACTACCTGGCCGGCCAGCTTGCCGCGATGCGGGAGCTGACCCTGCTCTACGCGCCCAACATCAACTCCTACAAGCGGTTCGTGCCCGGCAGCTTCGCGCCGACGGCGGTCCGCTGGGGCGTAGACAACCGGACCTGCGCGCTCCGCCTGGTCGGCCACGGCCAGTCGCTCCGGGTCGAGAACAGGACGCCAGGCGGTGACGTGAACCCGTACCTCGCAATCGCCGGCATGATCGCGGCCGGGCTGCACGGGATCGACAACGAGCTGCCGCTCGAGGACGCCTTCGCCGGGAATGCCTATATCGACTCCGGGCCGAAGGTGCCGCACACGCTGCGTGACGCACTCGAGCTGTGGGAGAACAGCAATCTGGCGAAACAGGCCTTCGGTGCCGATGTCGTCGGCCATTACGCGAACTACGCGCGGGTCGAGCTAACGGCCTTCGACGCGGCGGTGACCGACTGGGAACTGCGGCGCTGTTTCGAGCGGTTGTGACTGTTATGGCTAACCCGGGCATGACCTCGTACACGATCCTGAACCCGGCCACCGAGCAGCCGGTCACGACCGTCCCAGGGACGTCGGCGGCGGAGACCGACGCGGCGATCGCCCGCGCCGAGATCGCCCAGCGCTCCTGGCGATCGGTCGCCCCTGGCGACCGGGCTAATCTGCTGCGCAAGTTCGCGGCGCAGGTTGACGCGCACGGCGAGGAGCTCGCCCAGCTCGAGGTGGCGAACTCCGGGCACCCGGTAGGTGCCGCCCGCTGGGAGGCCGGCCAGATACGCGACGTGCTCCAGTACTACGCGGCCGCGCCCGAGCGGCTGATCGGCAAGCAGATCCCGGTGGCGGGCGGCCTCAACGTGACGTTCGCCGAGCCGCTCGGCGTCGTCGGGCTGATCGTGCCGTGGAACTTCCCGATGCCGATCCTGTCCTGGGGGATGGCCCCTGCCCTGGCGGCGGGGAACGCCGTGATCGCCAAGCCGGCCGAGATGACGCCGCTGACCGCGATCAGGATCGGCGAGCTCGCGCTCGAGGCCGGCCTGCCAGAAGGCGTGCTCCAGGTGCTGCCCGGCAAGGGCTCGGTGGTCGGGCAGCGGCTGGTCGACCATCCCGCGGTCCGCAAGATCGTGTTCACCGGCTCGACCGAGGTCGGCCAGCAGATCATGGCAGGCTGCGCGAAGCACGTGAAGCGGCTGACGCTGGAGCTTGGCGGCAAGAGCGCCAACATCGTCTTCGCCGATTCCGATCTCGAGCAGGCCGCGGCGACGGCCCCGTACGCCGTGTTCGACAACGCCGGCCAGGACTGCTGCGCGCGGTCGCGGATCCTGGTCCAGCGGTCGGTGCTCGACCGTTTCATGGAACTGCTCGAGTCTGCCGTCAAGGGTGTCCAGGTCGGCGATCCGGCGCTGGCGCAGACCGAGATGGGCCCGCTCATCTCGGCTGGCCACCGAGCTAGCGTTGCCAGATATGTGCCACCTGACGCCCCGGTGGCCTTCCGCGGCAGCGCGCCGGACGGACCCGGATACTGGTTCCCGCCCACGGTGCTCGCGCCGATCGGCTCCGACGCTCCCGCGTACACCGACGAGGTGTTCGGGCCGGTCGTGACGGTGACGCCGTTCGAGGACGAGGCCGAGGCGATCCAGCTCGCCAACGACACGCCCTACGGGCTGTCCGGCTCGATCTGGACCGGCAACGTCGGCCGGGCCATCCGGGTGTCGCGGGCCGTGGAGACCGGCAACCTGTCGGTCAACTCGCACTCCTCGGTGCGGTACTGGACCCCGTTCGGCGGGTTCAAGCAGTCGGGACTTGGCCGGGAGCTTGGCCCCGATGCACTCGACGCGTTCACCGAGACTAAGAACGTGTTCATTTCCACCCAGGCCTGAACTGGCCAGCCCACAGCTGGTTAGCACTGACCTGGCCAGTACCGACAGATAATCGGGAGTCGCGCAATGCAGCGCTTGCAGGACCGGATCGCCGTCATCACCGGAGCTGGCAGCGGTATCGGATTGGCTAGTGCCCGCCGGATGGCGGCCGAGGGCGCCAAGGTAGTCGCCGTCGACATCGACAAGGCCGTCGGGCAGGCCGCCGCGGACGAGACCGGCGGCATGTTCATCGCCGCCGATGTCTCCAGCGAGGAGGACGTCAGGCGGGTCTTCGACGACGTCGCCCGCGAGTTCGGCCGGATCGATATCGCGTTCAACAATGCCGGGATCTCGCCGCCGGAGGACGACTCGATCCTGACCACGGGCATCGACGCCTGGCGCCGGGTCCAGGAGATCAACCTCACCTCGGTCTACCTGTGCTGCAAGTACGTGATCCCGCACATGCAGCGCCACGGCAAGGGCTCGATCATCAATACGGCCTCGTTCGTGGCGGTGCTCGGGGCGGCCACGTCGCAGATCTCCTACACCGCGTCCAAGGGCGGCGTGCTCGCGATGAGCAGGGAGCTTGGCGTGCAGTTCGCCAGGGAGGGGATCCGGGTGAACGCGCTCTGCCCCGGCCCGGTGAACACGCCGCTGCTGCGCGAGCTGTTCGCCAAGGACCCGCAGCGGGCGGCGCGCCGGCTGGTGCACGTGCCGGTCGGCCGGTTCGCCGAGCCGGAGGAGATCGCCGCCGCCGTGGCCTTCCTGGCCAGCGACGATGCCTCGTTCATCACGGCCTCGCAGTTCCTGGTGGACGGCGGGATCGCGGGCGCGTACGTGACGCCGCTATGAGGGTGGGTATGGGCGGGGCTCGAGCGTCGACCTGCCCTCTGATCGGGATCAGTGCCTATAGCGAGCAGGCCAGGTGGGGCCTGTGGGACCTGCCGGCCAGCCTGCTCCCGCAGAACTACGTCGACCAGGTGGGCGCGGCCGGGGGCGCGCCCGTGCTGCTGCCGCCGGTACCGGGGGTCGAGGCCGCCGTGAGCCGGCTGGACGGGCTGATTCTCTCCGGCGGCCCCGATATCGAGCCGGCCAGGTACGGCGCGCAGCCTGGGCCGCTGACCACGGTCGTACGGCCCGAGCGGGACGCCGCCGAGCTCGCGCTGCTGGTCGCCGCGCTCGACGCGGGCGTGCCCGTCCTGGGCATCTGCCGCGGCATGCAGCTGATGAACGTGGCGTTCGGCGGCACGCTGATCCAGCACCTGCCCGACGTGGTCGGCCACGAGGAGCACTCCCCCACGCCGGGCGCGATGAGCGCGCACGAGGTGACCGTCGGGCCGTCAGGACGCATGGCCGGGATACTCGGCGAGGGCGCCCACGTCGTGCCGACCCACCATCACCAGGGCCTTGACCGGCTCGGGGCCGGGCTCGTGGCCACCGCGTGGGCGGAGGACGGAACTGTTGAGGCAGTCGAGCTCGACGCTCCGTTCGCGCTCGGCGTGCAGTGGCATCCCGAGGCCGGCGATGACCCGGCCCTGTTCCTCGCCCTGATCGAGGCGGCCCGGCTGGTTGCGGCGCCCTCCGTCGGCTAGCCGGACGCGGGCGCGTTAGCCTGTGTGCGCCCCCCCACACCCGAGGAGCCGGACATGCCAGGCGAGGCTGACGCAGCTGAATCGAAGGAAACAGCGGGTTCAGGCAACGGCGAGACCGGCCGCCCTTCCAGCGAGCCAGCCGACGATCTGGTGACAACGTCGCACTCGCTCACCGTCGACGGCGCGGAACTGCGGTACACGGTGACCGCCGGCCGGGTCGTGCTGCGCACCGAGGCGCATACCGACGACAAGTTCGACGGCCCGCAGGCCAAGGCCGAGATCTTCATGGTCGCCTACACGGCGGACGTCGGCGAGGCGGAGGCGGCCAGGCGGCCGGTGACGTTCGCGTTTAACGGCGGACCTGGCTCGTCGAGCATCTGGCTGCACCTCGGCGTGCTAGGGCCGCGCCGGGTGCTGATGGGCGACGCCGGGAATCTGCTGCCGCCGCCCTACGGGCTCACCGACAACGAGCAGACCCTGCTGCGCCACAGCGACCTGGTCTTCATCGACCCGGTCTCGACCGGGTTCTCGCGCGCGGTCAAGGGCGAGAAGTCCAGGGAGTTCCACGGGTTCGGCGGCGACATCGAGTCGGTCGGCGAGGTGATCAGGCTCTGGACCACGCGGAACGGCCGCTGGATGTCGCCGAAGTACCTGTGCGGCGAGTCGTACGGCACCACCAGGGCGGCCGCACTCGCCAGGCACCTGCAGGAACGCTACGGGATGTACCTGAACGGGCTGATGCTGATCTCGTGCTTCCTCAACGGCGGGTCGGTGATGTTCACTGCGGGCAACGACGATCCTTACGTGAACTACCTGCCGACCTATGCGGCCATCGCCAACTACCACGGCAAGCACGGCGACCGGCCGCTGCGCGAGGTGCTCGACGAGGCGCATGAGTACGCGGCGAGCGAGTACCGGCGGGTGCTCGCGCTCGGGTCGCGGCTCAGCGATGACGAGCGGGCGGCGGCGGTGACCAGGATCGCCGCGCTGACCGGGCTGTCGGAGGAGTACGTGGACCGGGTCGACCTGCGGCCCGAGCACATCAGGTTCCTGACCGAGCTGCTGCGCGACCAGCGGCGCACGGTAGGCAGGATCGACGGCCGCTTCGCCGGCTGGGACGCCGACTACGGCAGGGAGAGGTGGACGACCGATCCGTCGATCGACGCGATCATCGGCCCCTATGCGGCGGCGCTCAACCACTACGTCAGGGCCGAGGTCGGCTACGCCAGCGATCTGCCGTACGAGGTGCTCACCGAACGGGTGCATCCGTGGTCCTACAAGGAGTTCGAGGCGCAGCACCTGTTCGTGCTCGACAAGCTGGCCGAGGCGATGCGGGTCAACCCGCACCTGCGGCTGCACGTCGCCTGCGGATACTACGACGCGGCCACCCCGTACTTCGCGGCCGAGACCGACATCGCCCACCTGGCTATCCCGGCCGAGCTTGCCGCCAACATCGAGTTCGCCTACTACGAGGCCGGCCACATGATGTACATGCACGAGCCGAGCCGGCTCGACCAGTCGGAGCGGCTAGCCGCGTTCGTCACGCCAAGTTAGCCGACGCCGGCGGCCTGGCCGGCAACGACCAGGCTGTGGCCGTAGCCGGCCGCTACCGCGGTCACGCCGGACAGCCGCGGCGGCACGTCGCACTCACCGCAGTCGTTGCTCCCCCACGCGACGACCATCCCGGCCGCGGTCAGCGCGAGGCAGTGCGTGCCATTGCCGGAGATCGCGATGACGTCCGACAGGTCGGGCGGCACGGCCATCTCGAAGTTGTCGCTGCGGCCCCAGGCCACGACGCAGCCGTCCGCGGTGAGCGCCGCGCTGTGGCTGACGCCGGCCGCGATGGCGGTGATCCCGTCCAGGCCGGGCGGGACCGTCGTCTCGCCGAAGTCGGGCAAACCCCAGGCGATGACCCGCCCGTCGCTAGTCAGCGCCAGGCTGTGCTCGGCTCCCGCGGCGACGGCGGCTATCTCAGGCAGGCCGGGCGGCACGTCTGCCTGCCCGCATCCGTTGCCGCCCCAGGCGATGACCCGGCCGTCGGCCACCGCGAGGCTGTGCTCGGCTCCAGCGGAGACCGACGTGACGCCGCCCAGGCCCGTCGGCACCCGGGCCTGGCCGAACCCGTTGCCGCCCCAGGCGACGACCGTCCCGGCAATGGTCAGCGCGAGGCTGTGCAGCCGCCCGGCCGCGATCGCGGTTACGCCGCCCAGGCCGTCGGGAATGTCGGTCATGCCGTCGGCGCTGCTGCCCCAGGCGATGACCTGGCCGGCCGAGGTGACGGCCAGGCTGTGGTACCAGCCCGCGGCGACCGCGACCACGCGGTGCAGGCCGGCGGGCACGTCGGTCTCGCCCTCGTCGTTGTCGCCCCAGGCGATGACGTTACCCAGGCCGGCCGTGGCCTCGAACAGTTCCTCCGGCCCCGCCGGAACCGTGTCGGGCAAGGTCGCGCCGACGACCGACGACGGGTCCGCGCCCAGCGCGATGGCAAGCTCGGCGACGACCCAGCCGCACGCGTCGTCGGTGAACGGCATCCGCTCGGCGAACCAGCCCGCGGCCAGGCGGGAGGACGTGCCCAGGTCCAGGCCCTGGTCGAGGTGCCCGGTCAGCACGGCGACCAGGTCACACTGCGCCGAGGCGACCAGCAGCGCCGATTCCCTCGGCAGGTCGGGCAGCAGGTCCTTGAGCAGGTTGGTCATGACGTGCGGATCGGTGAGGACCACGGTCCCGAGCTGCGGGTCACCGACGATCGACCTGAGCGCCCTGCGCACGTCGCCGCCGACATCCCACACCGTCTGTGTCATCCAGGCTCCTCGCGCCGCCCACGGAAGGCATGTCCGCATTCTGTCCGATTATCGGTCCGGCCCGCTGTCCGCCCGCAGGCGAGAGAAGCTATCATGCTGTTATGACAGAGTCCGGACACCAGGAGATGATGCCCCGCTCGCGGGGCCACTGACGTGCACGGATGATCAATCCCGAGGCCCTGCTATGGGGCCTCGTTTCATGTCCGCTGATCGGAGCCCCGCCCGGAGGTTCCGATGAACCGGTCCTATCTACCTCACCACCACGATTCCCTACGTGAACGCCAGGCCGCAGCTGGGCCACGCGCTCGAGCTGGTCCAGGCTGACGTTCTCGCCCGCCAGTACCGCCGCCGCGGTCACGACGTCCGGTTCCAGACCGGCACCGATGACAACTCGCTGAAGAACGTGCTGGCCGCCGACGCGGCCGGCGTCGGCGTGCAGGAGTTCGTCGACGGCAATGCCGCGGCGTTCGGGGCGCTGGCCGGCCCGCTCTCGCTCACCGTCGACGACGTGATCAGGACCAGCAGCGACGCGCGGCACCGGCCGGGCGTGGAGCGGCTCTGGCCGACCCGCGCCGACGCCGGGGATCTGTACCGCAGGCACTACGAGGGGCTGTACTGCGTCGGCTGCGAGCAGTTCTACACCAGATGGAGACCTTCCTGCCCGACGCCGCCACCAGGATCGCGCTGCGGTGCGCGCTGACGGATGGGCGGCTTTGTGCCCCGGTGCCGGTCTTCGCCCGCCTGGCGACCAGCTAATTCGGCCGAGGCGGCAACCTTTCCGGCCGCGCTGTCGTGCAATGAGGTGTGCGGGATGCAGCGGTCGGCCTAACCAATGACAAGGCCGCCGGCAATGACAAGGCCGCCGGCAATGACACAGCCGCCGGCAATGACACAGCCGTGATCGGCGCGGCCGCGGGCCTGCCGTTCGAGGATTTCGTCGCCGCCGCATCGGGCCGGCTGTTCACGATGGCCCTGCTCGTCTGCGGTCACCACCGGGCCGAGGCAGAAGACCTGCTGCAGGGCGTTCTGGAGCGGGCGTACCGCCGCTGGGCGCGGATCTGCCGCGACGGCGACCCTGAGCGATACGTGCGCAGGATGCTGATCAACGCCTCGGTCGACCGGTGGCGGCGGCTCGGGCGCAGGCCCGAGGTGCCGGCCAGGCCGCTCGAGCCTAGCCAGGTCGTCGCCGACCAGTCGGCGGCCGTGGCCGACCGGGATGAGCTGCTGCGCGCCCTGGCCACGCTGCCGCTGCGGCAGCGTGCCGTGATCGTGCTGCGTTACCTGGAGGACCTGTCAGAGGCCCAGACCTCGGCGGTACTCGGCTGCACGGAAGGCACGGTGAAGAGCCAGGCCTCCCGTGCGCTAGCCAGGCTGCGCGAGACGGCCGGACTGATCGAGCGGGCCGGTGCAACCGGGCATTCCCGGCCGGCGGAGCAGAAAGGCACGGGACCGAGATGACCGATCTGGAGCGCAGGCTGCGCGCGGCCCTGCGCGCGGCCGCCGAGCCCGCCCCGCCCGGGCTGCTTGACGCGGTGATGCGCAGGCATCGCCGGCACCGGATCCGGGTGGGAGCGAGCGTGCTCGCGGTGCTGGCCGCCGCGGCGCTCGCCGTGCCGCCGGTGACGAGCGCGCTGAGCGGCGACGGGATGCCGGGCGGCGGTGCCCCGCCCGTGAGGCCGGGCGGCGGTCTCGCGTCGAACCCGTTGCGGGTCGTCTTCACCAGACGGTCGCCGACTCCGAGCCGGCCAGCGACCCCGATCCGGTCGGCAACCCCGAGCCGCCCGGCGACCCCGACCCGGTCCGCCTCCCAGAGCCAGGGACCTGGACCGCAGCGCAGGCCGGTCGCGGCCGCGGGAACGGTGCTCAGCGGCTGCGGCGGCGCCAACCTGGGCGCCCTCGGCCGCAACTGGCAGGCCCTGCCGTATGTCAAAGCCGGGCCGCTGTGGTTCCTGGCCGACGGGCACTCGTCAGGACCGGTCAGGCTCTACGTCGCCGTCGCGGTACTCGACGGGCTCCGGCCAGGCTCGGTCGTCGTGGCCAGGGTGGCGCCCGCGGGCCGCCCCTACCTCCGGTTCCTGTACGGGCCGTCGGACTCGCTCAACCCGGGCACCAGGTACACGGCGCGAAGCGGGGAGCCCGGCGTTACGTTCGTGGCCTGCCCGCAAAGCCAGCAGATCGTGCCGTCGCCGCGGATCACCGACTACTACGGCGGATACCTGGTCAAAGGAGCGCGCTGCGTTCCCGTGCGGGTCTGGGTGCCTGGCCGCGCTGGTCCGATCCTCATCCACCTGGGTTCCTGCCCCGGCCGCTAGCACTGGCCGCTGACGACTCCCCCTAGACTCGCCTGCGTGAGTGATACGCCGGCCGTCGAGATCAGCGGCCTGGTCAAGAGCTACGGGCGGACCACGGCTGTGGCCGGCCTGTCCATGCGCGCCGAGCGGGGCCAGGTAACGGCCGTGCTCGGACCGAACGGAGCGGGCAAGACCACCACCATCGAGGTCTGCGAAGGGTACCGGCGCGCTGATTCCGGCACCGTTCGGGTGCTGGGCCTCGACCCGGTGCGCGATGCGAAGCGGCTGCGCCCGAGAATCGGCGTCATGCTCCAGTCGGGCGGCATCCCGACGACGGCCAGGGCGGCTGACTACCTGAACGTGCTGGCCCGCTTCTACGCCCATCCGATCGAGCCGGGCATGCTGCTCGACCGGCTCGGCCTCGACGGGTCGGCGCGCACCCCGTTCCGGCGCCTGTCCGGGGGCCAGCAGCAGCGGCTGTCGCTCGCGGCGGCCATCATCGGCCGCCCGGAGCTAGTCTTCCTCGACGAGCCGACGGCAGGCCTGGACCCGCAGGCCAGACACGCCACCTGGGACCTGGTCGCGAGCCTCAGGGCCTCGGGCGGTACGGTCATCCTGACCACGCACTACCTGGAAGAGGCCGAGCGACTGGCCGACTACGTCGTGATCATCGACCACGGCGGCCTGGTCACCCAGGGCTCGCCTGCCGCGCTGACCGGGAGCCAGGGGCAGCTGCGGTTCCGGGCCGAATCAGGGCTCGACACCGCCGGGCTGATCGGCGCCCTGCCGCCCGGCGCCATGGTCAAGGAATCCCCGGCCGGGGCCTACCTGATCGACCTGCCATCGGGCGTGGATCCTCAGGTCGTGGCCACGGTCACCGCCTGGTGCGCCGAGCAGGGCGTGCTCGCCAAGAACCTGCGGATCGAGAGCCGGACCCTGGAAGATGTCTTCCTCGAGCTGACCGGGCGGGAGCTGCGATCGTGACCGAGGCAACCTGGCCGTCCCCCGCCCCGGGGTCGGCACCACTGCCCAAGATGGTCGCCGCCCAGGCGGGCCTGGAACTGCGCACCCTGATCCGCAACGGCGAGCAGTTGCTGCTGACCCTGATCATCCCGGTGCTGCTGCTCGTGGTGTTCAGTTCCGAGGCGCTGATCAGCGTCGGCCACGGCAGCCGGATCGGCTTCATCGCGCCGGGCATCCTGGCGCTCGCGGTCATGTCCACCTCGTTCACCAGCCTGGCCATCGGCACGGCGTTCGAGCGGCGGTACGGGGTTCTGAAGCGGCTGGGAGCGACTCCGCTGTCCCGCGGCGGCCTGATCGCGGCCAAGTCCGTGACGGTGCTGACCGTCGAACTCGGCCAGGTTGTGCTGATCGTGGTCGTCAGCCTGCTGCTCGGCTGGCACCCTGTGGTCACGGCGGTCAGCGTGGTCTCGGCGCTGCTGGTGATCGTGGCGGGCAGCGCCGCGTTCAGCGGCCTGGCGCTGCTGATGGCCGGAACGCTGCGGGCGGAGGCGACCCTGGCCGCTGCGAACCTGGTCTACCTGGTGCTGCTCGGCGTCGGCGGCGTCGTCTTCCCGCTCACCAAGTTCCCGGCCGCGGTCAGGCCGGCGCTGCGGCTGCTGCCCTCGGGCGCGCTGTCGGACGGTCTGCGCGCGGTCCTGCGGTACGGGGCCGGCTTTCCGGTCAGGGACGTGATCGTGCTCGCGGTCTGGGCGGTGGTCGGCATCGGACTGGCGGCGCGGTTCTTCCGCTGGGAGTAATCGTGCCCTCAGCCTCCGAGCCCACGGCCGCGGCGCGGACGGCACCGCAGGGACAGGCCCGGCCCGGCAAGGACCCGCTTAGCCGGGTGCCGCCGCCGGTCCTGCTCGGCACCGGGATCCTGAGCGTGCAGGTCGGCGCAGGGCTGGCGGCCCGGATGTTCGGCACGGTGTCGGCCGCGGGGCTCACCGGGCTGCGGCTGTGGACGGCGACGCTGCTGCTCGTGTGCTTCGGCGCGAGGCCGACGATCAGGGCCGTCCGCAGCGTGGTCGCCGACCGGGCCTGGCGGGACGCCGCGGTGGTCGTCGCGTTCGGCGTCACCCTCGGCATCATGAACTTCTCGATCTACCAGGCGTTCGCGCGGATTCCGCTCGGCATCGCCGTCACCATCGAGTTCCTCGGCCCGCTCGCGGTCGCGGTGGCATCCTCACGGCGCCTGATCGACGTGGCGTGGGTGGTGCTCGCGGCAACAGGCGTGACACTGCTCGGCACAGCCGGCGTCAGCGTGGCCAGGCAGGGCGGGGTCTCCGGCACGTCCGGCGCTTCGGACGCGCGGACCGTCCTGTACGGCGTGCTCTTCGCGCTGACGGCGGCGGCCGCCTGGGCGTGCTACATCCTGCTGTCCGCGGCCACCGGCAGGCGGTTCAGCGGCTCGTCCGGCTTGGTGCTCGCGATGGCGATCGCGTCGGTGGTCATCGCCCCGGTGGCGGTCATCAGCGCGGGCCGCGCCCTCCTCAAGCCGGTGGTAGTAGGGGCCGGGCTGGCGATCGGCCTGCTGTCCTCGGTGATCCCCTACCGGTTCGAGCTCGAGACGCTCCGCCGCGTGCCGCCCAGGGTGTTCGGTATCTGGATGAGCCTGGAACCGGCCGTCGCGGCACTCGTCGGAGTCCTCATGCTGAGCCAGGCATTGTCGGTGCAGCAGTGGCTCGCGATCGGCTGCGTCATCGTCGCGAGCGCCGGAGCCGCGCTCGGTGCCAGCCGGTCCGCGACAGCACCCCAGGCATAATCCCGGCCAGTGCCCGTGCCAGCCCTCCCGGCTGAACCATACGATAGGGTCCGTGTCCGTCGAGCCAGCTCCCGCGCCAGCGTCCGGAATGCGCACACCCCGGTCCTGGCCAGATACCGCCAGGCAGTGGGCTGGCCTGCTGCTCAGGCCATCTCCGCTGGTCATGTGCCGGATCGCGTTCGCCGGCGTGCTCGCTTCGCTGGCCATCATCCCGACCGGCGCTGCCGTCCGGCTGAGCCAGTCCGGTCTCGGCTGCACGGACTGGCCCAAGTGCACGGCGGCCAGCCTGGTCGCGTCAGGGGCGAGCGGCGATCCGCTGATCCACCGGTGGATCGAGTTCGGCAACCGCATGGTCACCGCGGTGATTTTCGTTATCGCCATCGCAGTCTTCGTGGCCGCCTGGCGGTTCCGCGACGGAGCGGGAACGGGCCGTGGCGGACGGCGGCGGGATCTGGCCTGGCTCGCCTCCGCTCAGCCAGCCGGGATCGCGGCCCAGGCGGTCATCGGCGGAATCGTGGTGCTGACCAAGCTGTCGCCGTTCTGGGTGTCGCTGCACTACCTGGCGACGCTGCCGGTGCTCGCCGCCGCTGTCGCCCTGCACGTGCGCTGCACCGAGGGAACCGGACCCGCCACGCCGCTGGTCCAGCCGCTGGTCCGGCTGGTCGCCCGTGCGCTCGTCGTCGTCGCGTCGGCCATGATGGTGGCGGGAACGCTGGTGACCGGGACCGGCCCGCTCGCCGGGGCCGGCGACGTGCCGCGTTACCACTTCCTGTCGCTGACGGGGGTCACCCAGCTGCATGCCGATATCGGCTGGGTGCTCGGCACGCTTGCCGTCATGCTCGCGCTGATCATGCACGTGACCGAGGCTCCGCCGCGGGCGGTCAGGCTCTCGTGGATCGTGCTCGGCCTGATCGGCCTGCAGGGCGCGATCGGCTACGCACAGCTGTTCTCCGACCTTCCCGCCGGGCTGGTCTGGGTGCACGTCGCCAACACGGCGCTGATCTGGATCGCCGTGCTCAGGCTGAACTTCGCGCTGCGCGATCGCGGCCATGTCGGCGAGCCGGCCGCCGCCACCGAGCTTGCGATGTCCGGCTAGCAGTCAGCCCGCCCGGCCGCCCCGGCCGCCCCGGCCGCTCCATGGAGGCTAGGCGAAGAGTCTGCGTCGCCGGCGACCACATTCTCTTCGTCTAACCCGGGACTCTTATGGAGCGAACTAGATCCGGGTCAGTCGTTAGCCGGCCCCGGTCGGCATTGGCAACGCGGACGATAGGGTCGATTGTGATAAGGACCGAACCCAGAAGGGGCATCGCCGTGAGTGGTCAGACCCTGCCGGATCTCGAGTGGACGGCTGCTGACGCGCGGGCAGTCGATCTTGTTCGCGTGCTTGCCATGGACGCGGTTCAGAAGGCAGGCTCCGGCCATCCCGGCACGGCGATGAGCCTCGCGCCCGCCGCCTACCTGCTCTTCCAGCGGATCCTCCGGCATGACCCGGCCGATCCGGGCTGGCTAGGCCGGGACAGGTTCGTCCTCTCGTGCGGCCATTCCAGCCTCACGCTGTATATCCAGCTCTATTTGTCAGGGTATGGGCTGACTATGGATGACCTCAAGGCGCTCCGCACGTGGGGCAGCATTACCCCTGGCCACCCCGAACGCGGCCTGACGCCCGGCGTGGAGACGACCACCGGCCCGCTGGGCCAGGGCCTGGCCAACGCGGTCGGCATGGCGATGGCGGCCCGGCGCGAGCGCGGGCTGCTCGACCCCGAATCCCCCGCCGGGATGAGCCCGTTCGACCATCACATCTACGTCTTCGCGTCTGACGGCGACATCGAGGAGGGGGTCAGTCACGAGGTGTCGTCGCTCGCCGGTCATCAGCAGCTCGGCAACCTGGTCCTGGTCTACGACGACAACCGGATCTCGATCGAGGACGACACCAATATCGCCAAGTCCGAGGACGTGCTCGCCAGGTACGCGGCGTACGGCTGGCACACCCAGCACGTCCGCTGGCCTACCCCTGAGGGTTACCACGAGGACGTGGCGGCGCTGTACCGGGCGCTGATCACCGCCAGGGACCACACCGGGGCGCCGTCGATCATCGCCCTGTCCACCATCATCGGCTGGCCCGCGCCGAACAAGCAGAACACCGGCGAGGCGCACGGCTCGGCACTGGGCGAGTCCGAGGTGGCGGCTACGAAGGAGATCCTGGGCTTCGATCCGGCGGTGACCTTCCCCGTCGACGACGAGGCGGTCGCCCGCGCCCGCGAGGTCGCGGACCGCGGCAAGCGCGCCAGGGCGCTGTGGGAGGAAGCCTTCGCCAGGTGGGCGGAGGCCAGCCCGTCCCGGCGGGCCCTGCTCGACCGCCTCGCCGCGCGTGCGCTGCCGGCCGGGTGGGCGGCTGCGCTGCCGGCGTTCGCCGCCGCCGACGGGCCGATGGCCACCAGGTCGGCATCGGGCACGGTCCTGAACGCGCTCGCGCCCGTGCTCCCCGAGCTCTGGGGCGGCTCGGCCGACCTGGCCGGCAGCAACGACACGACGATGGCCGGGGAGCCGTCATTCGTCCCGGTCGAGCACCAGACCAAGATGTTCCCCGGCAACCCGTACGGCCGGATCCTGCACTTCGGGATCAGGGAATTCGGCATGGGCGGGATACTCAACGGGATCGTGCTGCACGGCCTGACCAGGCCGTACGGCGGGACCTTCCTGGTCTTCAGCGACTACATGCGGCCGGCGGTGCGGATGGCCGCGCTGATGGAACTGCCCGTGACGTACGTCTGGACGCACGACTCGATCGGCCTCGGCGAGGACGGCCCCACCCACCAGCCAGTCGAGCATCTCTGGGCGCTGCGTGCGATCCCGGGGCTCGACGTGGTGCGGCCGGCCGATGCCAACGAGACGTCGGTGGCCTGGCGGACCATACTCGGGCACATCGACCGCCCGGCCGGCCTCTGTCTCACCAGGCAGAAAGTGCCGGTGCTGGACCGGGGCCAGGTCGCGAGCGCGGATGGAACGGCCCGCGGCGGGTACGTGCTGGCCGAGGCGCCTGGCGGTGCGCCGGACGTGATCCTGATCGGGACCGGCAGCGAGGTGCACATCGCGCTGGCGGCCCGCGGGGCGCTGTGGCAGGAGAAGATCGCGGCCAGGGTGGTGTCGATGCCGTGCCTTGAGTGGTTCGCCGAGCAGGACCTGGCCTACCGCGACGAGGTGCTCCCGCCCGAGGTCCGGGCCAGGGTCAGCGTCGAAGCCGGGGTCGGCCTGGGCTGGCGGGCGATCGTCGGCGACGCCGGCGAGATGATCAGCCTGGAGCACTTCGGCGCCTCCGCCGCCTGCGAGAAGCTCTACGAGGAATTCGGGATCACCCCCGAGCGCGTTGCGCAGGCCGCGCGGCTCAGCCTGAGCCGGGCCGGCGCTCCGGCCAGGAAGGATTAGCGATGACCGCACAGCAGGAAAACCAGGACGTACTCGCTCAGCTCACCGCGGAGGACGTGGCGATCTGGCTCGACGACATCAGCAGGGAGCGGCTGTCCACCGGCAACCTGGCCATGCTCATGAAGGACTTCCACGTGCGGGGCGTTACGTCGAACCCGACGATCTTCGCGCACGCCATGGCGCATGGCGCCGCGTACGACGGCCAGCTCGGCGACCTCGCGGTCCGCGGGGTCAGCGTGGATGAAGCGTCGCGAGCGATCACGACGTATGACATCCGGTGGGCGTGCGATGTGCTCAGGGACGTCTACGACGCGTCCGAGGGTGTCGACGGCCGGGTCTCGATCGAGGTCGACCCGCGGATCGCCAAGGACACCGAGAAGACCATCGCCGAGGCGCGCGCGCTGTGGTGGCTGGTCGACCGGCCCAACCTGTTCATCAAGATCCCGGCGACGGTGGAGGGCCTCCCGGCCATCACGACCTGCCTGTCCGAGGGCATCAGCGTGAACGTCACGCTGATCTTCTCGCTGCAGCGCTACGACCAGGTGATCGACGCGTTCATGTCCGGGCTGGAAGCCGCAGGCGAGGAAGTGGACCTGAGCACGCTCGCCTCGGTGGCGTCGTTCTTCGTCAGCCGGGTGGACACCGAGGTGGACCGCCGCCTCGACGCGCTCGGCACGCCCGAGGCGAAGGGGCTGCGCGGCAAGGCCGCGATCGCCAACGCGAGACTGGCATATGAGCTGTTCGAGAAGCGCTTCGACACCCCGCGGTGGCAGGCGCTCGCCGATCTCGAAGCGCGGGTGCAGCGTCCGCTGTGGGCGTCGACCAGCACCAAGGACCCGTCCTACCGGGACACCATGTATGTCGAGGAACTGGTAGCGCCGCACACCGTGAACACGATGCCGGAGGCCACCATGCACGCCATGGCCGACCACGGCAAGGTGCACGGCAACACGATGGACGCGACCTACGACGAGGCCAGGGCCGTCTTCGCCGACCTGGGGAAGCTCGGCATCAGCTACGACGACGTCGTCGCCGTGCTGGAGGACGAGGGCGTACAGAAGTTCGCGGACTCCTGGAACGAACTGCTCGGCACGATCGAAGCGCAGCTGCACGGGGACAAGGGGGCGGCTCAGGAGATCGCGAGCTGATGGCCAATCCACTCCGCGATCCGCGCGATCGGCGGATCCCCCGCGTCGCCGAGCCCAGCGTGCTGGTCATGTTCGGCGTCACCGGCGACCTGGCGCGCAAGAAACTGCTGCCAGCCATCTACGACCTGGCCAACCGCGGGCTGCTGCCGCCCGGCTTCTCGCTCGTCGGCTTCGCCCGCAGGGACTGGGCCGACCAGGACTTCGCCCGGCTGACGTACGAGGCTGTCCGCCAGGACGCCAGGACGAAGTTCCGCGAGGAGGTCTGGCAGCAGGTCTGTGACGGCGTGCGGTTCGTCTCCGGCGACTTCGCCGACGACGAGGGCTTCGACCGCCTGGCGGAGACGGTGTCGGCGCTCGACGCTGAGCGGGGTACGGCCGGCAACCGCGCGTTCTACCTGTCGATACCTCCGAGCCAGTTCCCCCTGGTCGTACGCCAGCTCGAGCGGTCGGGCCTGAGCGGCGGCCCGGACGCGCCGGGCTGGCGCCGGGTGGTGATCGAGAAGCCGTTCGGGCACGACCTGGCCAGTGCCAGGGACCTGAACGACCTGCTGGCCTCGGTGTTCCCGCCGCACTCGGTGTTCCGCATCGATCACTACCTCGGCAAGGAGACGGTGCAGAACCTGCTGGCGCTGCGGTTCGCCAACACCTTGTTCGAGCCGATCTGGAACCGCAGGTACGTCGACCACGTCCAGATCACGATGGCCGAGGACATCGGCATCGGCGGGCGGGCTGGCTACTACGACGGCATCGGCGCGGCCAGGGACGTGATCCAGAACCACCTGCTCCAGCTGCTCGCGCTGACCGCCATGGAAGAGCCGGTCTCGTTCGCGTTCGATGCGCTCCGGGCCGAGAAGCAGAAAGCCCTGTCGGCCGTGCAGATCCCGGACGACCTGGCCGCCGGAACAGCACGCGGCCAGTACGCGGCCGGCTGGCAGGGCGGCATACCAGTGCCAGGGTTCCTGTCCGAGGACGGGATCTCGCCGGACTCGGCCACCGAGACCTACGCGGCGATCAGGCTCGGCGTCGACACCAGGCGCTGGGCGGGGGTGCCGTTCTACCTGCGCACGGGCAAGCGCCTGGCGACCAGGATGACTGAGATCGCGGTGATCTTCCAGCGCGCGCCGCACCTTCCGTTCAACGCCACCGACGCCAAGGAACTCGGGCAGAACGCCCTGGTGATCAGGGTCCAGCCCGACGAGGGCATCACGATGCGGTTCGGCTCGAAGGTGCCCGGCTCGGCGATGGAAGTCAGGGACGTGAACATGGACTTCGCCTACGGCGAGTCCTTCACCGAGTCAAGCCCGGAGGCATATGAGCGGCTGCTGCTCGACGTGCTGGTCGGCGACCCGCCGCTGTTCCCCGGCCACGACGAGGTGGAGCTGTCCTGGAAGATACTCGACCCGATCGAGGAGTTCTGGGCCGGCCACGGCCGCCCAGAGCCATACCTGGCGGGAACGGCGGGACCGGCCAGCGCCGACGCCATGATGGCGCGCGACGGCCGGGCCTGGCGACGGCTCTAGCGGGCGGGTGAGCGATGAAGGTAGAACTGATCGACACGGGCGCCAGTACGGTGCGGAACGAGCTCATGCGCATGTGCCAGCAGATGGGCGGCCTCACCACCGGCGTGGTGCTGAACCTCGTCATCATGACCGACGAGTCGGATCAGTACGATGCGATGCGGGCGGCGACCCAGACGGGCCGGGAGCACCCGTGCCAGGTGCTCGGCGTGATCGCGAGGAACGGACGGCGGCAGCGGCGGCTCGATGCCGAGATCACGGTCGGCGAGAACATGCCGGGCCAGATGGTCCTGCTGCGGATCCACGGCGAGCTGAACGACCATGTGGACTCGGTGGTCACACCGCTGCTCGTACCCGATACGCCGGTCGTGATCTGGTGGCCGGGCAGCGCGCCGCGGACGCCCGCCGCCGATCCGCTCGGCGCGCTCGGCCAGCGGCGGATCA
>Ga0307374_10005202_pt1 | contig 21190 bp, 20 predicted proteins | sample OX3MG_FD_202532 | JGI IMG/M metagenome (GOLD analysis project Ga0307374, IMG submission 202532) | Soil microbial communities from Risofladan, Vaasa, Finland - OX-3 | ecosystem: Environmental > Terrestrial > Soil > Coastal area > Acid sulfate soil | place: Finland: Risofladan, Vaasa | collected...
GGTGCGCGCCTCGTAGGGGCGAATCAGGGATATGGGGAACATCCCCGAATGGTTGGTTGCCAGCCTCTTGAGGAAGTGAGAGTGCTAAGACGAGATAGAATTATAGGCGGTCATGGTTAGCTCTTAGGCCCAGCACGATTGCGAGCCACCGCAGCGCGGATGAGGTCTTTCAGGGCGGATTCGTTAATCTTATCATTCTCATGAAAATCAATCGCCCGCGTCTTCCTAGCCTCAAGCCCTGCGTTGAAGAGCTTGTGCGAATCCGGAAGGCTTGCGCCTTGGAAGAAGTTCATCTTCACGTTTCCCTTGAAAGCAGCGAACGCTAGCACCAGTTCATTGTGGGAGAAGACTGGGGTATCCCATTTCCAATCCTCGCTGATCTCTGGGTCAGCTTCGCGGATGATCTTGCGAAGCTTGGTCATTGTCCTGCCGCGCCAGTCTGCAAGCTCCACAATTTGTTGGTCGATTAGCTCCGACGGATTCATTGATACCATTTTTGTGTCCTCAACTTTATGAATATTGTCCTGCCCTTCGCCGGCCATGCTTTTCACCCCCGAGCCTGTATCAGAAACAAATTCACCCTAGCATTTTTCTGGCTCAAATTCGACTCCGGTCTTTCGGCGCGGGCCCGTCTGACCCACTCGCTGATGAGCTCAATTATTACGCTGTTTGTCCTTTAGAGGCCAAATCACAGGATTGGTTCGTAAGGTAGATTTAAATTTAATTAACGAACCCGCCTGTTCAGTCATAGTGTCGGGGATTGGTCGGCAAGATCGCAACAATTAGCGCGGAAAAAGAAAGGGAGATAGCACTGAGCTTCTTCAGTCTGATCGCTCCACCCGAAGGACCGATGGTCGCTCTCCGGATCTTCGACCCAGAATGCAGGCACCACAATCCTTACTGTGCTCCTGGAATGAAAGCACTGCTCAAGTCGATGGCTGAGGTGCAGCAGGGGTCCGATCCTGACATGCCATCAGACCCCGTCTTCAAAGTCAAACAAGTGATAGCAGAAAGAGACATGGTCGTCATTCATACCACCCTGCAATCCAGATCAAACAAAACAATGGGTTTCAGGCAGGTCCACATGTTTCGATTCAAGGGAGACAAGGTGATTGAATACTGGGATGTAACGCAAGACGTGCCAAAGAAAGCGAAGTATCCGAAGAACATGTTCTAGCAAAATTTCTTGACTTGAAAAAGAACACGAGAAGATGTTGGTAGAGGGGCGGGTCCCTTCCGGTTAACGAAATAACCAGAATTTGTAACGGTTTTATTGTCATATCCACGTATTTTGTTTGTCGACTATCTTGAAGCGTGCGGGCTTCACCTCGTAGCTGCTCATTTTCGGCATCCATTTCGATGTTTGTCTCGACCAAAGGTCTTCAGTTCAGAGCGAGATGCCGAACCCTTTCACAAAGGCCTCGGCCTTCCTGACGTTGTCGATGAACTCCAGCCCCTTTGGCGTGAGGACGTAGTACCTGCTGTCGCCCTCCTGCCTCTCCTCAAGGAGCTGCTTGCTCACCAGTTCCTGAAGGTGCTTGGTCAGCCTGTCGTAGGCCAGGTTGGCCCTTTGCAGGATCTCGAGCTCTACTATCTCTTTCTGGGACTCGAATTCGTCATCCTCCTCGTCCTGATATTCATCATGTTCCAGGGGCTCCTCATCTACGCCAAGAACCGCGACAATTCCTCCCTGCTTGTTCTGCTCGGCTTTGCGCTCATCTTCGTGGCGCACGCGGTCGTCCTGAATTCGATACTAGCTATCTCCGGGGCGCAGTACCTCGTTGCGGCGACCGTTCAGTTCCTCGGATTCCTCTCGCTCCTCGCATTCGTCATAAGGAGTGGACGCGTTGGTTCAACCTGAGAAAGCCCGAAGCACGCTGAAGACGTACCTCGACATCCTCGTCACGGTGCGCGATGAAGGCCAAGCCAAACCCACGCGCAGGGCCAGTCCCGCAAGCTTGGCTGGTTTTGCCGCGGCCTTCACCGCGTAGGCCACGACGCCGGACGGCGCGGCTGCTGGTAGACTGCTTCTTCCGTAGGTGGTTCGGGCATAGCCGACCGCGATGACCACAAGCGCCACCACCTGAAGAATCAGGTATGCGAGGTTCTCCAGAAGCTCGAACGTCCTCAGCCTGGTGGCCTCTGCGGCCGTGATTCCCAGGGACAGGGTCGTCACCACCTCCACGAGCAGGGCGGCGCCGAGGAGCAAGAAGCCGAAGCTGATTGCACTGAGGACGCTGCTCTCTATCCACCTCCTTGCCTGGAAGGCATAGTAGCTCACCAGCAGGGCGATGATCCCGCTGAGTAGGTCGAAGGTTACTACGAGCGGTAGGGTGTCTGCCAAAGGAAATTCATCTTATCGAACGGATTCTTGAAGGATTTCATCCTACTGAACCCTGCGTACATACGCTGCGTGGATACGGACCGTTCCATCCCAATAAATAGATTCCAACGCTCGTGCGAGCGAGGAAAAGAAAATGAAGTCGACAAGCACGAAAATAGCGACATTGGGCGCGGCTGTGGGGATCTTTGCGGCACTCCTGGCGTTGTCGGGAGCGCTCGCACCGGTCTTCGCGGCGACCCAACAGACATCGAGCGCGACCAACGCAGCACCCATCAGCACATCGTCCATACCCGGCCTCACGGTCGGACAGGTCATCAACATCACGAGCACATCGGGCCACTTCAAGGTGGTCAGTGATAGCTCGAAGAACGGGACAGCATCAGGCACGGTGGCCTTCACCGTCACTGGCAAGTTCGCCAGTGGATACACCCTCTCCATCACGGCCGGAAGCCTCAGCGTCAACGGGACGACATACACCATCTCGTCCGGATCGGCTCAGACCGGCCACTACGCGCATCGCATGGTCGGTCAGGGAACTACCACCGTCGTGGGAACCACGTCGGGAACAGCCGCCTCAGGAGCATTCCTGATGAAGGCGACCGCCCGCGGCACCTTCGGCGGTGAGTACGCGACGATGTCGCTAGACCTGCAAAGTGGGACAACCGAGTACGCCATATTCCTGGTAGGCACTATCCAGGGCTAGAGCGTATTCGGCCCCCTCTATTTTTTTCGTCTGGCCTACGGGCTCGGCTACGTGACGTCTCGAAGAAGGTCAACTCGGAGGCGCTCGGCGCCAGGCTTCACTCGTCGGGCTCTACGGTCGTCCCACAACCAAGGCCGGGCCTCGCCCGGCTGGTTGACATCCTCGGCGAGGCTGGCAATCGTCGCACGGGAAGTGCTCCTCAAGTAGGGTGTTTGTCCCCTGGACGATCCGGGCTTTGCACGTGCGCGAGAACGCTTTGTTGCTGGAATCCAGTTAGAGAACCCGGTCAAAGCGGACTCTTTAGGGCCCGCCAAGGATAAGCCAGTCCTGAGTCTATTTTACCACGAATGCACAAAAGGATACGGCGTTAAACAAGAGGAGTGTCCCAGCTTATCCTCAACGATTCGTTCCCGATGCTAGTCAAGCTGAGCGAGGACCTTCCACAGGCCGTCAGGTCTTCCCTATTGCCTGGGATTGGACTGCTGGTACGCTCAAGAGCCGCGGATGCGTGTCCCAGTTTCCCAACCTCGTGACCAGCGTGCACTTGTCGTCTCCCCTGCCGATGCATGTAGGATGGTCGACACGGAGCAACTTGTCTGCAAGCTTCGACGCGTTTGCCATGGCTGGGAACACGTTCCACACAAACTCGCAGAGGCGCCCGTTGGTGACTCTGATGTTTTCTTCACCGAATGGACTCTTGGTCATTTCGACGGTAAAGGCGTCTGGCGAGAACGAAACCAATCTGGCGGTGCCACCAAGCCTCCCCACCAGATTGACAGCGGCTTTCCCGAGCAGTTCGGGGCTCCATTGAGACAGATTCCATTCTGTCGAGTACAGGTCAATTACCTGCTTTCCCAGCAGTTGGGTGGCCTGCAGAAAGACGAACGCGGTTCCGGTGCCAAAGAGGTTCTCCGCTTCCACTGCGGTGGAGTTCAATACGTGAAACATGAACGTCGGCAAGCTCACATCAGAAAGAGTCTTAAACATCCGCAACTCCCTCATCTCTAGAATGTTCTTTATCTGGGCCGCGACTATCTCGAATTCGAACGGCTTCGCGAGGATAGCGACGGCGCCCGATTCAAGGGCTTCCCTCCGGTCCTTGACCCCGGTCAGCACAGACGATATGACGATTGGAATTCCCGAAGTAGATGGGTCGCTCTTAAGGGCGCGCGTGACCTCGAACCCGTTCTTCCCAGGCATGAGTATGTCAAGAAGGATGAGGTCGGGCTTCTCAGACGAGGCCTTCGCTATTGCGTCATTCCCATTGGAAGCCGTGCTGACTTTATACCCCCGTGATACGAGGAATGTCTTGGCTACGTCGACTATGTCCGCCTCGTCGTCTACCACTAGGATCTTCTTGGCCAAACCCATACGTCAATGGGAGTTTCGTTCATAAAAGGGCTTATGGACTCTGAATACTGACCCAGGGTCTCCCGAAATCCGGCAGGAAATTGCCCAGGGATCGTGCAAAGGCTAATCGCAAGCACTTGGAGTTATGCAGTCCGGCCATCGTCCATCTTCCCAAAGCAGAGCCGGCTTGTTTCAATGCGGAATGCTTGGGAGCGTGAAGATAAAGGTGGAACCCTGTCCTTCGCCGGGAGACTCCGCCCATATTCGGCCGCCATGCAGCTCTACCAACCGTTTCGTTACGGCGAGGCCTAGCCCGGTCGAATATAGACCGTAGATCTGTTGGTCGTCAACGAATCCGGCTTTTGGTATCTTTGAGAAAGGCTCGAAGAGATTAGCTAGATTCGTGGGGTCAATCCCGATTCCTGTGTCAGCCACTGACACGCGAACTAGCCCTGCTTCCTCTGCAATCACAACGCGTAGTTTGCCGCTCACGGGAGTGAACTTGATGGCATTGACGAGTAGATTGTCCATCACTTCGTCCAGTCGCGCTTTGTCTCCCGTCACACGGGGCGGGGCATCAGGAAGAACGACGTCGACCTCTAGTTTCTTGCCTTCCGCGACGGGCCTCAGATTGTCGATGGACTCCCTTATCACGTCTGTCAAATCCACAACCTCCTTCGAAATCTCCATCTTGCCGTTGTCCATTCTCTCAATCTCCAGTAGCTCCTGAATCAGGTTCAACATCCGTTCTACGTTTCGCCCCACGACCTCTAGCCCGTGTTTCAAGGGCTTTGATACTTCGCCGAGGGAACCTGACAATGCAAGATCGGCGTACCCTTTGATTGAAACTAGGGGCGTCTTCAACTCGTGCGTCGCCGCGGAGATAAACTTCGACCTGACTTCCTGCAGGTTGCGGACCTTCTCCTCGGCCACCTTTTGGGCTGTGATGTCACTGAAGAATGAGGAGAACCCAATGACTTTACCGGATAAGTCCCTGATTAGAAACGCATCTACGGAAATATTGAATAGACTGCCGTCCTTTTTCGGGCGCACGCTCTCGAAATGGACGACTTTCTCTCCGTTGGTGAGCCTTTCAATTATTCTTCCAGCGTCGGTGGCATCTTCTGGCGACTCGAGTACGGAAACCGGCCGGCCCAAGACTTCTTTGGGAGAGAGACCATAGATTCTTTCGGCGGCAGGATTCCAAGCAGTAATAGATCCGCCCAGCCCAATGCTCATCATCCCGATAGGTGAGGACTCCACGACTGATGCCAACAACTTTTTGGGTTCCTCTGCGCGCCTCAGTTCGGTTACGTCTCTCAGGACACCTTGGATTCCGGTGACCGAGTACCCGTCAACAAATACAGAAGATGCGCTGACCTGAAGCAGGAGTGGAGAGCCATCATTTTTCTTCCCCTCTGTTTCGAAACCCTCGATTGTCCCGCCTCTCATGAGTTCGCCGAATGCTTGGGTGAATGCAGGAATAGCGTGCGCAGGAAGATATTTGGTCAGCGATTGTCCTATCACGTCCTTAGGCTTGGACCCCAGGATTCTGCATAGAGAGGGAGAAGCATACGTAAGACTTCCATTGGCATCTAACAAGAATATCCCGTCGAAGCTCCTCTCGGCGATTCCTCTGAACTTCTCCTCGGACTCGTGCAGCCTTTTCTCGGTTTCCTTGCGCTCGGTGATGTCTAACGATACAAAGGAATGCCCAACCACAAGACCGGACGAATTCTTTATTGCATTCGCGGTCACCATTGCTGGGAAGTGCGCCCCGTTCTTTCGGCTGAACTCGATTTCGCCAGTCCAGTTGCCAGATTGCAAAAGGGCTTTCAATACTCCTTCCACAAGTGAATTGGGGTCTAAGACGGCCATGACTTTCTTGGCACTTTTCCCTATTGCTTCTTCTCTCTTCAAGCCGAAGAGTTCCTCCGATTGCCGATTCCAATACGTGACGATGCCTGCCCGGTCTACCGTGATCACAGAATGCCCTACTTGATTGAGGAGAGACGCCTGGAAGTGGAGTTCATCCTCCGCTTGGATGCGCTTCGTGATGTCCCTGACGACGGCCTGAACCCCCGTCACCTTTCCTCCTTCCAATACAGGCGATGCGTTGGCCTCAACGAAGGCCATAGACCCGTCTGCTCTCCTGATTTCAAACTGACCAGCTTCGATAGGGTTGCCCCTCAAGACATCCTTGAAGATCTGCGCGAATCTACTTCGGTCTGACTCAGACTGCAAGCGTAGATGTGCTCTCTCTAGAATCGATTTCCCCGTCATCTCCGTTGGGTCTAATCCAAAGAGTTTCGCGAAGGACGGAGAAACGTAGGTGTAGACCCCTTTGGCATCCGTCGTGAATATTCCGTCGAAGCTCCTCTCGGTGATTCCCTTGAACTTCTCTTCGGTATCGTGCAGCCTCTTTGCCATTTCCCTGCGCAGAGTTAGGTCCCTGACGACGCCCTGAAATCCAACCACTCTTCCTTCATCTAACATCGGCGCTGCGTTGACCCAAACGAAGATGGGGGATCCGTCTCTTCGCCGCGCTTCAATCTGCAGACCGTCGATGATCCCGCCGCTACTGATATCCGCGAATGCTTGCGCCAGTTTGATTCGCTCTGATTCTGGCTCTGATTCGGGGATGTGTTCTGCGAGAGATCTCCCTATCACTTCCGTCTGGTCGTATCCAAAGAGTTTAGCGAAGGCTGGAGAAGCGTAGGTGAGAATTCCGCCCATATCGAGTGTGAATATCCCGTCGAAGCTTCTCTCGGCGATTCCCCGGAACTTCGTCTCCGAGTCGCGCAGCCTTTTCTCCATCTGCGTGCGCTCGGTGACTTCTATAGATACTTCGATCATGCCAACCACGCGGCCGTTCCAATCTTCGAGCGCTTCCATGCTCGACATCGTTTGGAAGCGCGTTCCGTCTTTTCGGATGGCCTCAGACTCGCCAGTCCAAGAACCTGATTTAGCAATCTTCGTCATTATTGAGTTGGCTAGCTCGCGCGACTCTGCAGGAATCACGTAGAAGATTGGCCTTCCGATCACCTCTTCACTCCTCCAGCCCCGCATCTCCTCGGCTCGTTTGTTCCAATAGGTGATCTTCCCCTCCAAGTCAGCAACGACTACAGAGAACCCTGCTTTCTCGAGGATCGATGTTGAAAACCTTGGGCCCTGCTCTGGCTGACCCGCCGTAGCACGCGATGGACCCCGATTCATCAAGACTTCTTTCATCCGATAAGGCCGATTTTTTGATTTAAGCTCGATGAATCTTGGATACTAATTGAAATCCTCTTTTCCCCCCAAACAACCATTCGATCTTCTCACTTGTCTGGACGGGCAACTCTCGTTGCCCTAGGGTAGATTTGAGAGGTCTGAGGCGGAAAACGATGAAATTTGGCACCTGACTCGATTCAGGTGGTCAGAAACGGCGTTGTTTTTCAGGGGCGCATCCCACCAGGCCCGCTCCTGCCACCGTCCGATACAAGCCGTCAAGTGGGGAGGGACCAGGGGGAGAGTCAGACCATCCAACCGGCTGTTGTCAAGAACGCGGATTTCTTTCTGCGGTGGGTTTGTGCGTAGCGGCCACCTTTCCCCTTACCCGTCGCATATATTTTACTGCGTGATACTGCCTGTGACGTAGGAATCGCCCGATAATCTTTTCTCTTTCAGTCTCGGGCGAGTCTTGGAGGTCTCTAAGGAGGGCGACGTGATGGAAACCTCTCAACGACGGATCGACCTCATGACCGCCGAAAAGGGAAACGAGCTTGGCGATGAGACCTTGCACCCCCTTTTCCTCTTCTCCTTCCTTATGGACGTAGCCAGAGACAGCCGGTTCACTTAGCTTCAGCGGGGCATCGGTTCTTGGGGCCTGAAGCTTGAACAGATGATTCACGGTTTTTGCCGACCCATCCCGTTTCGTTAGACTGCCGAGTTTGAATAAGGCTTCCACGGTGGAGAGAACTGAGGTGTGGTCATATGTGGTGTGATCTATGGTGCCTTTTGCGACGAATGGCGAAATGATTAACGTCGGTACTCGGACACCGAGTTGTCGGAAGTCAAAGTTATTGTGGTTGTTTCCGGGGATGTTAGAGTCTCCAGGATTGACGGCCACTGGGGGCACTACGTGGTCATAGAAGCCTCCATGTTCGTCATATGTTATGATGAGCAGGCTCTTTTCCCAGATCGGCGAGCTGCGTATCGACTCGTATACATCCTTCACGAATCTCTCGCCGCTTGTCACGTCGTCCATGGGATGTTGGGAGTTGCCACCCCGGAACTTCCCCGTGAAGGCATGGTAGTCCGGCTCTATGAATACGTAAGACTGCGAGAATCGAGGATCACTCAGATCTTGTTTGAACTGATTGTACGGCCTGAAATGGCCGTCGAAATTGGCACGCATCCCGGCTATCGATAGCGCTTGAGGGAATTCGTCGGCGCTATAGATCATCCAACCGTACTTGCCGCCGTCGAGCAGGTCGAAGATAGTGCCGTTGTCGAACTTGAAGCCGTCGGATATTATCGACTTGAACTCGCGCGAGAAGGAGGGACTGTCATCCAACCCGCCCGAAGAGGCGGCATGGACGAAGAAGCGGTTAGGCCAAGTGGGACCGGGCATGGAAGAAAACCATCTATCGCACACAGCGAATTCCTTGGCCAGACTAGTTATGACTGGAAGTTGGGAGGGCGAGAAGCACTTCATGACCGCTCCGGGGTTCTTGCGTTCATAGTGAGCGAAATTTGAGATGTAGCCGCTGTTTTTGATGTTCGAATCGTATTCGCCAGGTTGGAGAGTCTGTGAAGAATATTCGCCCGCCTTTCCACACAGCTGCTCCTTCACGTCCTTGAATTCGTGACCCGGACCATGGTCAGACATGAAATCGGCTGGCGATGACACCATGACGGTTTCGCCTCGCGGGGAAACGTTGCTTTCGGTGCCGGTCAGTCCGTCTATTGTTGTAGGATTTCCAGATGGGTCAGTCCCGTGGATTTGAGAGAAGCCTAGAAGGTGGTCGAAACTTCTATTCTCCAGCATCAAAACGAAAACGTGCTCGATCGACAACGCGTCCCGCGCCCTTACGTGAAGTTGGCCGGTTTAGCTATTTCGTGTGTGCCGTCCGGCTCTCCATTATTCTGCGTGGCTCTAGTGAGAGTATGACAACCCATAACATTCTTAGGAAAGCATGCGACCGACGTCTGATGGACCCCCATATTGAGAATATCACAGAATACATAACTCGATGGTCCTCGAGAGGGATTACGACGCTTATCCAGGGCGGCGATGGAGATGCCGAGGGAACAAGTTCTGAAAACTAGACTAGCTGCTGATGAAAAGGCCGAGATTCTCTCGCTAGCTGAGTCGCTGGTCAAGAAAGATGAGATAACATCCCTTTGTGCCTACGGCTCAAGAGTTGCGGGGTACGCCGGAGAAGATTCTGACTATGACGTCATCATTGTCACGAAGAATCCTAAGGACGTAAAGAGCACAGAAGGCATAACGAAGGCGCACGAAAAGGAGCCGAAGTCACCACCGGTCATTGTGGACGAGACGACCTTGCTCAATGAGGCAAAGCACCCTACGGCTGGAGAGTTCGTCGTCGGCAGGCTCCTGAATATCTATGAGCCCATTGTTGGCGCAGAATTCCTGAGGAACGTAGATTTCGAATACAAGAAGAGGACCCTAGCTCAAGAACTGATCGAGATTCAGACCGACTATGGCGACTTTTCTTCAAACCTGGTCATTCCCTACGAGTACTTTCTTTTTAGCAAGCTGCACAAGAGGGCTGCTGCCTACCCAGAAGTGATCTACGGCTACACGCGTACCTACACCTGTGACCGGAGTAAAGAGAACTTGGTGTTCGCTCTCCGCGGATTCCAAGAGGCGGCAGAATCGATGGCTTCAAGCGGGTTATTCGAGAGCACAGGGGACTCGGTCAGAATCTTCAGGGGAAAAAAGCGGACAATTGCGCTATCCAAACTCTTCAAGATATCTCCGCTGACAACCAGGAATGCCAGACGATACGCGTTTCATGGGTTGGCCAATAGGGTGGGATTCGAGTTCGAGACTAAGCCAGTCTCTAAATTGAGAGCAATCGGAAAGGCCTACCACCCCGCATTGCTCGAGCTCGACCATCCGAAGAAATTGCTTCGGCTTGAGGAAGGGGTCATCTTTGACGATGCAAGCAAGATCGTCGAAGAGATCGCGCAAGTATCAGGGTTCGGCGAAACCTACGAATACGAAGAGAAGAAACAGGGAGATTTCATAAACTCCAGTCGCCAACTCGAAATCTGGGACGACGAAAAGCGGGTCAAGTATGTGCTCAAGCACTTCCCCCAACTGAAGTCCGCAAAGTGGGCGCTCCTCAATCTGTGGTCCGTTGCCGCCAAAAAATTCAACAGGAGTCCTCTCTCAAGACTCAACAGAGAGGTCGATGGTGCCAGAGGAGTGCGGGAGCTTGGAATCAAGACTCATCACATCGTCGGGATTGCCCTAGACGACAGGACCCTGGTCACCGAATACGTAGAGGGACTTCCTCTATCAAAGTTCGTCAAGAAGATAATCAACGGGGAAAGCACCGATACCAGCAACATCGAAGAATACGCGCTGATATTGGGTAAGATGCACAAGGCGGGCTTGGTCTATGGAGATACGAAGCCTCAGAACGTGCTTGTAGGCAAGGACGGCATCAACCTCGTTGACCTCGAACAGGCCGTGGAGAACGGCGATGCTGCCTGGGACCTCGCCGAATTTCTCTATTTTTCCGCGACACACCTGGAAAAAGAAGATGACGGCAAGAAGGAAGGCAAGAAGGATAACGACCAGAAGGACGATGCCCAAAAGGAAGCAGGGATTAAGCTAATTGCTGAATCATTCCTTGCCGCCTATCGGAGTGAGAACGGCAACGAGGTCATCACAAGGGCCAGGAACAAAAGATACCTGTTACCGTTCTTACCCGTACTCTCTCGGAAGATGATGAAGGTTGTTAGGAGCGCCCTTGAAAAATACTCGTCGCCCGCCGGAACCTGATTCAGGTCAAGCTGGGCATCAGAATATGGGCTTGGTTGATGGGTCTCGCCTAGAGACGAGTATTGAAACCGTCGCAAGAATCGCACCGATCCAGTACAAAGCGAAGTACGGCTGAAAATATATTGGCGCGGAGGCTCCAGAGACAAACAAGGCTCGACCGATCGAGATCAGAAGCCCAAAGATTGCTGTCCCTCCTCCGAGTCCTATCAGGAACCTTCCTGATGATCCGTGTCCCCGCAATAATAGGACTCCTCCAGCGATCGCCGAGAGCCCTCCGAGCCCGACAAGAAAGCCGACGATCGCGATGGCGAGCTGAAACAAGGACTGACCTGCGGTACCGATGTCTGACCCTACATGATTGTCGAGATACCCCAGGCCTGTCAGTAGCATTGAGCCCGAAGAGACCCCGCTTGCAATCAAGATCAGACCAGCGACCACCGCAATAACGCCGGCCCTTCTGAAGGATCGCGGCACCGATGTTTTCAACCTGGCCTGCGCCTTTCTCATATTGACTTGCAAGGCAACTCAGGTGGTATTAGTAATTTTGGACATTAAGGAACCCCCTTTGTGTTAGCATGAAATCTTCGGGTGGTTCATTACAGACTCTTCTTACGAAAATCATGCGAAACTAGCACATCACCATCGCCAGCTGATCTTTTGACAATAATAATAAATGGTCAGTGGCAATGGGCCAAACTCCTTGCGGAAACTAGAGAACAAGACGATCTTCAGGTACGCGCTGATTGGTCTCTCAATACTGTTAGGCGTTGTAGTCAGGACCGGCTATCTTGATTCCATCGAAGTCCCTTACATGGCGGGACTCCAGCAAGCGGCATTGAATGCCAACATAATGTGGTTCTTTCTGGCATTCAACCACTTGGGCGATTCTATTGTTTGGATAGGCATGGCTCTTCTGTTGCTGGCCTTCGATTTCAGAAGGCCTAGGAAGGCTGTGAAGTTTGCCTTGTTCATCACTGTAATGGCAGTCATCGTTATAGCTCTCAGGCTGCTATTTCCCAGAACGAGGCCGTATGACAAGTTCCCTTCGCAGGTGCAACCTTTGGCCTACGAAGGACTCCCGTCATTCCCATCAGGACATGTCGCGCCGGCAGCGGGGGGCTTTTACCTCCTGGCCAATCATTCGAGAAAGCTGAACGCAATTTTCGGCGTCTTGGTCTTTCTATTGGGCCTCAGCCGTGTAGTGACAGGCGCTCACTATTTCACTGATGTGATAGGGGCTGCGCTCTTCTCGTATCCCATAGCCGCAATCATCGACGACATGAAACTGTTCGAGCGGTTTAAGGAGCGCTAGTCCTGAAAAGTCCCGAGCCCAAAAAGAAGGGCATGAAAAGTTCTTGGACCTAACTGAGGTCTTTCCCTGAATTGCGATTGATCACGATCAGGATGAGCATTGCAGCTCCGAGAAACGCGCCTCCAATGATGTAAAGGTAGATGTTTTGCCCTGGCGGTAGATAACCGCCAATAGCCCCTGGTGCGGCGGGACGTGGAGGAAGCGTGGCGTTCTTGAACACAGGGGGAAGTACCTTACGAAGCTGTGGGGGGAAAAAGAGGTCGCTCTCAGATGAGCCGTTGAAGGCCAAGTCCAGGATGAAAATTCCGATTCCCCCTAAGATAAGCGCTACAATTTCTACAGTCTTTGGCATTCATCATTACGCTCTTGTCGGTTGGCCTACGTTTCTCCTGATATTAAGCACAACACGAGATGCCACCCTCTTAGCCTGATTCGCCAAAAGCTTCTTCAACGAGCAACGCGCATTTTTCCAACGAATTGCTCGACTTTACCAAGCGATTTCATTCAGGGGTCAATATCGACGACACTTGGAGATACGCGGGTCTTGCCGAACCCAAATCCGTGATCATCCCTTACCTCTTCTCGCTAAGAATCCGGGAGGGAACGGTCATCGACAGGGCAGACTACGCATTTAATCGACGATACGGGATATTAGATCCAGCGACGACTGCGGAGAAGGCGACGATCGCCCTCGCGGACGACGTCGCATACCTCAAGGCGGACTTCGTCCGATGCTGGTTCAACTGGCGGTTCTTTGAGCCCTCAGCTGTGCCTGAGGACAGCCTTGACACGCTCCTCGAGTCGTCGTATGACAAATGGCCGCTCGACTTTCTCGTGAACACGCTCGTCGAGAGGGGAATAGAAGTCGTGCCCGTGCTCGGCTGTGGATACGAAAGGATGCTACCTGAGGGCCTCCATGTGGACAAAGACAGGGCACTCTACCTCAAACGTTTGGCCATCCACACCAGACTTCTGATACGCCGCTACAAGGGTAAGGTCAAGCACTGGCAGATAGAGAACGAACCGAATTGGTGGAGGATGCACGTGGAGGGAGGTTGGCGAAGCGGCATGACGTGGTTTGACCCGCGCGGATTCAGGGACGACCTCTTGAAGACTCTCAATGACTCAGTCCATGAGGAAGACCCCGGTGCCATGACGATAATCAACCTCGAAGGAGACGGAGGCATGAAAGACTTGAATCAATACCCACCGCTTTGCGACATCGTCGGGCTTGACTTTTACCCAAACTACAAGTCCTCTTCCCCTATCAGCGTGGACGTATTCGATCAAGCCCAGAAGTTCGCCAAAGAGAATGGCATGCCAGTGATAATCTCTGAGACCGGCTACCCAAGCGGGCCTCGGCTGTTGGGTTACACCGAGGAGAAGCAAGCGCTATACGTGAAAAAGGCGTTTGAAAAGGCGTTCGCGCTCGATGGCATAAATGGGATGGGGATATGGCGCTATAGAGATTCGTCGTGGAGGTCGTTCCCCCCTCAAGAGAATCGCTTCGGTCTTAAGGACAGCAAAGGAAGATCGAAGCCGGCCTGGGACGCTCTGAAAGAGTCAGTCTCGAAGCTCAATTAGCGTCCCAAGTGGTCCGGACTATTCCCGACGAAGAATCAAAACATTCCAAGGACGTTAACGCATGAAACACGTCAAGTATCGGTTGTCACAACGGAACTCGGTACTGACGCGTAGGTCAGGTATCGAAACCCCCTCTCCCGATGTTCGAATCACGTCTGACCCCCGCATCTCTCACTTTTTGGATTCTTTCTTTGCGTCTTCTAGCATCTTCTTCTTGGCGAGTTCGGGGTTCTGGATATACAAGATGATTGCGTTGGCGTGACCGTGTCCCAGTCCTAAGTCCGACTTCAGCCATGCAAGGAGCTCGCCGTATTTTACAAGGCCCTTTTCTTTTGCGAGCACCTGGAAATACTCCGGGTCCTTCCCAGTCTTGGCCTTGATGGTGTCTATGTATGCCTTGTATGTTATGTTCTCCGCCCTGAGGCGCATACTTCAGACATAGGCGCTTTAGTATCTTCTGGCTCAAATTCGACACTGGTGGCAGGATAAGAATTAGACCCGGCCTCAAGCTTGATTCATCAAGAACCGGCAGAAATTGCAATCTAGGCAGCTTCACTCTGTTTCAGAGAGGCAGCCGCACTTTGGTCGGTCCGGCTATTTTTCGACGCGTCTCAGGGAGGCCGAATTTATGCAGTACCTGAGGCCGGTAGGCGCGGGACCATCGCCGAACACGTGGCCAAGATGTGAGCCACAGTTCGCGCATTGGACCTCGGTCCTCTTCATGAAGAAGAAACTGCGATCGGACTCCTCCTTTATGCCGTCTTTCTTTATGGGCTGCCAGAAGCTTGGCCAGCCGGTCCCGGAATCGAACTTGGTGTCCGAGTCGAAGAGGGGCGCCCCGCAGACCACACACCGATAGACGCCCTTTTCGTGACTGTCCCAATACTCTCCTGTGAACGGGGGCTCGGTTCCCTTGTTTATGCAGACGTTGAATTGCTCAGGTGTCAGGCGGAGCTTGAGCTTTGCCTCTTCTTCCTTTTGCATGCTGAATAGGGCTCATGGGAATAGTATAAGGTTTGGCCAGAATGTCTTCCAGTTTGGGACAGGAAGCGCGCCTCAGAGAATCCAGGCACGTCGGGCTCGGCTGCGAAGGTGAAAAAATTTCGCGGCCATTCCATGTCTGTCCAACCGCCGAGACCATCTTTGGCAGCTAGCCCTAAATATCCAACGCCGTCCGACGGCTTCTCAGTAGCCAGAGTTGCAGCGGAGAATAGTGGGCTTGGTCTACGCCTCGACGGCCTTGAGCTGGGCCTCGTACGCGCTCCTCGTCGTAGTTTTGCCTTTCCGGTTCCAGTCGCTCATGTTATCCGTGGTCCAGTATGGCGTCGCCGTCGCGATCCTTGCCCTCGGGATGCTGCTGACGGAGGGCGTCTGGGGCGTGCTCGCCTTTCGAATCGGGAACGTGCGGACGATCCTCTCCCTGGGAATCGTGGTCTCCCTAATCTATGCCGCGATTGGCGTCTCCGACTCCTTCCTTACTCTCGTTGTCTCGCTTGGGCTACTCGGCGCCCTAGGCATCTTCCAGGTTCCTTTGGTGCGCTGGATGGCTCTGACTGCCCTCGGCCCAGGCACTGGTGGAAGGGGGACAGGCATCTTCGGGTTGTTCTCCGGCGTCGGTTTGGTCGTCGGGACGGCCCTCGGCCCCCTCCTATTCGTAGAGTTCGGGTTTTCGGTCCTCACGCTCTTCGTCATCGCCTTCTATTTGGTGGGACTGGCCATGATCGTCCTACTCCCCTGGCAACAAGTTACCCTTCCTCCTCGGCAATCCGGCTTCTTCCGTCACGTGCGGGAGGTCGTCACCCGACCGTTCATGCTCGCCGCGTCGCTCGCGGTTTTTGCATTCTTCGGGAGGGCACTCGTCTGGAACTTCCTCCAGTATTACTCAGTGTCCCTCTTCCGCGGGACCCCTTCTGAGGCCGGTTACGTGATCGGCGCCGCCCAGGGCGCGAGCCTCGTGTCGGGCGCGCTGCTGGGGACGGTCGTGGACCGCTGGGGCCCGGGGCGATCTACCCCGTTCGGGTTCGTGCTCGTTACGCTGGGAACGTTCGGGACACTGTTCTCGTCCTCGTACGAAGAGATGGTTGGGGCGACAATGATCTTCGCGACCGGGTTGGGCTGGCTCTCCGCAAGTATCCTTCCGCTCGCACTTGGTCCGGTGCCAATCCAGCTACAGGGAACCGCGCTCGGGGTCTTCGGGTCTTTCGAGGATCTCGGGCTCCTGCTCGGCCCTATCTTGATCAGCGCCATTTACACGGCCTATGGGACAGATAGCATCTTCCTCGTCGTAGCTGTGGTCACACTTGCCGGACTCCTCTTCTCCCTCATCGTGCGACAGACAGGCCAATCACCGCCGACTCTTCTAGCTCGATGAAACCCTCTTTCAGGACTTAGAGGGAGGGTCCGCACCGTGAACCGAAGGAAATCATCGCTCGAGCCCTCGCAACGGTCTTTTTTGCCGCCTCAACCTTCTTCCTTCAACCGCTTGAACTCCGCCCTGCCTACGAGCGGACTGGGCAGGCGAAGATTTAATTTCTGTCTAGAGCGTCGAAGAAATCTCCGTGATTAATGATGAATAACAATTTGACGTTTCGTTTTTATAATCGAGGGCTCAATTCGCATTCCAGGAGCCGAGCTCTGCCTTCATGATAGTTTTAGACGCTTTCTTTCTAGGCCTGATTCAAGCGCTGTCGAACACGCCCCTCTACGTGGGGGAAAGACTCCTGAACGGCATAGCTGACCTCTTCGGCGGCATTATCCTTCTGATAATAGGCGTCCTGATTATCATATTTATCGTGGCTGCCGCCATAGTTGTGTTACCAGCCATCCTCGTTGCGGTTCTCGTCTGGTTCGTTACAGGCAGTTTCTTCTACGCCGGAATAGCGTTTCTCGTCGTCGCCCTGTTAAGCATTTTCGCAATGGCAGGCGACTAGAGGGTCAGGTTAGGGCACCGTAGAATCGACCGTCCTTGCTCAGAGAATTCGTAAGAATCTTCGTCACGTGCCAGACGCAAAGAGATTCCAGTTTCCACTGAGCATTTGAGAGGGTGCGTTTCGTCTGCGCGAGGATAGGGCAAAGGGATTTCAGCGGCGCGCGACGGGAGGTCGCTCTGCATTCGCCCAAGCGATGAGGAGAAGAGATCATTCACAATGGCCGAAGGGGCGTCGTGGCTCTGATGGATTCAATCGTGAACAGTCTTGAGACGGAAATCCCCTTCCTTCACGTCGAGCCCCTTGATCCCCCAAGCCCAAGATGTCCGCGGTGTTATGCGCAGATACTTGCCGGGACCAAACTGACCATTGTGCTCCATCACCTCCGCGGTCCCGTAGACCTTGATGGCCCTTGGCTTCCACGGATCGATTGACTCCATGTCGTCGATTGCGAGAGCCACGAGCTTATTGCCGTCTCTTACGTTGAGATATTTTCGGGTTCGATTGAAGATCTCCTGGCTGTGACTTCCTACCCAGAAGTAGTTGCCATCGAATTCGAATCCGACAGGCACGACGTCAGGCTGACCCTTGCTGGAGATTGTCGCAATCCTCGCAAGGCGCTGCGTCTTCAGATACTCTATTTCGGCATTTGAGAACAACTTGATTCATGCGCCTCTAAATCTACCATGGAGCTCTGGGGGAGAAGCCAGCCCTGCCGTATATCAATAATACTAAGGTCACCCGATCGGCAGAGTTTTCACCGGCTGGACGACGTGAAAGGGACGTGGAGCGGCACGACCCGGCTCCTTTTGATAAACCTTGTTCGCTCGGCTCACGAGGCCGATGTTTTGGCTTGCCCGTCGAGATTCCCCTTCAACAGATTTCGGAATCAGTGTTATACCTTCTTTCGGCTTATTACTGCAGGTTCTACCCTTTTGCGTTCAGGTTCTACATTGAAAGAAGGACGATTCCTCGACGATAGGTTCGCGAAACTGAGCGACTTCTACACTCTGGACTACAGAACTGGTGCGGTATTCAACCAGCTGACCGAAGAAAGAGTGCAGGTGATACCCGCGCAGATGTGGAAGTCGTTGAGAGTCATCCTGAGCAGGGACTTCCCGGAGGAGGGACCACGCACGATGTTCGAGATCGGCTCTGCGTTGGGATTGTCCTTCGCGGAAGAGATGATGAAGCAGATCAGCGATTCTGAGGTTATTGGAAGACGTCTGTCCGACATGGCTGCTGCGTCGGGGTGGGGAATATTTTCGCTTGTGGGCGACTTGCGATATGGAAGCAAGTTCACTGCCAGTGTCGCCAACTGTGTTTTCTGTGACAAAGTTAAGCCGGCTGGTTCGCCTCAGTGTGACTTCCTTGTAGGCGTGATCAAGGGAGCGGCCGACGTGATTTTTGGAGAATCTCACAAAGTCGCCGAGACGAGATGTCAGGCTATGGGAGATTCCGTCTGTCTGGTCGAAGCGGAAGAGACTCCGGGTTAAGAAAGCGAGATCTCGTTCGAATTCTTCGTGGGGCTCGAATAGGGGCAGCTCCTTCCGCTCATGTTTGGTCGCCAGAGCCGAAGCTGACCAGCGCGGCGGGGTTCGTTTCGGTCGACTGGGCGACTTGCTTTCGTCATCGGGCGACTGGCGTCTGCAGAATCTCTTGGAGGCCGGCCGCGAATATCGGCGCGACCGGGACGATGTGCTTCGTTATTGGCTCCTTGTTCCTGACGGTGTCCGTAGTAACAATCCTCGATACGCCTGCCCGCGTGAGCCTCTCGAGGGTTGACATCGGCTCGCTCTCGCCAGGCGCCTTCCGCTTGTGGTTTATCGCATGCGTGACGGCGAGGGTGATGTCGGTGCCTCCCTTCGACCTGAGCCAGTTCGTGACCTTCGCGATGGTCGTCCCCGTCCCCACCATGTCGTCGAAGAGTATCAGCGGTCTGCCTCCGAGGTCTGGGACGCTCCTCCCCGAGGCCAGAGAGACGGAGACCTCGTCCCTCTTCCTCACCTTGTCGAATAGTATCACATCGTCGTCCGAGGTCTTGAAGAACCTCTCCACGGGCTCGGCGACCGGCCTGTGGCCTTTGTCTGGTATGACGATGATGGGGTGCTCTATCCCCAACCTCTCCTTCGCGTAGGTCGCGAGCGCGTTCGTCGCGGTCAGGTTGTAAATCTGGAGGTCTGAGCCGTCGATAGAGATGGGGCCGATCTGAGTGGACTCGAAGTTCACGCGGCCCGCGCTCCTCCAGAAGTGGACGTCGATCGTGAAGATGCGGTTGACTCTCATGGCCTTGATCGCCTTGAGAATCGCCCTGATGCTCAGCGCCTCCCCAGGATGGAATACCTTGTCCTGGCGCGCGTACACGAGGTAAGGGATGACCAAGTCTATCCATCCGACACGTTGCTCCCTCAGCGCGTCGAGCGTGAGGAGCGTCTCGATGAAGTGGTGGTTGTCCATCGGGACGGTCGTCTGGACGTACACCGCGTGAGACCCGGCCATGTTTCGCTTGATTCTGTCGAGCGGCAGGCGGACGTAGGTCTCGCTGTCCGCGAAGTCCTCAGCGTAGACGTCTACGGCTTCCCCCAGTCCGAGCGACTTTGCGATTCCGCGCGCGATCTGGCGTGAGTTCCCCGCCCTTCCGCCGAAGACGATTGAGTTATCGGCTGTCAGGAATCTCTCGTGCGGGGCTGACATAATCACTCAAGAGCGGCCCCAAGGGACGTGGCTTTTAGTCGTTGTGGATTACGGGCTCTCTTCGAGTCGCGCCGGATTTCATCCAGGGTGCTGAGGAGCAGGCGAAAATCACGGAGCGGCTGACTGAAATCCACCTTGTCCCAGCTCAAACCAATCAATTAGGGGAGCGATTGGACCAGCAGGCTTCGGACACGCATGTCGCATGGCCAGGCAAGAGCGGTACGGATTGCGCGCAAGAGCTTCTTGCGTGCCGGACCGAGGTCGCCGGAGCGAAGACCGGCGAATGATCCGGCCAACCTAAGATTCGGGCGAAAGGTTGCCTCGAGATGATAACAGTCGTCGCAGAGACGTCGACGACTAGCACGACTGCCGCCTCAGCCGTCGGGGCCTTTCACGTTGAAGACGGGAGGTCCTCTTCCGAGCAAAATGTTTGCGACTCGAAGCTCCTGCCGCTTGCTGGGATTGACGTCTCTGTGTATGAGTTTGGGAGGAATCTGGAAGAAATCCCCAGGACTCAGCTCGACGGCCTCCTCACCTTTCGACCCAAACTCCAGTCGCAGACGTCCGGAGATGAGAAACCCATAGAGGTGTCTTTCGCCGTGGTGGTGCCAGTCCGACACGACCCCGCTGCCCACAGTTGACCGAGCGACCAAGATGCCGTCTGCTTCGAAAGCCTTCTCTCGAAGTATACCTGGCGTCGACTGCCCCGCTAGAAGCTCGGCGTTACGGACTACCTTTATCCGTGGCATGGGAAAACGGCGAAGGGAACCTAATTATGCTTATGTCCGGAATCCCGCGTCTACGTCTAATATCGACCCGAATCATTGAGCTAACCTTCGAATCACGCTAGGTGAACATCTTGTCTAGCCTATCACGGGCGGCGGAGACCGGCGAGTTTGACCCTTCTAGTTCTTACGCCACCATATTCATCAGACATGTTACCACCGCGTCATTTCAATTGCATGTGTGGAGGATTTCAAACGGCGGAAAATCATCCAAAACGCCTTTGGTCTTTACAGGGTCGATGTTACTTAGTCCTATGGGAGAACCCTTCATGGACTCCAGGCCATGACGTCCAGACGGATTTCATTTGGCCCGCTTCAGCACTTTCATCGTCTTCCATGAGGCTTTGGGACGTAATTCAGAACCTCATCTTCTTGATGAGGTGGGGCTCCAAGTACGACAGGTAGGAGTACTGGCGGATGTTGTGGACGTCCCTCCTCAGGAACGACTCCGCGCCCTTCCTCCACGC
>Ga0307374_10005204_pt1 | contig 21179 bp, 20 predicted proteins | sample OX3MG_FD_202532 | JGI IMG/M metagenome (GOLD analysis project Ga0307374, IMG submission 202532) | Soil microbial communities from Risofladan, Vaasa, Finland - OX-3 | ecosystem: Environmental > Terrestrial > Soil > Coastal area > Acid sulfate soil | place: Finland: Risofladan, Vaasa | collected...
AGGTCGAGGCCCACAACCGCACGAGGTTCCGATCGCTCCTCCCGGTCGTGGCCCGTTCCAGCATGGTCTCCATCTGCTGTTCGAACTGGTCCGGCGTCCACAAGGACAGGCATCCGTCCTGGTATTCGCTCAGATAGCCGCCGTGGTCGAAGTGCACCCGGAACTTCGACGGGAGAATGACTCTTCCCTTGTCGTCGAGCGAGTGCTCGTACCTGCCGAAGAACCGTGCCACTGGTGATCGCTCCCACAACGCTCCCCGTAGTGCCCAGAACCCGAACTGTTCAGGTCCCTCCCTTTTCCACCACTTTGCGCCACTCTACGCCCCTCTCCCCCACTAATCAACCACTTCGGCCCAAAAAGGTGCGTGAAACACAAACGCCGGGCCAGGCCGCTGCCTCGGGGCCGATCGTCGGGGGATCGGCCCCGGAGCGGGCGGTCGGAAGGTGGGTGGTCCCGGAGCGGGCGGTCGGAAGGTGGCCCGGCGGCCCGGACTGCCTCGGCTACCGGGCGGGCGCGGCCGGAAGGGAGTCGACCAGCGAGGCGACGACCAGCGAGTGGTCGGTGTGACCGCCTCCCGCTTCGGCCAGGTCTGCCACCCCGGCGGCGGCGGAACGCAGGTCGGCGGCCGCCGACCTGCGTTCGTCGGGGGCGAGGGCCAACACCTCCACCAGCGGTCCGGGATCCCACCGCAGCACGCACGCCCCGTGGAACCACGATCCCTGCCGGTCTCGGCGCTGGGCCAGGCCGACCACCTTGCGACCGTCACCGGTCACCACCTCGCCGGTGGCGACGCCGCCGAAGCAGACCAGCTCGGACCAACGGGTGCCGGGGGCACGGCCCTGGCGGCGGGCGGCCACCCCCTCGATGCCCGAACGGCGTAGCGCGTCGACCCAGGCATCCCCCAGCCAGTCGAACGCCCGACCGACGTCATCGCGCCACAGCGGGTCGCCCGCCGGTATCCACACGTCGATCCACACCGGGTCCTCCGGTGTCACCAGGACCGCCCCCCCGCCCGATCGCCTCCTGGCCACGGCGATGCCGGCAACCTCGGCGCGGGCGCGGTCGACGATGGACTCCGGTTGGGTTGATCCCAGCACCAGCGCGGGGGCGGTCACCCGGCAGATGGCGAGCGCCCGCTCCGCCGGCCGGACGGCGACAGCGGGCCAACTGGCGTGCAACGTGGCGGCGTCGCCGGTCCGCTGCTCGACCGACCAGCCGTGCGGCACCCGGCCAGGCGCGCCCCGCCCACCGGAGGGCAGCCGCCCCCGCTCCGGACCTCTCGTCAGGCGCCGGGGCCCGGACGGTTCGCACGGGGCGCCGCCGCGGTCAGGCAGTCAACTGCTCCCGATGACCGGCCCCCGCGACCAGGTAGGTGGTCCAGTCCTCGCTGGCTCCCCCGCACAGGGCGAGGAGCTGCACCCGGTGGCGAGGGGCGGCGGGAGTCGAGCGGAGGATCATCCCCACCTCGTGGGGCAGCCGATCCTCTTTGCGGGTGTTGCACCGGCGGCAGGCCGCCACCACGTTCTCCCAGGTGTGGGGGCCGCCCTTGCTCCGAGGGATGACGTGGTCCAGGTTCTCGGCCGCCGAGCCGCAGTACTGACAGCGCGAGCCGTCACGGGCGAAGACCGTCCGTCGGTTGACCGCAACCCGGTAGTGACGTGGTACCTGCACGTAGCGGACCAGCCGCACCACCGACGGCTCGGGGACGGTGACCCGCTCGGCCCGGAACACCCGTTCGGTCGTATGGACCAGTTCGGCCTTGGTGTCGAGCACCAGGAGCACCGCCCGCCTCGAGGAGACGATGCCCAAGGGTTCGAATGTCGCGTTGAGGACCAGCGCCCGCCGCGACGGCGACATCGGCGATCGAACCGGCTCGGAGGCGTCACGGGCCGCCTCCCCGGCGGAGGCGGTCCTCCTGGCGCGCTTCGACCGTCGATCCATCAAGCTGGGAATTTAGCCTGACCCGGTCGGGTCGAGGCGGTCCGGTGTCCGCCGGAACAACCGCCTCGTCCGATGCTCCCCGTTGCATGCTCCGGTCGATCGGCACCAGCGGAGATAAGAGAGCACGTCAGCCGGTCGGGGAACGGCATCCGGTCTCCCGTAGGCGGTGATCATCCGGAAACCCCAGAGCCGGTCGTCGGGCAGCGGTAGGTGCGGCCGGCGCCGCCACCAACCGGGAGCGGCCATTCGCCGCAGCACGCCGAGAGCGGCCCACCACAGGCCGGGTCGGGTGACCACCGGCCGCGCCACTGCGGCCACCGCCCGCCCGGGGGCCGGGACCGGTTCCGGCGGACTCACCCCGGGGTCCGGCCCCCGCCGGCGGCCAGTGCGGCGCGGCGGCCCACGGCGGCTGCTCCCACCAGCGGACCGTCAGCACCCAGTCCTGCAGGGATGATACGGGTGGCCCGCGAGAACTCGAGCCGCGAGCGGATCTCGATCTCCTGCTGCGCGGCGTCGAAGAAGACCGCTCCGAACCCGAGGGCCACAGACCCGGCCACCACCGCCAGTTCGACGTCGAGGAGATTGGCGACGCTCGCCACCGCCCGGCCGACAAGCGTTCCCGTCTGGCGCCGGACGGCATCGGACGCCTCCGGGGGCGGACGACCAGTGGTGGCCTCGATCGACAGCCCCGAGGCCTCGGCCTCCAGACAACCGCGCCCCCCACAGGTGCAGGGCCGGCCCCCCGGCTCGACGACCACATGGCCGATGTGTCCCGCGTTCCCGTGTGCACCGTCGAGCAGCCGGCCGTCGATCACGATGCCTCCACCGACCCCGGTCGACACCACCATCGCCACATAGTTGTCGACTCCCCGGGCCGCGCCGAGCCAGCCCTCACCGAGGGCGAGTGCCTTGGCGTCGTTGTCGACGACGACGGGCAGTCCCACCAGGTCCGCCAATCGCCTCCGCAGGGGGAACCGCCTCCAGCCGCGGATGTTCAGCGGCGACACGACCTCACCCCCGGAGTCCATGGGCCCGCCGCATCCGACTCCGCACACCGTCGGCGCCGGCGTCGTGGACCTGACCGCGTCGACGACGGTAACCAGCGCCCCGAACACGACCTCGGGGTCGAGGGAGGTGGGTGTAGCGACGCAGGCGTCGGCGATGATGTTGCCGGCCGGATCCACCACCGCCGCCGCCATCTTGGTGCCGCCGACGTCCAGCGCCAGAACCGCCGGTCCTGATCCCCCTCGGAATGATCGGTCCCCACCCCCTCGGGACCGGGCCCCCGGAAGGGCTGGGATCACCGCCGGTCAGTCGCCGCGGTGGAAGCGGCCGCGAATCCAGTCGCGAGGATCGTGGGTCGTGTTGCTCAGATTTCGGCTGTGCAGCGAACGGGAGATGTCGTCGATCCCCGCCTTTCCCATGCGCCGGGCATTGTTGGCGAAGACCACCCCGGAGAGGAACATGACCACCACGCCGGCGAATCCGAGCACCACCGATCGGGAGAAGGTGAAAAGCATGAAGACCAGGGCGGCAATGAACACCAGGGCCGACCAGATGCAGTGGCGACCGGCGTGTCGGTAGACCGTCTCGGACCGCACCCGCTCCGCGAATTCCGGGTCCTCGTGGTAGAGGGACTGCTCCAGTTCGTGCAGAATGCGCTGTTCGTGCTCAGAGAGTGGCAACTACCCGTCCCCTCCAGCCTTCAATGTTCCCCGCGGTGACACCCACCTCATCCTCGCGCAACCCCCACTCGAAAGCTTCGCGCACCCGGACAGACGACCAATACCGGGCTACCGCACCGTTGACCGAACACGGACACCATATTACAAGGTGGCAGGTCCTCCATCATCCGATCCGACCTCCGGAACGGCCCCCGGGCCCCACTGGGCATCGCCCCGGCGTCGAACTCGCAGCCCATCAGCGCCGACCAGGGAGGCCGGCCCGACCGACGACCCCCCGTACCGGGCCCGGATGGCGTCGATGGCGGCGGTCACCGACCCCCAGGAGTGCTGGATCCGCTCCGCCTCTTCGTGGGCCCGGGCCAGACGATCGCCGCCCCGTGAGTCCCGGGAGGCCGCGTTGGCCGGGCCCAGGTCGAGGCTCAGCTGCACGCCCCGGTCGGGATCGGCGAATCCCGACAGGCTGACACCGAGCAGCCGAACCCCTCGGTCGAGCTCGACCGAGTCCAACAGTGCCACCGCCACCGCGCCGATGGCCGGCGACGCATCGATCGGGGCATCCATGGAATGCGAACGGGTGACCATGGTGAAGTCACCGAACTTGACCTTGACCGTCACGGTCCGGGCGGCCAGCCCCGACCGGCGGAGTCCGGTGGCCGAGGCGTCCACCATCCGGGACAGCTGGCGCTGCAGGTCGCCCCGGTCCCACAGGTCCGAAGCGAACGTCTCCTCGTGCCCGATCGACTTCGGCGTCTGTTCGGGTACGACCGGGCGCGGGTCCTCACCCCGGGACAGGGCGGCCAGGTGGGCGCCGAGCGACGACCCCAGATACCGCTCGAGGGAGCCGGGCGGGAGGGCGGCGAGGTCCCCGACGCAGACCACCCCGAGGGCGTCCAGCCTTCGGGCGGTGACCGGACCGACGCCCCACAGCGCCCGGACCGGCAACGGGTGGAGGAACTCGAGCTCGTGATCCGGTTCCACCACCACCACGCCGGGTCCCGGCGTGATCCCGGTCCGGGTGGCGGTCGGCTTGGCCGCCTTGGATGCCAGCTTGGCCATCAGCTTGCTCCGACCGACCCCCACCGAGCAGGCCAGGTAGAGCTCCTCGGCCACCCGCCGGCGAATGGCGGCGGCGATCGACGGCCCGTCCCCGAGCAGCTGCTCCGAGCCGGTCACGTCGAGGAAGGCCTCGTCGATGGAGATTCCCTCCACCAGAGGGGTCACCGCCCCGAGGATGGCGTGCAGCTTCTCGCTCTCCTCGAGATACCGGTGATACCGGCCGTCGACGAACACCGCCGACGGACAGAGGCGGCGGGCGACCGAGGAAGGCATGGCCGAGTGGACTCCGAACATCCGGGCCTCGTACGTGCACGCCGCGACCACGCCCCGGCCGCCGGCACCGCCGACGATCACCGGGAGCCCGGCGAGGGTCGGGTCGTCCAGGACTTCGACCGACGCGAAGAACGAATCCATGTCGACGTGGAGAACGACCCGGTCGACCGGAAAGCCGGTCCCCGAGCGGTGCCCTTCGGCCCGACCGGCTGCGACCCGACCGCGACCCTCAGCCACCGAGGCGGAGCCTCCGGAATGCCTCGGCACTGGGGACCCCGGCCTGTCGGCCGGCGTCCTCGGCGCCAAGCCTCACCGCGGTCAACGCCCATTCCACGCCGTCGGGGAACTGGCTCCGGTGACAGCCGACCGCCTGACCTTTGGTGCCCACCGTCGCGGAGATGTCGACCCAGACATCGGGTTCGAGGGTGCCCGACATCAGCACCGTGGCCACCTGGTGGGCCGGGCCGGCCTGGGGGAAGTAGCGAGGGAGCGCCGCCGCCGGGGACACCGCATCGAGCGCAGCCATGCCGACGATCCGGTGGTCGCGGTGATTGAAGTACTCCTGGCCGAAGAAGACGGCGGTGGGGTCGGGACAGAGCACGACCTCGGGCCGATGGCGCCGGATGGCGGCCACCAACGCCTGGCGGAACTGGGTATCGTCGGTCAGCTCACCGTCTGGATGGTTGAGCCACTCCTGGCCGGCCACGCCGATCAGGGCGCCGGCCTCGGCCGCCTCGGCCGCCCGTTGGACGGCCAGGGCCTGGTCGTCGACGGACGGGTCGGGAGAGCCTTTGCCTCCGTCGGTGCACAAGAGGACGTGTACCTCGCAGCCGCTCTTGGCCCACGAGGCCAGCGTCCCCCCGCACGACACGTCGGGGTCGTCGGGATGGGCGTAGATGGCCAGGGCCTTCGCCGGGACACTTTCCAACAGGTCGGCCACGGTCTAGGCCTCCGGCCGCTTGGGGGCCGTCGTCTTGGTGAGGAGGCCCACCTCCCGACGGAAGTCGTCCACCCCCTCGAATCCCTTGTAGACGCTGGCGAAGCGCAGGTACGCCACCTCGTCGACCAGCCGGAGGCGCTCGAGCACCGCGATCCCCACCTGCTCGGACGTGGGCTCGGATCCGTCCTCGCGCAGCTCGTCCTCCACCTGGTGGGCCACCACTTCGAGCTGCTCCTCGGTAACCGGACGGTTCTTGGTGGCCGACCGCAACCCGTCGATCAGCTTCCCGCGGTCGAAGGGCTGGCGGGCACCCGAACGCTTGACCACCATCAGCGGGATCTCGTCGATCCGCTCGAAAGTGGTGTAGCGCTGGCCGCACGCCCCGCACTCGCGGCGGCGCCTGATGGCGGCACCGTCCTCGGCCACCCGGGAATCGACCACCCGGTCGTCATCGGCCAGGCACCAGGGACACCGCACGCAAACGAGGCTAGCGCCCAACCCGATGGCCCATTCTGGTCGCGCCCCCCATCCGAGCAGGCCCGCTCGCCGAGGCGACGATCCTCAGGGGAGCGAGATCCGCTGGCCCGGCGCGACCGCTTCGGAGCCGGTCCGGCGGGCCAGCTCGGCCACCAACGGCCGCGGGTCGGCCGTCGGGTCCACCCGCTGGGCGATCGACCACAGGGAGTCACCGGGCTGCACGGTGTACTCCATTGTGCCGCCGGTCCCCGCCAGGACAGAACCGGTGGGGTGGGAGCGGCCACCGGTTCCGCCCAGCGGAAGAGCGAGCCCGACGAGGAGGAGGGCGATCACCGTCAACAAGGTCCGACGGCGCCGGACCGCCGGAGGGGTCTGTCTCCTCCGACGCTGCCCCGGACCCCGGTCCGGCACCAGGCTGAGCGGTGGGCCCGAACGATCGCCGGCGTCCCATCCAGCGTCCCATCCGGCGCACGCATCCGGCAGCGCCTCTCCGGCAGCCACCGGTCTCAGGCCCGGCCGGCGGGCCGACGCCGGGGACGGCATCGGCGCCAACCACGGGGCGGTCATTGCGAACCTTTGTTCGTCATAGATGCATGACACCACGAACACCTGTTCGATGTCAAGCTTTTTTTCGAACGGGTGTTTGCCTTCTCCCCGCCGGCACGCTAGGTTACGGCAAACAGACGTTCGCCGTCCGGTCTGACTCGCCCATCTGGTGACGGGGACCGTCGGCAAACCCGACCGACAGCAAGGGGAGACATGGCCCAGGTCCTGAGCATCAAGCGCAAACAGATTCTGGACTGCATCTCCGAGGCGGTCCGCGAGCGCGGGTACCCGCCCTCGGTCCGTGAGATCGGAGAATCGGTGGGGCTGACCTCGTCGTCCACCGTCCATGCCCACCTGGCCGTATTGCAGCGGGAGGGCTACCTGCGCCGGGACCCGACCAAGCCGCGGGCCATCGAGGTCTGCTACGACCCCTCGTCGAAGGTCATCGTGGACGCCCGCCCGATCCGCCACGTTCCGCTGGTCGGCGACGTGGCTGCGGGTACCGGCGTGCTGGCGCAGGAGAACATCGAGGAGCTCTATCCCCTGCCGGAGGACTTCACCGGGACCGGCACCCTCTTCATGGTCACCGTCCGGGGCGACTCGATGATCGGGGCGGGTATCATGGACGGCGACCACGTCGTCGTCCGACAGCAGTCGCAGGCCGAGCAGGGGGACATCGTGGTGGCAGGGATCCCCGACGGGGAAGCCACCGTCAAGCGCTTCTCCACCCGCCACGGCCTGGTGGTCCTCACTCCGGCCAATGAGCGGCTCTCGCCCATGGAGTTCGATCCGGCCGAGGTGACCATCTACGGCAAGGTGGTGACTGTCCTGCGCCGGCTCTGAACCGGTCCGGCCCGTATCCGGTCAGGCGGTCATGACCGGGATCCGCGCCCGGCGCCCTGTCCCTACCGCCCGGTCCGGAGCAGCCGCTCGAGCACCCGGGCCGCCTGCTCGAGGTCGCCGGCACTCACGTGCTCTCCCGGTGTGTGGGCCAGCGACGGGTCGCCGGGACCGAAGTTGGCGGCCGGCACTCCGTGGGACCACAGTGACGCCACGTCGGTCCATCCGACCTTGGCCCGGGGCGGAGAGCCGGTGGCCGCCACCAACCCGGCGAGCAACGGGTGGTCGAGGGAGGGCGGCGCGCCGGAGGCGTATTCGACCAGCTCCCACTTGTCGCCGGGTTCGAGGTGGGGGCCCAGGATCTCCCTCGTCGACTGCTCGGCCTCCCCGACCGTGCGGTCAGGCGCGAACCGATGGTTGAGCACCACCGACGCCTCGTCCGGCACGACGTTGCCGGCCACCCCGCCGCTGACCTCGACGGCCTGGAGTTGTTCGGCGTACTCGCACCCGTCGAGCACGGTTCGCCGGCTCCGATAGGCGGCCACGGCGGCCAACACCGGGGCCAGCCGGTGAACGGCGTTGCGGCCGGTCCACGGCCGGGAGGTGTGCGCCCTCCGGCCCTCCATGCCGATCCGTATCCGCAGGGTGCCCTGGCACCCGGCCTCCACCATGCCGTCGGTCGGCTCTCCGAGGATGGCCGCATCGGCCTCCAGCAGTTCCGGCCGCAGCTCCCACAACCGCTGCAACCCGTTGAAGCGCTGCTCCACCTCCTCGCACGCGTAGAAGCACCAGGTGACATCCACTGCTGGCTCAGGCAGAGCGCCGGCCAGGTGGAGCATGACGGCCAGACCTCCCTTCATGTCGGCCGCCCCAACTCCGTAGAGCACGTCCCCGACCAGACGGGGCTCCTCGTTGCCACCGACGGGCGGGACGGTGTCGAGATGGCCGGCCATCAGCAATCGGCCGCTCCGGCCGAGGCCGGTCCGGGCCACGACGTTGTCTCCAACCCGCTCGACGGTCAACCACGGGCACCGACCGAGCGCCGACTCGACGGCGTCGGCCATCAGGCCCTCGTGGTGGCTGACCGAGGGGATGGCCACCAACGACGTGGCCAGCCCGAGCAGGCCGTCCGGCATCACCGGGTTCACGCCGAGACGCCGTGCTGGCGGAGGATGTCGTTCAGTCGTGCCTTGTCGTGACGCTCCCCCTCGGTGAGCCGCTTGATCACCAGGACGCAGGGCAGGAAGTACTCCCCGCCCGGGAACTCGCGCCGCCGCGAGGCCTGGACGGCCACCGACCAGGCCGGGATGTGGCCCCGGCTCAGCTCCTCACCGGTGTCGGCGTCGATGACCGGGATCGACGGGTTCAAGATGGTCCCCTCGCCCACCACCGAGCCCCGGCCGACCCGCGCCCCCTGGGTGACCATGCACCGGCTCCCGATCATCACCTCGTCCTCGATGACCACCGGGGCCGCCTGGGCCGGCTCGAGCACACCGCCGATCCCCACGCCGCCGGAGAGGTGGACCTGCTCACCGATCTGGGCGCATGATCCGACGGTCGCCCACGTGTCGACCATGGTCCCGTCCCCGACCCGGGCACCGATGTTGACGAAGCTGGGCATGCAGATGACCCCGTTCCCGAGGTAGGAGCCCCACCGGGCCGATGCCCCGGGCACCACCCGGACGCCGGCCGCGGCATAGTCCCGCTTCAGCGGGAGTTTGTCCGCGAACTCGAAGGGGCCGACCTCGACAGTCTCCATCGAACGGAGCCGGAACAGGAGCAGGATGGCCTGCTTCAGCCACTGGTGCACGACGACCCGATCGGTCGCCGGATCGACCTCGGCCACCCGGGCAGCGCCCTGATCCAGCAGGTCGATGGCCTCGGACACCACGGCCAGGGCATCGGTGTCGGCCGGCCCCAGCTCCGACGCCCGCTGCCACAGCTCTTCGATCTGGGACCGCAGGTCTGCCATGCCAGCAGACGTTAGCCCTGTGGCCCCGGTGGCCGACCCGGGACGGCCGGGTGGCCTCCGGTCAGTCGGGGCCGATCGGCCCACCGAGGGACAGGCGCTCCGCCACGAGGCGGAGGCGGTCCATCGGCTGGACCACCGCCACCCGCACGAAGCCCGCACCGTCGAGTCCGTAGAGGTCGCCCGGGCTGACCAGAATCCCTCCTCGCACAGCCAGCGCCTCGGCCAGCTCCCACCCGCCGCCGGGTCGCGAAGTGGGCACGGGCACCCACAGGTAGAAGCCCCCGGCGGGCATGGGAGCGGGAAGCCCGGTGCCGGCGAGAACCTCTCGCACGAGACTCAGCCGTTCCCAGTAGCGGTGGCGCTGCTCGTCGACGTGGCGGTCGTCGTCGAGGGCCACCACCGCACCGGCCTGAACTGGGCCGGCAACCATCAGGCCGGCGTGGCGACGGACGTCGAGGAGGAACCCGACCAGGCCGGGGTCCCCGGCATAGAAACCGACTCGCACCCCCGCCAGATTGGAGCGCTTGGACAGGGAGTGGACCGCGACCACACCGTCGGTCCCCGACTCGAGCACGGTGCGCGGTGGGCCGTCCCAGGTGAACTCGGCGTAGCACTCGTCGGAGAGCACCGGTACCCCGTTTGCCCTTCCCCATCGGGCCACACCGTCGAGGTCGGTCAGGGAGCCGGTCGGGTTGGACGGCGAGTTGGCCCACACACACAGGGCACGATCGATGTCGGATCGGTCGACGGCGGACAGATCGAGTCCTCCCCGGGCCAGCTCGGGTACCGGCACCGGGCGGCAGCCGCCGAGCAGCGCGCCCATCGCGTAGGTCGGGTAGGAAACCGCCGGGTAGAGGACCGTGTCCCGGTCCGGTGTCCGCAGCCGCAGGTGGCCCGCGGCCGACGCCACGAACTCCTTGGTGCCGACGCAGGCGGCCACCTGGCTCGCCGGGTCGACGCTGACCCCGAACCGTCGCGCCAGCCAACCGGCCGCCGCCTCCCGCAAGCGCGGTGATCCGGCCGATGCGGGATAACCCCGCTCCGCGTCGGAGGCGGCCATGGCCGCGAGGGCGGAGGACGGGGGTGGGTCGCAGGGCGTGCCGATCGAGCAATCGACGACTCCCTCCTGGTCCACCGACCCCGCTTGGCGGCCGAAGGCCTCCTCGGCGCGCGCCCTCACCACCTCGAGCCGGTCATAGGGATAGGCAGGAGGAGTGAAGCCGACCGCGTGCCGGGCTCGGGGGACCGGGCTCACGACGCCAGGAACTCCCGGAACCGCGACCGGCCCACGTCGTCGAGGACCACCTGGATGCGGGTCGATCCCTCCCCTGCGACCTCGCCGACGATTTCGCCCTCCCGGTGCACGGCCGCCAGGACGTCCCCACGGGCCCAAGGAACCTCCAGCTCCACGACCCGGTCGCCGACCCTGAGCCGGTCCCCCATCGCCACCAGGAGCTCGGCGACCCCCTCACCGCTGCGGGCGGACACCATGACCGAGCCCTCGTGGGCCGCCATCAACAGTCGGGCCTCCTGCTCGGACTCCGGGCCCAGGGTGGCCACCGCATCGGCCTTGTTCACGACCAGGAGCTCCGGCACCCCGTCGGCACCGATCTCGGCCAGGACGGTGCGGACGGCGTCGACCTGGCCCTCGAAGTCCGGGGCCGATCCGTCCACCACGTGAAGGATCAGATCGGCTTCGCACACCACCTCCAGCGTGGACCGGAATGCCTCGACCACCTGATGGGGAAGCTTGCGCACGAATCCGACCGTGTCGGTGAGAAGCACGATCTCGCCACCGGGAAGGCCCAGCTGCCGGGTCCGGGGGTCGAGGGTCGAAAAGAGCCGGTCCTCCACCAGGACGTTCGCACCGCACAGCCGGTTGAGCAGCGTCGACTTCCCGGCATTGGTGTAGCCGGCCAGGGAAACGGCACGCTGTCGGGACCGGGTCCGGCTCCGACGCTGGGTCCTCCGGGTCCTCTCGAGGTGGCGGAGGTCGGATTCGAGCCGACTCATGCGCCGAACCAGACGACGCCGGTCGACCTCGAGCCGGGTCTCGCCAGGGCCCCGGGTGCCGATGCCACCGGCCTGCTGGCTGAACGACCTCCCCCGTCCGGCGAGGCGGGGCAGCCGATAGCGGAGGAGGGCCAGCTCGACCTGGGCACGGCCCTCGGGTGTCCGGGCGTTCTGGGCGAAGATGTCGAGAATGACCGCAGTGCGGTCGATGGCCGTCCGACCCAGGATCCGCTCCAGATTCCGCTGCTGGGCCGGGGAGAGGTCGTCATCGAAGACCACGGTGTCGGCGTCCACGGCCAGGCAGACGGAAAGGAGCTCTTCGGCCTTTCCCCGTCCCAGGTACGTCGCCGGATCGGGTGCGCTCCTCCGTTGCAGAACCCGTTCCTTCACGTCGGCCCCGGCTGTGTCCACCAACAGGGCCAACTCGTCGAGGGCTGCCTCGGTGTCGGCCACCGCGGCGTGGGGGAAGGTGACACCGACCAGTACGATCCGTTCCCGGACCGTGCGGGAGATCAGGGTGTCGGTGAAGGCCGAGTCGGAGGGCGTCACCGTCGGGCCGCGCCCAGGAGTCCCCGGACGTCCACCTCGATGGCGGCGACCCGTCGGACCGGTCCGCTCAGGCGGATCCCACCGGTGGCCAGCTCGACCCGGAGGGTCCCGCCCGGATTGTGGACTTCGACCGTCTCGCCCACCAGGCCCCAGCTCCGGGCGGCGGCGGCGGCGGCGGCGCTCCCCGTGCCGCAGGCCTGGGTCTCCCCCACCCCCCGCTCCCACACCCGGAGGGTGATCGCGTCGGAGCCCGGCCCGGCGGCGATGAACTCCACGTTGATGCCTCCCGGGTGGACACCCTGGAGGCGGTTCCCCAACTCGGCCACGTCCACTTGGGCCGGGTCCGGGCCGAGCAGCACCAGATGGGGGTTGCCCATGTCGACCTGCCTGGCCCTCCGCTCCGCGAACTGCTGAGGCTGATCGGGGCCCAGCGTGGCCATTCCCATCTCCACCGTTGCCTCGGCGGCGTCGGCGGCGACACCGGGCCGGTACTCCACCGTCCGCACCCCGCTGAGCGTCCCGACGGTGAAACGGGGCGGCACGACCAGGCCGGCCGCCACCGCGGCCTGGGCCAGGCAACGGATCCCGTTCCCGCTCATCTCCGCCACACTGCCGTCGGCATTGTGGAGGTCCATCCTGACGTCGGCATCACTGCCACCGTCGAGGATCCGGATCACACCGTCGGCGCCGACGCCGAACCTCCGGTCGCACAGAGCGCTGACGACGACCCGGTCGAGGGGTGAGGCGTCGGCCGTGTCGACCAGGACCAGAAAGTCGTTGCCGGCACCATGGTGCTTGGACATGTTCAGTCGTCTGCTGATCGGCGTGGACGGGTTCATCGGGTTGCCTATCATTCTCCCACCGTGGCCGCGGCCTGGGGGAATCCACCGAGGAGCACGGCGACCGAGCCCGCAACGTCGCCGTCCATCCACACGATACGGGGGTCCCGGCGGAACCATGACGACTGGCGCCGGGCGAGGGCCCGGGTCCGCTGGACGGCGATGTCGACGGCGGTCCTCAGGGGGACGCCCTCTTCGATGTGGCTCAGGAGCTCGCGGTAGCCGAGGGCCTGGCGGGCCGTCCTCGACAGCCCCCCGGGCCTGGCGGCCAGCCTGCGCACCTCCTCGAGGAACCCGAGCTCCATCAGTCGGTCGAAACGGCCGGCGATTCGCCGGTCGAGGTCGGTGGGGTCGTGGCGGAGGCCGACCTGGGTCACCTCCGTCGGCGGGTAGCGATTGAGTCCAGGACCGAACGACGAGAAGGGACGACCGGATCCGATGGTCACCTCCAGGGCCCGGACGAGGCGGCGCCGGTTGGCCGGGTCCACCCGCCCGGCCGCCACCGGGTCGAGGACGGCCAGACGGCGGTGGAGGTCCTCGAGTGCCGAGCGCCAGGACGGGCTGCCCTCGGCGCCGGAGGCCTCAAGGGAGCCGGCGAGTGCGGCGGCGACCTCGGGGTAGGTCCCGGGGAACGAGAGGTCGTCGACCACCGATCGCAGGTAGAGCCCGGTACCGCCCACGAGGAGCGCCCGATGGCCCCGGGCGGCGATGGCGGCCAGGACCCGCCGGGCTTCGGCCTGGAACTGCTGGACGGTGAACTCCTCGGATGGGTCGACCAGGTCGACCAGGTGGTAGGGCACCCGAGCCCGGGCCGCCCGGTCCGGTTTGGCCGTCCCGATGTCCATGCCGCGATAGACGGCCATCGAGTCGACCGAGACCAGCTCGATTCCCGGCACCGTCGAGGCGACCTTTAGGGCGGCCTGCGACTTCCCCGTGGCCGTGGCGCCGACCAACGCCACCGGGGCCAGGGCCGCGGGGGGTGGCGCCTGAGCTGCCTCGGGCAGATCCGGGGGGATGAGGGTTCCCGAAGCGGGTTCCGGGGCTCGCACCGACCGTGCCGGTCAGCCGGCGGACACCGGGATGAGGACCCGGTGGGCGGGCCGGGCGGTCACCGTTCGCAGGGACCCGGTCAGGTGATGGCGGGCGGCGGCGGTGACCGCGACGTCGGCGTACGACCCTGCGGGGATCGGTCGGCCGTCCGTCGGTTGGAAGTGAACCAGCTTGTTCTGCCGGGTGCGCCCGGTCATCACCGAGGGATCCCGCTTGGACGGCCCCTCCACCACCACGTTCTCCACCCGGCCCAGCCGGGCGCGGTGTCGGGCCAGCGCCGATCGCTCCACGACCATCCGGAGCCGCTCCATGCGCTCGGCCGCCACCTCTCCGGGGACGAACCGGTCCTCCATGGCGGCGGCACGGGTGCCGGGCCGGGGGGAGAAGACGAACGTGTAGGCACTGTCGTAGGCGGCCTCGGCGGCGACCTCGAGGGTGCGCACGAAGTCGGACTCGGTCTCGCCGGGGAACCCCACGATGAGGTCGGTGGTCACGGCCAGGTCGGGGATGGCCGCCCGGGCGTCGGCCAGGCGGGACAGATAGCGCTCGGCGGTGTAGCCCCGACGCATGGCCACCAGGACGTCGTCGCTCCCCGACTGCAGGGGGAGGTGGAGGTGGTCGCACACCTCGTCGGTCTCGGCCATGGCCGCGATGGTCTCCGGCCGCAGGTCCTTCGGATGGGGGCTGGTGAACCGGACCCGCCGGATCCCCTCGACGGCGCCCACCGCCCGGAGGAGCTGGGCGAACAAGGGCCGCCGCCGGGTCAGGTCCCGCCCGTAGGAGTTGACATTCTGTCCGAGGAGCGTGACCTCGGTCACCCCGCGCCCGGCCACAGCCCGTACCTCGGCCACCAGGCCGTCGATCGGACGGGATGCCTCTCCTCCCCGCACCGAGGGGACGATGCAGAAGGCACAGGAATTGTCACAGCCGGTCTGGATGGTCACCCACGCCGCATAGGGCAGCTCCCGCACTGCGCCGAGGGCTGCGGCCTGGTGGTCCCCTTCGGCGGAGCCGTCGGCGGACCGCGGCTCGTCGAGGATCTCCACCACCGGGCCGGACGCGGCGGCCTGGCGCAAGAGCTCGGGGGCCCGGCCGAGGTTGTGGGTACCGAAGACCACATCCACGTGCGGGGCCCGGTCGCGGATCCGCGGCCCGTCCATCTGGGCCAGGCACCCCCCCACTGCGATCTGCATGTCAGGCCGGCGCTGGCGCAGGGCCTTCAGGTTGCCGAGGTGGCCGTAGAACTTGTTGTCGGCGTTCTCCCGGATGCAGCACGTGTTGAGCACCACCACGTCGGCCGACTCGAGGTCCGGGCTGGGTACCAGGCCGTCGGCCTCCAGCGCCCCGGCCAGCCGCTCCGAGTCGTGATCGTTCATCTGGCACCCGAACGTCCTGATGTGGAAGGTCCGCGCCGGGGCAGTGGCTCCGGACGGTGCGGCGGCCGGAGGTTCGAGAGGCGCTGATCGGGCGGTGGACACCACCGGCCCAGGATACGGCCAGACCGGCCTGGCCGGTGCCGGGCCGGCTCGACGAGGAGGCAGGGCCCGGTTCACCCGGGTATGACGACCGGCCTACCGCTCGGCGTCGAAGTCGAAGAAATCGCTCGATCCGTTCCGATCGACGATCAGGCCGTGCATGTCCGCATGGAGGACGAGGACCTGCCCGGGGACGTCGGCCTCGGCCAGCGCCGCCACCGCCGCCGCCTGCACGCCCTGCGCCTCGGCCCCGCGGGAGATCCCGAGGAGGGCCGGGCCGGCGCCCGACCAGCACACGGCGAGCGCCCCGCCCGCAGACATGCCGGCCAACAGCTTCGGCGCCTCCGGGAACAGTGGGCTCCGATAGTCCTGGTGCAGCCGATCCTCGGTGGCCTCGCTGATGAGGACCCGGCTGTCGGCAAGTCCTGCGATCAGAAGTGCGGTCCTCGACAGGTTGAAGGCGGCACTGTCCCGGCTGACCGTCGTGGGTAGGGCCTGCCGGGCCCTCGAGGTGGACAGGGTGAGGTCGGGCACGATGACCACGAACGCCAGGCTCACGTCGAGGGCCAGCCGCACCGCCTGCACCCCGCCCCTCACCCGGGCGGCAGCCACCAGTCCACCGACCATGGAAGCTGCCGCGTTGTCGGGATGGCCGTCGGTATGGGCCGCCACCGCCAGTGGGTCCTCCGCCCCGGCGGCTGCGGCGGCGGCCACGGCCAGGGCGGCGGACGAGCCCAGGCCGCGGGCGATGGGGATCTGGGAACGCACGGTGATGGCCAGGCGGTCGGTCCCCGCCACGTCGATTGCCACCCGGGCGGCGAGGTGGGACGGGTCGTCGGAAAGGCCCGCGCCCTCGCCCTCCGAGCGCACGATCAGCCTCGACGCCGGCTCCACCTCGACCTCGACGTAGCGGTCGAGCGCGATGGCCAAGGTGTCGAACCCGGGGCCGAGATTGGCCGATGACGCCGGAGCTCTCGCGCGCACACCGACACGGTACTCGGCGTGCCCGGTGCCCGGCAGGACCCGGGCCGGGCGTCACCCCCCTGTGCGCAGTCCGGTCGCCTCAACCGTGGATGAGGCGGTACCACCACGATGGCTCCGGCACCGTGGTGGCCAGCGCCAGGGGCACCGTCTGTACCTGGCCGCCCAGTGCGAACGAGGCGGTTCCCACCCGGCGGCCCTCCGATCCCCCTGCGGGCACCGGGGAGAGCTTGCTGGCCGCGGCCACCTGTTGGCCGGGCCATGCGATGAGGAACGCTCCCTTCGACGCCACGACCTCCACCCGGTGCCCGCGGCCGCCCCACTTGGCGGTGACCGTTCCCACCGACTGTCCGGCCGAGGCCACGGTGACCGGAACGATCGCCGCCCTCGTGACGGTGAGCAACCCGTCGGCCGCGGGTCGGGTGAACTTGAGCGGGTCGACCACCGGCAGGTCGTCGAGCGGGATGGTGGTGGTCGTGGTGGTGGGCGGGGGCGCAGTGGTGGTGGTCGTGGGAGGGGGCAACGTGGTGCTCGGCGGGGGGGGCGCTGCCCCGGGAGCGGGGGTCAAGGTGGTCGGAGGTGGGGCGGTGGTGGCAGGTGCGGACGGCGGCGGGGGCGCAGCGGCGGGTGGGGACTTGGGGATGGTCGGCGGCGGTACCGGCTGCGCCAGGACGGCCACCAGCACCGTGACCGTCCGTCCCTGCACCACGCGGTAGCCGGCCAGCACCATGCAACCACCGGCTTTCGTGGTGTAACCGGACTTGATGCCGACAACGCTGTTGGACCCGATCTCCGACACGACATTGGGAAGTGTCCCGACCAAGGGGAGGGTGACCGATTTCATGGCCACCACCTCGGCAAAGGTGGGATCGCCCATCCCGGCCGCGGCGATCCGCAGGCAGTCGGCCGCCGTCGACACCGAGTGCGGGTCGTAACCGCTGGCGTCGACGTAGTGGGTAGAGGTGGCCCCGAGCGACTGGGCGAGCGCATTCATCTTGGCCACGAACGGAGCCTGGCTCCCGGCGTCCCAGGCGGCCAGCGCGTAGGCGATGTCGTTGGCCGACTGGGTCAGGAGCGCCTCGAGCATCTGACGCTCGGTCAGTACTTCACCGGTGCGGACGGCCACGGTGGACTCGTCGTTGTGCAACTCGGCGTCGTACTCGGACACATCGTCGGTAGTGATGGTGATCATCGGCCCGCTGCCACCGGCGGCGACGGGATGATCACGGAGGACGACCACGGCATTGGCCATCTTGGTCAAGGACGCTATCGGAACGGGTGACTCGGGCCCCGACTGCTGCGAGTAGCCCAGGGAGGGTACCGACACCGCCCCTTGTCCCTTGGCCGGCCAGGGGAGGACCGGTTGGGCGCCGCCCACCGAAAGGGAAGAGGGGAGGTCGCCGACCAGGGTCGGCTGGGCCATCGGCCGGGTGATGCGTTGGGCCCCCGACCACCCGGCCGCCGTCAGGATGACCGCCAAGGCCAGGGCCAGGGCCCACTCCAGCCGTCGGTTGGCCCGTCGTCTCCGGGCCTGCCGCTCGGCCCGGCGTTCGGTACGCGGACGCCGGGCCCCTTCGTCCGGCCCGGCCGGCTCGCCACCCTCGATGATCGCAGTCTGCGGCTCGACCCGGCCGACCGGCGGCGCGGTGATGTCGACAGCGGCCGGCGGGGCCATGGGCAGGACTTCGTCACCTGGCGCCGACGCCTTGACGGCGACCGCGCCTTCTCCCGAGGGTACGGACACCAGGTCGGGATCCCGTGGCGCCTGGGGTCCTGCATCGGGTTCTTCCGAGGTCCGGTCGTTCAGCGGGCGTCCAATTCCTCGGGTGTCATCAGGACGGCGCGGGCCTTGGATCCCTCAGAGGGCCCGACGACCCCCCTCCGCTCCATGAGGTCCATCAACCGCCCGGCACGGGCGAAGCCGACCCGAAGCTTGCGCTGGAGCATCGAGGTGGAACCCAGCTGGGACCGGACCACCAGGTCCATTGCCTGGTCGAGGAGGTCGTCGTCGCCTTCCTCGCCACCCGAGGCCTGCCCCTCCCTTCCGACCACTTCCTCGATCCCGGCCACGACCTCCATCGGTCGTTGCCGCTTCCAGTGGGCCACCACGGCCCGCACCTCCTCCTCGCTGACCCACGGCCCCTGCAGGCGCTGCGGGTTCGACGAGGACGCGGTCAGGAGCAGCATGTCTCCCATCCCGATCAGCCGTTCGGCCCCGGGCTGGTCGAGAATCACCCGGCTGTCGGCCAGCGACGAGACCGAGAATGCCATCCGGGAGGGGATGTTGGCCTTGATGACCCCGGTGATCACGTCCACCGAGGGCCTCTGGGTGGCCAGCACCAGGTGGATCCCCACCGCCCGGGCCATCTGGGCGATCCGGCACACGGATTCCTCGACGTCCCTGGCCGCCACCATCATCAGGTCGTTCAACTCGTCCACCACGATGAGGATGAAGGGCAGTCGGTGGAATCGGGGCTCGGCCTCCAGGTCCTGTTCGTCCTCGTCCCCATCGGTCCCGGCTCCCGTGCCCCGCATCCGGAACTGGTAGTCCTCTTCGAATTGGGCCAGATGGCCGTCGTCGAAGCCGGCGTTGTACCCGGTGATGTCCCGCATCCCGACCTCGGCCAGCAGGTCGTAGCGCCGTTCCATCTCGGTCACCGCCCAGCCCAGCGCATTGGCCGCCTTCTTGGGGTCGACGACCACCTGGGTCAGCAGGTGGGGAAGGTCATTGTACTGGCCCAGCTCCACCCGCTTGGGGTCCACCAGGATCAGGCGGACCTGGTCGGGTGTGGCCCGGCTCAGAATCGAGGTGAGCACCGAGTTGATGCACGAGGACTTGCCCGATCCGGTGGCCCCGGAGACCAGCACGTGAGGCATCTCGGCCAGGTTGACCATCACCGCACGACCGGCGATGTCCCTGCCCAGGGCCACCTCGAGCGGATGATCGGCGCCGGCGGCCTCGCTGGAGGCGAGGATGTCGCCGAGGGCGACCAGCTGCCGGTGGCGGTTGGGCACCTCCACGCCGATGGCCGACTTCCCCGGGATCGGGGCCAGGATGCGGACGTCGGGCGACGCCATGGCGTAGGCGATGTCCTTGGACAGCGAGGTCACCCGGGCCACCTTGACCCCGGCACCCAGCTCCAACTCGTACCGGGTGACCGAAGGCCCGACGGTGCGCCCGACGAGGCGGGTGTCCACCCCGTGCGCAGCCAGGGCGGTGACCAGGGCGGCCCCGGCGGCGTCGACCTCCCGCGCGTCGACGGCCTGGGGCTTGGCCCGCTTCAGCAAATTGGCAGGAGGCAGCCGCCAGTCACCAACCGTCGGTCCCAGCTTCATCTCCAGTTGCGATCCCTTGCCCGACCGGGCAGCCTTCCCCGCGACGACCTCGGACGGGTCCGGACCGGAGTCGACGGGCCCATCGGCCACCTCGGCGACCTGCGGCACCACGATCGGCTCCTCGTACTCCTCTGACTCTTCCTCGCCCTCCTCGGTGGCGAGCGCCCGCCCGAAGGGATCGGTCGGTTCTTCCTCGTCCGCCTCGCCTGCGTCGTCGTCGCCCGGTTCCCCTCTGGCCACCGACGCCGACCACCGGGCCACCCGCGCCACGGCCCCCGCCGCCGATCTGACTGGAACGCCGGTGAGCACCACCATGGCCGCCACCAGGACGGCGGCCAGCACGGTCGCAGCCCCGAATCCCCCGAGGGCGGATCGCAGCGGGTTGCCGATCAGGGCCCCTACCCACCCTCCGGCCGAGGACAGGGTCGCCGTTGACGCCCGCAACCCGGGGGAGCCCCCGGCCAGGGCGGCCATGCCGGCCACGGACAGCAGCGTGAGGGAGGCCCCGATCACCGCTCGGGCAGGCTCGGGGGTGGCCCGGTCCCCCTCCTCGGAGTCGTCCCGGCCCACCAGGAGGAGGATCCCCACGGCGACGGCTACCGGCGGCACCAGGAACCTGCCCCAGCCGAGGAGGTCGCCCACGGCGACCCGCCCACCACGGCCGGCCGGGCCCAGTGAACCGGCGTAGAAGGCCACGGCTGCCAGGATGCCCAGGGTGACCAGCACCACGCCCCACAGGTCGGTGGCGTGTCCGGCGACGACCGCCCACATCGAAGCCAGGAGGCCCGGTTCCTGCCGCCTCCCCGCCTTCCTCGACGACCTCGCGCCCCTCCCCCGGCGGGCGCTGCCCCGCCTGGCCGATGCCTTGGGGCGCGACCGAGACAGGGGCGTCGGCCTACGCCCCGACCGCGCACCCCCGGATCGACCTGCCCGGCGCTTGGTGGCGGTCGTCACAGTGGACTACAGGGTACTCCCGCCCTGTCGTCATCATGGGGACACCGCGGCCAGGATCGCCGCTCAGACGGTGACGATCACCGGCACGATCATCGGGCGCTGCCGGGTCCGGTCACCGACCAGGCGCCCCAGGGCCTTGCGGGCCACCCGGTTGAGGGTCTCGTGGTCGTGGCTCCCTGTGCCCAGCGCCTGCTCGAGCGCCTTGGTGACCGCGATCCTGGCCTCGTCGAGCAGCACGTCGGTGTCCTCGTC
>Ga0307374_10005205_pt1 | contig 21179 bp, 19 predicted proteins | sample OX3MG_FD_202532 | JGI IMG/M metagenome (GOLD analysis project Ga0307374, IMG submission 202532) | Soil microbial communities from Risofladan, Vaasa, Finland - OX-3 | ecosystem: Environmental > Terrestrial > Soil > Coastal area > Acid sulfate soil | place: Finland: Risofladan, Vaasa | collected...
GGCACGCCGGTCTTGTAGTCCGACGCGATCTGCCCGGCGGCGTACACCGTGTCACCTACCATGACGCCCTGGCAATAATGCGCCATCGGCGCCGGCACCTTGTCGGATTTTACGATCTCGCGTTTCAGCCCGCGCTTGACCGCAGTGAGGTCGATTTCGACGCGGCAGCCGGGGACGAGCAGCCCGCTGACCTGGACGGTGGTGCGCGGCGGCGGTGAGGGAAAGAACTCACGCCACACCTGGTCAAAGTAGTAGAAGTCGTTCAGGTCGGTCATGAAGACCTGCGACTTCACCACGTCGGAGAGGTCGCAACCGGCAGCCTCGAAAGTCGCGCGCAGATTCTGAAGCACGTAGCGGGTCTGGCGCTGGATGTTGGAGCCGTAGAACGGAAAAGCTGGGTCCTGCCTCGCCTCTGGAGGCACGCCGGTCTTGTAGTCCGACGCGATCTGCCCGGCGGCGTACACCGTGTCACCTACCATGACGCCCTGGCAATAATGCGCCATCGGCGCCGGCACCTTGTCGGATTTTACGATCTCGCGTTTCATGTCCGATCCTAAAATGTGAGGTGAGACTGGTAGCTGGAATTCGGACCGTCGCGGTCCCGGCGATTGCGGATTTCCGTCATGAGGACACGCGGGCGCGGAAAGCGTCCTCGATTTGCGATCGGTCCGCTGCCTGCCGCAGAATGAGCATCAGCAAAAGACGCGCCTTGAGGGGATTCAAAGAACCCGCCCATTGCACGCCTGCCGCGAGCAGATCCTTTTCCGAACCTGGAAAGCCATAGGTATTCGAGAACACCGGCCCGCTATGCACGCGTGTCGCCAAAACGACAGGCATGGTCCGGACCAGATCTCGCACCAGCGGCACGACGTCGGCAGGAACATGCCCAGCGCCCATGCCCGCCAGGACCGCGCCCCGATACCCAAGATCGGACAGCGCCCGCAAAATTCGTCCATCGTCGCCGAGCGCCATGCAGACGAGCGCGACCGGCTGATCCGGGCTTTGCAGATTCCAGGCGAGAGGTTCTTTCCGGGCCAGAAGAACGTGAAATACGGCGCCGCCTTCGACGACAAGCCCAACCGGCCCCGCAGACGGCGACGTGAATGCCGACGGTAGGGCCGTATGCGACTTCTGCACAAAACGCGCCGCGTGAATTTCGTCGTTCAACACCACCAGCGTGCCGAAACGGCCGGAACGGGCATCCGCCGCGACGATTGCGGCGGCCAGCACATTGGCCGGGCCATCCGCGCCGGCCGCTTCCGGTCCGCGCATCGCGCCGGTGACGACGACAGGCGCTTCGGTCTTGAGCAAAAGATCGAGGGTAAACGCCGTCTCCTCGATGGTGTCGGTGCCCTGGATCACGACAACACCGTCTTTCCCGCTCGCCGTCGCATCTTCGATCAGAGCAGCAAGCTCCAGCAGATTGTCGAGCGAGAGCGACGCGCCCGGGATGCGCATCAGCGAGACGGCTTCGATGTCCGCCACGCTCTCGATCCCGGGAACGGCATGGACGAGATCCGCCGCTGAAAGCGTGGGCGTGATCGCGCCTGTGCTGTCGCGCGTCATCGTGATCGTGCCTCCGAGAGAGACGACGAGGATCTTCGGCCGATGAATCAAGTCCACGTTCTCCTTTTAGGAGAGATCATCGCTCTTAGAAACCTGAGCGCTTTCGGTATCGCTACTTCTGCGAAGAAATCTGAGCGCGATACCAGTCGAGAATCTCGGCGCCGGTCCACATCACCACGCCCTCGTGGGCGAGGATGTGGTCGTACAGCGCCTCGAGGTATTTGATTCGGTGCGGCACTCCGGTGAGGTAGGGATGTATCGAAATAGCCATCACCCGCGGCGCCGTGGCCCCGTCGATGTAAAGGCGATCGAAGTGATCGCGCCCGCGCCGCAGCAATTCGTCGGACGGATGCTGCTGGACGGCGCTGATGACGACATCGTTGATCTCGATCGTGTAAGGCACCGAGACGATGTTGCCTGCGCGCGTGCGAACCGGCACCGGCTGTTCATCGAGCACCCAGTCGGCCACGTATTCGATTCCCTCTTCGGCAAGGATATCGATCGTCTCGTCGGTTTCCGTCATGCCCGGGCTTTCCCAGCCGCGCGGCGGCTTGCCGGTAAAGTCCTTGATTGCCTTGATCGTATTGACGATTGCCGCACGCTGGTCTTCGAGCTTGTGCATCGGCTTCTGCTCGAAGCCGTGGCCCATGAAGTCCCATCCCGCTTCGCGCGCGGCGGCGCAGGCTTCCTCATAAATCCGGCAGGCGGTGCCGTTCACGGCAAACGTGGCCTTGATTTTGCGGAAGCCGAGCACGTCGATGAACCGCCAGAATCCGACGCGCATCCCATATTCGTGCCAGGCCCAGTTCGGCACGTCGGGCAGCATCGGTTGACCCATCGGGGGCGGGATCACCGCCCGCGGCATGGCCGCGGCCGGACTCCAGTTCTCGACGTTGACGATCGTCCAGACGGCAACCCGCGCGCCGCCGGGCAGACGCAGTTGAGGGCGGTTGTGAATCGACTGGTAGGGAATGCGCGTGCGGACGGTTGAACCGATTTCGACTTTATCCATCAAGAAAGCCCTTCTGTTCCGCACTCTCTATTCGCATCAAGGCGTCCCGCCGCCGTGAGGTCTGCTGTCGGCCGCTTCGGTCAGACGCAGCAGCCGGGCGGCATTCAACGTCAGGATCGCGGATTGATCCGTCGGCGTGAGAGATCGATTGCCGTTCAAGACTTCGATGGGGCGGTGATAGCCCATATCAAAGCAATAATCGCTTCCCAGCAGGATCCGATCGGCCCCGACGAGATCGATGAGATACGTCAAGCCCTCGGTCGAATGGGTGATCGTGTCGTAATGAAAACGCCGCAAGTAGTCGCGCGGGCTTCGCGGCAGGTGCTTGCATTCCGGACGCACGCGCCACCCATGTTCGATGCGCCCGATCAGCGAGGGCAAGGCGCCGCCGCCATGCGGAAGCACAACCTCCAGTTTGGGAAACCGGTCCATCACCTGGCCGAAAATCAAGTGCGAGGCCGCAACTGTGGTGTCGAACGGATTGCCGAGCAAGTTCGACAGAAAGTATTGCTTCAGCCGATCTTCCATTCCGATGACATGCACCGGGTGAAGAAAGATCGGCAATTGCAGCGCCTCCAGGCGCTGGTAAACGGGCCAGAACATCGCGTCCGACAATTCCCGGTCCAGAACCCGGGTGGCCATGTAGACACCGCGAATTCCGGGCAGCGTCGAAACTCTTTCAAGTTCGGCCAAGGCAAGCTTCGGCTCCTGCATCGGCAGGACGGCCAGGCCGAAGAAGCGGGAGGGATGCTTTTCATGCGCGAGCGCGACGGCATCATTGAATGCTGCAGAGAGCCTGCGCGACAGATCGCCGGTCGCCCAGTACACCATCGGCTGCGTCAGCGACAACGCTTGTGCCTGGACGCCTTGCACGTCCATCTCCTGCAGCCGTTCGTCAAGATCGATGAATTTTGATCCGATCGGACCGGCGAAGAGAGGTCCAACGCGGACCTTGCAGCCGTGCGGTGTTCGTTCGATGTGGGCGCCGAAGGGGCCGCCTTCCGCTTCGATGAGGCGAAGGTACGACTCCGGATAATAATGCGAGTGGATATCGATGGCGTTCGTTCCGCTCGCGGATGGCTTGCCCATTGATTCCCTGAAGCCGGTATTTGTGGATTGCAACTGCGCCCGCCTGCCTTGGCGATCAGCCTCGGGTCTCTCGCTTCTGTGGCGCCCCCTTTGCCGTATCCACCAGGCCAGCGCGCATCACCTCGTCGGTGCTGAGAACAAAGCCGAAAGCCGTGCGGACGCAGAGCAGGGCGGCTTCGTGAAGGGGCTCGCCGTCCATCGTGTCTACGCAATCATCGACGACGATCACGGCATAATCCTTCGAGCAGGCCGCTGTGACCGTCGACAGCACGCAGCTATTGGTGTTGACGCCGGTCACGAGCAGCGTGTTGATGCCGTGCTTGTCCAGCACAAATTGCAGATCTGTGCCGACGAAGCAGTCATAGCGCTTCTTCGTATCGACGACCCAGTCGCGCTTGCGGTCGTGCAATTCTGGAACGACCGTCACGCCCGGCATTCCCTGGATGTTGTGCCCCAGCACGTTGGTTCGTGGGTTGTTCGGATCTTCCGCGCGGGTTCGCCAGAATGCGTTGGTCCTGATTTCTTCCACGTCGCGGTATGACGTGAGGAGATGGATGACCGGAATTGAAACAGAGCGGCACCACTCGAAGAGCCGGTGGTTTGCCGCGATGACCCGCTTTGCCCGATTGGCCTCGAGCGGCATGGTGGCGACCGAGGGGTCGAGATGGCCGCGGTGAAGGTCGATTGCGACAACGGCAAGTTTGGGATGATCGACACCCAGATTCACTGGAATATCTCCTCAGTTCAGATGAGTTGCGGCGGAGCGGTGCGCGCCAGGCCGCGCTGGTCGATACGGAAGATATCGGCGAGCCAATCGGCAAGCAGTTCCTGGCCGATCGTCGGATTGTCGTGCTGGCAATGCTCGGCGCCGGTTTCTTCCGGATCGACGATGCGCAGCGTCGCCTTTACGCCATGCGCCGTCGCGTAATCGTACGCTTTCCTTGCCTGCGAGACGCTGAGAACGTCATGGCCGCCGTGAAGGATTAGATACGGGCATCGCATATGATCGAGATGGCCCTCGAGCGTGAAGGCTTTGGCTTTTTCCATCGCAGCCTTCATCGTGGGCTGGCCGAAAGTCCATTTGATGTGCATCGCAAGGCCGAACTCCTCGCTCTTGTCGCCCCACATCTCGTGCACGTCCCAAACCGCCCCGTGCGAGATGACCGCCGCGAGGCGATGCTCGTAACAGCCGGCGCGGGCGGCGAAATAGCCGCCGAGGCTTGAGCCGCAAACAGCGATGCGGGTCGGATCGATATCGTCGCGTTGCACCAACCAGTCGATGCAACGACCGACCGGCACCTCGTAATCGTAACGGCTCGGCAGTTTGTGCCGACGCAGGGTGCCGCCTTGGCCCGGCCCGTCGATCATCAGCACCGAGATGCCGCGTTGAAGGGCACCATGCGCCTGCATGAACCACATCTCGTCCTTGAAACTGTCCAGGCCGCCAAAGCAAATCAGGACGGGATGCCGCTTGCCGGGGAAGGGCGTCCTGACGAAATAGCCGAAAAGCGTCTTGCCCTTCTCGTAGGGGATCTCGACGATCTCGCCAGGCGGGTTGAGATAGCCGAGGAATTTGTGCGTGGAGGCCTCGCATTTGTCGAAAGTCGCCAACCTTCGCGGATCCGTCGGTTCAAGGAAGAACTCCGCTTGGCGGAAATAATCGGCAGCGCGAAGCCAGCAATTCATCGCCGTGCGGATGTGGCCTTCCGCTTCCTCCGCCAGGCCGCGCTCATAGTTCCGGTTTCCGACCCTGAGCCATTCGCGATGCCAGCTCTCGACGTCGCCGGGGACCATGCGCGATGCCGCGCTAAAGCATTCACTGACGCTGCCGCCGCCTTCTTGCGTTTCGCCGAGACCGCGTCGGAACTGGTACGTGAGCCAGGGATGCTCGGGCCAGTGATGCCAGCCATACGGCTCGTAATGAGGGCTCCTGTCGGCGGTTATCCGCTCGATCGCATTGTCCTCGCCGACGTCTTTATTCATGCGTCCCTCCATCGAACGGAAGGCAGAGCCCTCATCGGTGCGCATCTAGCAAGGTAGTTTCCTGCATGTCAATTTTTTCATCATAGTTGCATAAAGATAAGACATTCTGTTATTACTTTTCTTGACAGGAAACATTAATTGCGCATTTTTATTGTTATGATACTCTCGATGGAGAAGCCGGTCACCGGACGCGTCGAGTTGGTACGGGAAACGAGATGGCGTCGCTGCTGCTGACACACGGATATCTCGTCACGGTAAACCCTGCGCGGGATGTGATCAGAGACGGGTGGATCCGGGTCGAAGGCAACAAGATCGCGGCGCTCGGCGCGATGAGCGAGTTGCCCCCCGACGCGCGCAGCGGTCACGATCAGACGATCATTGACCTTCACGGCATGGTGGTGACTCCCGGCCTCATCAATGGCCACAATCATCATTGGGGCAGTCTATTCAAGAATACCGGCGAGGGCCTGCTGCTTGAACCGTGGCTCGACCAGATCACGCTGCCGCTGATGAGCGAACTTCGCCTGGAGGACCTTCGCATTGCGGCTTATCTGGGCGCGATCGAGCAGGTCCGCACCGGCACGACATGTTCGCTCAATCACGTCGTCAACGTCAACGACGCCACGACGATCGAGGCGATCATTCGGCCGGCGCTTGAAGTCGGCATCCGCCAACTCGTGACCAAGGAGTTGCGCGAGACGCCGGATCCGCCTTTCTCGACGCGCTATGGGGCGCATCCGCACGTACGGGACCGAAAGGAAGAACTCGCGCTTGCCGAGGCGATCATCGATCAATGGGACGGCGCCGGTGGCCTGATCCATATGGGCCTAGCTGTCGAGACCGGAGCCAACTGGATGCTCCATAACGCGACGTCGGACGAGATCATCATCGCCGGCGTCGACCTTGCGCGCCGCCGCAACCTGAAGATCACCAACCATTGTTCCGCCGGCACGCCGTGGCTTTCGGTCAAGGAATTCAATGACGCGACCGGCGGCGGCGATGTCGATTATCTCGTGCGCCTTGGCGTGCTCACCGACAACTGGACGCTCATTCACAGCCTGCACCTGAAGGATCGCGAAATCGATCATGTCGCACGCGCTGGAGCGAGCATCGTCACCAATCCGGTCAGCAATGCCTATTCGTGCGACGGGATTGCGCCGCTCAAGCAGATGTTCGCGAAGGGCGTCAACGTCGGACTGGGAAGTGACGGCGCTTACGTCAATTGCTCGCTCGACATGGTTGAGCAAATGAAGTTCGCCGCTCTCATCCAGAACGTCACGCATTTTGATCCGACGCTGATCAGCTCCGAGCGGGCTATCGAAATGGCGACGATCAACTCGGCGCGGGCGCTCGGCATTGATCATCTCGTCGGATCACTGGAAGTGGGCAAGAGGGCGGACATCGTCGCCTTTGACTTGAAAAAGGCCCACGTCACGGTGCCTAACCGAATGGTCGGTGCTCTCGTCTTTTCGGCGCATGGCACCGACGTCGACACCGTCGTTATCAACGGCGAAATCCGGCTGCGCGCAGGCGAACTGGTCGGGTTCACCGGCGAAGACGAGGTTTTGACGGAGGCGACTGCGCGAGCACGAGGAGTCATCGAGCGCGCCGGACTGGCCGAGCGCGTGTTTGTGGACTGGCGGAAATAGGACAAAGGGGTACTACATGTATTCGAGCGGCAAACATTCAGACAGAACCATCAAGCGGATCGGAATCGTCGCGGCGCTCCTCGGCGGCGTCATCGCCGCGTCGGCGCCGGCCAACAGCGCGCCGCTGAAGGTCGGCGTGCTCCTGCCGGGCGGCGTTTCGGACCACGGCTACAACGCGGACGGAGCGCGGGCGGCTGAGACACTCAAGTCCCAGCTGCACGCCGACACTAAGGTGACCGAAAACGTATCCATCGCAAACCAGGCGGACGTCTATCGCCAGTTCGCCGCCGCAGGCTACGATTTGATTATCGGCTGGGGCGGTCAGTTCACCGACGGCGCCGTCCAGGTGTCGGAGGAGTTTCCCAAGGTCAAGTTCCTCCTCGTCAACGGCGAGGCGCAGAACGGCAAGAATCTGGCCTCGCTCGACACCAACGTCGAGGATTGGGAATTCCTCGGCGGTTTCGTCACTGCAAAGCTTGCCAAAGGCAAGGCCATCGGATGGATCGGTGGCCAGTGTTTCCCGGCGACCGCGGCGAACCTGCACGGCGTCGAGCAGGGCGCGAAATACGCGGATCCGAAGGTCCACATTGTATCGACCTTCACGGGCGATTTCGAAGATCCGATCAAGGCGCAGCAGACCGCCGCCGCCATGATCGAAAATTCCGGAGCTGCCGCCCTCACAGGCAATCTGAATAACGGCTGGTTCGGCGTCTTCAAGGAGGCGCAGTCCCACGGCAAGGTGCCGCTGGTGACGGAGTGGACCGACAATCACCAGTTGGCGCAAGACGTGATTGCGTCCTCGATCCAGAAGTCGCAGGCCAGATTCGTCCTGCAGATCGCCAAGCTGGTCGCGGATGGCCATTTCGAGGCAAAGCACTATCAATTCGGATTGCCGGCCGACTGGGGTCCCGTCATGGCCAAGACGGCGCTGTTGCCACAGGAAATCTATGACGAGGCGCTGCGCGTTCAGAAGGACATCACTTCGGGCAAGGTCCATCCCGTCCACGATGTTTCCTGCCCGAAATAGGACAGGGTCGGTTCGCTGCAGTTGAATCTCCAACCGGCCGGAGTGCGCTATCCGAATGGGTCTAGGCGTCCATGACGACAGCGTACTCCTCCAGGCGGAGGGCATCACCAAAGCCTTTCCCGGGGTGTTGGCGAACGCCGACGTCACGTTCGATCTCCGGAAGGGCGAAATTCACGCGCTCCTCGGCCAGAATGGAGCCGGCAAGACCACGCTGATGGCCATCCTGTTCGGGCTGCAGCGTGCGGACAGCGGCGAGATTCGGATTGGAGGCAGGGTCGCCGACATCAGGACGCCGCACGACGCGATCCAGTCTGGAATCGGGTTCGTGCAGCAGCACTATTCCCTGATCCCTACTCTGACCGTCGTCGAGAATGTCCTGCTCAGCGAATACTACGGGGTCGGGCGAAATTTCAGTCGCGCCGCGTGCGCCAGCCGCATCGCCGGCCTCGCAAAGCGCTATGGGCTCGACGTCGATCCGTTCGCGACAATTGAGCAGCTCTCGATCAGCGAACAGCAGCGTGTCGAGTTGATCAAGGCGCTCCTCGGCGATCCTAAGATATTGATCCTCGACGAGCCTGCCGCCCTGCTTTCGGCGCGGGAGATTGATCGATTGTGGGAGGTGTTGCGTAACCTTGCGGTGCAAGGGGTGGGGATCATCCTGATCAGCCACAAATTGTCGGACGTCCTGCGGGTCGCCGATCGCATCACCGTCCTGCGCCAGGGAAGAAAAATAATTACGATGACCGCCGCCGAGGCCGACGAGAAGAGGCTTGGGCAACTGATGATCGGCGATCTGAAGCATGCGGCAGCGGGAGCAGCGGCACCGAGTGCGGTGGTTTCGGGAAAAACAATCCTTGCGGTCAAAAATCTGACGGTAGCCGGCGACCGGGGCGGCGACGCCGTCAAGGTGATCTCACTTGATGTCCGTGCAGGCGAAATCCTGGGAATTGCCGGCCTCGACGGCAGCGGACAGGCTGAGTTGCTCGAAGCCATCGCGGGGGTCAGGTTCGCCGAGAGTGGACAAGTCTTTCTCGGAGGCGAGGACATCACGCGGTTGCCGGTGTTCGGCAGGCAGCGCAAAGGCATAGCTTACGTGCCGCCCGACCGCCACGCCGATGGATTGATCAGGAGCCTGAGCGTCGCGGAGAACCTCTCTCTCGGGCCGGCGGTGTGGCCGCCTGCGAGCCGCCACGGAATCCTCCAGCGCGCAAATGTCGCGGAACGGGCAAATGCGCTGATTGCCCGGTTCAATGTTGCCGCGTCGAGCCCGGACGTTCTGGCCGGCACGCTGTCCGGCGGCAATCAGCAGAAAGTCATCCTCGCGCGCGAACTCTCCCGCTCGCCGGCAGTCATTCTTTGTTGTTATCCGACGCGCGGACTGGATTTTGCAGCCTGCTCCGCAGTACACGAAGAGTTGCGCCGGTGCCGTGCGAGAAACGCAGGCGTGGTTGTCGTTTCGATGGATCTCGACGAACTCATCGATCTTGCAGATCGCATTGTCGTCATGCAGGGCGGCAGGATAACCGGCGAGACCGCTTCCGCTTCCGCGTCTGCCGTCGAGATTGGCGTCATGATGGGCGGAGGCTCAGCGTGCTGACGCGGATCGTCACCGCGTATTCCCCCCGTTTCCACGGCGTTGCCATTTCGGTCGCTGCCATTGTCCTCGCCTTCGCGACCGCGTCCGTGCTGTTGCTCGCGGGCGGGGTAAATCCGATTGTCGCCTACGTCGGCATGGCCAAAGCGGCGTTCGGGTCACTCTTCGCGATCAGTGTGACGGTGAACAAGTCGCTGCCCCGGCTGCTGCCGGCGCTGGGCATTGCGCTATCGCTCAGGGCGGGTCTCTGGAACATCGGCGCCGAAGGGCAACTCTATATCGGCGCTGTCGCCTGTGCGGCCGTCGCGCTGTTCGTGCCGCCGCCGGCGTTTCCATTCGGCGTCCTGCTCGCTCTCGCGGCCGCGGCTGCCGCCGGCGCGGTCTGGGCGGCCATTCCGGGGGTGCTGCGCGCATTTCGTGGCGTCAGCGAAGTCATTACGTCGCTGATGCTGGTCTATGTCGGCATCCAGGTCGCGAATTATCTGATCGAGGGACCGTGGCTTGTTCCTCACAGCACGTTTCCCGCGACCAGAATGTTCGGCAGCGCGTTCCGGCTGCCGATTCTCATGTCCGGCACGCTTCTGAACGCCGGTGTCATTGTTGCGCTGGTGGCGGCTTACGCATTCCACTTCATCACTTCGCGGACGATGTTCGGATTGTGGCTGCGCGCGGTCGGCGGCAACGAACGCGCGTCCCGCGTGATCGGATTGCCGGTGCCCTGGATTACAGTGGCGGCCATGGCGGCGGGCGGAGCCTTCGCCGGGCTTGGGGGCGCTGTCGAAATTCTCGGGGTGCGCGGACGTCTGCTCGAAAGCTTTTCTCCGGGATATGGCTTCCAGGCGATAGCGATCGCCCTGCTGGGCCGCCTCACGCCGACCGGCATTGTCGCCTCAGCCCTGGTCTTTGGCGCGCTCGAAGCCGGAGGTGCGGGACTTCAGGTGACTTCCGTCGGCATGTCGTCGTCCGTCGCGGCAATCATCGAGGGTTTGGCGGTCATCTATCTTCTAGCGGGACTGGGTCTGGTCGACGCGGTGCAGCGGCGGCGCGCGGCGAAGGCGGAGCTCGGCAAGCAACAACTGCCGGCCGCGGCGAGTGTCCCGCGTCACGACAACGGAGCTGGATCGTGACGCTGACGGCGCTGACCTTGCTGATCGCGGCCACGATTGGTCTGGCGGCGCCGCTCCTCTTTGCCGCGCTCGGAGAGATGATCTCGGAGCGGGGAGGGGCCATTAATGTCGGGCTGGAGGCGATGATGCTGGCCGGCGCCTTCACCGGCGTCTGGGCGGCCTCCAGTTCCGGCAGCCTCATCATCGGCTTTTTAGGGGCGGCGGCCGGCGGCGCGGCAGTCGCGCTGTTGCACGGTGTCGTCTGTTTTGTCTTCGGCGCCGAGCAGGTGGTGAGTGGCGTCGTCCTGAACATTCTAGTGCTGGGCCTGACGACTTATGGAATCGGTGCGGTGTTCGGGTCGGACATGACGCATTCCGTCCCGACGCTTCCCAATTTTCCGGTGCCCGGGCTTAGCGGCATCCCCTTTCTCGGGCAGGCCTTTTTCACTCAGAATCTCATGGTCTACGTGGCGTTTCTGCTTGTGCCGGCGTCGGCGTGGTTCATCAGCCGGACAAAGTTCGGCTTGGCGATCCGGGCGTCCGGCGAACAGCCGGCGGCGGCGCGCTCGATGGGCGTGGACGTACGCAAGGTCCGCTGGATCGTACTCCTGCTATGCGGCGCGCTTGCGGGCGTCGGCGGCGGCCAGTTGACGCTCGCCGGCCTCGGCACCTTCACGCAGAACGTCACGGCGGGCCGAGGCTTCATCGCGCTCGCCGCCGTGATCTTCGGGCGGTGGCAACCACTCGGGACGATGATCGCCGTGCTGCTCTTCACGCTGACCGAGGCGCTGCAGATACGCGCCCAGGTGATGGGCATCCACGTGCCGTACCAGTTCCTGGTGATGTCACCCTATCTGGTGACCGTCGTCGCGCTGGCGCTTTTTGTTGGGCGGATGCGGCCGCCGAAGAGTTTGGGCGTGAACGATTGATAGCGGACTTGCTGAGTATCGCAGGACCGGCGCGCTAAAGCACGTCGAGGTGGAGACAAGGAATGCAAGACGAATTCTCGGCGAAGTATGTGGATCGTGGCCTGGACATCGATCCGAGGAACACCGCCGTTCTCGTGGTGGGCATGCTCAATGATTTCTGCAAACCCGGCGGAGCGATGGTCCTCTGCGGATACGAGCGTCTCGTTCGCCGCAACAGCAGGTCATCACGGCCGGCCGCAAGACGGGCGCAGCAATCGGTTTCATCGCCGACGTACACAGGACCAATCTTCGCCAGGACCGCGAATTCCTCAAGCGCGCGGTCAACTGTCTCGAAGGAACGTGGGCGCTCAGGTCATCGACGAGTTTGAAATTCGTCCGCAGGACGTCCTGATAAAGAAACGGCGCTACTCCGCATTCTTCAAATCTCGATCTGACGCTGAAGGACATGTTGATCGATACGGTGATGGGCGTCGTCACGAACATCTGCGTCCGGTCGACTGTCCATGACGCCTTCCTCAACGGCTACCGCGTGGTCGTGCCGGACGATTGCGTTGCGGCGACCGGCCCGCGCGAGCAGGCATCCTCGCTTTACGGCACGCCACGCATTACGGGGTCGTTTCGGACGCCCGGGGCGGTCGAGGCCGCCCTGCTTTCCGGGGCAACGGTCGCCAACAAAATTCGGGCAATGTGACAATATTCTCCTTGCAGGAAAGTACGTCGTTAATTTATCCTGCCAGGAAAAATTATAGGGCGTTCTTGAATAAGGATGATAGTCTTCGCGGACAGGGAGGAAAACATGACAAAAACGACGAACATCGCGCGACCCCTTTCCAATTACGCCCCGTTCCGTCGGGCCGGTGATCTCGTTTATTTCGCGGGAATTATCGCGGCGGATCCGGCGCTCGGCCGGGTCATCACGTCGTACCAGGACGTGCCGGACCATGTCGCCAAACAGATCGGCATGACGGGCGAGATGTCGACGGATTCCAAGGATGGACCGATCACAGTCCAATCCTGGTACGTGCTCGAAAAGCTGAAGGAGACGGTCGGCGCCGCCGGCGGCACGCTCGGCGACGTCGTGAAACTCACGCAGTTCTTCCGAAATCTGCGCGATTTCCCGATCTACAATCGCATTCGGACCGGTTTCTTCGGCGACAATCCACCGGCGAGCACGGTCGTGCAGATTTCTGAACTTTTGCCGACCAGTGAAACGCTGCTCGAGGTCGAGGCGGTTGCCTACATCCCGCAGCGTCGCGACGCATGAATGGGGACGGCGACGATATCCTGAGCGCCGCCGGTATCAGCAAAAGCTGGCACGGCGTACCGGCACTGTCTGATGTCGTCCTCGGATTGCGCCGGGGAGAAGTCCACGCGCTCGTCGGCGAGAATGGTGCGGGCAAGTCCACGCTGATCAAGATCCTGTCCGGCGACGTCACGCCCGACAGCGGATCTGTGCACCTGAACGGTGAGCGCGTGGCCTTCTCCTCGCCGCGCGAGGCGCGTCGCCGGGGCATCGTGACGATCTTTCAGGAACTGGCCGTCGTGCCGTGGCTCTCCGTCGCGGAAAATATCGTCCTGGGCGCCGAGCCCACCGTCGCATGGGGCGACCAGCTCTTATCGCGACGACGGGCGCGATCGGTTGCGCGCGGCGTGCTCGCCCGCATCGCGCCGAACGGCGGCATTGACGTCGATGCGAACGCCGCGGCGCTGTCCACCGCGCAGAAGCAGCTTGTCGAGATCGCTCGCGCGCTGGTGCTGAAAGCTCCCATCGTCATCATGGATGAGCCAACGGCTTCCCTGCCGGCGCCGGAAGCGGAAGCTCTCCTCCGCCTGATGCGGCAATTACGCGAAGAGGGCACCGCCATTCTCTTCGTTTCTCATCGCCTGCAGGAGGTGCTGTCGATCGCCGACCGCATTACCGTGCTGCGTGGCGGCCAGCGAATTGCAACCCAGCCGACAAAGGACGTGACGCAGCAGGCGCTGATCGAGATGATGATCGGCCGTTCGATGGCCGAGCTTTATCCGCCGCGTAACCGCGAGATCGGCGATGTTGTCCTTTCCGTTCGCGGCTTCGCCCGTGCCGGCGTTTTCGACGACATCAATTTCAATGTCCGCGCCGGCGAGATACTGGGCTTTGCGGGCCTGATCGGCGCCGGCCGTACTGAGATCATGCGCGCGCTGTTCGGCGCCGACGCACGCGACGGCGGAACGGTGACTTATCAGGGCAAGCTTCTCCGGATTTCGACACCTGCCGATGCGATCCGGGTCGGCTTCGGGCTCGTGCCGGAAGACCGCAAAGACCAGGGCCTCGTCCTCAGCATGTCGGGCCGTGAGAATTTGGCGATGGCGGCCGGCAATCGCGTTGCCGCGACGGGCTTGCTGCGCAGGGGAAAGCTGACCGCGCTCACCGACGCAATCGCGCGCAATCTTCGTGTTCGTGGCCACCTTGATGCCGACGTCGCCACTTTGTCCGGTGGCAACCAGCAAAAGATCGTTTTCGGCAAGTGGTTGATGGCAGGTGCGCGGGTTTTGATCCTCGATGAACCGACGCGGGGGGTGGATGTCGGCGCCAAGGCGGAAATCTATCGTCTTATCCAGGAGCGGGCGCGGGAGGGAACGGCGATCATCCTGGTGTCGTCCGAGCTTCCCGAGCTGCTGAACGTTGCGCATCGGATCATCGTCATGTCCGGCGGTCGCATCCAGGACGAGCTGGATGAAGCGGCATTCGACGAGCGCAGAATCCTGGCGGCGGCGTTCCACGCCCATCTCGGTCGTCCATCCAACGACCTGACGATGCCGCAGCGCGTCGCTGGGGAATGAGGAAGAAGCACGGCATGAAGCCGATCAAGAGCTCAGACATGGCGATCGACACAGCGGTCCCGCCGCCGGCCGCCGAGCTCGCAGGCGGACGTCGCAGTGGCATGCCGTCGATCCGCTGGACAGCTCTCGGACTGCCGGCGGCCGTTTTCCTGATGCTTGTGGGATTTTCGCTGACGTCTCCTGTTTTCATGACGGCGCAGAACATGCGCAATGTCGGTCTGCAGGCCGCCGCCCTCGCGGCCGTGTCGTTCGGCCAGACCTTCGTGGTTCTCACGGGCGGCCTCGATCTGTCGGTCGGATCGATCGTCGCGCTCGTGAGCGTCGTGACGGCATTGATCGGCGCGCAATACGGCGCGGTCGCCGGGATAGCGGCAGGCATTGCCGTCGGCGTTGCAGTCGGCGTCGTCAACGGCCTGGTGGTCACGTGGTTCCGCGTCTTTCCCTTCATCGCCACCCTGGCGATGATGTCGATCGCGGCCGGTCTTGCTCTCAATATCAGCGGAGGGAGCGCCCTCGGCGACTTGCCGACGAGTTTTTCCGATCTCGCCATCGAACGCACCGCAGGCGTGCCGGATCCGCTTCTGATCGCGGTCGTCCTCTTGGTGCTCGCCTTCCTTTTCCTCCGCTACTTCCGGTCCGGTCGCCACATCTACGCCGTCGGAGGCAATCTCCAGGCGGCAAGTTTGTCGGGCATTCCGGTTCGCGCGGTCGTGCTTCTGGCGTACGTGCTGTGCGCGTTCTGCGCCTCCGTCGGTTCACTGATCCTGACGGCGCGGGTCGCTTCCGGACAGCCGACGCTCGGCACAAGTCTGCCGCTTCAGTCGGTAGCGGCCGTTGTCCTCGGCGGCGTTTCGTTGTTCGGCGGACGCGGTTCGATCATCGGCGTCGCCTTCGGCGTGACCTTCATCAGCATTCTGGCGAACGGCCTCAACCTGCTGAACGTCTCGTCCTACACGCAGATGATGGTGATTGGCTTGGCCCTGATCGTGGCGGTCACATTGGATCAGCGGATTCGACATTGAGAGGAACATGAAATCTGGCGAACGAAACATCATGCTTATTCCATGCGGCCGTTGGTCAATGGCCGCAACAACAACGACCAACAGTGGAGGCACTAAAATGATTAGGAAATCGGCGTTGCTCGCTATCGCAGCTTGCGTCTCCGGAGCATTGCTGTCGTCCATGTGTGGCGCCATGGCGCAAAGCAACAAAGTCGGTGTGGCCATGCCGACGGTGAAGGGGCCGTTCTTTACGGCGTTGCTCTACGGAATTACCGACGAGGCCAAGAAGGTAGGCTGGACGCCCGTCATTCTCGACGCTGGCGGTTATGCCAACGTCGATCAGCAGGTCAGCGACATGCAAAATCTGGTCGCGCAAAAGGTCGCTGCGATCCTCGTCGATCCCTCGGATGAGAAGGCGTTCGGCGGTGCTCTCCGCGATGCCAAGGCCGCCGGCATTCCGGTCGTCGGCAGCGGCGACCCCGTCAAGTCCGCCAATGCGTCCGTTTCGGCAAGCCATTGCAACCTGGGCATCGCGATGGCCGAAGGAGCGAAGAAGCTGCTGCCCAAAGGCGGGACGATGGCGGCTCTGACCGGCCCAGCCGGTGCATTCTGGAGCACGGCGCGATGGGTGTGTTTCAAGAAGGTGCTCGCGAACAGCAACATCAAGATCGTCGCCGAGCAGTCCAGTGAGCCCGATGCGGCGGTGGGCCTGTCAATCGCGACCGACCTGCTGCAGCGGTTCCCCGACGTCAATCTACTTTATGGCGCGGACGATACCGTCGGCGTCGGCGCGGCGCGCGCTGTCCAGGCTGCGGGCCGGTGCGGAAAGACCCTTGTGCTGACTGCGATTCTTGGTGAGACGACCCAGGAGCTGTTGAAAGCAGGCTGCATCAACTACGTGGTGGCGCAGCAGACCGTTCTGATCGGCCGCGAATCGATCCGGATCGCCAAGCAACTCGCCGAGGGCAAGACGCCAAATGAAACGACTGTCGAAGTTCCTGTCGTCGCAGTGACGCCTGAAAGCCTGGCAAGTGTCGATGTCTCCACGATCATCCAGCCCAAGGGATGGAAGCCCTGATCAGCCGCCCGAAGTGGAAGGAGCAAAAAGAATGGTGAAGCTTGTCAACATCGGACTCAACCAGCAGCAGCTTGAGCTGATCGACAAGACGGTCACGCGGGGGATTGCCGCGGACCGGAACGCGCTGATGCGCAAGGCGCTGACTGAATACGCCGCCAAGCATCCCCCGCAAGGGGGAGCCGAGGCGGCGGAGCGTAAAAAGGAGGTACACTGATGGATCGTCCGGTAATCGCCGAGTTCGTTCTCCAGCCCGGTTGTGGCAAGGCGATCGAAATGCGCCGCGGCATGATTCTGCGCATCGAGCAGATCGAAGGCGGCCAGTGCGTCGATTTCAACTGCTTCAACCTGCACGACTACAAGGAGTTCTTTCACACCGGACGCACGCGCCACATGCACGGCCTGCATCCAAGCAAGGGAAACTTCCTGTGGTCGGCGCCGCCGCGCGAGCGGCCCATGATGTACATCATGGAAGACACGGCGGGTACGAACGACATTCTGTACCCGCGTTGCAGCGGCTTCCTGTATGAATATCATTACGGTCTGGCAACGCACACCAACTGTCATGATATGCAGGCCGAGGCGCAGCGCGAATACGGGCTGACGCCTGACGATGTGCATGATTCCTTCAATTTCTTCATGCATACCGGCATCGACAGTCGCGGCCGGCCCTTCATCGCGCGACAGAAATCGAAGAAGGGCGACTATGTCGAACTGCTGGCCGTGATCGACGTGCTCGCGGTGCCGAACGTTTGCGGTGCCGACATCATGGCGACCAGCGACTTCGCGTTCAAACCGATCCGGGTCACCCTTCTCCAGGGAAGCGAGGCGGATCTCGACACGGTGCCGGACTGGCCGAAGATGGCCAATCAGCGGACCCCGGACGACTTCAGGCAAAAGAAGATCAAGGCCGATCGCGAGTTGAGGCGCGATACGTCCTACCGGTCTGAATTTACCAACGTGCCGATCCGCGTCACCGACCTGTCCGTGACTTTGAACGACACGGAAGCTGCGGCGCTGGATGCACTGAAACAAACCGGTCTCTATGGCGAAGGAGACGGCGAGGTGCTTCGCTATGTGTTCTTCAGTTGGTGGATCGAGAACTTCATGCAAGGACCGAAACACTTCGAGGACCTGAAGACATAAGCGCCGTCTTCTGATCGTCGAAGGCGTGCACGGCCGTTGCTTGGGCGTTGTCGGGCGATTACGTCAGCTGCGGCACATGCGCTCCTCTGGCAGGGGGCGCGTAGCGAGGCCAGAGCAGAAACGATGGACGAGGGGCTCCAGTTGTTCGGCGAGATTGCGGGCACCGCGGGTTCGCTCCACGAGACTTTCCGCAGCAGCCTGCGCCCGCCGGCAAGGGGCCTGGTAGTCGATGCGCATGAAGCGCCCATGATCGAGCACAAATTCGCCGCCGACCATGACGCTATCGACGCCTGTGCCGTCTCCGGCGAACACGACCTGGTTCAGCGGCGTGTTGAGCGGGACGCACTGAATGGTGCCCAGATCGAAGAAGACGATATCGGCGTGATAGCCTGGCGCAAGGCGGCCGAGTGCGCCTTCGAAGCGCAGGGCTCTGGCGCCTCCCTCGGTCGCCGCGCGCGTTCATTATCTAAAGTCTATCCGTCGACGATCTGTCGGCAACGGGCCAGGCTCTCCTCATGAGAAGCGAACCGGATCTTCCGCACTTCCGTCTCCAGCGCCGACGGAAGCGCTTCGATCAAGTTGGGAATCGCGTCATAGAACGAACGATCCGCCATCATTGGAGCGATGATGGGCTCGCATGCCGATATCGTAGTAGCTTGAGAGACCGCGCTTACCCCATCGGTTGTCGGCGCCGGGAATTCGCTGAACAGGTCACAGCTGGTGGTACAACCCCTTTCGCAGCATTTCCGCCGATCTGCGCTGAGAGATAGTGATGTTCGACATTGCGATGCCCCGTGACCCACGGGAAAGCGTTCAACAACAATTCGAGCGACCAGAGGCCTCCGGTGTTTTTTGCGAGATTGATTTGGGCGTGAGTATGCGCGTTGACGAGGCAGGGAATAAGGGGCGGACAGCTTCCGTCGATCGTTCGTATTGCGTCGCTGACTATCGTTCCGGGTTCTATCAGCTCGGCGATCCGGCCCCCGCGCACAATGATGTCGAAGAAACGAGCAGGTTCATGCGGATCCAGGACTGGTCCACCTCGAATAATCGCTGTATCTGACTGGAGTGTGGACACGCGCTGGGCCCTTTGAAGGGCTGACTTGAATGCTGTTTTGTAATGTTTCAAATGCGCACGAATTATAGTGGAGCTTGCGGGTGAAGAAAAAACGCAAGGGACATGGACGAACCGAGATGCCCAGCATGATGACAAACCCGGACAGCAAAGGACGCGGCGCTGACGCTGTAGAGGCCGATGGTGCGTTTCGGCTTGGCGGACGCATCAAGGAGGCCAGGGTCAACAAAGGCCTCAATCTGCGCGAATTGTCGGAGGTCATCGGCTGTTCCGTAGGTGCGCTGTCGAAAATCGAAAATGGCAGAACGAATCCGTCGTTGAGCATGCTGCACAAGATCGGGGTCGCCTTGGGCATCAATATTGCCGCGCTATTCTCGGAGGAGGAGCCGGGCGAAAGGATCGTGATGCGCGCAGGTTCGCGTCCGATCATGCGGATGAACGAGACCCGTCCGGGCCACGATATCGCTCTTGAGAGGCTTGTTCCGTACGTTGGAAGCCACCTCCTCGAGGGAATCATCAACATCATTCAACCTGGTGGCGGCACCGACGCCGAACTTCAGCATGACGGCGAGGAACTTGGCTATGTCCTTGAGGGCGTGCTCGAGCTCTGTGTGGACGGCGAGGTCTATCGCCTCGGGCCCGGCGATTCATTTTGCTTTCGGTCCGAGGTGCGGCATAGCTATCGCAATCCCGGCAGCTCGGTCGCGAGGATATTGTGGGTCAATACGCCACCGACATTCTAATGCGCCGACTGCTTCGCGTACCGTGGAGTCCAGAACCGTCCCTGCCGCTGGCGTGACTGTTCACGGGAGAGGATGACTCGCTTCAATCAGGTCGTGTAATCCTCTCGTCCGACATCGACCGGTCGCGGCCGAACCGGACAGCTCGTCTTCGCGGGGTCAAAAAAAAGCATGGCGAATATGGGCACAACCAACAGTAGCGACATTTGCCACAGAGCGGCCGTTCCCCAACCAAGTCGCGTTACCAGCTCCGCAAACAAATAACCCGACAGAGCGGCCGGTAAATAGACGCACGTCACGACAAGTCCTGAGGCGCGACCTGTGTACGTCGATCGCGCTGCCCGCTGCATCAACGAGTAGCCGTTGACGTACAGGAAGCCGCTGAAAGCCGTGCCCTCGAGGAACGACAAGATGTTCTGCGACAGCGGCGTAACGGCAACGTTGAACAATGCATAGCCGACAAGGCTGAGGGCGATCAGCGTCAGAATCATCAGCCATTTCTGGTTGACGCGATCAGCCAGATAGCCGCCGACAAGGCCCATCAACGCGCCCGCGCCATACATACTGGCTGCGGCGCCCGCCTGCTTGATTGAGAAATGAAGCGCGTTGCGCAGAAAGGTCGGATAGAGGCCGAGATAGCCGTAGCCCGCCACGCCGCCACCGATGAGGGCCAAAGCGACCAACACGGTGTTCCGGTTGATAAGGCGATCCGGAATTTGGCGGTCAGTCTGCGTTCCGCCGCGCGCCGATCCCGCGTGCTGCTCCGTGAACCGCGTCGGAACGGTGAACCACATTAGAGCAGCGCCGGCTAAACCGAGTATGCCGTAGATATAGAGCGGCAGCCGCCAGTTATCGGACTCGGCGAGCAGATGGCTTCCCCAGCGCGGACCGATGAAGGCGCCGATGCCATAAGCTGCGTTGAGCAGGCCGAACGCGAATGTGCGGCTCCCTGAGAAATACGCACCGACCATTGTGAAGATAGCGGCGTTTTGGAATGCTTCTCCGACGCCGGACAAGGTTCGATAGGCGGCCATGTCACAGAACCCGCCCGAAAGGCACGTCAGGACGGTGAAGAGCGAATACATAACGATGCCGGCAGTAGCTACGGTTTTGCGTGACATCCGGTCGAACAGAAGACCGCCGGGAATGCCGGCAATACCCAGACCGAGGGTGAAGATCGTGGCGAGAAAGCCACCGGCGGCCATTGTGAAAGCGTATTCCCCGATGACGTTCGGCAGCAGTACGGGGAATACCGTACGATCCATGGAATTCACGACGTATGTCGCCGCCACGATCAGCAGCGCTCCAAGCGCCGCAGGAAACGGTAGCCGGTCCGGCCCTTGCATTGTCCTAGGCTCGATCAAAGC
>Ga0307374_10005206_pt1 | contig 21178 bp, 21 predicted proteins | sample OX3MG_FD_202532 | JGI IMG/M metagenome (GOLD analysis project Ga0307374, IMG submission 202532) | Soil microbial communities from Risofladan, Vaasa, Finland - OX-3 | ecosystem: Environmental > Terrestrial > Soil > Coastal area > Acid sulfate soil | place: Finland: Risofladan, Vaasa | collected...
CGGTGCCGGGCGCGCCGGTGCTGGGTAGCGGCAGTCCGCACCGCATCTGGACGAGCTCGCGCTCGAGTTCGAACCCCGCGGCCGATGCCCGGTCGTCATCGGTTGCCGAGGCCACCGAGGCCCACAGCCTCAGCAAGCCACCCCCGCGCGCCGCCACTTCCCTCACCGAGGCGCCAAGGAGCGCGTCGGCGACCGATGCGCCATCTCCGGCGCTCGGCGCCACGGCCATCTCCATGGAATGCTCCCGCGCCCGGGGGTCGCCGTCGACCTGTGCGTATCCGGCCAGGCCGGGCCGCGAGGCAACCCTCGCCGTCACGCCGACGAAGGTGTGGTCGGCCGGGCCCTGAGCGCCGGCATCCCGGTGGCTGCGTCGTAACTCGATCCACTTGTGCTCGCTGAGCGCGGGGTGCCCGCCATCCCGGGCGACGTCGTCGAGCAGTGCCGTGATCTCGCCGAGGAGGCGATCGTCGGGTGCGGTGGCCACCGCCAGCTCGAGGCCGTTCATCCCGTGGACGCTACCGGTAGTCTGCACGCCGTGGCCCGACCCCGCACCCCAGCCGGGCGCGCTCGAACCGTCAATGCGCGGCTGGCGGAGCTGTACCCCGGATCAGCGGTGGAACTGTGCGCGCTCGACCACCGCGGCCCCTTCCAATTGTTGGCAGCCACGATTCTCTCGGCGCAGTGCACGGACGAGCGGGTCAACCTCACCACGCCGGCGCTCTTCGCCCGCTTCCCCGACCCGAACGCACTCGCCGACGCCGACCTGTCCGAGGTCGAGAGCCTGATCCGCTCCACCGGGTTCTTCCGGTCCAAGGCCAAGAGCCTTGTCGGCATGGCCGCGGCGGTGGTCGAACGGTTCGATGGGGAGGTCCCCTCCGCCGTGTCGGACCTGGTGAGCCTGCCCGGTGTCGGCCGAAAGACGGCGAACGTCGTGCGGAGCGTGGCCTTCGGGCTTCCGGGTCTCCCGGTGGACACCCACGTCCAGCGCCTGTCGCTCCGGCTGGGCCTGACCGGTGAGACCGATCCGGTGAAGGTGGAGAAGGTGCTGAACCACATGGTCCCGGCCTCACAGCGCGGGGTGTTCAGCCTCCGACTGATCCTCCACGGCCGGGCCATCTGCCAGTCCCGGGCACCCCGGTGCGGCGGGTGCGTGTTGTCGGACTTCTGCCCATCGGCCCGGGAGCGGATGATCCCCGCCTGGGCCGGCTGACCGGACCGCCCGGCCGCCGGGACCTCCGACGGCGGGCCGTGCCGCAGCCCGTCGTGCCCGCCGAACCGCTCCTGCGGGGACTGTGGCGCACCGCTGAGGAAATGCCCGGGGAAAGCCCAATTCAGAAATGACCGTTACCTGGGCATTTGGAATTCGAATCGCCGAACCGCAACCCGTGTTGCGGATATTTTCGGCCGCGGTGACTGGTAATCGGTGCCGAAACGTGATGATCTAGAGGTCTCGGAACCGGTTCCCGCCAACTGGTTCCGCTGAGCGGTGTTCGGGATCCGCCGCCCGACCCGCTCGCGCGAAGGCACCTTCGGGTGCCTTCGCCGCGTCCACGGTGCGTCAGCGGCGGCTGAGCGCCGTGGAGAGGCGGGCCAGGCGTCGGTTGGCGCTGTTGAGGGCCCGTTCGATGGCGAAGAGCTCCCGCGCCGTGTCCTCGTCTTTGGCCGCGTCGGCGGCATCGGCATGGACGGTCACCCTGCGGGTCAGCTCGTCGAGGGCGGTGGCGAGCGAGGACAGTTCTGCGGAGCTGGCGGGCATCGACTGATCATGACAGGTCGGCTTCTGGACGGAGGGTGGTGGACGCAGGAGCGGTCCCGCCTGCGCCGGGGCGGCGATGCGGTTCCGGTAGCATCGATTGGCCATGCCCCTGACCCGCCTCGACCTTCGCGGCTTCACCGGCAGCCGTCGGCAGCTGCGCGAGGTCCTGCCGCGTCCCGTCGATGAGGGGGACCGGTCGTCGGCCGCGGTGACGGCCATACTGGCCGAGGTGCGCCGGGGGGGCGACGCGGCCCTGCGCCGCCTGACCCGGGAGTTCGACGGCGTCGAGCTCGATCAATTGCGGGTTCCGGAGGAGGAGATCCAGGCTGCCCTCCGCCGGGTGCCCCCGGAGCTCCAGGACGCCCTGGACGTGGCCCACGATCGGATCCTGGCCTACCACGCCCACGAGTCCGGAGCTCCGGTCGACGACTTCGAATCGGGCGGGATCGGCGTTCGCCATCTGGTGAGGCCGGTCGGACGTGCCGGTTGCTACGCGCCGGGGGGCCGGGCCCGTTACCCCTCCACGGTCCTCATGTGCGCGGTCCCCGCCCAGGTTGCCGGCGTCGACGAGATCGTACTTTGCGTGCCCCCCCGACCTGACGGCCGGATCGACGACGCCTCATTGGCCGCCGCCGCGGTGGCCGGGGTCGATGAGGTCTACCGGATGGGCGGGGCCCAGGCCATCGCGGCCATGGCCTACGGGACGGAGTCCATCGACCCGGTGGATGTGATCGTCGGCCCGGGGAATCGGTTCGTGGCGGAGGCCAAGCGCCAGGTGTCCGGGGTGGTGGGGGTGGCGTCGGCCTTTGCCGGGCCCTCCGAGGTGGTGGTGGTGGCCGGACCCGACACCCCCGCCGACCTGGCGGCCATCGACCTGGTGGTCCAGGCCGAGCACGGGCCCGACGGCCTGGCCTGGCTGATCACCTGGTCCGAATCGCTGGCCGAGGCGGTCACCGCCGAGGTGGGACGGATGGTGTCCGCGTCGCCGCGCCGCGACGATCTGGAGGCGACCCTCGATGCCGGTGGTTATGTGGTGCTGGTCGACGGCGCCGAACAGGCGTGCTCGGTGGCCAACATCGTGGCTCCCGAGCACCTCGAACTGCTCACCGAGTCCGCCGAGGCGCTACTGCCCCGGATCACCTCGGCGGGAGCGGTGTTCGTGGGCCTGAGCTCCCCGGCCAGCGTGGGCGACTACCTGGCTGGTCCCAACCACGTCCTTCCCACCAATCGGAGCGCCCGGTTCGCCAGTGCGCTGCGGGTGGACGACTTCCGCCGGCACATCCACGCGGTCACCGTCTCGGAGAAGGCCCTGGAGGTCCTCGGGCCACACGTGGTGACCCTGGCGGAGACCGAGGGTCTGCCCGCTCACGCCGAGTCGGTACGCCTCCGATGGTCCCGGTAGTGAGGGATCCGGGAGACCGGCCGCCCGCTCCGTCGGTGCCACCGGTGCGCCCCGTCCCCTCGGTGCGCCCCGACCTGGAGGCGCTGGTCGGCTATCACTCGGCGCAGGTCGAGGTCGACGTCCGGCTCAACACCAACGAGTCGCCCCTCCCGCCTCCACCCGACTGGTTCGAGGCGTTCCGCTCCGGGCTGGGCTCCATCGAGTTCAACCGCTACCCGGACCGCGACGCGTCGGAGCTGCGTCGGGCCGTGGCCAACGGCCACGGCGTCCGCGCCGAGCAGATCTTCTGCGCCAACGGCTCCAACGAGGTCCTGCAGTCACTGCTCCTTGCCTACGGCGGGCCGCAGCGGACGGCAGCCCTCTTCGAGCCGACCTACACGCTCCACCGTCACATCGCCCGGGTCACCGGGACGCAGGTGGCGGCCGGCCGGCGGACCGACGAGTTCCTCCTCGACCTCGACGAGGTGAGACGGGTGCTCGACGCCCACGACCCGGTCCTCACCTTCCTCTGCTCGCCGAACAATCCGACCGGGCGGGCGGATCCGATCCAGCTGATCGAGGCGGTCCTGGCCATGGTCCCCGGCCTGCTCGTCGTGGACGAGGCCTACGGGCAGTTCGCCCCTTCCTCCGCGGTGGACACGGTGCGCCGGGGGGCCGCAGGCTCCGAGCGGTTGGCCGTGGTGCGGACCTTCTCCAAGACCTGGTCGATGGCCGGGTTGCGACTCGGATACGTGGTCGCCGCGCCCGAGGTCGTCGAGGCCTGCGAGATGGTGGCGTTGCCCTATCACCTCGACGCGGCCAAGCAGTTGGCGGGGCGTCTGGCCGTCGACTTCGCTCCCGAGATGGAGGCCAGGGTGGCCATGGTGAAGGAGGAACGAGGGAGGATTGCCGCGGCCTTGTCCGCTCTGCCGGTCGACACCTGGCCGTCCGACGCCAATTTCATCCTTTTCCGGCCGACCGGGTCGGAGGCCGGGGCGGTCTGGGCCGATCTCCTCGAGGCATCCGTCCTCGTGCGAGACTGTTCGAAATGGCCGGGCCTCGCCGGATGCCTCCGGGTCACGGTCGGGCTCCCTCACGAGAACGACCGGTTCCTGGCCGCATTGACGGAGAGCCTGCGATGACCGCATCCACACCGACCCCCGCCTCGACACCCACGCCGGCTTCGTCACCGCCGACACCGGCCCGACGGACCGCGTCGGTGCGGCGGGCCACCAAGGAGACGACCATCGATGTGGGCCTCGACCTTGACGGATCTGGTTCCACGGAGGTGTCGACCGGCCTGCCGTTCTTCGACCACATGGTCAGCCAGCTGGGCCGGCACGGTGGATTCGACCTGTTGGTCCAGGCCCGCGGCGACCTGGACGTCGACGCCCACCACACCGTGGAGGACGTCGGGATCTCCCTGGGCGAGGCTCTGGCCGAGGCGCTGGGGGACAAGGCCGGCATCCGCCGGTTCGGCTCGGTCTCACTCCCACTCGACGAGGCACTGGTCGACGTGGCCCTGGACCTGTCGGGGCGACCCTTCCTCTCCTATGGCATCAGCTTCGACCCGGACACCAACCCCCTGGGAACTCCGCCGTTCGACCCCCAGCTGGCCGAGGAGTTCTGGCGCGCACTGGCCACGTCGGCGGCCCTCACCCTCCACGTGCGCCTGCAGACAGGGAAGAACACCCACCACATCCTCGAGGCGTCGTTCAAGGGGGTGGCTCGCGCCCTGCGCGACGCGGTCCGCCACGAAGGCGGGGGGATCCCCTCCACCAAGGGGACGTTGTGAACGCGCCGGGCGGTCCGCCGGCCGTCCGGCCGTGATCGCGGTCCTCGACTACGGCATCGGGAATCTGCGGTCGGCCGAGAAGGCACTCCAGCACCTCGGTGCGGACGCCGAGCTCGTGGACGATCCCGATCGCGCCGCTGCCGCCGACGGCGTGGTGATCGCCGGGGTGGGTGCCTTCGGATCCTGCGCCCGTGCCCTGCGATCGACCGGATTGGAGCGGGCGGCGAGGTTCGCCATCGACCGCGGGGTCCCGTTCCTCGGGATCTGTGTGGGGTTCCAGCTGCTGTACGAAGGGTCCGAGGAGGATCCGGCCGAGCCGGGCCTCGGAGTGCTGTCCGGTACCGTCCGACGTCTGCCGGCCGGCGTCAAGCACCCCCAGATGCAGTGGAACCAGCTGGTGTACGACGGGATTGCCACCACCGGCCTGCTGGCCGGCACCCGGCAGCCCGCCTGGGTGTACTTCGTCCACTCCTACGCCCCCGAGCAGACGGCCGACACCTCTTCCATCTGTGATTACGGAGGCCCGGTCACCGCCTCAGCCGAGCGGGGCCCGGTGTGGGGGGCCCAGTTCCATCCCGAGAAGTCCGGCGCGGTGGGGTTGGGCATCCTCTCCAACTTCGTGAGCGCAGTCGCCGTCGCCCGCCGATGATGGATCTTTACCCGGCCATCGACATCCGGGACGGCGGTGCGGTCCGCCTGGCCCAGGGCGACTTCGACCGCCAGAGCGAGTACGGCGACCCGGTGGACCTGGCCCGTCGTTTTGCCGGGGCCGGGGCGCCCTGGCTGCACGTCGTCGACCTCGACGCGGCCCGACGTGGAGAGCCGGTCAACCGCGCCACGGTGCTGGCCGTCGCCGCCGCCGTCGACATCCCGGTGCAGTCCGGAGGCGGGGTCCGCTCGGAGGCGGATGTCGACGAGCTCCTTGGCGGCGGTGTGACCCGGGCGGTCCTCGGCACCGCCGCGCTGGACGACCCTGGCCTGGTCCGGGCCGCCGCCGCCCGTTACCCGGGACGGGTGGCGGTCGGGATCGACTACCGCGTCGGGCCGGACGGGCGGACCGAGGTGGCGACGAGGGGATGGGAGCGGGGGAGCGGCCACTCGGTGGGCGACGTCCTCGAAGAGCTGGACGGGGCGGGAGTGGCCGCGGTCATTGTGACAGCCATCGACAGGGACGGCATGCTCACCGGGCCCGACCTCGACGGGCTGCGGGCCGTGCTGGCCATGACCGAGATCCCGGTCATTGCCTCCGGAGGCGTAGGGGGGGTGTCCGACGTCGCCGCCCTGGCCCGGCTGGCGGTGGGCTCGGGCCCGACTCCCGGTGCAGACGGCAACCCGGTCCGGCGGCTGTCCGGTGTCGTCACGGGCAAGGCGGTGGTCGAGGGGCGGATGACGGTCGGAGAGGCGGTGGCGGCGTGCGCACCGTCCGGGTGATCCCCTGTCTCGACGTCGACGCCGGAAGGGTGGTGAAGGGCGTGCGGTTCACCGATCTCTTCGACGCCGGCGATCCGGTGGAGCTGGCCACCCGCTACGACCGCCAGGGCGCCGACGAAGTGGTCTTCCTCGACATCACCGCGTCGTCGGACGGCCGCCGGACCATGGTCGAGGTGGTGGCCCGCACCGCGGAGGTGGTCTTCATCCCCTTCACCGTGGGCGGGGGCATCCGCTCGATCGAGGATGCCCGGCACTTGCTCCGCGCCGGCGCCGACAAGGTGGGGGTCAACACGGCTGCGGTCGAGCGGCCGTACCTCATCGCCGAACTGGCGGACGAATTCGGGAGCCAGTGCGTGGTGGTGGCCATCGACGCCCGGCGTCGGACGGCCGGGCCCGCTCCCACCGGTGCCGGGGGATGGGAGGTGTTCACCCACGGAGGACGCACACCGACCGGAGTGGACGCATTGGCCTGGGCCGAACGATGCGCCGGGCTCGGGGCCGGCGAGATCCTGCTCACGTCGATGGACCGCGACGGCACCCGGGACGGCTTCGACTTGGAACTGACCAGGCAGGCGACCGGGCGCTGTCCGGTGCCGCTGATCGCCTCCGGTGGCGTCGGCACGCTACAGCACCTGGTCGATGGTGCGATCGACGGGAAGGCCGACGCGGTCCTGGCTGCGTCGATCTTCCACCTCGGGGAGCACACGGTCGCCGAGGCGAAGGCCTATCTGCAGGCGGCGGGGGTCGAGGTGCGTCCGGCCTGACGCCGCCCTTCGGCCATGCCCCAACGTGCCACCCGTCCACAGGCGGCCGGCACGCTCCTGGTCGTGTGGCGCCGCCTGAGGTCCCGTCGCCCTGCGGTAGCCTTCGACTGTGGCCTCGACGACCTCAGAAGCACCGACGACCAGCCAAAACGGGGACAGCGGGCGCGACAAGCTGGCCATCACCGTGCTGGCCGACCGGGTCCTGGTCCAGGTGGGCCAGGCCGAGGGGGAGCGCCGCTCGCGGGCCGGGATACTGATTCCGGCCACCGCGCAGGTGGCGCGGCGGCTGGCCTGGGCGGAGGCGGTCGCCGTCGGCCCCCACGTCCGGTCGGTGAAGGTCGGCGACAACGTCCTGTTCAACCCCGAGGATCGCTTCGAAGTCGAGGTCCAAGGGGACGAGTACGTGATCCTCCGCGAACGGGACATCCATGCGGTGGCCTCCACCCGCATCGACGGAGGGACCGGGCTCTACCTCTGACTTCCACCGACGGGGAGGACCGGCCCTCTCCGTCCCGGATCCCGAGTCCGGAATTCTCGACCTACCCGACACCGCGCCAGGGAGCACGACCCGTGAGCACCACCCGGACACCCGAGAGCTTCGAGACGACTCCCGTCGCCTTCACCGACGACCAGCTGGCCCAGATCGCCTACAACGGTGACGGTCTGGTCGGAGCCGTCGTGCAGGACGCCGGGGACCGTACCGTCCTGATGTTCGCGTGGATGAGCAGGGACTCCCTCCGAAAGACGTTGGAGACCGGCCGGACCTGGTTCTGGAGCCGCAGCCGGCAGGAGCTCTGGTGCAAAGGGGAGACGTCGGGCGACCGACAGTACGTCCGGAGCGTCCACTACGACTGCGACGGCGACACCCTGCTGGTGGTGGTCGACCAGGAGGGCGCGGGGGCCTGCCATACCGGCCATCGCAGCTGCTTCTTCCGCACCTTCGGCGATCCCTCGACGGATCCATGACCCGGGTGCGGAGTGATCATTCCTCGGTTCCAGACGGACCCGGGTTCCGCTCCTTGGCGGCCAGGCACCGCATCGTCCCGGTGTGGCGCGAGCTGGTGGCCGACACGGTCACGCCGGTGGCTGCCTTCCTCCGCATCGTCGGGGAGGCCGGCGACTCCGGGTTTCTCCTCGAGTCGGTGGAGGGCGGGGAGCGGTGGGGCCGCTACTCCTTCGTGGGCCGCAACCCGCTGGCCACCGTCATCGCCCACGGTACCCGGGTGACCACCAGGGGAGGCCTCGACCTCGACGCGGCCACCGGCGGTGGGGTGTCCGGGGACCGCGGAGTGCTGGCGGCCCTCGAGGCCGTCCTCGACGGGTTCGACTCACCCGAATTGCCCGACCTCCCGCCGCTGCACGGCGGGTTGGTCGGCTACCTCGGGTACGACGTGGTCCGGGAGGTCGAGCATCTGCCCGGTACGCCTCCGGACGATCTGGGCCATCCGGACGCCGTGCTGGCCGTCATCGGCCAGCTGGCGGCGTTCGACCACTGGCGCCAACGGGTGGTGCTCATCGACAACGTGGTCATCGACCCGGAATGGGGACCCGAGGAGCTCGATGCCGTCCACGGGGAGGCGTTGTCCCGGCTCGACCGCCTGGCCGCCGACTGCTTTCGGCCCCTCGACGACCCGCCCCGGCTGGTCCCCGAGCGTGTCGGGTCCCCCGAGGACGTCCGCCGCACCATGTCCGATTCGCTCTTCGAGGACGCGGTCCGGGCGGCCAAGGAGCACATCACCGCCGGCGATGTGTTCCAGGTGGTGCTGTCCCAGCGCTACGACCTCGGGTCTCTCGGCGCCGAGCCGTTCGACGTCTACCGGGTCCTGCGCCTGGTCAACCCCAGCCCGTATCTCTACTTCCTCCGCTTCCCCGAGGTCACCGTCGTCGGCGCGTCACCCGAGCCCATGGTCCGTCTGCGGGACGGTACGGTCGTCTCCCGGCCCATTGCCGGCTCGAGACCACGGGGGGCCACGCCCGAAGAGGACGGTCGGCTGGCAGCGGAGTTGGTCGAGGACCCAAAGGAAGTTGCCGAGCACGTGATGCTGGTCGACCTGGCTCGCAACGACGTGGGCCGGGTGGTGTCGTTCGGCACCGAGGTGGTCGAGGAGACGATGGTGGTCGAGCGCTACAGCCACATCATGCACCTCACCTCGCAGGTCTCGGGGGGTCTGGCCCCGGGCAAGGGACCGATCGACGTCCTCCGGGCCACCCTTCCGGCCGGCACCCTGTCCGGCGCGCCCAAGGTGCGGGCCATGGAGATCATCGACGACCTCGAGCCCACCAAGCGGGGGGTCTACGGAGGGGTCGTCGGCTACCTGGACTTTTCGGGCAACCTCGACACGGCCATCGCCATCCGGACGATGACCGTCGGGCCGGACGGGGTGGCCTCGGTGCAGGCCGGCGCGGGCATCGTGGCCGACAGCGATCCGGCCGCGGAGAACGCCGAGTGCTCGCACAAGGCGGCAGCGATCCTGTCGGCGGTGGCGATGGCCCGGGCCGTATCCGCGGCCGCCGGAGCGCGAGCGCTCCCATGAGTGCCGGGTCCGAGCGGTCGGCCGGCGCGGCTGTGCGGCCCGGTGTCGCCGTCGAGTACGGTGCGCTCCGCTCGGGGGCGGCGTTCCGTCTGCTCCCCCGCGACGTGGTCCGGCTCTCCGGGGCGGATGCGACCCCGTACCTCCAGGGGCAGTGCAGCCAGGACGTGGAGAACCTCGAGAGCAGGGCATCGGTCGACGCGCTCTTGCTCAGCCCGCAGGGAAAGGTCGATGCCCTCATCCGGGTCACCCGTGCCGACGATGATGGATTCGTCATCGACACCGACGTCGGGTTCGGGCCGGTGGTGACCGCTCGCCTCGAGCGCTTCCGGCTGCGCACCAAGGTGGTGATCGAACCGCTGGCGTGGGTGTGCACGGCCGTTCGCGGGCCGGGCGCAGCCGGGAGCATCACCGGCCGGCCCGAATTGGTGGTCCCCGTGGAGTGGCCGGGCCTGGCCGGATTCGACCTGCTCGGGCCCCAGCCCTCCGCGGGCTCCCCGGCCTGGGTGGCCGACGGCGCGGTGGCATGCGGCGAGGATGCCTGGGAGGCAGCGCGGATCGAGGCGGGCGCACCGGTGAACGGCCGCGAGCTGGTGGAGGGGACCATCGCCGCCGAGGTCGGCCTGGTGGAGCGGACGGTGTCGTTCACCAAGGGATGCTTCACCGGCCAGGAGCTGGTGGCGCGGTTGGACGCACGCGGGTCCAAGGTGGCCCGCCGCCTGTGCGGGGTGGTCTTCGATCCGACCGGCACCGGGCCGGGATCGGAGGCGGCCCTCGTCGGGGCCACCGTTCTCACCGCGGACCGCCAGCACGAGGTCGGCCACCTTTCGTCGGTGGCCTGGTCGCCGGGCAAGTCGGCCACCGTCGCCCTGGGAACGCTCCACCGCCGGGTGGCCCCCCCGGAGCGGGTGTCGGTCGAGTGGCGGGACGGGGGAGGGCGTCACGAGGTCGGAGCTGAGGCCCTCCCCCTGCCCCTCTACACCTGAGGGCCGGGGTGGAGGTGCTAGACCTTCTGCCGGAAACGGGGGGCAGGTCCCGGACAGGTACGAGCGCCGCGGCCACGATCGGAGACGGCATGAGCACGGATGCTGCGGCCAACCAGCGACCGAACGGTGACGGCACCGTCGACCTGGATCCCGACCACATCACCACCTCCACCCGTGACCCCGATGAGATGGCCGGGCGCCTCCGGTCCTGGTTGGCGGAGACCCTGGCCCCGGGGGCCGCCCCACGGATCACCGACGCCGTCAGTCCCGAGGGCAACGGGATGTCGTCGGAGACACTCCTCTTCACAGCGCAGTGGGACGAGGGCGATGAGCGCACCGAGCACCGGCTGGTGGCCCGCATCGAGCCTCCGGCCACCGCCCACCCCGTCTTCACCACCTACGACCTCGAGATGCAGTTCCGGGTCATGCGGCTGGTGGGCGAGCAGACGTCCGTCCCGGTGCCGGAGACACTCTGGTACGAACCCGACCCGACGGTGCTGGGTGGCCCGTTCTTCGTCATGGCCCGGGTCGACGGACAGGTGCCGCCCGACGTCATGCCCTACACGTTCGGCGACAATTGGGTCTTCGACGGCACCGACGCCGAACGGAGGGTCATCCAGGAGTCGGCCATCGAGGCGCTGGCCGGCATCCACGCCATCACCCCGACGAAGCACGATCTCGGCTTTCTGGAGCTGGATCAGCCCGGCGGGTCGGCGCTCGAACGCAGCCTGAACCACTGGCAGGCGTACCACGACTGGGTGGTGCGGGAGACACCTTCCCCCTTGCTGGCCGAGTGCTTCGCCTGGCTGTGGGACAACCTTCCTCCCGACACGAGCGACGACGCGCTCTCATGGGGGGACGGCCGCATCGGGAACATGATGTTCCGCCAGGGCCGGGTGGTGGCCGTGCTCGACTGGGAGATGGCGGCGGTGGCCCCGCCCGAGGTGGACATCGGGTGGATGTGCTACCTCCACCTCTTCTTCCAGGACCTGGCCGTCGACCTGGGCGCACCCGGGCTACCGGACATGTTCCGGCCGGTCGATGTGGCCGCGTCCTATGCCGGGGCGTCGGGCCGGTCGCCCCGGGACCTGACCTGGTACCTGGCCTATGCCGCCATGCGCCACGGGGTGATCATGCGCAGGGTCACCGAGCGGGCCATCCTCTTCGGTGAGGCCGAGCGGCCCGACGACGTCGACGACCTGATCATCCACCGCGACACCCTGCGGGGCATGCTGGACGGGAGCTACTGGACGGGCGTCGCCCTCTGACCGTCCGGCGGGCGGAAGGCCGGCGGGGCCGGGGTCGATCAGACGCCGAGGTTCCGCCTGGCCGCCCGCTCGAAGATCCGGTACGGCATCACCCGTTTGGCCATGATCCCGATCCGCTCGTCGATCTTCCCGACCGATACCCGCCTCGGCGGGTTCCTCGCCTCGAGTGCTCTCTGCACGACCACCGCCACCCGGTCGGGGGCGACCCCGGCCGCCTCGTCGGCGGCCATGGTGCCGACTGCCTTGGCCACCGCCGAGGAGTAGGCCGGGTCGCTGGCCGGCGCCCCGACGTCACGACGCCGCTCGGTGAACTCGGTGCGCACGTTGCCGGGCTCCACCAAGGTCACCTGGATGTTGAAGGGCGCCACCTCGTAGGCCAGTGCTTCCCCGTAGCCCTCCAGGGCGAATTTGCTCGCGCTGTAGAAGGCCTGGAACGGGATGGCGACGATCCCGCCGATCGAGCTGATCAGGACGAGCCGACCACGGCGTTGCCGGCGCATGACCGGGAGCGCGTGCTGGACCACCCGCACCGCTCCCCAGAAATTGGTCTCGAGCTGGTCGTGGGCATCGGCCATCGGGGTCCGCTCGGCGGGGCCGGCCAGCCCCCAGCCCGCACACGCAACCACGGCATCGATCCGATGGTGTCGGGCGAGCAGCGAGGCAAAGCCCGTTGCCACCGAGTCGTCACTGTCGACGTCCATGGCCAGGGGCGTCCAGCCCCCGGGTGAGATCCCCCGCCGGCTGGCACCGAACACGTTCCACCCCTGGTCGTGCATGCGGTCGGCACTGGCCAGGCCGATGCCGGCCGAGGCCCCGGTGACCAGGACGACCTCATTCATCGAGCGTCCTCGCTGGGCGCTGGGCGGGTGTCGGGCCCCGGGGCCCGGTGGGGGCCCCATCTGGCACCGGGTCCGGCGCCCTTGGCGCGATCAGTGAAGCCGGACCCGCTGCCGGCGCCGTTGTCCCCGGACCGGCCGCTGGGTCGGAGGGGCCGGCGGCCGGAGGGAACCAGACGACCATCCTGGTGCCCCGCCCGTAGGCCACGGGCGACTCGGCCCGGACCCCCGCCCCCATGGCTGCGGCCAGCTCGGCCACGATGGCCAGGCCCAGACCCGCTCCGGTGCGCCGGCCCCGCACCCGGTCCGAGACGAAGTGCCGCTGGAACACGTGGGAGGACTGGTCGGCGGGGATCCCCGGACCGTCGTCGACTACCCAGACCGTCGGCAGGCCGCCCACCCGGTCTGCACCGACCCCGATCCGGTGCTCGGCGAAGGACGAGGCGTTCTCCACCAGATTGGCCACCACCTGACCGAGCCGATCGGCGTCGGCGTCCACCCAGAGAGGACCGTCGGGCGAATCGGTGGCGACCAACTCGAGCCCGAGCTCGGCGGCCCGGGGTCGAAATCCCTCGGCCACCTGGGCGACCACCCGGGCCGCGTCGACCGTCTGCAGGTCGAGCGAGAACCGGTCGGCCTCCAACCGGGCCAGGTCGAGCAGGTCCTGCACCAGCCGCTCGAGCCGCCGCGCCTCGGTGCTGATCACGGTGGCGGCGGCCACCGGGTCGTCGGCGGTCCCGTCGACGACCGCATCGGCGTAGCCACGGATCGAAGTCAGGGGTGTCCGGAGCTCATGGGAGACCGAGAGGAGGAACTGGCGCTCCTGGTCCCTGGCTCTGACCAGGTTGGCACCCATGGCATTGATCGACTCGGCCAAGCGCACGAATTCCCGGTCGTCGCGGGGGCCGGACGGCACGGTGGCGTCGAGATCCCCGGCTGCGATCCGCGTGGTCGTGTCCACGGCGGCGACCAGGGGACGGGTGAATCGTCGGGCCAGACCCGCGGCCACCAGGGCCGCCACCGCCAGGGCGATGGCACCCACCAGGGCGAAGTACTGGAAGCCGCTGACCGGATCGTGGATCTGCCGGGTGATGACCAGCACCGGCACATACGCCTTGAGCCGGGAGATTGGAGTAGGCATTGCCACATAGACCAGCAGCGAGGGCGTGTGGCCGACGGTCTGTTGGCCGGCCACGAGCATGGGGACATCGAGTTGCTGGACGGTCAGGTTCGACGGCGGCGTACCGACGATCGACCCGTCCGGGTAGAGCTTCAGCACATCGATACCAGCGAAGGCGCCCGCCGCCGAGATGATGGCGAACTGGCGGGTGAAGCGGGCCGGGGTGATGGCAGGGTCGCCGGAGAACTTCGACGAGATGGCCCGTGCCTGTCCGGACAGCTCCTGTTGGGCCGTGGTCACCGCTGCTCGCCGGATGAAATAGAACCCGCCCACCGCGGTCACCACCAGGGTCGACGCCACCAGGACGAGGATGGCGATGGTGAGGCGTCGCCTCATCCCAGTCGGTAGCCCACGCCCCAGACCGTGGCGAGCGGCAGGGTGTCACCCAGCTTCTTGCGCAACTGTCGGACGTGGACATCCACCGTGCGCTCGTCGCCATACCAGTCGGTGCCCCACACGCCGTTGAGGAGCTGCCGGCGTGACAGGGCCAGGCCGAGGTTGTCCGCCAGGTAGGCCAGGAGGTCGAACTCGCGGGTGGCCAGCGGGATGACCGAGCCATCCCGGCGGATCTCCCGACGGCCGGTGTCGACCTCGATGGCACCGAACGCGACCACGGTGGGGGCGGCGGCGTCCGGCGACGCCGCGCTACGGCGCAGGATGGCGCGCACCCGGGCCACCAGCTCCCGGGCGGAGAAGGGCTTGGTGACATAGTCGTCGGCCCCGAGCTCGAGGCCGAGCACCCGGTCGACCTCATCGTCGCGGGCGCTGAGGATGAGCACCGGCGTGGTGCCCGCCGCCAGGGGGGTACCCGTCGACAGGCCTGACGGTACAGGGGAGGCCTGGCGGAGGCGCCGGCAGACATCGAATCCGTCGAGATCCCCGGGAAGTCCGAGATCCACGATGACCAGCCTCGGGTGCTCGCGCTCGACGAGCACCATCCCCCCTTCCCCGTCATCGGCCTGCAGGACCCGGAATCCGTCCCGTCGGAGGTACATGGCCACCAGGTCGGAGATGTGGTGGTCGTCTTCGATGACCACCAGGGTTTCTTCGCCGGACGTCATGGTGTCCAGCCTGCCACCGGGACCGGTGCCGCGTCGGTCATGGTTAGGGAAGTGTGAGGGAGCTCGCCCGCCGCACCCGGTTGTGCCGTCGGAGTTGGCCACCAGCCGGGTCGGTGCCCGGATGGCAGCATTGGGGGATGAAGGCCGGCGGAGGGCTCACCGCGCAGGGGGGCAGGGTCCGGCCCGGCGGGACACCGTCGCCGCCGCCGCCGCCACGCTGCTGATGGCTGCCGGCTGCTGGAGCCCGTCCACCCCAGGCCCCACGGCGGACACCTCCAATCCCTTCTTCACCCACCGGTTCACCTCCGTCGTCAACCCGTTCACCTTCGGCCAGGACCCGTCATGGACGGCTGACGGCCGAATCCTCTCCAACGAGCAGGACGGGTTCGGGGTGTCCCAGGTCTACGTCTCCACCCCGGCCGGGACACGGATGGCCCGTCTGGCCTGTGGCCAGCCGGGGCCCAACGGGTTCCCCCAGGAGCGACCCCAGGGGGACTGGATCCCCTTCTGCTCGTTGCGCGGACAACGCGCGACCTTCGGCGCCCCGTGCCTCGGCGGCATCGGTAGCGACCTCTATGCCATGCGCCCGGACGGCAGCCGGGTCACCCGGTTGACCGGACCGGGCGCGTCATTCGAACCGGGTGGGACTCCCTACGGCGGCTGACCGACCTGGGCCAGGTGGTGTCCGAGTTCTAGTTCAAACCTGCCGGTACCGAAATCGTCTGGACGACGGGCCACCTGCTCCAGGGGCTGCCCCGCCGGGCCGTCGTGCTGCCGGTCCCCGGGCTGACGACCCGCGGGGTGAGGGGAGGCGGGCGCCGAGGAGTCGATGGAGGGCGGTCCGACACCCCTGACCGGCGCCCGCGACCGGGCGGTCCGGAAGGTGATCGTTGGTAGGATCGAACGGCTATGCCGGCCTACCTCGAGACGATCGTCGCCGCCCATCGGGCCGAGGCGTCCAAGGACCGGCGCGACGTCGAGGCGGCCATCGAACGGGCCGGTCGGGCCGGCCCCACCCGGCCGTTCGCCGATGCCCTCCGCAGGTCTGCGGCCCGCCAGGGGATGGCGCTGATCTCGGAGATCAAGCGTCGCTCGCCCTCCGCGGGGGACCTCGATGCGGACCTCGACCCGGCCGAGTTGGCGGCCGACTACGAGGCCGGTGGCGCCGCCTGTCTCTCCGTCCTCACCGATCGGCAGTTCTTCGGTGGCAGCGCCGAGGATCTCCAGGCCGCCCGCGCCGCCTGCTCCCTGCCGGTGCTCCGCAAGGACTTCACGGTCAGCGCCCTCGACGTGTGCGATGCCCGGGCGATGGGTGCGGACGCGGTCCTCCTGATCGTGGCCGCACTCGGGGACACCGAACTGGCCTCCTTCCTCGAGCTCTCCCGCCGCTGTGCGCTGACCGCCCTGGTCGAGGTGCACGACGAGATCGAGCTCAAGCGGGCCGTCGACGCCGGAGCCGACGTGATCGGGGTCAATCAGAGAGACCTGCAGACCTTCGAGGTCGACCACGGCCGGGCCGTGGACCTCGGCGCCCTCCTGCCTGAGGGGGTGCTGGGTGTGGCCGAATCGGGCATCCGGGGGCCCGATGACGTCCGCCGGCTGGCCCGGGCCGGGTACCGGGCGGTGCTGGTCGGGGAGACCCTGGTCCGCTCGGGAGACCGTCGGGCCGCGGTGGCGGGACTGCTCGGAGCCGGAATGTGACCCTGTACGAGGCGGTGGGAGAGATCGACGGTCTGTTCGTCAAGATCTGCGGAGTCACCTCGGAGGCCGACGCCCTGCTGGCGGTGGGGATGGGGGCGTCCGCAGTCGGGTTCACCTTCGCCCCTTCGCCGCGCCGGATGGCCCCCGCCGCGGTGGCCGACATCGTCAAGCGCCTTCCCCACGAGACGGTGACCGTCGGCGTGTTCAGGGACGAGGCACCGCAACGGGTCGTCGACATCGCCAACCAGATCGGTTTGCGAGCCGTCCAGCTGCACGGCGTGGAGTCCGCCGAGGACACCCAGTGGATCAGCAGTCGGGTAGGCATCACCATCAAGGCATTTCCAGCCGGTCACCGCAACATCGACCGCTTCGACCGCTACGGTGCCGATCTGCTGCTGATCGACGGCGCCAACCCCGGCTCGGGGGAGCTCTTCGACTGGCGTCTGGCCGAGGGCGTGGTCGATCCGAGTCGATTGATCGTCTCCGGCGGGCTGACTCCGGAGAACGTCGGGTCCGCCATCGCCCACCTCGGGCCGTGGGGGGTCGATGTGGCCACCGGGGTCGAGGCGTCACCGGGCGTCAAGGACCCGGGCAAACTGCGCGGGTTCATCGGCGCGGCACACGCCGCCCACGCCGAGCAGATGAACGCCCGGTCGGGTCCCGTCGCCGGTGCGGGCGAAGACGCCGGGCCGGTATACGGAGCGGACCGCCCGGTGCAGGGTGCCGCCTCCGAGCCCTTCGACTGGCAGGACGAGTAGTGGCCGCCGAGGTCATGGGCGACCCGGGGCCCACCGGTCGCTTCGGGCAGTTCGGCGGGCGCTTCGTGCCGGAGTCGCTGATGCCGGCCTGCATCGAGCTCGAGGCCGCCTTCCGCTCTGCGTGGGCGGACCCGGCGTTCCGGGCCGAGCTGAGCGGCATCCTCCGGAGCTACGGCGGCCGCCCGACGCCGGTCACCGAGTGCGGCCGTCTCTCGGCGGAGCTGGGCGTCCGGGTCCTGCTGAAGCGCGAGGACCTGGCCCACACCGGTTCACACAAGCTGAACAACGTGCTGGGCCAAGGCCTCCTGGCCCGCCGCATGGGCAAGAGCCGTCTGATCGCCGAGACCGGGGCCGGGCAGCACGGGGTCGCCACCGCCACCGCAGCCGCGCTGTTCGGCATGGACTGCGTGGTCTACATGGGTGAAGTGGACACCCGGCGCCAGGAGCTGAACGTCTTCCGCATGGAGCTGCTGGGCGCAGAGGTCCGTCCAGTGGGGAGTGGCAGCCGTACGCTCAAGGACGCGGTGAACGAAGCGCTGCGCGACTGGGTCGCCTCGGTCGGCGACACGCACTACTGTCTCGGTTCGGTCATGGGGCCCCACCCGTACCCGTGGATGGTCAGGGAGTTCCAGAGGGTGATCGGCGAGGAGTCCCGGGAGCAGTGCCGGGAACTGCTCGGCGGCGCCGATCCCGACGTGGTGGTGGCCTGCGTGGGGGGCGGATCCAACTCGGCGGGGATATTCGCCGGCTTCGCCGATTCCACCTCGGCGTCGCTGGTGGCCGTCGAGGCCGCGGGAGGGGCGGCGATGACCACCGGGATCACCGGGGTGCTCCACGGCATGCGCAGCGCGCTCATCCAGAACGAGGAGGGCCAGGTCCTCGAGGCCCACTCCGTCTCGGCAGGTCTCGACTATCCGGGCATCGGTCCAGAGCACGCCCACCTGGCAGAGCTGGGGCGGGCCAGATACGTGTCGGCCGACGACGGCGAGGTCATCGACGCCTTCCAGCGCCTGGCCCGGACCGAGGGGATCCTCCCCGCCCTCGAGTCGGCCCACGCCGTCGCCTGGGTCATCGCCAACGCGTGCACGGCCGCGCTCCCCGCCGGCTCGACCGTCCTCGTCAACCTCTCGGGACGGGGCGACAAGGACGTCGCCCAGGTCCGCGACATCCTGCGGGCATGAGCACCGGCATCGGCGGTGGTCAGCCTGTCCGCTTCCTCGCGGGCCGGCTCGAGGTGGCGCTGGCGGCCCGGCGTGACGCCGGGCACAAGCTGCTGGTGCCCTACGTCACCGGCGGCATGGACGACCAGTGGCTGCTCACCGTCGAGGCGCTGGCCGGGGCAGGGGCGGACGCCATCGAGGTGGGGATCCCGTTCTCGGACCCGATGATCGACGGCCCCACCATCCAGGAGGCGTCGTTGCGGGCCCTGGGCCGGGGGTGCACACCCGACGGCATCCTCGCCGATCTGAGCCGGGTCGACGTCGGCATCCCCGTCGTCGTCATGACGTACTACAACCTGGTCTACCGGGCCGGGCACGCCCGGATGGCCGGGCTGATGGCGGGCTCAGGGGTGGCGGGGGCGATCATCCCCGATCTGCCGCTGGAGGAGCTCGGACCCTGGGCCGAGGCGGCCGATGAGGCCGGGGTGGCCACCGTCCTCCTGGTGGCGCCGTCGACCCCGCCGGAACGGGTACGGGCGGTGTGCGCCCGATCCCGGGGCTTCGTGTATGCGGTCGGCCGGATGGGGGTGACCGGCGAACAGGTCGAACTGGCCGACTCGGCCCGCCGGGTGGCCGAGAGGATCGTGGAGGCCACCACGCTTCCGGTGTGTGTCGGCATCGGCATCTCCTCCCCCGAGCAGGCGGTGGAGGCCTGCCGGTCGGCCGACGGGGTCGTGGTCGGCTCGGCGGTGGTGCGCCGCCTACTCGAAGGGTCAGGACCGGAGGGGGCGGCCGCGTTCGTCTCTTCCATCCGCCAGGCGCTCGACTCGGCCTGAGTCCCACATCGTGCCCGGACAGGACTGCTCCCGCGGACGGCCGATCCGGTGGGACCCACGCGGTGGCGCCCGCGTGACTCAGTCAGGTCCGGGCCGGATCGCCCGGTAGACCGTCCGGAGGAACGGTTTGCGGCCGCGGCTCTCATTGCGCTGCCGGAGCCGGCTGCGGATCAGCTCCCGGCGCTCCTGGAGGTCGTGGAACGTGATCGGGTCGGTCTCGTCCGGAAAGCCCATGGCGGCGCGGTAGCCGTCCAGGTCGATAGGGGTCTCGGCCAGGTCCACGCCGACCTCACGGGCGATCCGCTCGCCGTGGTGCTCGGTGAAGTAGGTCATCACCGCCAGGATCTCTCCCAGGATGTCGACGTCGGGGGCCATGGTGGCCATGGCCCCGTTGAGGAACAGGATGTCCTTCACGAACAGCATGAGCTCCTTGGGCAGTCGGGCGCCGTAGCCGAGGAGTGACTTGGTCACCTCGCGCAGCTCGTCGACCATCTGATCGGCGGTCAGGGTGGTGGGGTCGAGGGCGGGGCGGTCGAGCCCGAGATCGCTGATGACCGCCTCCACGTCGGAGTCGGCCGGTAGTGCCCCGAGGTCCCGCAGTGCCTCGACCTGGACGGTGACGTTGTTGGTGGTCGCACCCATCTGCAGGCGGAGGAAAGCCAGCCGCTTTCGCTCGTCGAGCCGTCCGGTGATCCCGAAGTCGAGCAGGGCCACCGTCCCGTCCGCCTGCACCAGGAGGTTCCCACCATGGAGGTCTCCGTGGAACACCCCATAGAGCAGCGCCCCTTCGAGGAAGGCGATGAGGCTCGAGCGCAGCACCGCGGCGGTGTCGAGTCCCGCCGCCCGCATGCCCGCAGCATTGCCCCAGGTGAACCCCCGCAGATGCTCCATGACCAGCACCCGCCTGGTGACCAGTTCCGGATGGGGCCGCGGCACGACGATGGAGCGCTGGCCGGTCCCGGCGTGGACGGCGGCGATGTCCAGCATGTTCTGCGCCTCGAGGCGGAAGTCCAACTCCTCGACGATGGTCTCGGCGAACAGCTCCACCAGGGCCGGCGGATTGGTCAGGGCGGCCACCGGGATCCTCCCCACCAGGATGGGGGCGATCCAGGACATGGCGGCGATGTCGAGCCGTACCAGGGAGGCCACGCTACGCCGCTGGACCTTGACCACCACCCGTTCGCCGGTCCGGAGGGTGGCGGCATGCACCTGGGCCACCGAGGCCGAGGCGATGGGGGCGCGGTCGAACGAGACGAAGACCTCGGCGAGGGGCCGCCCGAGGTCCTCCTCGAGGGTCCTGCGGACGGCGGAGAACGGCTCGGGCGGGACCCGGTCCCGCAACAGCCGGAACTCCTCGACCAGCTCCTCGGGGAAGATCCCCTCTCCGGACGAGATGATCTGGCCCAGCTTGATGTAGGTGGGCCCCAGACGCTCGAACGCGGGACGGAGCCGTCGGGACAGTCCCGACCGCGAGCCCGGGGTGCCCCGGTCGCGGATGCCCCAGGCCGCGAGGGCCGAACCGAGGCGCAGGCCCACCGTGAGCACCCGGGCGCCGGGGGGGAGGCGTTGGGGCCTGACCAGCCGACGGGCCAGGGCGGCGGCTGAGGCCCGGAGGGCGTCGATGTCGCCGGCGGTCTCCTCGGGGAACCGCCAGGCCATGCTCTCCGGATCGACGGTCCACGGCCCGTGCGGGGTGAAGGCCCCGATGGCCAGGTCGGGGCGCGCCGGCGCGGA
>Ga0307374_10005207_pt1 | contig 21178 bp, 20 predicted proteins | sample OX3MG_FD_202532 | JGI IMG/M metagenome (GOLD analysis project Ga0307374, IMG submission 202532) | Soil microbial communities from Risofladan, Vaasa, Finland - OX-3 | ecosystem: Environmental > Terrestrial > Soil > Coastal area > Acid sulfate soil | place: Finland: Risofladan, Vaasa | collected...
GGCCCTTGACACGGGAAGCCACGGCAGAGGCGACAGGGGGAGCCGCCGGCTTCGCCGGTGGGGGACAAAGCGGGCCAACTCGGCCCGCGTCCCGCGTGGACGCGCACACGCGCGACGTAGGCCGCGCAGGCTGACGTAGCCAGCCGAGCGGTCACTATCGGCGCAGGCGCAGCGTGGAAGCCCGTCAGGGCGCACCAAGCTGCCCTGTCCACGCCCCGACGCAATGCGCCTCTCCCTGTGCTTCCGGCACTGGCCGGCCGCGGCCGCAGCCCTTAGGGCGCCTACGGCGCGGCGGTCAGGTGAAGAAAAAGGGGGTGAGGTTTCTAGTGCTGGTTGTTTGCGGTAACGCCTGGCGCGAACGCCAGAAAGGGCAAAACGCCGGCCCCTGCCCTCCTTCACCACGGCAATTAACCAGCTTCGCCAGCGAAACTGACTATCGCCAGCAGCCAAACTGCCCACTAGCGAGCCGCCAGTAGAATCTGGTCCGCCGTCGCCGGCAGATAACGACCGCGTGCGTCGCGCACCAACAGCGAGGACTCGGAAGGAGAGGAAAAGTGCGACATGATTGTGCTGCATTGCCCGGAACCAGCGCCCTCACGGCGCAGCGCAAGCAGTCAGGGGGCGAAGATGGCCAGGCCGCAAGCGTGCAGGCACGCGCAGCCCTTGACGGCGAGAACGCCGTTCTACCGTGAAGGGAAACAGCAAGACCGCCCACCACTACGCCACAACGCCGGCAAGCGGAGCGCGCAGGCCCGCCAAGAGCCGGAGGCGTCAGGGATCAAAGCCGGATGGCCGCGACTCGGCACGAGGCGCGGGGCGCAGCCCACGAGCCCGACGGCGGAACGCCGGGACGCTATCGCACTGATGGTTTTTGCAGCTGGATACAACGGTTATGGATACAGCGGCTCTCTTCGACATCGCGTCGCTCAACATCGACCGCAACGACGCGCCTTTCGTCGTGCCGTGGCCTCAACCGGGGAATCCGTCCGCCCTGCTCGCCTTCCACCACTTCCAAGAATGGCAGACGTTCATCGCAGATCGTGGACTGCATCCTGTCGCGATGTGGAGGCTCGCGGTCACGCTCCCTAACCTTCCTGCTCTTGGGCATGGCGTTCGAATCGTCCAAAACGCAGAGCCAGCATTGGCAACACGAGCAAATTGAGTGCCGTGCTCGTGAATAGGCCACCCAGAATGACCAGCGCCATGGGGCCTTCGATCTCGCGGCCTGGCTCACCGCTACCGATAGCCAGAGGCAACAGGCCCAGCGCGGTCACCAGTGCGGTCATCAGGATCGGCGAAAGGCGTTCTTGTGCGCCGCGCAAGGCGGCTTCCGGTCCCCAGGTCACGCCTTCCACGTTGACCAGGTGGTCGTAGTGGGACAGCAGCATGATCGAGTTGCGCAAGGTGATGCCGAACAAGGTGACGAAGCCGACCATCGAGCCGATGGAGAGGCCGCCGCCAGTGGCGAACACGGCCAGTACGCCGCCGACCAGCGCAAAAGGGATGTTGACCAGTACCAACAGCAAGCTGCGCGTACTGCCCAACACCATGAACAACAGCAGCACGATGGCGACGCCGGCGATCAGGGAATTGACAAGCAGGTCGTGCGTGGACTGGCTCTGCGCGGCGGCGGCACCGCCGAACTCCACGTAGCTGCCCGCTGGGAGCACGACCTTGGCGGCGATCTGCCGTCGTGCGGCGGCGGCGAAGGAGGCTACGTCGCCGCCGCTCACGTTAGCGGTTACCGTCTGTACGCGACGAGCGCCATTGTGCAGAACGACATAGCGTCCCGCGTCTTCGTAGATGTTGGCCAGTTCCTTGAGCGGCACGTAGGTGCCTGCCGCGTTGCGGATCGGCAACGCTCCTACGTCGGCCACCTTGTCGCGTTCCTGCGGCGCGAGAATGACAGAAACATCAAACACGCGATTGCCGTCGTAGACCTGACCTACCTGATCGCCTTGGTAAGCAGTGCGGATTGCGTCAAGTACCGTCACTGCGTCAAAGCCCCAACGGGCTAGTGCCTGTGGCCGCAATTGCACCACCAACTGCGGGGTGCCGGGTGGCGATTGGATCTGCACATCGGCGGCGCCGGGAATTTGCTTAAGCACTCGAGCCACATTGGCGGCGTTCGCATCCAACGTGTCGAGGTCCTTGCCATAAATGTCCACCGTCACGGCGGCTCTGAAGCCAGACAAGGTCTCTTCCACGCGTTCGGTCAAGAAGGTGTTGACCGAAAAGTTGGCACCCGGAAACGGCGCCAGTGCCTGGCGGATGTCGGCCAGTGCCGACTCCGCTTGCGCACCGCTGATGGGTTTCAGATCCACTTCCAGCTCGCTCGAATGCGTGCCTGCGGTGTCATCTCCCAGTTCCGCGCGCCCGGCATCCTGGGACACCGAGCGCACGAACGGCAGTTTCACCAGTGCCCCGGTGACCTGCTTGCCCAAACGCAGCGACTCCTGCAACGAGGTGCCCGGCACCGCCGTCATGTGCACGATGAAATGCCCTTCGCGCAGTTCCGGCAGGAAGCTGCCGCCGAAGAACGGCAACGCAGCGACCGCCATCAAGGTAAGCACGAGCACCACCACGATCACCGTTCGGTAGGCGTCTTCCACGCGTTGCAACAGGCGGCCGTAGCGATGCTTGGTCCATCGCACCAAGGGCGCTTCGTGCTCCGGCAGGCGATGATGTCCCAGCAACAGGTAACTGAGGGCAGGCGTGACCGTCATGGCCACTAGCAGCGAGGCAAGCGTCGCCAGCACATAGGCAATGCCGAGCGGTGCGAACAGGCGGCCGGCGAGGCCGGACATGGTCAGCACTGGAATGAACACCAGCGCGATGGCAAGCGTGGCGTAGACCACAGCGCTGCGTACTTCGAGCGAGGCATCGAGCACCACCGCGAAAACCGGTCGCGGCTGGTCCAGGTGACGATTTTCCCGCAGCCGGCGGTAGATGTTTTCCACCACGATGACCGCATCGTCCACCAGCAGGCCGGTGGCAATCGCCAGGCCACCGAGGGTCATGGTGTTGAGGCTGAAGCCGAAATGTTCGAGCACCGTCACCGCTGCCAGCAGCGATAGCGGGATCGCGACCAGCGAGATGACCGCCGTGCGCAGGTTATACAGGAACAGCATCAGCACGACGACGACTAGCGCGCCGCCAATCAGCAGCGACGTCTTGATGTTGCCGGTCGCGGTGGTGATGAAGTTCGCCGGCCGGAACAGGTCGCTGTGCAACACGACGTCTTGTGCCGTCAACGCCGGCTTCATGCTGGCCAGGGCTTTTTCGACATTCTGGGTGACCTCCAGCGTATTGGCGCCGTACTGCTCGGAGATCACCATCTGCACCGAGGGTTGGCCCATGATCGAGGCGGCGCCGATCGGCGGGTGCGCCGCCTCGACCACGTTCGCAACCTGCCCGAGCGTGACATTGCCGCCGGCTTGATGGCGCACGATGGTGCCGGCCAGTTCCTGCGCGGTCAGCGCCTGGCCTTGGCTCTGAATCGTGATGCGCTGGTTGGGTGTGTCGATGAAGCCGCCGCCGCGCACGCCGGTGGCTCGACGCGCGACGTCGAGAACATCGTTTACGGCAAGGTCGTACTTGAACAGTTGTTCAGGGCGTAGCTGGATCTGGAACTCCCTGACATCGCCGCCGTACACGGCTATCTTGGCCACACCCGGCACGGCAAGCAGCGCCGGCTTCAGCGTCCAATCGACCAGCGTGCGCAGCTCCATCAAGGAGCGTTTGTCGGACGTCAGTCCCACGATCAGCACAGTGCTGGTGGATGAGGTCAACGGCGACATCACCGGCACGTTCACCCCTTGCGGCAGCTGGGTAGCGACTTCGCCCAGTCGCTCGCCCAGGCGCTGACGGTCGCGGTCGATGTCGCTTCCCGGATCGAAGGTGGCAGTGATCACCGACAGGCCCTGGATCGACTGCGAGCGCAGCGATTGCAGGCCGGGCATGCCGTTGACGGCGTTCTCGATGGGCTGGGTCGCCAGCACCTCGACCTGCTCGGGCGACAGGCCGAGTGCCTCCGTCTGGATGGCGACCTGCGGTGGTGCGAATTCCGGAAACACGTCGTACCGACTGTGCGAGAGCGTCAGCACGCCATAGAAGACCAGGATGCCGGCCAGCACCAGCACCACGCCGCGAAAGCGCAGGGAGAACCGGACGATTGCGGCTAACAGCCCTGGCGCGTGATTCATTCCTCGTCTCCGCCGCCTGAGGAAATCTGCGAACGCTGCTCCTCCGAGAGCAGCAGCTGCGCCCCGGTTTGCACGATGGGCGCGCCCTTGGCGAACCCCTTGGGTACGAACCAGCCCCCGTCTACGGGATTGCCGGTGGGCACGGCCAGACGCACGAAGCGGCTGGGTTGAACGCGGGCATAGGCCCATGGCTGGCCTCGCCACCACACAATCGCGGAAGAAGGGATCACCGCTCCCTGGACCGCAGCCCCGGTCGGCAGATAGGCAGTCACCACCATGCCGGGAAGCAGGCCTTCGGCCCCGGCGGCATAGAACACACTCGCGCCCTGCAAGCGTGGATCGGCACGCAGAGAGGGCGAGATGAACGTGGCGACATGGAAGCGCCCATCACTCGCCTGCAGTCGCGCTTTGGTCGGTGGCTGCGGCAGCGACACGCTCGCAGGAAGCATCACTTGCACCAACACCTGTTGGCGTGCAGCCAGCCGTTGGAATAGCGGCGCATCGTTGGCAACCGCGTCGGCCAGTACCGTGCCCCATTGCTGGCCGGCACTGCGGCGGGCGGCCGTCAGCGCCGCCTGCGCAGCACGTAGCGCGGCCTGATCGCCGCGCAAAGTGGCCTCGGCCGCCTGCAGGGCCTTTTCGGAGATGTCGCGCTGGCCGCTGTGCAACGTCTGGAGCCGGCGGTATTCGGCGGCCGATGCATCGAGCGCGGCTCGGGTCTTGTCCACCTGTGCCTGTGCGGCGACATCATTGGCATGCAATGTGAGGAGATCGGCGACATCCAGCACGGTACCGAAGGTCTGCAACATCGGGCGGTGGGTCAGCGGCTGCGCCGGAACGACCACGATTCCGCTCTGCTTCTGACTGGCGGTATCCAGCGTGACGATCGTCTGATCGCCGATCTGGGCTACGCGTGCAGGGGTCTTAACCGGCGCCTCGCGTGTGGCTTCCCCAGCGTTGTCCTGTCGTCTGGCGATGAAGCCCCAGGCGGCCAGCGCAAGCACGACGACAGCGAGGAGAACGAAGAGAACGGCTTTTTTGCTCATGGTTGGGCTTCCTGCGTGCGCGGTGCTTTTTCGGTGGCTTGCAGATCAAGTCGGGTGGCCTCCAAGGGACGGCGCAGCGCATCCTCCAGCATGCCGAGCGCTTGCTGGGTCTGGATAAGCGTGTCGGTGCGCGCCAGCTCGGCCGATGCCAGTTCGACCTGTGCGCTGACCCAGTCAAGCCGATCGGTTTCGCCGGCCTGGAACAAGGCCCCCGCGGATGCAGATGCCTTCCGTTGGGCTGTCAGCAGTGCATCGGCCGTCGCCAGCTTGTCGAGCATCTGGCGGTAGCTGGCGAAGGCCTGGTTCACCTCGCCGATGGCTTTCGCCTGGGTCGTCAGGAAGCGGGCAGCGGCCTCCTGACGCCGCGCCCGGGCCTCGGCGATCGGGCCTTGGTTCTGGTTAAGCAGCGGCAACGTCAGTGAAAGGCCGAGCGACCACTTGGCCTGGCCTGCGTCCCATTGGAACCCCGGTCCCAGGGCGATGTCCGGATACTGCTTGGCTATCTCACCCTGCAGTGCCGCCTGGCTTGCTTCGTAATCGGCGAGGGCGGCGCGAACGTCCGGTCGGCGAAGCAAGGCCTCGCGTTGTATAGCCTGCGTCGGCAAGGCGCTGGCAGGCGGCGGCTGCTGGAACGCGTCGAGCGCCAGTGTCACGCCATCGAGCGCCGATACGGACAACCCCAGTGCTTGAGCGAGCTGGGCGCGGCTTTCGGTCACTCGTCGCTGTGCGTCCTGGGCATCCAGGGTCAGCCGGTTGAGCGCGATGCGTGCTTGCGTCATGTCGGGCTGGGCCGCTTCGCCAGCGCGCAGGCGCCGTTCAATCAGTTGCACCCGCTCCGCCTGCCACATTTGCGCCTGGCGGATCATGGCGGCCGTCGGGTAGGTGCCCAGCAGTGCGCTGCGCACGTGCTGGCGGACCTGCCAGGCGGTTTCGGCCACATGAAGTCGCGCCGCTTCGGCGGTTTGCTGGGCCTGGCGAATGCGCGCACGACGCTTGCCTGCGGTCTCGATCGGAATGGACAGCGCGGGGCCGACGGTCCATGGCGAAATACCCGTTGGCGCGTCGACGTCGTACTGGTTGGTGATGTCCAGCGTGGGATTCGGGCGCGCACCGGCGGTGATGGCGGCCGCCTTGGCCGCTTGCCACTGGGCACGCGCCACGTCGAGCTCGGGCTGGTAGTAGAACGCCGCCCAAGTCAGTGTCTGAAGGTCCCACGACGCACGTGCACCAATCGGCGCGGCAGGAAGGTGCTGATGCAGAAAGGCCTGCAACCCAGCGTCCTGCAACGACCGTTGATCAAACGCAGTCGCCGTCGCGGCGGGTTCGATCGGGCGCGCTTGATAGCGCGCACATGCGCTCAGGCCGAGCGTCAATCCCGCCGCCAGTGCCAAGGTAATGTGCCCGCGCAGACGTTGAATTTTCAAGCAATGGCTCCTGTCAGGAAAGGCTGCCCACGCCAAGTGAGCGAAGGAGAATCCGGCCGTATTCCTATGTCGCGCATGGAGCCAACCTACATTCGATGCTGGAAAACTGACGCGTAAACGCATGCGCCGTGGTAACGGCCGCGATGGATTGAGCCATCTGCGCCCGGGATTCGGCCAGGTCAGGATTGAGCGCGAGCGCGACAGCGAACAATTCGGCCCGGCCATAGGCCGCTGGTGGCCACTGGCCTGCATCACGTGGCGGCAGGAACGGCTTCACCGTGGCAGCCAGTGACGGATCGTCCAAGCGGTGCGTTTGCCAATGGGCGCGCAAGGCAGCGGGATCGATAGGGTGTGGTTGATACGTGGCACACCCGCAGAGCGTGAGGGTCGCCATGCAAAGTAAGGTTTTCGCAACGGCCCACGTCATGGGGAACCCTCGGCTTGGGGGACAGGAATGCTCACGCGCACAAGAAGGCCGTGGTCGAAGGCGGAATCCAAGAGCTCAATCGACGCGCCATGCAGTTGCGCGGCACGCTGCACGATGGACAGTCCCAATCCGTAGCCGTCGCCACGCTCTGACGGTTCGCGGTGGAAACGCGCAAACACGGCAGCACGGCGTTCCATCGGGATGCCGGGTCCGTCGTCCATCACGTCAATAAGGGTGGTCTGCGTGCCTTGGGTTAGACACACCACTACTTGCCCACCCAAAGAGACATGGCGCAGCGCGTTCTCGATCAGGTTACGCAACAGCGCGATCAGGGCCACTTCGTAGCCGTTCACATACAACGCTGTCGATCCACCCACGAGGCTCAATTCGACACCGCTCACTTCGATCTGCGGAGCCAGTTCTTCAATGACGCAGGTGGCCATAGCCATGAGATCGACTTTGGATCTGCCTTCCGAGGCTGCACCAGCCTCTACGCGCGCCAGCGCCAACAACTGATCAACGCGGCGGCTGAGTCCGGTTAAACCTTGTTGCGCACTGACGAACGAAGGTGACACAAAGCGAGGATCGCCGGTGGCAAGGGCATTCTCCATATGCAGCATGGTGGCGGCGAGCGGAGTGCGCAATTCGTGCGCCATGTCGGCGCTGAACTGGCGCTCCCGTTCCAAGGCGTCCACGGATCGATTGAGCATCGCGTTGAGACCGGAGAGCACGGGCCGTAACTCACGGGGTGCCGGCTGCAGGATCATCGGCGTACGGTCACCGGGTTCGCGTCGTTTCAAGATACGGGCCAGGGCCTCAAGCGGGCGCAAGCCTTGACGAACCGCCCAGGCCATCAAGAAGGCCAACAGCGGTAACCCGAGTGTCAACGGGATGACGTATTGCGCCTTGAGCGTTTGCACTATCTCTTGGCGGCTATCTTGCCGTTCGCCGACTCGAATGGTGAGATTGCCTGCCGCTTCTCTCAACGTGAACATGCGCCAGACTTCGCCATCCACTTGAATGTCTTCGAACGTATTTGAAGCCTTGGATGGCAGGGATGGCGTCGCAAAATTGGTGGTGGCCAGCTTGATCTTTCCCGTCGCGTCGACCACCTGAAACCCCACTTCTGGCTCACAGCTGGTCCCTTGAATCGGGCAACGATGGCCGTGGGTGCCCACGATGGGCACCCGTGTATTGGAATCGATGCCGTCACCACGCAAAGCATCAATCCCTACATGGCGAATCAATACATCGAGCGTCCGTGCGGACTGCGCCAGGCGCCCATCGGAAAGCTCGTTCATTTCCTGCAAGGTGCGGTGATAGCTCAGCACCGCCATGGGCAGCAGCACAGCGACCATTACGGCGATGATCAACCAGCCCAAGCGCGCCCGCAGGCTCATGGAAGTCATTGCGGTTCACGCACGATCATGTAGCCGACACCGCGAATCGTGCGGATCAGCTCGGGGCTCAACTTGCGCCGAAGCGCGTGGATCTTGACCTCCAACGCATTGCTTTCAACGCCACCCTCCAATCCGTAGAGGGCGGTCTCCAGCGTGTCGCGTCGAACGATGCGGCCCGCACGCTCCATCAACAGCCTCAGCAAAGCGAGTTCACGACGCGCCAAGGGAATGCGATGACCTCGAAACTCGGCTTCATTGGTACCCAGGTCAAGCCACAGGTCGCCCACCCGGATGCGATTGTCGGCCAAGCCGTGCATCCGCCGGGTGAGCGAGCGGATACGTGCGCCTAACTCGTCAAGATGAAACGGTTTGACCAGATAGTCATCGGCTCCCGCATCGAGCCCGCGAATCCGTTCTTCCAAGGCGTCACGCGCCGTGATGATCAGGACAGGTGTCTTTACATGAGCACGACGCACCTCGGCGAGTACTTCCAGGCCATCCTTGCCAGGGATCCCCAGATCGAGCAACACGAGATCTGCAATTTCATCGCGCATCGCAGCCGCCGCCAAGCGACCATCGCGCAACCATGTGACGGCGTGCGACCAGCGAGTCAGAGCTTGCTCGATGGCCTGCCCGAGCGATTCGTCATCTTCGACCAGAATCACGTGCATGACCGGCCCTCCAAAGTGAATCTGTCGGCCTGGCGAAACAAGCATCGTCTGAGTGCAAGAAAAGACATGGCCTCGACATCTTGTTTGTCATACCTTACGTTTTTCTTAAATCTCATGTGGGCACGATGCCCTGGCGTGAGAGCGCGGCGCTGGCGGCTCCGTTTAAGGTGACTGGCCATGCAGTGATTTCGCGCTATCTCACTCAGATCGCACCCGAGCGCGCCTGTCCGCGCTTGCTTGCTGTGCTTCTTCTCAGGGCGCAGCTTCTGTGGCTGACCGATGCTCCTCGCGCGCAGCGGTCCAAACTTCGCGTGCGGCATCGGCATTCACAACCATGATGCCAAGTCCAACAAGGAGGTCGGGCCACGCGGAAGGATGAATGCTGGTCACCAGTGCGGCAACCACAATCGCCACATTGGCGAATACGTCATTGCGTGCGGAAAGGAAGGCGGCACGCGTCAAGCTCCCACGATGACTTCGGTAGCGCGTCAACATCAGCGCACAGGCGAGGTTCACCAGCATCGCGCCGAATGCAGTTATCGACAATGGCAGTGGCGCGGGAGGGGTAGGCACCTGGAATTTGCCCCAGGCGGCCCAGAGCGTTGCCAACGCCGGAACCAGCAGGATCCCGGCGAGCGCCATGCCCACGCGGGATCGTGCCTTCAGCGACCAGCCAAAGGCGGCCCAGATAAGCAGGTTCACCGAAGTGTCTTCAAGAAAGTCGACGCTGTCGGCGAACAAGGAGACTGAGCCGATAGCAAGGGCTACGGCGAACTCAATACCGAAATAACCCAGGTTAAGCAGCGCCACGATGAGAACAACACGGCGTAGAGAGGCCTGCGCCTCGGCATCAAGGACAGGTGACATCACATGGGTTCCTGCGAGCGGGTGACCTTTTAGATCGTAACTTGATCCTACGGAGTACGTATCCACAAGTCAGCCGCTGGCTCCTACGCATGCCGGACGAAAGTGAGCCTCCTCCCATGCGGTAAGAAAACCATAAGGCTGGGCGCCAATCATGCCGATACCGAATGGCTTTTCGACGGTTGTGATGACTCGTTCTTTACCCGGAGTGCACGAAATACGGCCCCAGGCTCGTTCGGTGGCGCGGGCGAAGTGCCAGACCTTGATGGCACCCTTCCGAGCAATCAACCGCGACTTGCGCGAGGGACAGATGCAGCCGCAGGCGAGACCGGCGGCCACGTCGCCTACGCCAACGAACCGCTGGTCAGATTCGCGCAGCGCGAAGGGAATGAGGGTGGACGTCCACCGTCTATCCCCGCCTGTCATCTATTTGCAAGATGCGCCCTTCGCTGGAGCTCAGCCCAAGCAAAATTCTCGACTCATCGTCCAGTCGATCTCCGAGCTCTACATCCGGCGCCATGGCCGGCCCTTCCAATAAAGCCATGACGGCAAACAGGTCGGCCACCTGGAGTGCATCAACAATCAGGCTATCTGGGTAGCGCGCAATCACGGCATCGCGATGGATGCGATATCGCATGTGTTCAAATCCCCCATGCACGAATCCATCCATTCGCCTGATCAAAGGCTTCATGTCGATGAGCATGGACTGATCAAAGAACCCCGCACGATCCAGCGCACGAATTCGTACTTCCAGCCCAGTGGTCAGCTTGCCCTCCGCCAGTAGCCGCAACTGATCATCGGTCGCGATGCGAAGCGTCCACGCTGCCCACACATAAGCTTCGTATACGGGACGAACAAGCGCCAGCAAGGATGCCCTGTGGTTCCCTTCAGCTAAAGTCACAAGCGCTGCGTGGTGCGCAAGCGCGAGCTGAATCGATGGTGCGACCGATATAGCCCGCGTCTGTTTTGGAACCCCTATGCGACCTACAGCTGTGCGTAGCCACGTGACCAGTTGCTTGGAGCGCTCAAGTTGTAAATCAAGAGGAAGAGGGCTGGCACCGACTGATTCTGTGTTTGGTCGTGTCATCCCTCGATATTATGAGGTCGGGCCTTAAAAGGGGTCGCCCCTCTCCGCGAACAAAACGAAACCGGCCCCGTAGGGCCGGTTCGGTGCAGGTGGGTTACTCCGTGGCCTCTTTCGGCTCGTAGTTGCGCAGGACGATCACACCATCGATCGGGAGGCTCGTCAGCACGACGCGGAAGCCCTTGCCGTCGCTGTTGGGGAACGCGACACCGATGCGGTTCCAGTCGTGGCGGATTTCGCCAGTGGCTTTGTCGGTGAACTCGCGGACGGTGAAGGCGTCCAGACGATCGGCGGTCTTCGGGCCAGTCTTGGGGGCGGTGTTCTTGCTCATGGTGCTTCTCCTGGTTTGGGTAGCGCGGTTGCGCGAGCCCAGGACAGCGGGCCGGAGAAGACCTGCAGCACCGAAGGAACGAACGCCAGTGAGGAATGCAGGGCGAAACACCGTGGAGCACCCCTCGTGGGTTGCGTGGGTCGCGGACTGCTACCGTCGCTCGATTGAGCAACCGCCCCAACGCCAGGAACCTCTGAGCGCTTCTTGCCACCCCTGCTTCCGTGCCGATCGCTCTTGACCAGACCGTTTCGCTTACCAAACACTGGCATACAACGATAGATTCGGCGTCTGTGGCCCCGGCGCTAGGCCGCTTCGTGCTGCGCATGCTCGATGGGTGATGTTTTCGACTGGCGCCGAGCCGATCGAGGAGTAACCGCTACCCTGCCCGGCCCACGGGCCCGTTTCGTGAATCAGGTGAACGGGCTTTCGGCAAGCAGCGCGCGCAGACGACTCCAGGTCGACGGAGGCGTCAAGGGGTCAGGCCGGAACGGGCGCAACGCAGTGCGCGTGCGGAGCACCCGACACCTGGCCCGCAGGGGAAGCGCGAACCCCACCCGGTTTCGCGCTAATCTCTCGGGTGCAGATCACCATGAATGAGGATATTTGATGGCTGTCAAGCTCGATGGACTCTCGCCGAAAGAACTTCAGACGCTGATCGCTCAAGCTCAATCACGAATGAAAACCGCCCGCGCGGAACACGTTCAGAACGTCAAAGCGAAAATCGACGGCATCCTGAAAGCCGCGGGACTCCAACTTTCAGACGTCTATTCCGCTCGTGGTGGCAAACGTGGCAAGCGAGCTGGAGCCGGCGTCCCGAAATATCGCAATCCTGCCAATGCATCGCAGACGTGGACGGGCCACGGAAAGTCTCCCACATGGTTCCAGGCAGCCCTCAAGAAATCGGGCGTCACTGCTGAATCGCTCTTGATCTCGAAGACGTCGGCCAAAAAGTCGACGGCAAAGGCGGCGGCGAAGAAATCGCCATCGGGTAGGGAGCCGGAATCTTCCGGCTCCCTCCCACACCACCGTACGTGCGGTTCCGCATACGGCGGTTCACGAGTGACGCTGAAGATACCGGCTGGTGTCGAACATCGAGACCAACCTCAGCCGGTCGAAGAAGGCTTTCGGGAACGCGTGATTCATATGGCTGGCACCACTGTTCCACCACGGGCCTTGCCCGTTGTGTCCAGAGTGCCAAGCCCTCGCCTCCGGCAGCCCTCGTTGTCGCAGCATCTCGGTACGCCGCTGTCGCGTCTTGGCTTGTCGCCATAGCAGGCAACGCAGCCGACGCCGCAACCATCCATCGAGGTCCTTCCACACCGTCTTGCTCTCGCTGAGCTGGAAGTAGCCGACCCATCCACGAAGCACCGGATTCAGTGTCTCGATGGTGTGGGTCAGGCTACGCCCGCGTCCCTGACGCAACAGCTCACGCACGCGACCGGTCAGGCGGGACACGCTTTGCGGCGTGACCTTGAGCCTGATTCGACCGCCCGCGTTCGTCAGGGTATAGCCCAGAAACGTGCGCTTCCAAGGCCGTGCACACGCACTTTTCGCTGCGTTGACCTGCAACTTCAGGCGTTCTTCCAGGAACACCTGCATGGCGGCCATCACGCGCTGCCCTGCCGCTTCGCTGCGGACGTAGATGTTGCAATCGTCCGCATAGCGGCAGAACGCGTGTCCGCGTTTCTCCAGTTCACGATCCCAGTCCGTGAGCAGGATGTTCGACAGCAGCGGCGACAACGGCCCGCCTTGCGGCGTGCCCTGGTCCCGTACCGTTTCCATCCCGTCACGCATCAGGCCCGCTTCCAGATAACGGCGGATCAGCTTGAGCACCCGCTCGTCGTCGACGTGCCGGGCTACCCGCGACATCAGGATGTCGTGGTTGACCCGGTCGAAGAACTTCTCCAAGTCCATATCCACCACCCACGCACGGCCACCCTGCACATAGTGCTTGGCGGCACGAACGGCTTGGTGGGCACTGCGCCCCGGCCTGAAGCCGTAGCTCGATGTGGAGAACGTCGGCTCGACGATCGGTTGAAGGACTTGCAACAGCGCCTGCTGGATCAGCCGATCCAGCACCGTCGGTATGCCCAGTGTCCGCACCCCGCCCGAGGGCTTGGGGATGTCCACTGCGCGCACCGCCGTTGGCAGGTAACTGCCTTCCAGCAAGGCTGTCCTCACACGTGGCCAGTGCACTTTCAGCCAGTCCTTGAACGATCCCACCGTCAGGCCATCGACCCCCGGTGCACCACCGTTGCGAACCACTTTCTGATACGCCGACCACACGTTGCTGCGCTCGATCACGGCTTCCATCAGCCGTGACACCTCCGCTTTCGTTTGCCCGGCTGCCGCCGTGATCGTCTCGGCACCACACGGCCTACCCACGGGATACTGTCCCGCCTCTCGGCCCTTGGCCCCGGCTTCCCGGGCTTCTGCTTCGTCGTCGATCATCGAGGTTCAACCGTCCTAATCGCGGTCTCTCGTGTTCGGCCCTTCGGTCGTACCGCACCTACTATGGCCTCGGCTGACTTCTCACTCCGCCTTCCAGCGTCGCCCTTTCAGGCATGAGGCGAGATCTCCCCGGGTATGACACACCTGCCTTCCCGCTTATGCCCGTCGGATATACGCCACGTCGTCTGTGCAAGTACCGGGCTTTGGCCTTTATTGCTGCCTCACCCCAACGCGTCGCCTCGTATCCGCTTCCTGTTCGTCAGGCCAGCGTTTTGCTTCCGGCTTCCTTCAGACGTCCAGTCACCCGAAACGCCCTTGCCTTCCGCTAATCCTTCCCCTTGCCGGGTGGATAGAGGACTTTCACCTCCAAGCAGGTGCGCCCTGCCGGGCGCACAGTAAAAAAGGCCGCCCGGAAGGCGGCCAAGTGATCTGAGTAGCGGGGCCTCAGATGAGGCCCCGGCTTGCCATGCTCACTGTCTCGGTGGCGCCGACCACGATGTGGTCGAGGATCCGCACGCCGATCAGCTGGAGAACGTCCCGCAGCTCGTGGGTGATGGCGCGATCGGCGGCGCTGGGCTCGGGAACTCCGCTCGGATGATTGTGAGCCAGGATGGCTGCGCTGGCGTTGACGTTGAGCGCTGCCCGTACGACCTCCCGCGGGTGGACGCTTGCGCCATCCACGGTGCCGTCAAAGAGCTTCTGGACGTCCAGGATGCGATGCCTGTTGTCGAGCCACATGACGTGGAATTGCTCGGCTTTCAGGGCACCCAGCCTCATCCGCAAAAAGTCCGAGCTATCTTTCGGGTTGCCCACGCTGCCGAGGCGTTCGAGCTTGCGGCGCAGGATGTCCTCTGCGGCCTCAAGGATGTCGTTCTCCGTTTGCGGGCCGGTGATCGTGTAGTGCCCCAGGACGTCGCGCATGATGCTCATGTCTTGTTCTCCCTCGACGCCGGATTGCGCCGTGGGCTTCGGGACGCGAAGCGGGAAAAGGCTGGCAGCACCGGGAAGCGGCCGCCGTGCGGACGCTGGAAGGCGGGAACGCAGTGGACGAGGGTTCATCCCTTGCGCCAGCCGACCGCGAAGCAAACCTTGCCCACATCCAGCGCAACCGAGTCGTCGAGGGTGACGTGAGCGACCAGTCGGTTGGGGGCACGCATCCGTCTCGATGAGCAAACGGTGCTGTGCGACTGTGGGGCCGCTGATGTCTGCGTTGCTGTGAAAGCGAGTGGCCCGGGTTGGTGAAACCTTGCTTGGACTGATGCGGTTGTCGAAAAACAGGACTGCAAACACCCCGTGGTTGAGGCTGCCGCCTTCGCCGTCAGGTACGCCTTCACCTCGGCCGTCGAACTAAAGTTCGCACCGCGTTGCATCTTCCGGCCAACGACCTGGCGTGCCGCCAAAAGACTCTGTTCGGCCGTCGCCGGCAGATAACGGCCACATGCACCACGCACCAACAGCGAGGCATCGGAAAGAGAGGAAGCATGCGACACAATCGTGCCCCGGTTGCTCGGGCAGCATTGCCCGGAACCGGTGCCCTCACGGCGCAGCGCAAGCAGTCAGGGGTCGAAGACGGCCAAGCCGCAAGCGTGCAGGCACGCGCAGCCCTTGACGGCAAAGATGGTGAGCAGCAAGCGATGCACGCTAAGTTTGGTCGCGCATGCCGCTCTATCCCCGCAGCCTCTACGCCCTATCTCGCCTTGACATGCCTCAATTTACTCACTAACCTCACTTCATTGACGTGAGGTTAGTGAGTTGAAGCTTGAGATCCAAACCCTTGTGGGTAACCAGCAGCACATCCTTTCGGGCTCAGCGGCTGGGCGGAAGTTGCTTGCGACATTGATTGATGTCACTCCACCGGGAAATGCACCGGAGAGACTTTTCCTCGACTTCACCGGTATTGAAGTGGCGACCACCTCGTTCCTCCGGGAAAGCGTCATTGGCTTTCGCGATTTCACGCGCTCTTCCCGACAGAACATCTATCCGATCGTCACCAATGCAAGACCTGCCGTGCTCGAGGAGCTTGAACTATTCCTCCAAGCACGAGGTGACGCTCTATGGTGCTGCTCTCTCAATGTGCTGGATGAGGTATCCGAGCATCGAATCCTCGGCAACCTCGATCCTGTACAGCACAAGACATTCGAGATGGTGAGGGAGATGGGAACTGCCACTGCTCCCGAGCTCGCTGCACGCTTTCCCAACGAAACCATCGGTCCGACTGCATGGAATAACCGGCTGTCCGGACTAGCCGCAAAAGGCCTGCTGGTCGAGATGCGACAGAGCAAGATCAAAGCTTTTCGCCCATTGCTGGGAGACACCTGATGGGGCTCGACTACATCCGAAGCCAGACCGGAAAGCCCTGGTCAAGGCGCTGGGACGGCGGCCTCGATCGCCTAAAAACTCCGACGCTTCTTGACCTCACGATCAACGAAACACTGCGTGTCCTGACTGCAGAGCTGTTCCCAAACGCCCAGGTGAAGACTGGGAGTAGCTATATCGTTGAGTGCGAGGGCAACCGCCTGGCCATCAGCGATGGCCTGCGTCGCGTCGGTCACGTCGCAACTCCTCCGGAAGAAACACTGGCTGCCGTGGCAAATTTAGGTGGCTATGCCGAAGGCGTGATTCAAAGAGTGGGTCTGTTCGGTGACACTGCGGAGATTCAACTGAGATGAATGCTCGTCCGGATATCAAACCCGTCAGAATCTTCCGCCAGCCCAATCAGCTCTGGGATGATCCCGCACAGCACCCGGCTTCGCTGGGTTGCAGAAAGTGTCCGGAGTACGCTCGATGTGGAGGTCTACACACCGATGCAGGTGTGTTCGACTGCAATGATCTTTGCAACTGCACAGACAAGAGCAAGTGCGATCTGGTCTGCCGATCCAGGCCATTCCACTTCGTGCAGCGTGTACGCGAAGTCGGCGGACTTGGGCTCGACAATGTGGCGCACATCACCCGTGTCGTCGGTCCCACGCTCCCCAAGATCATTCCTTTCATTGATCACAAGTACAGCCGTATCGGAGTATTCCAATCACCTGTTGTTACGCTTCCACTCTACCGGGTGGTCGACTTGGCTAGAGCTAAAGTTCATGTTCGCTCAAGAGATGAGCTTGCTGATCGCTTTCATGTTTCGCGTGACGCAACGATTGTGCTTAGTGGCGTCGACAAGGATCGTTTCATCGAGCGCTGGTGGGAGCTCCCCAATAGAGGGGAGATATTGCAGGATCTTCGCCTGCTTGATATCGGGTTGTTCACTACACCCAATTACAGTGTCCTGACCGATGTACCGCGAACCGATAACCTGTACGCCATCAAGCGGATTGCCTTGGTCTGGGCCGAAGCTTCGAATGCAGGACTACCGACCGCCCTGCATATCAATGCGCGCACCGAGCGCGACTACGCAAACTGGGTTGACTTCATCGCTAATCGCCAGGAAATCACGACACTGGCCTTCGAGTTCGCCACCGGGTGTGGGCAGCCCGAACGCATTGACTGGCATCTCAGCCAGCTCTGCCATCTTGCAGCCCAGATCGGGCGCCCACTCACTCTCGTCGTTCGAGGCGGCACACGTAAGCTGAATATCCTCCGACAGTACTTCTCAAGGGTGACGTTGCTTGAAACAGAGTCGTTCTCAAAAGCCCTCCGACGGCAACGCGCCTATATCTCTGCATCGGGGAAGTTGAAATGGATCAAGTCCCCCACCCCAGAGGGCATCCCTGTTGACGAGTTGCTCGCCCATAACGCTGCGATCGTTCGTAACTTCTACGACACTCACGCCGATCCTGTTTCCAAGCTACGCATCCCTCGCCAAATTGTCCGGCGCACAACGTACCGAGATGATCAATCCATCCAGCCAAGCCTTCTGGGCAACCTCCACTTGTCCGGTCAGGCTCGGCCGGTCACCGCGGATTGTCATCGCATGGTCCCCGCTGCGAAAACGTAATTCGCCTGCATCGTGTGCGAGGGCTTTGAATAGTGCACCGATACCGAACCCATGGCCTGTATCGCGGTTGTGGCGAGATGCCCCGTCTGATGCCGCCATTCTCAGAGCTTCGCCGGAATCTCTCAGCCCGGAGAACTCCGAATTCTTGCTGAGGCTCGCCAGCACGCCGATACCAGCATCGGCCACTACAAACTCAAACACCCCAGATCCAGCCGCATAGGCCACTAGTCCGGAACCTGGCCTTTCGCTGTGCTCGTAGACATTGTCCTGCAGTTCGCCAAGTGCACCGATCAAGCCAGCCACAAGGGAGCGCCTCAGACCTCGAGTGACCGCTGCGTTTTCCGCATGGAGCGCCCACTGATCCCATTGCTCCTGAGTGCTGGATTCGGGATCGTGCCGACTCAACGGAAACACACCCGCCCTGTCGATTGATCGTTCCCCACTGATCTGTCCAGAATTCAGGGCGTGATGAATAAGTTCGGTAAAAGGTACTTCCGAAGCAATACATTCGTACGCACTCGGCATCGACCTGCGGGCGTACATCATTTCAATCAGTGGTCCGATACGGCCGGATCGACACAAACGAATTAGGCCGCGGTCAGGAAGATGGCCTTTGGTCGCTTGCCACAACAAGTCGTCAGTGACGTCGAATCCCGCGTCAACCTTTGTTTCAGGCTGCTGAGCCACATCTCCCCCTTGGTTACCCGAAGTCATCCCAACGCCTGACTTTGGCTGCAACAATCAGGCCAAGAAGAACCCCGAATTCAGGAGAATGTGACCCATAAATACCCCAGCCAGCACCCGCGCTATTCCGAGGGGGGTGCCCGGAGTAACCAGGGACACCCATCCACTCGAGTCGCAACAGCACTGCAAAGTCTCTACCTGTCGTTCAGATGATGGCCTGCAGTCCCTTGTCGGCAATGACGTTGAGCAACTTGAGTGCCGGCCCGGCGGGCCGAGTGTCGCCCTGCTCCCATTTGCGCACAGTAGATGCTGAGGTATGCAGATGGTGCGCAAACACCGGCTGGCTGAACTTCAAGGCTTCGCGCAGGTGCTTGATGTCCTCGGCGCTGAACTCCCGCACCGGCGGCGGGCAGATCGCGTCGAACTCGCGCATCGTCACTTTGCTTATCGCGCCCACTTCATGCAGCACGGCCAAGTCGTCACGCAGCGCTTCAATGATCTTGCTCACAATGCACCTCCAATAACACGCCTGCCTGCAACGCCTTCGACAAGTCTTCCGCAGACAGGTCCAGAAATACCTTGCCGGCGAATTGCAGCGCCTTCTTCTCGTCCTGCGTGATGTTCGCCTTGTCGCTTTTCGGGAACCCATGCAGGAACACGTAGCGGCTACCAATCCGGGCCGACAGCAGCGTGCGGTAGCCGCCGCTTTTGCCGCCACCAGGACGGGCCACCCGCTTCTTGTAAAGGTGGCCGCCCAAATCCGCGTCGATCAGACCGCGTTCCATCTCCTTGACCGCCTTGCACAAGGCAGTATCGGGCAGCTTCTCGCCTGCCTGCCACCGCGCAAAATCCTTCCGCTTGAGGATGAGCGTCATCTTGACCTCCAAACTATACCCGATACGGGTATAGTTGTCCATGCGCCGATATGGCACCTGAGCGAACGGGTTGGCCCGTCCGATTGTCGTGTCGCCGTCATGACAATCGGGGGCGACAAGGCGAAATACTGGTAACCAGTCACGCGACCACCTGTCCCGATTCTTGTTCCGATTTTTGGCGTGCGCCGACAATCAGCTTGCGACGGTTCGCCACCAGCTCGGCGGCTTTGCGCACCGGATCGTCCTCGGTGTGAACGTAGCGCATGAACATCGCCACCGTCTTGTGTGCGGTCAGCGCCATGCCGACCTTTACCGGGATGCCAGAGTTGGCGATATCGGTGGCCGAGCGGTGGCGGATACCGTGAGTACCGACTCTCGGCACACCGGCCCGATCAAGGAAGCGCCGCCACGCCTGATCGTAGGAACCAGGACTCAGCGGCTTGCTGTGGTCCCGGATGGCGGGGCAGACGTAGGGTGAATCGCCATAGTGGGGCGCGTTCGATAGCAGCTGCTGGGCTTCTTCGCTCAAGGGCTTGGACATATCGCCAGTCTTGCTGTCCGGCCAGACCGCGCGGCCATTGGGCATATCCAGCCAATCCCACTGCAACAGCAAGACCTCCGACATGCGGGCGGCGAACTCGAACTGCAGCCGGACGGCCAGCAGGTAGATCGGGTGCTCCAGGCGCTCGGCTCCGGCCCGGTCCAGATAGGCAAACAGGTTGACCATCTGCTCGTCAGTGATAAGCCGGGTCGAACCTTTCTCAGGGTACTTGGGCACGTGGCGGCAGGGATTCGAGCCGTCGAGCCGGTAGCCCCACAACTCGGCCAGGTTGAACATCTTGCGAACGCAGGACAGTACGCGGTTGGCCTGGGTGGGTGACTTCTCCAGGCGCTTCATCAGCGCGGTGATGTCCTGGCGCGTGACCTCATGAGCCTTCTTGCTGCCGAAGGCCGGGATGATGTAGCTGTCGATTTGGTATTGGTAGCTCTTTTGCGTGCTCGGTTTATTGTGCGACTTGGAGTGATCCTCCATGAACCGAACGCAAAGCTCCTTGACCGTCGGCGCCTTGCGCGCCTCGGTCTTGTCATGGCCGGGGTCGCCGCCACGCCTGACTTCAGCCAACCAGTCCTGCGCCAGCGACCGTGCCTGTTCGACCGTTAGTTCGCCGAACCGCCCGAGCGATGGCTTCCGGCGCACGCCGGCGTTCGTGCGATATTGCACCATGAAAACCTTCCTGCCGGCTGGTGTAACCTTGCACAGAAAGCCTGGAACAATGGTGTCCCGGAGTTCGACGTCTTGCGACTGCGGTCGCGCCGCATCGACCACGGTCTTTGTCAGCTTGATCTTTGCCATGAGGTGCTCCTGAAAATCTCCCGATTTCCAGGAGCTGGCCAGGAGCCAAGCGAAAGGAAACCGGGGCGGTTTGCATCGCGCACCGGCATATCATCCAAGGCGTTGACCCGAAGGGAAACCCGCTACAGCAAGCTGTGTCCAAGCCGAGAGGTGTCCGGTGCAGGATTCATGCTGCCGCTTAAAATCCCTTGCGTATACCAGTTTCGCCATCCGGGCTGGGCAGCTACCAAGGAGGCGATAGCCGTAGGCGTGTGGGTCGTAACACGCACTGTTGCGTTGGAAGAGCAGGAGTCTCTTTCAACGAGGTATGAGCCTGAGCACCTTGCCGTGATTCCAACGAGGTATGAGCCTGAGGGGGCAGGCAGCTGAAGCACGGGGTCGATCATTGCCACCATGGTGATCGACATGAACGAGTCTCAGGTGCG
>Ga0307374_10005208_pt1 | contig 21178 bp, 16 predicted proteins | sample OX3MG_FD_202532 | JGI IMG/M metagenome (GOLD analysis project Ga0307374, IMG submission 202532) | Soil microbial communities from Risofladan, Vaasa, Finland - OX-3 | ecosystem: Environmental > Terrestrial > Soil > Coastal area > Acid sulfate soil | place: Finland: Risofladan, Vaasa | collected...
GCCGACGGGCGATTAAACGTGTCGGGCCCATCGCCCGCGACGCCCTTTTTGCCCAGCGTCATCAATACTTTTCCTTCGGGACTGAATTCGATGACCTGTTGACCCTTCCCGTCTTTTCCGTCCGCGTCCGTCACCCAAACGTTCTGGTCTTTGTCCACGAAAAGTCCGTGAGGGAATATCATCATTCCCGCCCCGAAGCTTTTTAACAACCGGCCCGAGGGATCGAACTGAAGAACGGGCGCTTCAGGCCGCCCGGCGCATGTGTTGCCGCCGCATCGCTCCAACACCCACAGGTTCCCGCTGTGATCAAATCCGAGCCCTGCCGGGGATCCCCAAGTTCTCCCCACCGGCAGCTTCGCCCAATTTTCGATCGGGCGGTACGGATTCGGGAGGGAGTTGGACGCGGTCTGCGCGCAGACTGCCTCGGCCAGGCCGATGATAAGTACCAGAACTGCGGCCAGCACGAATTTTCCGCGATCATTGCGAATCATAAAAACCTCGGTTGCAAGGTGAAATACTACCTCAACTTTGCGGCGGATGGGAGGAAACACGTCCATTTCCTGAATCTTGAAAGGGCGTTCCGGCGCTGCCGGAGGCCCTTTTGTTTCAATATGCTGGATTAAAACGAGGGACCATCGCACCTCTTGCTGGCTGCGCCTTGCCCGAATGTGGCCGATTCGGTATAGTCAGATAAGCCTTTACGATTCAAACTTTTGTGCACAGGAGTTCGGAGCGCAGCATGTCCGGCGAAAAAATTCCGTTTGCCACCGTTGAAGAAGCCCTCGAAGAAATCCGCCAGGGCCGGCAGATCGTGTTGGTGGACGACGAAGACCGCGAGAACGAGGGCGACCTGACGATGGCGGCGGAAAAAATCACGCCCGAAGCCATCAATTTCATGGCCAAGCATGGGCGCGGCCTGGTGTGCGTGGCGCTGACCGAAGATCGCTGCGACGAGCTGGCCCTGCCGCTCATGACCCCAGTGAACACGTCGAATTACGGCACGGCATTTTGCGAATCCATCGATGCGCGGCGCGGCACCACCACAGGCATCAGCACCGCCGACCGCGCCACCACCATCCTCGCGGCCATCGATTCCGCCACGCGCCCCACTGATCTGGCGCGCCCCGGACACATCTTCCCCCTGCGCGCCCGCAATGGCGGCGTGCTGGTTCGTGCGGGACAAACCGAAGCCTCCGTCGATCTGGCGCGCATCGCCGGTATGACTCCCGCGGGCGTCATCTGCGAAATCATGAATGACGACGGCACCATGGCGCGCGTCCCTCAACTGATCGAATTCTGCCGCGTGCACAGCCTGAAACTGCTTTCCGTCGCCGAACTGATCCGCTACCGCATGCGCAACGAGCGCTACGTCCGCCGCGTGGCCGAGGCCCCTTTACCCACCCGCTACGGCGATTTCCGCATGATCGCCTACGCCTCCGACGTGGATCGCGAGCAGCATATCGCGCTGGTCCGGGGAGACCTGGCCGGAGCGCCGCCGCTGGTGCGCGTGCATTCTCACTGCCTCACCGGGGACGTTTTCGCCTCCACCGAATGCGATTGCCACGACATCATCGAGCGGTCGCTCGAAGCCATCGTCGCCGAGGATCGCGGCGTGTTTGTTTACCTGCATCACACCGGAAGGGGCTTCGGCATCGATTCCGCCATGCCCGCGCTCGGCGCATTGCCGCGCATTCTGTATCATTCGCGCAACCAGCTCGATCGGGACATCGCGCGGCAACGCTTGCTGCAGCACGAAAGCGGCATCGGCGCGCAAATCCTGATCGATCTGGGATTGAAGAACCTGCGCGTCCTCACCAACCATCCTCGCAAAGTGGTCGCGCTGGAAGGATACGGCCTGACAATCGCCGAGCAGGTGCCCGTCCTGCTGCAATCAAAAAAACACACCCATCAGCCGTTGTAGCCGGAAATTTCAAATCAAAATAATCTTTTCGCCGCCAGTCGCAGGAACTTTCTTACTGGCATCGCCACCCGCATTCCGCGTTCACAAATCGATTGACGGAAAATTTGACGCTAAGAAGAGCTTCCCTTCCTGGCGGGAGGCTTATTTTTGTGTGCCGGTGGCGGAGGCGCGGGAGAAACGGTCACGTAGGGCCGCAGGGCGTCGAGCTTCTTCTGGCTGATGCCGCGGATGGCCAGCAGATCCTCCACTCGGTGAAACCGCCCGGACTTCTGGCGCATGTCGATGATCCGCTGCGCCGTAACGATTCCAACGCCCGGCAACTGCATGAGTTCTTTGGCGTTCGCGACATTAAGGTCAATGGGCCTGGTGGGAGGTTGTTTTTTGGCGTGAGCGAGCGAGCAAACCAGCAGCAGCAAAATGGACGGAATCAAAATCCTGAGTTTCGGATGCCCGGTCCGCATGCCGCCTCCCTGGTAGGACAGGCTTCAGCCTCTCAGCTTTTCCGGCGCAAAGCAACACAAAAACAGGCAGACGGAAGCCTGTCCTGCTTACATTAAATGCGATTCCCCTGCGCGTCGTACACTTCCATTTCGCCGAACGTGGCCGCCTGCGATTCGATCTGCGCGCGATCGCCAACCACAACGATCTGCGCGTTAGCCGAATCAAAATATTTCTGCGCCGCGTCGAGCACGTCGCCCGCCGTGAGTTTCAAGATGCGCTCGCGATACGTCTCCAGGTAATCCTCCGGCAGGCGTTCGAGAGTAGCCGTGGCCAACTGGCCGGCAAGGCCGTCCTGAGTCGCCAGGCCCAGCGAGAAAATGCCTGTCAGATAGTTGCGCGCGTCGGCCAGTTCGTCCTCGCCAACCGGCGTGGAACGCATTCCTTCGATTTCCTTGAAAATCTCGGTGAGCGTGGCGGCCACCACATCATTGCGCACGGCCGCCCCGATGCTGAAATAGCCGTGCTGGCGCAGCGGATGTGCGCCGCTGCGCGGGCTGTACGTGTATCCCTTCTCCTCGCGGATGTTCATGACCAGCCGCGAATTGAACGCGCCGCCGTAAATCGAGTTCGCCAGCGTCAGGCGCAGCCAGTCCGGATGCTTGCGCGTGATGGCCCGGTTGCCGACCAGCACTTGCGCCTGCACCGCCCCCGGCAGATGCACCAGATATACGCGCCGGCCATGCAAGTCCGGGAGCGGCGGGTTCGGCGCCTCTGCGACACTGCCCGAAGCCCAGGCGCCAAAAATCTTCTCCACCTGCTCGTGCATCGCCTGCGGCGCGAAATCCCCGACCATCACCAACAAGGCATTCCCCGGGCGATAATACCGCGCGTAAAAATCCTTGAACTGCTCAAGGCGGTAGCTTTCCGCTTGCGCCTCGGTCGGCGATATCGTGCCGTAGGGATGCGCTCCAAACAGGACCCTGCGGAACCTCTCGCTCGCCAGGAAGCCGGGGGTGGTCCGCTGGATTTTCAATCCTTCCAGTAATTGCCGCCGCTCGCGTTCGAATTCGGCCGCGGGGAATATGGCCTGTTGCGTCAGTTCGGCCACCAGCCGGAGCAACTCGTTCGAAAAATCCACCAGGCCGTCGAACGACACGACGCTGTTGTCCGCGCCCGCTCCGCTGGAAAGATCGGCGCCCATGCGGCGCAGGTCCTCTTCGATCTGGCGGCTGGTGCGCGCCGTTGTACCGGTGCGCGCGACCGTTGCGGTCATATCCGCCAGGCCCGGCGCGGTCGCCGCCGTCACGGCGTTGCCGCTGCGAAAAAAAAGCTGGCCGGTAAATTTCGGGATGGTGTGCGATTCCACGAGCACGACTTCGATCCCGTTGGAAAGCGTCGTGCGTGCGCGGGGTGGCCAGATCACGGGCCGCGCGGGGCTCAGCGCGGGAATCGCCGATTGGTTTTCCGAGCGAGGGGTGGAGGCCATTAAACCGCCCCTTTCTTCGCCGGCTGGCGAATCACGATGGAGCGATTGGAGCGCGTGAGAAGTTTACGCGCAACCGATTGCACGGCTTCCGGCGTGACTTCCATGAACCCGCCCAAAATCGTGTTTACCAGATGCGGATCGCTATCAAACAGCGTGAAACATGCCAGCAAATGCATCAGGCCGTAACGCGGAATGTGTGCGCCGTGGCCGCCTTCGAGCATGGAGAAATAATTCGAACGAAACTTTACTTTGATGGGATCGAGCTCTTCCGCCGTCATTCCCTGCTGCTTCATTTCCTCTAAAACTTCGTCATACGCCGCGATGGTCTGGTCGGCGGAATACTCGGGCTTGTGCAGCAGGCGCGTCACCATGAGCGTCGGCCCGTTGTAATCGAACAGATCGCCGACCGGATACTGGATGCCGCCCTCGGCGTCCACCGCGATTTGCTGTTCGAGCACGAGGCGCCGGTAAACGCGGCCCACGCGCCCGCCATGCAGCGCCTGGTCCAACATTGCCGCGGCGTACCACTCAGGCGTAAGGCGGCGGGGCGCCTGGTAACCGATGGCGATGCCGGGTAGCGTGCCGAATTTTTCCTCCACCACGCCGCGCCGCTCCTCCAACTGCGGCGGCTCGTCGATATTGGCGGGCTCGGGCTGCGGCCCCGACGGAATGGAAGCAAAATAGCGCTCCACCAGCTTGAAACCTTCCTCCATTTCGATGTCGCCCAGAATCAGCAGGACGGCATTGGAGGGAGCGTAATAGGTTTTGAAGAATTTCTGGACATCCTCAAGCGTGGCGGCGTCGAGATCGTCGAAATCACCGTAAAAATTATGAGCGTTGGCCCAGTTGCGATACGCGATGGGGGGCATATCGAGCCAGGGAAAGCCGCCGTAGGGCTGGTTGAGGACGTTGACGCGGACTTCTTCCTTCACGACGTCGCGCTGGTTTCGCAGATTGTCGTCATCCACCTTGAGGGCGCGCATGCGGTCCGCTTCGAGCCACAGCACGCGTTCCAGGGCGTTGGACGGCACCGACTCGTAGTAGTTCGTCACGTCGTAATGCGTGGAGCCGTTCAGCATGCCGCCGGAAGAATTGATCAGCTTGATGTGCACCATCTTGCCGGCGTTCGCCGATCCTTGAAACATCATGTGTTCGAAAAGGTGCGCGAAACCGCTGCGGCCGTGCGGCTCGATTCGAAATCCGATGTTGTAGTAGACCCCCACGGTGGCCACCGGCGCGGCGCGGTCCGGAGAAACGACCACGCGCAAGCCGTTCGGCAACGTCGTGGTCTGGATTGGAATGTTCAATTGTCTCAAGAAGTCCCCCGTAGATTCAGAACCCATGCAGCCAGATCCCGCCGCGGCGAAATCTATTTGGATCTTCCTTTCTTTCCTGTCTTTCTTGCGGCTTTGTTATGCGGCTTTGCAGCCGGTCTGAATACGCGGTCCAGCCGCTGCAGATTTGCGGCCGGGTTCGTCGCGAGCACGGAGACCGCAAGCCGCGAAACCGCTTCGTACGCTTTCAGATACTCGGGCGGAAAATCCGCGAGAGCTTCGAGGTGCTTCTGCACGGTGGAAAAATCGCCACGCGTCAGCGGCCCGGTCCAAGCCGCGCGCGGGCCGACGCGCTCGATATTATCCAGCGTCTGGCGCGTCAAGGGCAAGAGCGCGCGAACCGCCTGGCGGCGCGTAAATCCCTGGGCCATCAGCAGGCGCGTGGCGGTCTCCACCAGAGCCAATACGTGCCCGCACGCCAGCGATCCGGCCGCGTGGTAGGCGGCCTTGTTTGTTCCTGTCAGGGACACCGCCACGCCGCCCAATTGCCGGATGATTTTTCGAGCGGTTTGCAGGGCCGCCGCGCTGCCTTCAATTCCAAACACACGCCCGGCGAGCGCCGGCGCGCTTTGATCGCTGAAGGTTTGCATGGGGTGCATCGATCCGGTGGCTGCGCCCAGTTTGGCCAGCGGTTCGAGAACGGCGGAGCCGGTGGCGCCGCTGGTGTGGAGAACGATTTTTCCGCGCCACTCGTTTCCGCCCATCTCCGCCAGGGTTTTCGCCACCGGCGCGATGGCGCTATCGGGCGTGGCAATCAGGACAATTTTGGAAGCCAGCACCTGGGGAGTAATCCGGTCGGCGGGTTGCCCGGCGCCGATTGCGCGCGCCGCCGCGCGCGCCGACGTGATGGACCGGCCCGTGAGCGCGCCGATCCGCCAGCCCAGCTGGTGCAACTGGCGGCCCAGGGTGCGGCCCACGCGTCCTGCTCCGATGATCGATAATGTCTCCGGCATCCGCTGTGCTAGCATATCTTGTTTGGCCAACTTTTCGTTGCGGACAATTTACTTTTGCACAATTTCTGGATAGCGGTCTTCGGTTGTATTGCGTTCCTGTGGATCTTTCAAGGGTTACGCGCCGGCTTTGGCATGGCGCGCCTGCCGTGGCTCTCCAGCGCCACTTCACTGCCCTCCAGTGATGCCCCGCTGGTTTCCATCGTCTTTGCGGCACGCGATGAAGCGGAAAAGCTTCCCGCCGCCCTGCAGACGCTACTCGCGCAGAAATGCCCGCGTTTTGAGATCATCGCGGTCGATGATCGCTCACAGGACCAGACACCCGCCATCCTTGACAAATTTGCACGCGCGCACCGGAACCTGAAAGTGATTCATATCGCTGACTTGCCGCCCGGCTGGCTGGGAAAACCGCACGCGCTGGTCGCGGGGTTTGAGCAATCGCACGGCGATTGGATCGTGTTCACCGATGCGGATGTCCATTTTGTGCCGGAGGTGTTGGACCGCGCCGTAGCGCTCGCCCGGGAGCGCGAATGGGACCATTTGACGCTGCTGGCTGCGGTCGAGATGCGCGGATTCTGGGAAATTACGGCCATATCCTACTTCGGACTCGGGTTCGTGTTCGGCAACGAGCCGTGGCTGGCCTCCAATCCTCGATCCACACGCTATGTGGGAGTGGGCGCATTTCAGCTGGTGCGCCGCGCCGCGTACGAAAAATGCGGCGGGCACAGCCGCCTGCGCATGGACGTGATCGAAGACATGAAACTTGGCAAGCTGATGAAGATGGCCGGGTTCCGCTCGGGAGTGGCCGTGGCGCAGGACATGGTCCGCGTGCGCTGGCACGCCGGCGTGCGGAACGTGATTCGCGGCGTTACGAAAAATATGTTTGCTGCTGCGCGCTACAATGCTTTTTTTGCCGCCGGCGTAATTGCACTTTCACTGATCCTGAGCGTTCTTCCTTTTTTCGGCGTCATCTTCGCCACGGGCTGGGCACGCGTCTTTGCGGGAATCGCCGCGGGCGCCGCCGTGCTCATCCACGGCGCGATGATCTGGTCGACCGACGCTTCCCCGCTCTACGGACTTACGCATCCGCTCGGCGCGCTTCTGTTCTGCTGGATGCTGGCGCGCTCGGCGATAGCAACGCTGTGGCGCGGCGGCGTCGTCTGGCGCGATACGTTCCACCCGCTCGATGAACTGCGCAAAGGCATGGTTTGAGAATTTCCAGGAAACCGAAAGATGGTTTCCAGACGGCCCGCAATCTACTCTGCATCCGAACTGCGCGCCTCCCTCTCGAAAAAAACATGCCCTGAAACAAAACGCCCATCCCCGGCGTATAAGCAAGATGAAGAATCTCCCGGGCGGCACGGTGGGATTGAATTCGCAATCGTTCACCTGAATTTCAGGTTGGTTCGGTAGTGTAGTGGCATTCGGGCCATGCTTTTACGTACTTTACGAGAATAGAGAGGATACACAATGAATATTCCCACTCTCTTGCGACGACCTGTTTGGCTAGTCCTGATTGCGGTGGCTTTGGCCGCAGTGAGCCTGAGCGTCCCGGCGGTTAGAAACCTGGGACTGAAATCTCTGCAATCCCTGCGCATGCAAAAGGTGCAGGCGGTGGATGTGAATTTTTCGCCTTTTGTGGACGGAAGCGCGAATCCCTCGCTGCACCAGATGGTTTCTCAGATGATTTCCGATAAGGTCCAGGTTCAGCTCAATGAAGACGACCAGCCAGTTCCCGATGAGGCGAGCGCGCAAAAATTGGCGGGATTTAACGTGGAATTGCTGGGCGCGCGAAAAGACGCGCCGAAACTCGTTGTCGGAGGGGCGCACAAGATCGATATGATCGTGGACCGCTCACGGCTGTCGGCCATCGCCACCGAAGCGGGCCATCCGGAACTCGTGTTGCCGCAGTCATTGGACGGCGCCACAGTCGGAGTCGATATCCCGCGATCGGTACACGCACAATACGGAACCTGTCCCGGCCCGGCAAATGCCAGCAGGGCCATCGCGAGCAATATCACCGGACCATCGCCGACAACCACCGAATATAGCGATTGCGTCCGCCTGCGCGAAGGGCCGGAACCCATCGTCAACGTGCCCAATGGACTCAACATCGGCGGGCTGGCGCAAATTGGGCTGGAAACGGCGGGAATGACGCCGAATCAGGCGAGTAACTTCCTGCAAACGGTCGACTGGAAGGCCACGCTCACGCTGCCGGTTCCCCGATTTCTCCGCTCGTATGTGGTGGTGAAGGTGGCCGGCACAAACGGCACGCTACTGAGCATGGCCGGACGCCGCGGTCCGGGGTACGCCCTGGTCTGGACAAAGAACGGGATCGTGTATTCGCTCACCGGATTCGGCGATTCCAGTCAGGCCGTTACGCTGGCCGATTCGCTGAAATAAACAGGAGCTGGCTGTGTCCCACACGGACGGTTTCGCGGTTCAAACGCAAAATCTGCGCAAGGTTTTCAGCGGCAAAGTCGCGGTACGCGACCTGACGCTGACCGTGCGCCGGGGCGAAATATTCGGCTTCCTCGGCCCGAACGGCGCGGGCAAAAGCACGTCCATCAAAATGCTGCTTGGCCTCGCCAAGCCCACCAGCGGCGAGGCGTACGTGCTGGGCGCGCCGTCGGGCAACGTCGAGATTCGGCGAAAAATCGGGTTTCTCCCTGAAAATTTCCGTTTTTACGAATGGCTGACGCCCCCTGAACTTCTGCACCTGCACGGCCGGCTGTGCGGCGTTCCCGCAAGCCTGCTTTCCCAGCGCATTCCGGCACTGATCGACATGGTGGGACTCACGCCCCACGTGGACAAACGCCTGCAGTATTTCTCCAAGGGCATGATGCAGCGCATCGGATTGGCGCAGGCCCTGGTGCACGAGCCCGAGCTGATCTTTCTGGACGAGCCGACCTCGGGCCTGGATCCCATCGGCCGACGCATGGTGCGGGACATCATTCGCGCCCAGCGCGACCGGGGAGCCACCGTATTTCTGAATTCACACTTGCTCAGTGAAATTGAAATTACCTGCGACCATGTCGTCTTTATCCGGGAAGGTGAGGTAGTGACCAGCCGGGACATCCGCGCGCAGCAGGAAGATGCGGTTCGCGTGGAGGTGCGCGCGCGGAAGATTTCCGCGGAATGCGTCTCGGGCCTGGCGCGCTGGAGCGCGGCCGTCGAAGTGGATGAAGAGCGGCTGACGTTCACCACACCTTCCCGCGAACCACTTCCCGACATCATGCGGTACCTCGTCGCTGCCGGCGCCGATGTCTACCAGTTCACGCCGCAGCGAATGTCGCTGGAAGATCTGTTCATGAACGTCATGGGCGAGGATCGGGGACTCTGATGGGCGTCTGGATCATGGCGGGCATCACGTTTCGAGAAGCGGCGCGCAAAAAGATTCTGTGGACCGCGCTGTTTGCCGGCGCCGCGTTTCTTCTGGTGTTTGGCATCGGCCTGCATCTTCAGGTCGGCGATTTTCGAACCTCCAGCGTTCCTCCATTTTTGCGCTACCAGGTCGTGAGCGCCATGCTCATGATCGGCCTGTATACCGTGGATCTGCTGGCCGTGGTCATGACCACGCTCACCTCCGTGGATACGATTTCCGGCGAAATCACCTCCGGAACGATTCACGCCATTGCGACCAAACCGCTGCCCCGCTGGCAGATCCTGCTTGGAAAATGGCTGGGCTTTGCGGCGATGGCCGCGGTGTACGTGGCCATGACGTTCTGGGGCACGATTGCCGAAGGATATTGGATCGGCGGAGTCATGGTGCAACATCCGGTGCAAGGCGCGCTGCTGGTCTATCTGGAATGTATCGTCGCGCTGTCGGTCACGTTCATGTTTGGGACGTGGTTTTCGACGCTGACCAGCGGCGTTATCGTTCTGGGCCTGCTCGGAGTCGCATTTCTGGGCGGATGGCTGGAACAGATGAGCGGATTTACCGAAGGCTCGCGGCTAGCGATGGTGGGCATCATCTCCAGCCTCATCATGCCGAGTGAAGCCATCTGGCGCCGCGCCGCCTTCGATATGGAGTCGCCGCTCGCCGGTTCCCTGCGCTTTTCGCCCTTCGCGGATGTTTCCGTCCCCAGCCTCACGATGATCGGCTATGCCTGCGTATATATGCTGATCGTTCTGGCCATCGCCACCTACCATTTTCGTGAGCGCGACCTATAACCTCGCCTGCGAACCTGCCTTGCGCCATCCTGCCCGCAGAGAATTGCTGATCGACATTTCTTGAAGACGGTTATGGATTCGGCCAAAATACGGTCTCAGGAGCATCTCTCCGGATAGCTTTATGCCGGATCGCATTCGGTTCTCTCCACAGAAACAGATGCCGAGCCATTTGGAGATTTATCATGCCCAGGCGGGACTTGCAGCGGGCCATGTACGAAATCGGCGAGCCTTCCGTGGCGCAACGGACAGCTCTGGCCGCGCTTGTGGGATTGTGGGTCGCGCTCGGGTGGTGGCTGCTGCTGGGGGGAGGACTTGAAACCGCTCACGGCTGGTTCGGCTGGATCAGCGATTCCAGCGAACTGCTCCGAAGAATTTTTCTGGCCACGGCATTCACCGTTTACTACATTCGAATCCTCTTCACCGAGTTCCTGTTCTTGAAGCGCGGAGTGAGTTGGAGCGAAGTGTTTACGATCGCTCCGTGGCTGTTGCTCATTTTCCTGTTCCTGGCAATCGCGGGCGGAACCAATCCGGCGTTCGTGGGATGGACCTGTGCGGCGGGGATCATTCTATTTCTTGCGGGGTCGTGGATGAATACCTCGGCGGAACACGCGCGGCACGTCTGGACAAATCGCCCCGAAAATCGCGGAAAACTCTACACGCAGGGACTCTTCCGGTACACGAGGCATCCCAACTACCTCGGCGATCTGATCTTGTTCTCAGGACTGTGCCTGATCTCTGGAAAATGGGTGACGGCAGCCATTCCCGCGCTGATGCTGGCCGGCTTCGTATTCGTAAACATTCCGGTACTGGATTCTCACCTGCACGACCACTATGGAGCCGCTTTCGATGAATACGCCGCGCGGACACGGAAATTATTTCCGTTCCTCTACTGAGCCGCAGCGGCGATTTTTCCCGGATCGCGCAAACCCGAAACCAAACCGCTGAAATGAGCAATGCGCTGGGAGTGAAAACGGATCCCCGGTTCCGTTTGCCGGAAAATTTTCGCCAGCGCAGTCGAAACGATTACTCGACCGGGGCGGGCTCGGACGCAGCGGAGAAAAATCCGGACAGGTCGCGCTGTTTCAGTGTGCGAATGCGGTCGCGCAGGGCGGCGGCGCGCTCGAACTCGAATTTTTTGGCGGCATCGCGCATCTGCACGTCGAGCTGCGCGAGCACTTCGCCCAGCTTCTGCTCGCTGGTGATGTCCGCGTCGTCGAAATCGTCGGCGGGAACGGTCACGTAATCGGCCTCGACGATGGCGGCCAGCTTCATGTCCACAGACTTGACAATGGATTGCGGCGTGATGCCGTTCGCAGCGTTGTAGGCGACCTGCTTGGCGCGGCGGCGGCTGGTTTCTTCCATGGCCTGCGCCATCGAGCCGGTCATGCGGTCGGCGTAAAGGATGGCGCGGCCTTCGACGTGCCGCGCGCAGCGGCCAATCGTCTGAATGAGCGCGGTCGCGCTGCGCAGGTAGCCTTCCTTGTCGGCGTCCAGGATGGCGACGAGCGAAACTTCCGGCAGGTCCAGTCCTTCGCGCAACAGGTTGATGCCGATCAGAACGTCGAATTCCCCGCGGCGCAGGTCGCGCAGGATGCGCACGCGCTCGAGCGTATCGATTTCCGAGTGCATGTAGCGGCAACGCACGCCGGTTTCCGTAAAATATTCGGCAAGGTCCTCGGACATGCGCTTGGTGAGCGTGGTGACCAGAACGCGCTCGTTCTTCTCCGCGCGAATGCGGATTTCCTCCAGCAAATCGTCCACCTGCCCCTTTACCGGGCGCACTTCGATTTCCGGGTCCACCAGGCCCGTCGGGCGAATCACCTGCTCGACCACCACGCCGGCCGAGCGCGTCAGTTCGTACGGCCCCGGCGTCGCCGAAACGTAAACCAGCTGCCCGGTGCGGTGCTCGAACTCCTCGAAATTCAGCGGGCGGTTGTCGAGCGCCGAGGGCATGCGGAATCCGTAATTCACCAGCGTCTGCTTGCGCGAACGGTCGCCGTGATACATGGCGTGAAGCTGCGGAATCGTCTGGTGCGATTCGTCCACGAAGAGCAGATAGTCTTCGGGGAAATAATCCAGCAGCGTGGGCGGGGCTTCGCCGGGCAATCGACCGGACATGTGCCGCGAATAATTTTCGATGCCGTGGCAGTAGCCAATGGTGCGCATCATCTCGATGTCAAACATCGTGCGCTGCCACACGCGCTGCGCCTCCGCGTATTTTCCCTGTTTTTCCAGCTCCGGCTTCCACCAGTCCAGCTCCTGCAGGATCGTGCGGATGGCGCGCTCGCGCTGCGCAGCGGGCATGACGTAATGCGACTTCGGGTAGATCGTCAGTTGCGTCAAGTCGTTCTGACCGGAGCGCACCGCCCCCGTCAGCGGATCGATCTGGCGTATGGCGTCGACTTCGGCGCCAAACAGTTCCACGGCGTAGGCGTTGTCCTCATACGGAGGATAAATTTCCAGTCGATCGCCGCGCACGCGGAAAGTGCCGCGCCGCAGATCCTCGGCGCGCTCGTATTGGATGTCCACCAGCTTGCGCAGCAGGGCTTCGCGCGCCGTGCTCTGCCCTTTCTCAATCTGCACGCGCATGCCGAAATACGCTTCCGGCGAGCCGATGCCGTAAATGCAGGAGACCGAAGCGACGATCACGACGTCGCGGCGCTCGAACAACGAGCGCGTCGCGCTCATGCGCAGCTTGTCGAGCTCGTCGTTGATCGTGGATTCCTTCTCGATAAACGTGTCCGACGCGGGGATGTAGGCTTCCGGCTGGTAGTAATCGTAGTAGCTGACGAAATACTCGACCGCGTTTTGCGGAAAAAAGCTTTTGAATTCACTGTAAAGCTGCGCGGCCAGCGTCTTGTTGTGCGCCAGCACCAGGGAGGGCCGGTTTGCCCGCTCGATCATCTTGGCGACGGTGAACGTCTTGCCGGAGCCGGTGACGCCGAGCAGGACCTGATGCTTTTCGCCCGCCTCCAGGCCGCGCGAGAGCTGTTCGATGGCCTCGGGCTGGTCGCCGCGCGGCTCGTAGTCGCTCATGAGTTTGAAGTTCATCGTTGTGAAGGCGCGCAGCGCGCCCGCCGGGCCGCGCAGAATTTCCTATTATAACGCAGTTGGCCGGCAACTAAATAAGGCATGGGGGAGATGGCAGGTGCGGGATGGCCTTTTGTGGCGCAGGCTGAAGCCCGTACGATGAGCGCTTCGGGCCTGCTTAAAAATGGCAGCGAAGATACGCCTCGTTTCGGTTCATTGTTTCTTCGCTGCATCAGCGACCAGCTCCACCTGGGAGCGCGAATCGATCGTGCCCGCGTAGTGCATCGAAGTATTCTGGGTAGTTGTGAAAGTGACGTCCATCTGTTCGGTTCCCGTTTGCGAAACGCTGACGACCGCGCCGGTTGCCAGCGAAATGTATTTTAAACTCTGCGCCGAGCCGCCCCACACTCCGGCGGTGTGCACTCCATTCTTGCGATACGCCTCGGGAGATTGGTCGCGCAACGGCTGCTTGGGAGGGATTAAATTCAGGTGCGTGAGGAGCACAGCGCAGGTCTCCGGGGATTTCGCGCCGGCCTTCGCTGCGCCTTCCGCGGGAAAAGCGCCGCGGGGTAGACCCGGATTGGCGGGATAGCACGGTTCGTTGCGCAAATATTTGGTATCCGTGCGCCAGACCATCCCGGCAAGCGGGAGCGACGCCGCAGGCTGCTCAGAGGACCACGCCTGCCCCACCGTGACGCCGCCGGGAGGCGCGCCCGAGCTGGCGTCGAGTTGAGCGATCCATTCGCGCGCCTCTTGCAAACCTTTTTCCCCGTTTACAATTCCCTCCAGGCCCGAAACCGCTTTCACGTTTCCGGCGGCATCGAGCGTGAATTCCACCACTTTCCCCTGGAGCTTCTGATACCGCTTCCGGGTCGCTTCCGCCGCGGGATCGAACGTATCGGCGTGGATGCTGGCGGTGGATTTCTCATACGTGGTGCGGAGCCGGATATCACCCGGCGCGGTTGGATTACCGGGAAGAACTTCCACGCGAATCGTGGCATCCCAGGTAACCACCAGCGTGGACGGCCCCTGCGGATCGGTGGCCAGGCCTGATTTCGAAGTGGCGGTGGTGGTCTGAAATTCCATGGCATAGCGGAATACCTGGCCGGGAGAGAATCTGGGAGCAAGAGAAACACGCCCGGAAGGCGCAGCCCCGTTCGCAGGAGCCGCCCCCGGCAGCAGATTCGGATCTGACTTCTTTTGAGCGGAAACTACATGCGGCGAAGCCAGCACGGCCGCAAAAACAAACGCCGCCGCATAGATTGACAAACTTCGTTTTCCGGAGATGGGGCGATGACGCAGCACGCTTCGATAGTATGTCGGTGCGGCAAGGGTTGCAACGCAGGGACCGCTGCCGCGAACGCAGGACAGGTTTCAGCCTGTCTGGTTTTGATTTTCGCTGCGCCTGCAAAAGTCAAAAAAAGACAGGCTGAAGCCTGCCCTAGTCTATCTCCCGCGCGCGCCCGGCCGAGGCGCGGGCCTGGCGGCGGAAGCAGGGAGAGTGAGCTTTGGCGCTTCAATGGTGCCACCCAAAAGAAAACCCGGGGACGCCGCCGACGCCGGTGACGTTGCGGCCTGCAAAACCGCAGGTTGGATGCGAATGTGCAGCGCGTGAGAAAAGTCGATCCGTCCCTCTGCCTGGAGCTGCTCGGGGGAGTGGTCCAGCACAAAATTGGCAAGGTCGACCCCTCGGTCATGGATGCGGAAATTTCCCTGCACGGATGCGAACCGATCGCGTGGCCGGGATCGGGTGTTTGCCGGAAACAGCGCGGTTAAATCAAGACCGGGAATCTCCGCATTGCGCGTGTCCAACGTTCCGCTGCCTTCCATCGATCCGATTAAGCTGCCCCGCCCAATGCCGTGCGCAGCAAGCGAGAGCGTCGCGGAGGCCGTCCCGGCAATGCGGTTGTCCAGGAACGGCACGGCGCGCGCGAACTGCGCCAGGTTCACCCGGTCGAAGCGGCCTTGAAATTCATAGGAAGGATCGGCAAGAAGCTGAGCGTCCAATGTGCCGGAAACCTTGCCCCCGAAAAATTCAGCCTGGGCTTTGTGAATTTGAAGGATGCGCCCATCCACTTGAACATCGCCGTCGAATTGTTCGAGGCGCATCGGCGCCATGCTGATTTCGCCGACGCGAAGACGCCCGCGCGCCTCCATCCGGATCACGGGCGGCGGAACGGCCGCGGGAGAAGATCCAAAGTTTATCAGGCGCGCCAGAAAGCCGGGGCGCGCACGCGGCCCGAGCCAGCGGTCGAGTTCCGCCGCGTCCAGATGGTCGGCCGTAAGATCGAAGGTCCATTGCTTGGCCGCGAGTTTCCTCATGATAGCGCCGTGCCAGTTCGCACCCAGGGCTTGCGCGGAGGACACGGTAATGTTTTGTTGCGCCGCCGTGTATTGCAAATGCGCGTCTGGCAGGAGCACCGGCCGGTTTACATAGGCCGAATTGACCGTGAGCCCCTGAAAATCCATCGTGCCGAGCCAAAGCGTCGCGGGCAATGCGTTCCGGCGAGATCCGCGCATATGAATCGCCAGGCCGCCGGAGGCGGTCCACCCCACGTTCAGCGGCTGCGCGAAGGCATGGGAAAGAGCCAGCCAATCCTGCATGCGCTGCGTCGCACCGTCGATGGTCAAGTTCCAATTCGGCGGCCAGCGATAGATGCCACCGGGTTCGGGGAAAATTGATCCTTGAAGAATAAATGTGCTGGGGCGCGCTTCCGATCCCACGGCGGCCGCGTTTTTACCGCTTGCAGGAGCAATAAAGGAAAACGGCGTCGCGGCAAAATCCAATCCCCCGCGGGAGACGCTCGCATTCACTGCGCCGATCCGCAACGGAGCGGGCAAGGCTGTGGCCGTCAGCGTCTCTCGCGTGCCGGCAATGGCTCCCTGCTGGAGCTGCAGCGGCCATCCTCCAAGCCTCACGTCTACGCCAAGCGCCCCCTCGATGTGGAGATCTTCCGCAACATCCGGGTACAGGCAGCGATACCACGACAGCACATCCTTCAATCCCAGCGTCGAGGTTTCAATGTGCAGCTCGGGATCAAAACCGTTTACCCAATCCACATCGCCGATTCCTTGCAGGCGCGAATTGCTCATTTCAATCAGGAAGTTCCGAATCCGCGCGTGAGGTTCGCCCAATCGCCAGACGGCATCCAGAGAAATATTTGCCGCGGGATCGGTTTCGCGTACCGGGAGGTTCCATCCATGAATGCCCGTCATCCGGGCAACTGCTGAAATGGACCACTGCGCGCCGCTGGAACCGCTGACAGGCGCTGCACCGGGCGCCGGCGGAGCGACCCGGGCATTCAAATCCAAGGTAAGCTGGCCGCGCATTCCATAATCTTTCTCCCGCGCCAGCCGCAAAGCATCGGCCAATGACGCCGCGCGCCAGGTCAAATTAAGTTCGGCAGGCTGGAGGCGCGCGGACGTTCCGGCAATCGTGCCGCGCAGGCGCAGCAAACCAATATCCTGCAACTCGACGCCGGCGCGCATGGGCCGCGCTTCCAGATCGAGCTGCCACCGGCCTGTACGATCCTGCTCGACGCTGCCGGATACATCGGTCAATGCGAAGGGACTCTTATTGTCCTGCTGCTTGAAATCGATGCGGCCGCCATCCACATCGATGCTCGTGAGGCGGGCGGCGCGGCCGCGCGAAGCGGCCAGAGGGCCGACAAAGCCAGGGCGGGAACCGCCGGCCGGAGCGGGGGGCAACCAGCGCTCGATGTTCCAATGCCCGTCGGCATCGCGCACCAGATTCAAGCTCGGCTGCAACAGGGAAAGGGAACCAAATTCGACACGCCCGGAAAACAGGGCCGACCAGCGCAACCCCGCCGTCAGCTCATCGGCGCGCAGAAAATATTCGTAGCCGAAGTGCGGATCCTCCGCGACGGTGACCGAATAAGCCTCCAGCCGCGCTCCATCGAGCAGACTGAAATCAAACCGACCAACGTCCACAGGACGCCCAAAGCTGGCGACCAGCCGCTCGAGCAGATAGCGCCGCGCCGCGTTAGTCTGCAGGGCGCGTGAAAATCCGGTGCTGGCGGCCAGCAGCAACACGGCAGCCACCAGGATGACACGAAGCCATTTTCGTCTGCTCATCGTGAAAGTAGGAATTGTTGCAAATGGCGGGAAAGAAGAAAAGAGCCGTCTCAGTGGACCTCATGCAGCATGCGCGACCACCGGGTCCGCGACGGCAGATGCAGGAAGGTATCGAGAAAGTTCAAGACCCACCCGCTCATGCTTTGATTCACGCCGTCCTCGCGCGTATCCCTCACCGACCAGTAGATCACCACCGGACGGCCCATGATCGCGTTGCGGTCCACAAATCCCCAAAACCTGCTGTCCCAGCTGTGATCGCGGTTATCTCCCATGGCAAAGTATTTTCCGGGAGGAACCACAATTTCCCCGTCCTTGACGTATTGAAAAATCTGATCCGCCCATTCCGGCTGCATATTGGCCTGCAAATATTCCGAACTGCGCGGGGGAAAGTTGTCTCCAAACGGGTCATATGGCGCCGCCGGATCGCGCACGACGTACGGCTCGATGATCCTTTGCCCATTGACGTACACCTGCTGGTCCACAATCTTAATGCGGTCCCCAGGAATGCCGATGACGCGCTTCACATAGTGCGGATGGTCGGCGTAAGGAAATTTGAAAACAATAATATCGCCGCGGTGGATTTCGCGATACGGCAGGACGCTGTCATACCAATGCCCTCGCCCGCCAAAAATAAACTTGTTCACCAGGAGGTGGTCGCCCACCAGAAGCGTCGGTTCCATGGATTGCGAGGGAATCTTAAAAGCCTGCACGATGAACGTCGTACCGAACAGCGCGAGAATCACGGTAACCAGGAGCGATTCGATATATTCCCGCAAGGTCGCGGGATGCGGCTCGGCACGGCGCGCCGCCGCTTCGCGCGCTTCCATGACCTGTGCGGATTCTGTCATCTCTTGGGTTCCTCAGATTCCTTTAGCGCCCATTTGGATCAAGGCCGCCACGGCTGCCGATTGTTCGGCTTCTTTCTTGGTTTTGCCTGCCCCTACGCCCGCAATTTCTCCCGCAATGCATAGTTCCACGCGGAACGTCTTGCTGTGGTCCGGCCCGGTTTCCTCGACAACGCGATAGCTGCCCGGAGCGGCACCCCGCGATTGCAACAACTCCTGCAACTCGGACTTATAGTCCGTGCGGCCCAACCGCTCCGCCTCGCCCGCGATGGCGCCATCTACCAGCGACCTTTGCACAAATCCCCGCGCGGCTTCCAGGCCGGCGTCGAGATAAATCGCGGCGATAACGGCTTCGTAGGCGTCCGCCAGAAGCGCCGGCTTCAACCGCCCGCCGGTCTTTTCCTCTCCCCGGCCCAGACGCAAGTGCCGTCCGAGTCCAATTCGCTGCGCGGCCAGGGAGAGCGCGGCGGCGTTGACCAGGCGAGCCCGGCTTTTGGAGAGATGACCTTCGCCCCAATCGGGAAATGCTCGAACCAATTCTTCGCTAACCACTAATTCCAGGACAGCGTCTCCCAGAAATTCCAGTTTCTCGTTGTCCTCGGAGGGATCGTCCGCTGTGCGTTCGGGTATCCGCGAACTGTGCATCAAAGCCTGAACCAGCCGGCGAGAATCGCGGAACTGATGTCCGAGGATCGACTCCAATTCCGCGATCTCGCTGGCGGCCATGGCTCTGAACCCTTACCTGCCCAGCTTAGTTTCCGCGTCGTGCTTGGCGGCTGCCGCACGAGCCTTGCACACCGAGGCCAAAGGTCCCGACAACGAGCACTTCCCGTAGGCAACGATCGCATCGTTGTAATAACTGGCCCCCGAGTCGGCGTTGCCGAGCAGGTAGTAATCCACGGGATCGGGAGAGGAAGCCAGCGTCACGGCCTGGGTCAATTCGGTGCGCGCGTCTTCGAATTTCTGATGGTTGAGGTCAATCAGCCCCAGCCCGCTATGGGCCAGAGACAGCTTGTCGTTCTTCGCCTTCTCAAAGCTGGCTTCGTCCGCATTGGCCGGCTTGGGAATGTTCGGAATCAGCTCGATGGCGTGATGCGCGTACATTTCCGCCTTCTGCAACTCTTTTGCGCCATCGGGAGTTGTGTCATGAAATCGTCGCGGGATGGCCATCGCCAGAATTGGGAGCACGTCCACGTTGTCGGGATTCAGCTCCAGCGCCTTGTCGCCTACGGCAAACATCTTGTCCATCTGGCCCGTGGCAAAATAGGCGGTGGTCAACGTTCCATAGACTCCGGCCAGATAATGGCTTTGCGGGAATTTTGCTACAAACTCCTCGCCAAGCTTGATCTGAGTCGCGGGAGCCGCGGTGCGCGCGGCAAAAAACGCCTTGTACGCTTTCTCTTCGGCCTTATTATACTTGTACTTGGGTGCCGGCTTCCCCGAATCGGCCTTGTCCGCCTGGGCAGATGGGGATGGCTGGCGAGCGCTGGATACGCCCGCTCCCATGGAAATAGTAACAGCGAGTCCTAACACTACCGCCGGCCATCTGAAAAACTTTGCCTTCATGATATCAACTCCTCCGCTGAAATAGTTCTCGGAGAGATTGCAAATGCTCCGAGTAAATTGTTTGCTGCCCCTGCCTCTGTTCTGCCGTCCGTTGTTTATTGAAGTGTTTCACTCAAATTTTTAACTCAAAAACACAAAGCCCAATTATGGTTTTCCGCCGGGCGGCTGATTATGCGACGGCGGCTGGTATCCAGTATCCACGCCGTGCTGGGCGGCCGCGCGCGCCGACTCCGGCGCTCCCGCCACGGCCAGGGCGGCTCGATACTCCGCCACCGCCAGCTCCCGCTGTCCCTCTACATCATATATTCTACCGAGATAAATGTGCGACCAGGAGAGATTCGCCGGATCCATTTGCGCGCCGGCATTCGAGGAACCCTTGGGCGCGCCGGCAATCACCTTGGCAAAATATTCCCGCGCCAGTTCCGGCTTTCCCTGCAGGGCGGATGCCACGGCCAGCCCATAGGTCGCTCGCAGGTCGTCGGGATGAGAGGCAAGAACACTCTCGAACGCCGTCGCCGCCGCATCGCCGTTGCGCGCGTAAATCTGGCGCTGCCCTTCGGCCAACTCTTCTTCGACCGCATCGGCGGGATGAACCTGCGATTTCGCCGCCGGGGGTGCGTTTGCCGGCGCCGCATCTGCAAACTTCATGGTGCGCAGCCGCTTTTCTTCCGCGACCACATTGATCCCCTTGATCAGATCAGGCAGGTAGTACCCCATCGCGGGTTCCGATTTTTCAAACCCTGCCAGACCCGCATAAATGGGGCGAACCAGAACATAACCGCTGCGGTCGTCCTGATCGAGGGCCGAGGCCAAATCCGCTGGGGCGAGATGCCGCAGGCGGATTTCGACAGCGCGAACCAGGCACTCGTCAAAAAATGCAGGGTAATCGTCGTGCATCGCCTGCGGCAGGAGCGGGGCGCGCGCGGCGTATTCCAGCAATGGCGCCATTCGCGCGGCCTGAGCGCGGTAACGAATCGCCATCGGATCGAGCATGAAGTGCAGGAATGCGTGGCGAATGTCATCCATCGACAAATCGGCGCTGGGGGGAACGACAATTTCGTAATGATCGCCATAATTCCGAAAATTTGTATTCTCCCCTGCCAGAGGTTCGACGTAGACGGAAAAATGGCGCGCGCTGCTGGGCCTCAGGATTTCGCGAAGATAGTTTGTGACCGTGAAAACCAGGTTGGAAACCGGCGCGCGATACAGATCGACACCGCGCTCATAATCGGGCTGGTAGGCCTTCCAGAGCTCGCCGATCTTCGCTTCGCGGTAAAAATTGGCCATGATCTCGTTGAAACCTGCCAGGGCGAGCGCGTCGGGCGGCAATTCGTCCC
>Ga0307374_10005211_pt1 | contig 21175 bp, 15 predicted proteins | sample OX3MG_FD_202532 | JGI IMG/M metagenome (GOLD analysis project Ga0307374, IMG submission 202532) | Soil microbial communities from Risofladan, Vaasa, Finland - OX-3 | ecosystem: Environmental > Terrestrial > Soil > Coastal area > Acid sulfate soil | place: Finland: Risofladan, Vaasa | collected...
AACCGTTCGTCTCTATGGCAAGACTATGGCAAAATAGATCTCGATTACATAGCACAAATAACGCAGCTCATTGATTTATAAGTAAAGCCCGGGTGGTGGAACTGGTAGACACGCGGGACTCAAAATATTGAGCGTCAAACCTCAATGTATTCGAGTTCGTCACTCTAACAGCAATAAGAATCAACGTGTTGCGCAATTTATAGATGAGGCTATTAGTTTTTAATATTGTTAAGCGCGCCCACGTAACCCGTTGATTTACGCCAGTCCACGTCGGAATAATTCCCCGAAATCCCCCCTGAGAACTCGCATAAATACTCCTAACAATAGGAGCGTTTATGAGTTCAACAAATTTAATAACAACTGACAAGGTTCTTTATACAGACACATGGGATGCAGTGCACGTTGGAAGTGAAGTGGGTCGGAATGGCCTCTACAAAAGAAAACTCTCCGATGGTACAGGCGTTTGGCTTTACGACTTTCGACGTAAGAGAATGCGTTACAAGGGCGTGATTGGACGTGAACGTGATGGTGTAACTCTTGGAGCCGCCAAGGAACGCTTAAAGGCTATTAAAGCAGAAGCGGTCCTTGGCATATATGTCAATACCACCAATAACAACAAGACTACTAGGAAGCCATTTAAAGACATTCTCACATCGTATTTAGAATGGAGCAAAGCACAACACCTTGACCATAAACACAACATGTGGCGCGCGAACAAGTACCTTCTTCCACGATTTGGAGAGCTACGTTTAGAAGATATTACTACTCACAACGTTGAACAATTAAAAGTCGAGCTATCAAACAATGGACTCAAGTCGGATACCATTTATAAAATAATTTATCTATTATCATCCATATTCGAATATGCTAGAAACTCGTCGCCATCACTTATAAATCCAATTCGCGGTAAGGTTCGTAGATTACATAAGACTGCGCGGTCTCCTATGCGCATTCGAATCTATACAGATAGTGAAATCCAATCATTGCTATCATCAGCTAGCAGCAATCCAAATTATGTCGTTGCCATTGCTCTTGCAGTCTACGCAGGATTACGTGCCTCTGAGGTGAAGGCTTTGGAATGGAAGCATGTTGATTTTGAGAATGAGAGATTGGATGTTTGCCAACGTACCGTTAATGGCATTCTTATGGATACAACTAAAAGTGGAAAATCAAGGGTAATTCCAATGATAAAAGGGAGCCAACTTTATGACCTCTTAGCTAGTCACGCAAAAAACAATAATTCCAGTGGATTTGTGGTGGAAACGGCTCAAGGCAAGAGTTTCAGCAAGCACGAAGATTTCTTTCACAAAATTAAGAAATATGCTGGTATCACAAGAAAAGCGGGATTCCATGACCTAAGACACACATTCGCAACTAATGCAGCAAAAAAAGTAGATATATCTACGCTTCAAATCTGGCTTGGTCACAGCACAATCGAAATGACACGGCACTACATCCATATTGATGAAGAACATTCCAAATTAATGATGCGTAGATTAACCATGGGAGTATAAAGTTAGGTTAGTGATTTATTTCATGGTGCACTGATTGCTTGCTGATGTTGCAAGGCCGTTTTCAATCCTGATATTCGTAATCTCGGTTGTGTTCAATTACAAATTGTCCAATAAGACTCTGAGCATTTGTGCGAAGTTGAGAAGATGTGAACTTACGGCAGAACGCTGTTTTTCTCGGCCTCCCCTCCCCATCTAAATATTCAATATCCCCAACGACATATAGGTTAGAACTTTCAGACCGTATCCTTGGAAATTCTTCGTGATTAATATTTCTTTGATAAGTCAAATCCGGATAAACAAGGGTAATGCCGGGTTCCAATGTATCTTTACGTTTGATAGGCCCTTGATTGTCATCCTCCATTATGCGTGCCGGAAGGGAGTTATGGCGGTTCATAATATGAATAGCGTGTCTTAACGCAGTTACGATAGCCGGTGTATCTCCTGTGTTTACAATAACAAGGTCAATGATAACTGGTAAAAGTTCCTCTATCGGTTTCTTCAACCAAACATGCTTTACGCGAATTTTTGGACGGTGGCTTGCATTGAATTCGCTTCTTGCCAATGCCACAGCACTGTTAGTTGCATTCCACAGCTTCTTAGTACTACGCCATAAAGTAAAGGTAAAGAGGCCAATAAAAATCGTGGCAACAGCAGTAATTGCACCACTATAGGTTTCAAGCCAGTTTAGTACGCACATTGAAATAGCAGTCAACACAACTTTGATAATCTCCGCATGTGCTCAAATAAATAGATAGATAGACGCACACGATAACTAACTCTCATTGCAGTTTGTTAACCGCATACCTATAAGTATAGAAGCAGAACGTAATAATCACTGAGATTGTCATAAAAAAGCATATTATAAATGCAAACCAAAATAATACACAAAGTTTGTAGTATTCAGAAATACCAAGCGATAACAATCCAATAATCAGCGGCCATAAATTTTGGTTCAGATTTATCTTAAATGAATCCGATATATTAGCCATAGAACTGCTCCTTCATGTTTAATCCGCATCATTGTGGTGTTTAGTATTGCTTCCCACGACGCTTCCATCAACGCGCCAACCCATGCTATGAGAGAAGTTCGTATAATGACGAACGCCGAAGGCATCTTTATAATAAATGGTTCCGTAAGCAACAAGTCTTTTAGCAGGGCCGCTTTTAAATTCCACAATTTCTTCATCTGTATACATTCTATCTGCAATAGCTGTGAGTTCATATTGTTCGTCTGCCCCTAATATTCCGCTACTTGCAGCTTCATGGATGGGACTCAATTCAAATGGATAATTATCTAAGAGAGGGAATTGTTCTAACCGTGCAATACAATTAGAGACAACTTCATACGCAGGCGTCTGGCCGGTATTTTTCAATACTACGCGAAATTCAAACTTATATCGCCTAGCATTATCCTGCGGAACAAACCCGCCCCCTTTTGCTGTAACAATAAGATACGCACGCAACTGTCTGTTGCGAGTATCCCTCATTATGAGCCATGTAGCGACGAGAGCAAGAAATTGCAAAAAAGCAACTATACAAATTATCAAAGCAATCTTGTCACTCACGCTCCAACCACTAAAAACACACATATATCCACTCCCTTGTTTCCATAACATTAATATCCGCCCCGACCTAAACTGTGATATCTAAAAATGGGATGTTTACGACACAGCTTATCAGCAACAAAAAGCCAGACAGTAAGCAATTGACGCCGAAAATAAAGCAAAGCAATTGCTGGCACAATTACTCTGTACTGATACACAAATGCGTGAAGGTACTTGCGGTCTTCTCGTCCAAGAGGTCGCTAAGTTTGCTGATTGTAGGATGGTGGGCCGCCATAAATCCATTGAGGTGCATGGTTGAAGCCCCCCGGCATTTGATAAACAAGACAGAAGCGAGTTTCGTGAGGTGGTCTACTGAATATGTCTCGATATTTAACAAACCCGAAGAAAACGATGATTGCTTTGTGTGTTTGTATCTCTCTGAGTTCGTCTTCTGTCAGAATGCTTTGCTCAAGAACAACCTGTTCGGGGCGCTTGTTATTGGGAAGGATTGGAACTTCCTGTTTAAAGTTCCAAATATCTCCATAAACAGGCTGTTCTGGCAGTTCGCTTTGCGATTTTATTTTGATAAGTCTTGCTTTGCCATTTATGATTAAGCCTGCTGTTCTTCCGAAATTCGTCCATGAAAAATCAACGCGTGGGACATTCGGTAGACCCACCATAGATGCTTGCAATTCGGAAATCAGACTAACGTCCGTGAAAAATATCCAAGCACGTTCGGCGTCCATCCAAGAATCAGCGGACCTTTCCATAGCAGCGGCTGCTCGAACCGCCGCTGCATTAGATTCCTGCATTTCTCTTGATTGCCTTTTGGCAGAATTATTAGTGGTCCACCAAAGGGCAATATTTGCAGCAACAAGTAGTGCACTGAAAATTACCGTAAGCCACGCAGTTAGCATTGTGCAATAGTCCCCTTAAACTTGTTAATTTGTCAGGTCCAACTAGAAGATAGTTATTAATAGAAATGCGGGGATTGGATGGGGATGAAGGTTACCTCATATCTTGGGAGCCTTACACCGCAAGGCATCATGGAGCATATTATGGTGGGCAGAACCGTATGGGAGACACTTGCTATTAGGGTATTGCGACCCCTAAAATACTTTCCCATAAATGTGCCTTATTGGGAATGTTATGGAATCACCTATGAGCAATGTCGTGGCTTTAAAGCCGACCCGACACCACCGACCAATCACTGTAAATGGGAATGTTACCCTGCCCCGCCGCAGCAAGAACGCTGACCGACGCTCCCGCGAATATCTTAAACCTGACGAAGTAGATGCTCTGATGCGCGCCGCAGCCAGTTTGGGACGGCACAGTCATCGTGACCAGACCCTAATCTTGCTGGCCTACCGGCACGGTCTACGTGTGTCTGAGTTGGTGTCTCTCCGGTGGGACTTGATTGACCTTAAAGCTGGACACATTCACGTCAACAGAGCCAAGAGTGGTACACCCTCAGTCCACCCCCTGCGCGGCCCGGAACTACGTGCCTTGCGACGCTTGAAACGCAAGTACCCCAATTCGCCCTATGTCTTCGTCACGGAGCGTAGTGGACCTCTGACAACGTCTACAGTGCGCAAACTCATAGCGCGTGCAGGTGCTGAGGCAAAGATACCCTTCCCTATCCACCCGCATATGCTACGGCATTCCACTGGATATAAACTCGCCAACGATGGACACGATACGAGAGCCATTCAGCATTATTTAGGCCATAGAAACATACAGCACACAGTGCGGTATACAGAGCTATCGCCTCAACGATTTAATAAGTTCTGGCAAGATTGAGTTCAGTGGAGGTTCGTGCAAATACCATCTCCCTGTCATTACTTTTCGATTTTGAATTTCATCTGATTTTTGGTGAGTTTTTGCGGATATAGATTGAAATAATAATCGGCTTCCTCCTATATTGATTGGTAACAGCCATATCTTGATTTTCAGCGGCTGTATAATCCCGTATTGGTGCATGCGCGTGTTTCGTGCTGACCCGGAATTATCTATGCCTTAGCTTAACTAGTCTCATATCGCATTTAATGCCGATAAAGATTTCAATTAATAAAATATTCCCGCAGCCCGTGGGGGGGGCCGGTAACAACACTTTAGCCCTTGTTATAACATCTTAATCTCTAAATTACTCACTCTAAGAGCGCAATGGCTCTATACATTTAGCGTCCGTGTTTTTGGGGCTACTGACGTAATTGCTCACAGGATAACCAAACAAATCCTTGCCATCATACGGTCGCAACATCGCTTTGAGTCGCGTCTCTTTCTCATTGGCAGCTAGCCAATATTCACATGTTTTACTGCCGAGAACCACAGGCATTCGGGGGTGTATACGAGCAGTGACAGAGTTAGCTTCAGTCGTGATGATTGCATAGCTATCAACGTCTTTGCTTTCTTCGCCCTCTGCATGCCATGTAGTCCAAATACCGGCGAAAGCAAACATGCAATTATCTTTCAGATAAATTCTATAGGGCTGTTTACCATGTGGCATCGCATGCCATTCGTACCAGCCGCTTGCCAGTACCAAACACCGCCGATTCAGCGCGGAGTGCTTGAACATTGGCTTGCTGAGAACAGTTTCAGCGCGGGCGTTAATCTGTGCTTTGTTTTTGTCTTTCAACCACGCTGGACGAAATCCCCAGCGTAATTCTTCGCTGACAGGCTCCTTATCCCGCAGGCGAACTATCCAAGACGTCTGCTATGATGCAATGTTATAACGTGGCTTGAATACAGGAATGGGCGGCAGATTGAGAGAAAGTGTCAACTGCTTAGCTTCAATGAGTTGGTAGCGCCCGCACATACATTCACTCACTCAGTGAAGGTAGTGCAATATTATGGCGAGAATTCCGAGGCCGATGCCCACATATTTTACAGTCTTGATTAGCAGCGCAAGTTGCGCCCGTGTTGCAGGTAGCGCTAACTGTGCGGCCACGTCATCCTCTCTGTCCCCGTCTATTTTTTCTTCTGTTGATGAGAATTGAAAATTGAAGCTGGCCGAAACAATTCCTAAACTTGGGAATTTCATGTTATCCCAGGCAAGGCTTGGATTTATCTCTTCTTTGCTAAAAGCTAAACCGTATTCTTTCTTTTCACCGAGAATATAATTATCAGGGAAATCTAATTTCAGGCTTGGAAGATGCCCTAATGCGCAGAGACGAAGCGTGTTATCGAATACTTCATTGTCCACAAAGAGTTTGACCGTGTAACTCTCTGGGCTGCCGGGTATCTCCGCATCTGGAGAGCGCGCTTCTTCGTAAATTAAATCGCCAACAAAATGGACATCTGAACTGTTTGGAGGTCTGCGCTGAATAGACACCAAGCCCTCTATCTTCCCTAAATCGCCCCCTTTGACCAACTTTACAGGTATTTCGTCCCAAATATTTACTGCGTATTGTATGTTCCAGTAGCTCTTGTTCCATTCTTGCTGTGCTGCTGCGCCCGCCCTATGTTCAAAAGCATTTAATACGATTATTGGCATTTCATTTTACCTCAAGGTTCATGTCATCGAATCTGTCACTGAAAACCCATGCCTCAAATCCTTTGATATTTGACGCGACTTTAATCTCGTGGCATTAATCCGTTCACATTCAGCTTTGGTGTCGAGATTCCCTGTCGTTTCAGGTGACCGAGCAATACAGATTCAATATGGGGTGCGAAGCCTTCAGCACTGGTTTGCCAACAAGTGTCGCAACAGCTTATATCGCCATAAAGTGAGAGCCGATGCCCTTCGTACCGATGCGGACCGTGCTGATACTGCTTGCCGCAGACATCACAGGTGAACATGAGTTTTTCGTTTGTCATGCTACTCACTATTTAATTTGTGCGTACGTCAGAATGGAGGTAATGGGGGCTGTTACGGCTGCAACACCATTCAATATAAGTGTTGGATTTAACCCAAGTTTTAGAAACTCAATGCTTGCGGTATATTTCTCTTTAGCTATCATTTGTAACAAATCCTTGGTCACTATGAGGTCTCTTTGGACTTATTCGCGTTTATCGAAATCATCCATGCCCTTTTTCCATTCAAGGTCTGGATAACGCCCTCCGCTCATTACACAATTTGCGAATGTACTAAACATTACAGCCCTTAATCCGGCCATTCCATTTGTATTATCAAGAACTGGTGGCATAGCAAGTGCCTCACGATATTGATATTCCCACCATGTGCACATTGCTGACACAAACGGCTTATACCAATCCTTATCTGCTGCGTAGTTCACATCATTGAATGATGCCCGCAAGTTATTAAATAAGTGAGTCCATGCATACGCAATTCGATAACGACCCAAGACAGGGTTCCATACGTCATCCCATTTTTTAGGTGTACCGACACCATGAAGGAACTCGATTAACGATTTCTCTTTTTGTGCAAGTTCGAAAAGAAGAGGTTTTAACTCACCACTAATGCCGGGTTGACCACGAAGTCCGGTGGGGTCTTCAACAGGTGGTGGGTCAATAACGAGAACTTGGTATTGTGCATATTCTATAACACTATCTGTTAGTTTCTTTCGATTAGTCATTCTTGGGTCTTCACTTGTAGCTATTTTAATGACTTCACCCATCATCATTCCTGCTTGCTTCCGTACAAACTCACTCGAAAAATCTTTTATGATTTCATGTTTATTCACCCAGTATTCATTAATGGCTTGTCGCCCATAGTGAACAGCAGGTAATTTATTTAAACGGCGAAGTGCTATCTTCGTGCTGATATTATCAATTAGCTTACTAAGCATTACAGTGTTCCAGTCTCTGAATCAACGGTACAGCTCCTTATTCTCGTTCATAATCTCAAGGGATGTGATAGCTCCTTTGCTTTAATTATTTGAGGATTGGCTTGATTTCACAATTTTCTCCATTTCTTCAAAGTGTTTTAAATCCTGATGTTTTATAAGTTCAATTATCTCCTTCATAATTTGTGGTGTTTCTGCCAGCAATGATAAATCATGTCCCGATTCACCAATACTCTCATCGTGCGAATAGGTGTGTACGAAGCGCATAATGCGGGCCGTTTTGGCTGGTTCAAAAGACGTATCCACCCGCACTAATTGTTTATAAAGACCCGATTCCTGTGGGTAGCGAAAAGAAAAAAAGGATTCCAATAAGCGACGAGCAATATTAGGAATATAGTAATATTCCTCAAGCGTTCTCCTATTTCCAGCCTTATTTGCCTCTTCGTATACTCTCTTGAAGAGATAATGATATTCTGATTTGTGCTTCTGCAACAATTCGTCGAGTTTGCGAAGCGAACAATTTCTTTTCCCATCTGTTACACCGGCCTCAACCATATAATATTTCGCACTCTTTCCTTCATGGTTAAACCAATCTTTCACTTGACAGAAAAAGTTATAATTATGGGTTAACACAAATAGTTGACCTACCTCTTTTGTTCTCGCTTTCATATATCCAAATGCACTAAAAAGTGCATTCGTATCCAGGCTCGATACCGGGTCATCTATAACCACAATATCCGTGTTGATTGTAAAGTTTTTATCTTGTAACGATTTCAAAAAATAGAGAAAGGCGATTGCTGTTCTTTCCCCTTCACTTAAATCTGTGGCAATTTGCCCATTGCGAGCGATTTCATATCCGGCTTCTTTTACGGAGAAAGTTAGGTCACTTTGTCCAAGGTAACTATGAAGTTCCTCATTGAGTTGTTCGGCGGGGCGTCGGTGCTCAACAATATCCCGCTCAATAGTAGCTATCTCTGCTTCATATCCCACCTTTGCATTATCAGCGGCCATTTTCTCCTCATTCAAGGTTCTTATATTTGCAGTCAATACGTTGTAATCCGCCAACGTTTCCGTGATATAGCAGTTTTCTAATGTTGCTCGCGCTTTGATAACCTCTTTCTGAAAATCGTCGGTAGTTTTATTGTGTCTATTAATTACTGAATGCACTTCATCGATAGCCTGTGCCAGTGCTTGAGTATCTGGTACGATAGCTCCATTTAAAGCCATCGACATTTCCAATTTATCAAATGGCTTTTGGCGTTTACTTATAAGAGCATCCTTAACCTTATCCATAAAATGCTTGACATGATTTTGTTCAGATATTACTCGCGCCTTTGCTCTAACATAATCCGCAGTAAGGTTACTGTATAATTCTGCCTTAACAGGCCAAACAACGTCTGCAAATAACTTACGCTTTATTTCTATGTCTTGAATTGCAGTATCTATATCCTCTATGAATTTATTATAGGCATCATTAAAGTGTGCTTCTAACCGGGCCAGACGCTCTTGTAACAAATGAGAACCACAAAAATGACATTGCGTTGTTGCTTTTGCACCCGTGTGGTAAGGTATACCCGTTCGCACCCACTCAGCTAAATCTACGTTGCCTATTAATTCATCGATGATTTGAGAAGCAACTGTCTTTTGTAGAAGCGCCTCACTCTTGCAGAGTACTTTTATAACATCAGGTATTGTTAGCGATAATAATTCGATTTTGTCTTTTGGAATACCATCTTTTTGTTGCCTTAATTCAACTTTCGTTTTTTCGTCAATTACTACCGACGTAGATTTGGATTGTACTTGTAATAAGCAACCCTTTTTGAAGTTGCTTTTATCGTAATTGTTGTAAATATTTTGCCCGCTTGATTTCAAAAGGTCTTTGATAGCTGCCGCACTTTTAATACAAAACTTGTCCAATGCATTTTCAGCAGCTTTTATTGCCGTGTCTTTAACACTAATTAGATTTGTGACGGCGTCCTGATTTGCCCTTAGCTCTACTAATTGCCTCTGCTTTTCTACACTGTCAGCACCAAGAAAAAAGATTGGACTTAATGAACTTCTGCCAATACTCTCTTGGATTAGGTCACGGTTAAAAACACGAATCCTTGGCAGAGACATTCCCGGTGTCAGTGCGTCGCCTTGAACTGGCTTGCCATCGATATGAAATTCAACCAGTCCACCTGTGATAGGTGTCAGAGATTGGATGTGTCGAAAAAGATTCGACAACGTCGTTTTACCAGAGCCATTCCAACCATATATTAAATTAAAACGACCAAAATCTGGTAAATCATGCCATTCATAATCCTGAAAGGCTCTATAACCCTTAATTTTATTAATGCGAGTGATTTTCATTGCCTGTATTACGCGCCTTCAATAGGTCATCCAAACTATTCACTCGCATTCTCTGGCTACATTGAACAGCTTGCTACCTGAGTCAAGTCCTATTTACACAGGACAACTGTTCAACTTGATAAACAATCTGACTTATACGCGCTTCCGTTAACAAACTATCTTTATTACGCTTCGCAAAGAATCCAGCATTCTTCGGATTAATAACCAATACATCGCTTTTACCCGTTACATCAACGTACCAGCCCGGCAATGCTACTACAGCCTTAACTGATGTCGAGCTACCAGTTGAGCGTGACAATTGCTCTGCCAACCATTTCGCCTGACGTCGCGCCTGCTCGACAATTTTGGTGTCAGACCAATCAGGAAAATGGAGTATTGAACCATCATAGCGAACCTTCGCTGAGTCTTTGCCAGAATTAGGTTTCAGTCGTGATTTTGTCTCAACCGCATACACACCACCCGGCCCAACAATGACGTGGTCAATGTTAAATAGCTTGGCGTCTACATCATGAAATAAATAGCAGCCATCACGCAGCAAGGGCATCAATTCCTGTGCAACAGCCTCTTCTGCCTGTAAACCCTCAAGTAGCTTCTGCCTTCGGTTAATCAGCGTGATTGCACGCCACACAAGCCATGCGAGAACAATGAGTGATATTGGAAATACCCATATGTCGCCGTTTAGTAGCGATGGATAATGATGGTAATAGGCGCTAAGTGCTTTGATGGTGATGGGCACACTGAATACTGTAAATGTCAGCGCAACGCAGACTGCTATCTCCCAGTTCAAATCGTCAAGTTGGTAACGCAAGCTACCCCCCGGTAGGTGAATCAGTGTTGTTGTTAATGGACTCCGGCGATTTCTTGATTTGTACCATATGCGCCAGACAGTAATTCCGCTTATCAAGACTGCGAATGGAATACCTACCATCAATACAATTAACGCCATAATCATCATGTGATATCCATAAGTTTACCGTCATGAGTTCTTACGAGATTTATAGGACTCTGTTCTTTATTCTTTTCTTTCCCTTTTGCTTGATATTCTTGGACTAAACGAAGCCACGTTCTAAATCGTCATTAAGTTGCAGACAAACTGACCTCCCCCAAAGCCATCGGTCAGCATCGCGTAAACTCGGCAGGTTATTGTCATGGCAACACTGCCTGACACCGTCGAGATAACGTGAATAACGATTCCACCTCTCATTATTATCCCTTACTGCACCGGGGTCTGGCAGATTCCCTAACTCCCCCGCAACACGAACATCGTATATTGTGAAGTCCTCCGGATAGAACACCGAAAGAATAGCAGTGGCAATAGGGAATCTGAATCCAAAATCGTTGAGTAATATATTGATTCGCTCCCGGGCATTTGTAGCTTGTCGTAAGGACAACACTACCCTAGTAATCACGTCGTCAATAGTTCTCTCACCCTGTAGCCGTCTGAGCATTAGCCGCGTGTATTCTTTACTTTTGGCGCGATTGGCTTTCCATATAATAATGCAGAAGAAATCATGTGCATTAATCGGCTGACCTGAGCGAAATCGATACCCAACATCATCGTAGATGTATGTCTCAATTTGATGGTAGACGCGGTAATCTGGCAATGGAACATTCATATGACATTATTATGAATATTTTTTGCTCTAAGAGAATCAACACTAGTATCTATAGCATTGGTAACATCAGTAGTCTTCTTAACCACTATGTAGCGCCATAGACCATATGTACCGTCTGCATTAACCGCATCTACCCATCGCTCAGCCGCAGCTTTCTTTACTTCTTCGAGTGGGTCGTAGCCCTTTGTCTCAAGAATCAGATGAATGCTTGGTTTCGTCTTTAACCTAATAATAAAATCAGGTATGTAATCATGCATTTGTCCGTTATGTAGGTACGGGATAGCGAATCCGAGTCCAGAATTCTTCACGAATGCATCCACAGTGGCATGCGAGTCAATATAGTAACCAGCAGCCTGTTCCCACTTTTGGGTATCTGGTACGAGATAATTCAAGTGACTCTTCACTACTTCTCTCGGCTCACGACTCGTCCAAAAGTCTACTTCTGCTGTCGAGCCGGGGCCACGGTTGGATTCGTAGCGGGGAATCTCCGGTGCTTCGCCACCTTCCGTATCCGGTCGGATGTTTTCCGTCAAGATTTCAACTAGCCATGGGTAATATGGTGCAAGTCCTAAATCCTTTAAGTCTGCCGGAGGGCGAACCTCCACCTTCTCCGCCATGTACTTCTGAATGATTTTGACGAGTTGCGGAAACAAAACGTGCGCTGGAACTACGCACTGCGGCTGTGAAACATATTCCTTGGTCAGACCCCTTGCTAAGTCGAAGACAAGTTCCTGCAATCTCATACGTTCCCGATATTCTTTTAGCGTCACTTCGTCCACTCGATTTGGCCCAGTTAAACTCAACCGTCCAGTGTCCGAGATACTTAGACCTTTCATGTCTACCTTTGGGGGAATCCGGTCAGGTTCTAATACCATACGCGGAATATTCTCCCAATCTACGGTCACGTGATTGCGAACTCCCTGCGTATAACCTTCCACTCTAGGAAAATATATTTCGTACTGTGCTTTCTCAGGAATAGCATGGACGTGATATTTCTTTATCCTTGGTGGTGCAGGCCCCTGTGGATTCGCCTTGAATGGAATGACCTCAAAAGGTACGCCAAAGACCTTGGCGACCTCTTCAGTGAAACGCCCATTCTCACCGAGTTCGTAGCTAACTCGCCGGAGTCCACGTCCAACAACTTGTTCGCATAGAAGTTGTGACATGAACGGACGGAGTCCGATGATGTGGGTTACCGTGTTGCAATCCCACCCTTCGGTAAGCATTCCGACGCTTACGATGCACCGCACATCACGTCCCGGAGGGTGTAGCGGTCGCTCCAGCTTCTTCGCTAATTCTTCGAAACCCTCTGGATAGAGCGGTCGACCCTGTCGGTCTGTAGGCCAACTCGTTTTGCCCACGGTATCCAGCGTGAATCGCATCCATCGAACTTCATCTCCCTTTGCGCCCTCCACATCAGTCTCGTGTATGACCTTGGTATCTACTCGAATGGTGTTCACTCGTCTGTTTTTGTTAAGGAAGCCTTCGACACGTGCAGGAGGAATACCGGTCGGTGCTTTATTTTCCGCAATCCATTCGTAAATTGCCTTTGCAATCTTCGTATTTTTGCAGACAATGATGAATACTGGAGGTCGTGAGCCGGCTTCATTTTTTTCCCATTCGACAGTTTCCTTTTCCCAAAGTCCTCCAAGCATCGCAATGGGATGGTGGGCGTATTTCAAGATAGCTTCGGGCTTTGGACTGCCGCGCTTTCCACCCCGCTCGGCAGGGGTTAGCTTTTTGTCTAGAATCCATTGCCATATATTCAGGTATCCGGGAATATCTTCTCCAGTGGTATCTCGCACGGCTAACTGCGGAATCTTGACTAGACCGGATTCAATGGCATCAATCAATCCGAAATCACTGACTATCCACGGGAACGGTTTGTTGGTTTCTTGACCGGCTCTTCCCAGAAAATACGGTGTTGCTGAAAGGTCAACACAGAAATTGATTCCGCGCTGCTTTTGAAGTTTATCCAGCCCATCAATCCAGACAGTAGCCTCTTGGAAAAACTCATCTGCTTCTTCCTGCTCGCCGAATTCATCTTCTTCTTCTTGGTCTGGTTCCTCTCGTATTATTCGGTAAGCATGATGCGCTTCATCATTCAGTACGAGAATATTTTGTTTACCTCCAACTTCGCGGCCAATTACGCGGTTTATAAGTGCTGCATCACTCTCAATATATCGTACAGACTCAACCTTCACCTGCTTTAAGCTACCATCCTTCATGCGTTCTTCTTCAAGCACACTCAACATTCCATTGGCAACCTGCAATTCATAATCTTTCAGGTTTAGATAGCGGCTTCCGCGAGCGGTCGTCGTCTTTGCCCCTATGTGTATGGTTTCTCTGATTCGAATTTCTTTTCCTGCTTTCACTACCTTAGAGCTAATACCACCCGTCTGCGTCCCCTGTGGCTCGAACACGTGCCAGTTCGTAACGATGACCCTACCTTGAGTCAATTGCGGCATCAGATGCGGTGGAATGAGGTCTCGTGTACGGTAAATGCTTGCCTCTTCAAGCATTGGGTCAAGTTCCGCCAACCGCTGTCGGATAGTCACGTTGGGACACACAACCAAGACAGTATCGGAGAACCGCGCATCGCTGCGATTGTTTAGCTTATTCAGGATGCTCCATGCCGTAAGCATCCCCATTACAGTGGTCTTGCCGGAGCCGGTAGCCATTTTGCAGGCATACCGCTCAAAGCCCGAGTATCCGTCTTTTTCTTTACGGTCATCACTTGGCTCGTCGCGTGGTATGGAGATGCCTTGGAGGTAGTCAGCCCGTGCTTCCTTTAGAAAGATGACAGACGCTACAGCTTCAATTTGTGCGAAGAAGAGTCTTTTCTCGCGCCCTTCGCGTGTCCACCACTGTATGAGTTCGAGAGTGGTTCGTGTGGTGCCGGGATAACCTTTGTTTTGCCAATCAGTCACACGTTCCCGAATAAGGTTTACCAAAACCAGTTCAAACCCTGATGGGTATTGCTTCGAAGGTCGCAGAAGCTTTTCGTCCACTGCCCACGGTTTTTTCTGTTCTCGGGGTGCAAAAACAACGGCGGGTCGCCGTTGTCCTTCGATAAGTTGCGCTTGCTCGCCTTCTCGTATGTACCAATAACGAGTCGGCTCTTCGAATGGCGAATTCTGGATTGGTTCCCCAACTTCTGGATAACCGGCCATCGCTTATTTCGCCTCTTTCAGGTTCTTAATAACCAGCAATTCATTTCCACGGTCGTCAATTACCTTGACCGCGATTTGCCCGTGCTCGCCCGCTTCGAATGGTGCGCTAACCGTACCTGCCAGATGCTCCCACACGCTTTCTTCATACTCCCCACGAAGCGCCTTCTTTAGTTTTTCCCAAGCACCTGTCCGTGGGAAAAAAGCTTGGCTCACATGAAAACAAAGGTCGTTGTAATCGGTGTCCAGAAACCAAGCTGGAACGTCATCGCCCTTGCTCTTGTGGTTCACCATCTCAATCGGGTCGAAAACATCTAGACCGAGCAACTCGACCTCAAATTGCTTCGATGCACCATTTTTTGACTTGACCTTTCGCACTTTTATTTCCGGTAGCCCGCAGACGCTGAAAATCTGACTGGAGCGCATATTCTTGAGCAGGTCGCCCATCATAAGGTCGGGTGTCGCCTGCACGTAGGTCGCAGGAATACCTACAACCTCTGCCGATTTATCAATCAACATCCGAGCATTCGGCTGGATGGCGAAGCCGATAACGTAAAGATGCGAGTAGTTCTTGGCGTGTGCTTCGCGGGCGGCTTCGTACACAAGCTTCTCACTGACCGCGCCATTCTCAGGGCCGAAAACAAACGCCACAGGTTTTTCAGTTCCGTTCGGCACCGTTGCTTCAGCAGAAAGCGATAGGGTCTTTGCCGGTAATCGAACGTTTTTCAATGCGACAGTCCTGTTTCCTTCGAGCCGCAACACAGGTGACTTGCGGAGGACTTCTAGCATCCGGTCAGTGTATGAAGCTCCTGACTCTTTCTCAAATGCCATAACTTCGGGCTTTTGTTCCTCAAAATCCAACGGCATGGGAATCGTGGCTTCGAAACAGAATGGCCCAGTTACCCGAGTAATTGACGAAACTTCCTCAGGTTTATCTACAAGAACTCCCTGCTCTGGAGGTTCATCATTGGCGATAGATTTTAGTGTGATGTGAGGGACAATTCCGCCGACCTCTTCTCCACGCTTGTTCTGCCGTCTCTTGTATACAAACCCGCTCACAGGCCCACGTGATTCGTCTTGTAGCTCATACCATGGGTAGGTTGCGGTCAAAAGTCGTTGACGGGCAAGAGCAAGAGGCACGCGACTGGTGTCAATAGTTATCCAACGTCGCCCCCATTGCTCGGCGACGAATGCCGTGGTGCCACTGCCGCATGTCGGGTCTAAAACGAGGTCACCGGGGTCAGTTGTCATGAGAAGACATCGTCGGATGACTTTAGGGTGAGTTTGAACGACATATAGCTTCGTCTCAGAGTAACCAGCCATGGTGTCATTCCAACTATTTAGCAAGCTCGTAAATGGAAAGTCGGTATAATAGAGCTTGAAATATAGTTTCGTTCCAAGCACAAATAAGCGATTTTCGCTGTCCAGTTTTTGCATACCGTCTGGATTCGTACGCCAGCTTTTGCCCCCACGAGGTTCAAACCGCTTACCCTCAAAGACATACGGGTAGGTACAACTCTTCGTGTACCCAGAAGATTCGAGAACTGACCTCTTAAATATGCGCTGTTTTTCAGAAAAGTTATCTAGTTCTGAGATTTCATGCCGACTTAGCTCACGATATTTTCCGTCTCCGAGGTCGCAAAATTTGAACTCCGCGTTACCCTGTAATACTTTCGGTTCATATAGATTTCTATACTTCACGCGAGACTTATCACGCGCATACCACAGTAGGTAGTCAAATACGCTTTCAATATAGCCAGATTCAAGGGGTGTCATGGTCTGAAAGTTGATGCACGCCACAAAATTCTCGGGGCCAAAAACTTCATCCAATAATTGTCGAACATGGTGTACGTTCTTATCGCTGATTTGTACAAAGATGCTTCCTGTTGGAGTTAGTAAATCCTTGGCTAACGTCAGACGGTCACGAAGATATGACAGGTAGGAATGCACACCGAGTTCCCAAGTGTCCCGATAGGCTTGAACCATTTCTGGTTCACGGGTCATATCTTCATCATCGTTGGGCGACACATCGCGCTTTCGGACGAAGGGCTGAAAGTTTGAACCAAACTTCACCCCATAGGGTGGGTCTATATAAATCGTCTGAACCTGACCGCCAAGTCCTTCGTAGTGAAGCAATGAGTTCATTACTACAAGCGAATCACCCAAAATCATCCGGTTGACCCACTTGTCCTGATATTCGTAAGCACGAAGCACTTGGTCAGTAATCGAATGCTGTGGGTCACCCCATAAGTCGAACATCGTTGCTTGATTTCGGTCGAAGCGGTGACCTTTGAGAGTTTCAAGGATGGCTTTCGTCGAAAGTCGCTCATGGATGAAGAGCGGCAGTGTCGGAACATCGAATGACAGTCGCTCCGCCTTCCCTGCCCAGTCGAGGAATGGCTTGCTCATGGCCTTTAGCTTCGAAGCTGCGGCCTTTGCCTCTTCGAGAGTCTTTGCTTCAAGGGTCTCGTGAATCAGTGCTTCACCGAGTTCGCGTGCTGAGTTCTGGCCATCCCACTCCATTGTTGGAGAGAGGGATGAATCGTAACGGTAGGTTTTCGGGGGAAGTCTTTTATTGAATTGCGCCTGTGTTCCAACTTCAGGTCGCATCGGACTTTCGGATTCAGGATGCTTGTAACTCTTGGCATCAATTGATTTACGAGTTGACCCTTTCCGACGCATAGAGTGTGCTCCCTTGGGACTCGTGATTGTTTAGTCGCGCGCTGAGACTAAGTTTGCGCGACGGTGTGACTTGACATAACCATGCATTCCCGGTATTATGTCTGTTGCGCCGATTTGATTATTTCAGCTTGCAGGGCGCATTACAAATACTTGCTAAAGCGGTCGCACCCGCCCGCTCATGTTGTTGGCGGGTTTTTTTTGCTCGTAAATCCATCATAAGCAAGACAACAGTAACTGCATCATCAGCTACATAGAGTTCATAAGATATTCCATGAGTTTTATATGAGTCAAATACCAATATCGGGTTCAAATTATGCACGGGAATTGAGTTGCCGCAGCGTAAAAAAAAGACGGGCACCGATTGCTATCCGTTATCAAAAATATGCCCTTGTTTGGGCGCTCCGGCTGTTGGTGCACATGGGTGGTTACAAGCAATTTCATCGTGCCATTATGGACGAAGAGGCATTTTTTGAACTCGCTGGTGTCAAGCCGTTAAAACGTCAGTATAAGCCTCTTGACGTTAAGAAAGTTCTAAAGGAACGATTGCCAATACTTGAAAACAATTTGCCAAAGAATTTAGGGCTACTGAGCGAGAACATATTGTTAATGGGTAATTCCCTTGACCTAAACGACATTGAGCAGAAGGTTCTTGCATTCGCCGTTGTCTTGAATAACTTGAAATGGTTCGAGAATTGTTGCGATTCCTTGGGCGCGCTGGATTCAACCATGGCGCAGGACGCGGTTGCAACTGCACTTTCATTGGATAAATCGGAAGTTCGTAATGTTTTCAGTCGGGATGGAGCCTTGATTGCGTCTGGAATTATGCGGCTACAAGCCGGAAATATGGATTTGAAAGCGAAACTCCAAGTTCTAAACGTCTTTTGCGATGTTTTGTTTACAGAACATCATAGTCCTGACGAGTTGCTACAGCCTTTTTTTAGCGCCGCAGTTCCAAGTTCACTATCGCGGACAGACTACCCACATGCAGCAAGTGAGTGGTTATTGGTCTCCGATTATCTGCGTGCTGTCGAAGATAATAGACTGCGCGGCGCAAATATCTTGATACACGGGGCAAGCGGCAGTGGGAAGACAGAATTCGCCCGTGCGGTTTGCAATGAATTGGGAATAAAACTGTGTGAAGTCTCCGATAAAGACATGGAAGGAAATCCGCTTGAGCCAAATCAAAGGCTTGGTGCTTATCTGCTAGCTCAACGTGCCCTACAACGTGTTCGACGTCAGTGCATACTTTTTGATGAGGTAAGTGACGTGTTTACAGAAGCGTCAATAGAGTTATTTGGGACACGTATGAAGGGTGCACGGTTGAATGGTAAAAGCTGGATGAACGGGCTTCTCGAAAACAACCCGGTTCCAAGCTTTTGGCTGACTAACAGCATCGCCGACATTGATAGCGCTCACTTGCGCCGTTATAGCTTGATTTTCGAAATGCCCATGCCAAGTCGTAGTGTCCGGAAGAACCTGCTCGAACGTTATCTTAATGGGCTGCCTGTCACTGATAAGTGGTTGTCTCATGTGGCTGAGAACCCACATCTAATGCCAGCTACCATCGAACAAGCCGCACGGGTGATTCGTTTGATTAATCCTAAAAACACATCAGAAACAGAAGCCAAGTTACAGCAAGTATTGCACGGAAGCCTTACCGCGATGGGTTTAAATGCCCCACTGGCAGAATCTCAGGCGACGACGGTCCCATACCAAATCGAATTTATTAACGCAGACACCGACCTGAGAAGCGTCTGTGACGGCTTGAAACGCCGAGGCCAAGGGCGGCTCTGTCTCTATGGTCCTCCGGGGACTGGCAAGAGTGCGTTTGCCAAACACTTGGCTGAAACTCTTGACCGACCGCTATTGGTTAAGCGGGCATCTGATTTATTAAGCAAATATGTTGGGGAGGCAGAGAAAAACATCGCCAGTATGTTCAAGGAAGCCACGCAGGAAAATGCGGTGCTTCTGCTTAACGAAGCCGATTCATTCCTGCGCGACCGTGGACTCTCGCGGTATCAGCATGAGGTCACACAGGTAAACGAGCTATTAACGCAAATGGAGGCGTTCCAAGGGGTGTTCGTGGTTACCAGCAACCATTTTGGAGATATGGATAGCGCATGTCTTCGTAGACTCGATTTTAAAATTTATTTTAATTATCTACGGCTTGACCAACGACTTGCCCTCATTCGGCAGGTATCCGGAGAGGCCAACGAATTACCTCAATCACTGTCACGGCGAATTCAAGCGCTTGACACGCTGACGCCCGGCGATGTGTCGGTCGCAGTGCGCCAAGCTGAGCTACGGGGCGAGCCGTTGTCGGCAGAGACACTAACAGGGGTACTTGAGCAGGAATGTGCTATCAAACGCCGTGGCATGTCCCCTCAGTTTTTAGGTTTTACAGGATAATCTCAGAAATACTATTGTTGTCTTCGGATAATCTCAGTTGATAATTCTGGTTCGTTATGCCTCTTGTGTAATCAACATTACAATTTTCCGCTCCTTCTGTACTGCCCTACAGCAACAAAAATGTTACCCGTCAGCTTGCTACTCTGTGAATTTTAATTATGCTCTCAGACGATTACAGGCGGTCCTGTAATCGTTTTCTCCGCGTTGATGCCTTCGTCGTTGCTTCGTCGTTGTTCCGGCGTGGATTCGCGGTTGGCATCGGTTTGGTCCAATACGGCAGAGATTTTGCTCGTTTAGATAACGCGCTTACTTTGTCGATGTAAGATTTTATTAAATTATTGCCAAGTCGTTGCCGCCAACTTGAGCAAAACCCTGATTTCACTGCACTTCATCAATTTGGCACCAATTGGCGAGTCGTTGCCACCGGTTTGCCTATTTGTTGTCGCATGTTCTCCGGGCACTCTGTTTTTACCCGTTATGCCACATAAATAATTTCACTTATGCCAAGAGGTCGTCCCAAGAATCCCGTTGTTACCATTGCCGAATGTTATGGTTTGATATCCTATATCGGCCCACCATGCAAACATCACCCTAAAGCCATCTATTGCGTCAGGGATTTACTCTCAGGCCATTGCATTGTCTCACACCGTAACTATATGAATATTTTTTATGCTACTCACCCCGGTGAGTATGCGCGGCGTATGCGTGAACGTAGGGCGAAACAACGATGGTTGCGAGAGAGGTATCAAGAAGGCTGGCGTAAGTCGCGTGAGACTATGGCTATCCCACAATGGAAATGGCAGCGAAGCGTTAAAAAGTTCCGAGAGTTCCTAACATCAAACATTGTTAAATAGCATACAAATGCCAGAGGCTATTTCTAACCTCCCGTCATTAACCTGACCGCTTGACGTATCACAATACAAATCGGGGCTGAGCCAGTTCAAAATGTCGTTGCTCGAATTCTCTCACCGTCTGATAACGACTTGATTCAAGTGAACACGAAACAAACCAACGAATAATCTGTTCCCACTCAAATAAAGCCGTTATCATATTTTAACTACAGGCACGGCCTCTTGTCTTATCCCCCATCAGCCTGCTTTTTCTTCCATAGCCTATGCCATAGATTTTAACATTATTCTCTAT